>Ga0306923_10001311_pt1 | contig 21841 bp, 15 predicted proteins | sample sta12Can44000108_FD_203841 | JGI IMG/M metagenome (GOLD analysis project Ga0306923, IMG submission 203841) | Lab enrichment of tropical soil microbial communities from Luquillo Experimental Forest, Puerto Rico - statanox.12C.anox.44.000.108 (v2)... | ecosystem: Environmental > Terrestrial >... | reverse complement strand
TCAAGGTGGGATGAGTGAAAAGTTTGCCCATGGCCAACGGCATTTTGATCCACGGACTCGTTGCGGAAGGCCCGGCCTCGAGCATCAAGACCCGAGCACTCGCATCTTCGCTAAGACGGTTGGCCAGGACGCATGCAGCGGTTCCCCCGCCCACGATGATGTAATCGAAGATTCCTGGTTCAGACATGAAGAACGCGTCAGTCAGTGGTGAATTTCCAGCTCGCGCCCTCGCGCACGACACGTCCCACCGGCTCGTTGAAGTGAATGGCAAAAAACCGCACGGGGCCGTCCCCGTAGCGCTGGATGAAATCGCGACGCGTCTGTCGCGACACTTCCTTATCCACGCATGCGGCCGAACAGATCTCCGGCTCCGCCAGCTGGATGGGGCTGTGAAACACGTCACCGGTGACTACGGCTTGCTGCCCGCGCGATGCCACGTGCACGCTCACGTGCCCCGGCGTGTGCCCATGCGAGGGCTCCAGCCAAATCTCGTCTATCAGCCGGTGGTTCGTTTCGACGAAATCGGCCAACCTCGCGTCCAGAATGGGCTGAACGGAATCGACGATGTGCCGCACGTCCACTTGACCGGGATCTTTCAGCATGTCCTGCCAGTAAGCCCACTCTTTGCGGCCAAAAAGATAGCGCGCCTTGGGAAACGTCGGTACCCAGCGCCCATTCTCCAATCGCGTGTTCCAGCCGACGTGATCGAAATGGAGGTGTGTGCAGAGCACGTAATTGATCGACCCAGGATCGAATCCGGCCGACTGGAAGTCCTCAAGAAACGCCGTCTCGAGATGTGCACACTGCGGGAGCTCGCGCGCCCGATCGTTGCCCACACACGTGTCAATCACAATACGGGTATTACGAATCTCCAGCACGAACGCCTGCACCGCAAGGATGATCTGGCCTTCCGCTGTAATCCAGCGGGGTACCAACCAGGCGTATTTTTTGTAATGGTCGGCCGTTTCAGCTGGGAAGAGCGGCGCCCACGGAATCGGATCGGCCGATTCCATGATGCTCGTGACCTTTACCTCTCCAATCTGCCAGCGCCGAATTCGCGACTCGCCTTTCTTGCTTGCCGGCCGTACCCCCAACCCGGAGCCATCCGGCGCCGCCACGGCACCCGCCGCATGAATCTTCGCGACCTCTTCGTTCATTGGTGACCTCCCGTGTTCGGTACCCCGCGCTCTCCCATGTAACACCATTCCCCTGCGGGCGCAACCCGCCTCCCGCTGACCGCATACCTCAATCCTCAACGAGAGCACTAAGCCGAGTAGTCTTCGGAGAGCAGGACATTTACTCGCTTACCTGTGCTATTTCCGGAATAAGAATGTCAGAAGAAAGACTGTCAGCCTGAAATTTAGAAGCTTGAGCGCGTTCCGCGCCTCTTGTGGGGTGAGTTTAGCCGTCATGGGCATCGAGCCAAATACCTTCCCCTTAATCAGCAACCTGCCGTCCTCGCGCTCGAGCGAATTGATTTGCATCAATTCGCTGTTGTCTTGTCCAAAAATTCTCATCATCGCTGCCGGCCTATTTTGTCGAAATCGATTTTGAGGTCTTCGCACATTCTCATCGCGGTGGCGCGGCCCGCGCCGAATACTCCGCCGCCCGGATGCTGAAAGGGTCCGACGAGATAGAGTCGTTCAATGCCTGGGACGGTATTCATGCCAAGGTCGGGCGTAGGGCGATGTGCTCCGGATTGATAGAGATATGGCGCCACGCCGTGCAAATCCCCCCTTTGAAAACTCTCCGAACATCGCTCGAGATCCAAGGGGCTGTCGCAGACATAGGCCATAATGTTTTGTGGCGTAAGGTTGTCGCAGAAGTCTGCCGTTCGCTCAATCATCGTTTGTGCAAAAGCATCCTTTACTGTATCCCAGTGCCCGGGCCCGCCGTCGGGATGCGAGTACGGCACGTAATCCCAAATATGAAAGGTGGCCTTTCCTGGAGGGCAGCGCGTAGCGTCAAAGTTCGAAGGACAAGCAACACCGAGCAGTGCGGTATCTGGAATACGACCGTATCGCAGCGCGTCGAAGTACTGCCGCAGGACGGCCATGCTCGACGGAACCAGGTCCGTAAAATATGCCTTGCTCACGTGTGGCCCTGCCTTAAAGCGCAGCGGCTCGTTTAGCGCGCCGTGAACGGTGAAACACGAATTTGCCGACAGTTCAACACGCTCCGCGTCACGCCTGACCCTGGCGTCGACTCCGGGCACATACTTTCCGAGCAAGTGCGGATGGATGGACCCGATGATTCCATCCTTGGCTGTATATTCGGCCCCTTCCGCGGTGCGCACGCCGCAAGCGCGGCCGTTTTTGACCACGACCTGCTCGACTGACGTGTTGTTTAGCACTCTCCCGCCGTGGTCCTCGATAGAACGAATCAGCGACGCCGTGAGAGCGCCGCTGCCGCCAACGGCCAGTCCAATACCGTAGGTTTCCATAAAACCTAGGAACACGAAGATGCCGATTCCGGTTCCCTTTTCTTCAGGACCTGTGAGGTTCTCCGCAACCATGCGTACCAAAAATAGCCGCACTTTCTCGTTTTCGAAGTTCTCCATGATGATGTCGTAGGGGCTCTTCTGCATCAATGCAAAAAGCTCGCGGCCTTCAACACTTTGATCGAGCATCGCGAGCATAGCGCCCAGGGGGGGCGGCGGTGTGTAGAAGGAAGCCGAAATCATCGGCAGATATTTCATCGCTGTCTCAGCAAACCTAAGATACGTCTCCGCATCCCGGTTGGAAAATCTGGCTATTTGCTGGTAGTTCTTTTGGCGATCCCGAAACAGGCCGATCGTTGAGCCGTCGTCGAAGACGACCATGAAAGGAATTTCCGGATAGACATATTTCAGGCCGTATCGCGAAAGCAGGCCTAGCTCGTCGTTCTTGATGAGCGGATTACCTTGAATGAAAATGTGGCCGGTGCTGAAGCGGTCATGCAGGAAATCCGGGCCCGTGAGTTTCGCCGTAACCACACCGCCGCCAAACCAGGCGTTTCGCTCGATAACCATCACACTTTTTCCGGCCGCAGCCAGATACGCCGCCGCCACCAATCCGTTGTGTCCCGAGCCGATGGCAACTACGTCATACGTTGAAGGCATCGATGCTCCACCCCTGGGCTAGCCGCACGGTGCGTGCCCGGAAGCAGCGCGCTCGTCAAGGCGGAGCGCAGTCTGTTACAGGTTTGGGCCGGTCTTCAACTCTTTTTTCTGTTCCAGAGGAGTTCCCGCAGCAGGCCGCGCGCCGTCGGTCCGGCGGACGCTCTCGCCGATGTAAAAAGTATACGCGGCAACGATCAGCGAAGCCTTGCCCAACTAGCCGGGCAAAGGCAGCTTTGATTCGTCCGCTTACCCCAACGTCCATTTCTGGTGCGCCCACCTCGCTCGGGCTCTCTTATCAACGTTACTCGTACTTCGAATCCGGATCTTCCGGGTGTTTTGGGCCCCCCCAATGGTCGTCGGCTATAGGAGATTGGCCCGACCGCAAAGTCATACTCGGGGGCGGTGACGTAGTCACCCATTCCAGCGCCCGGGCATCCTGCGGATCGTTTCCGCCAGCGCCCCTCCGTTTGTGGACTTGGCCGTGTTGAAAAACAACGCAACCGATCGAGGCCTTCATGGTCCACAATTCCCAACCGCGCCCCGCCTCTGCCATGTTCGCCTTATATTCGCCTACCTGGAAATCTGCTACAATGCCTGATCAGCATGTCGCTAGCACCGGTTCGGAGGGAATCCGCCTTCCCCCTAAACGCCGAGCAGCGCGCCGCCGTCGAGCACGGCGAAGGGCCCCTCCTGGTTGTAGCGGGGGCCGGCACCGGCAAAACGCGCGTCATCACCGAGCGGATTCGCAATCTCCTCGAATCGAATCCGGGTCTGGCCGGCGAAAGCATCCTGGGCCTAACCTTCACCGACAAAGCCGCCGGCGAAATGAAAGGCCGTGCCGTCAAGGTCATTGGCAAGCGGGCCGAAGGCGTCTGGCTCAGCACGTTCCATTCGTTCTGTCTTGAGAAGATTCTTCGCGTCGCAAATGCGGATATTCAGCCGCTCGATGATATCGATCACCGCATTCTCCTGCGCCGAAACATTGCGGAACTGGGTCTGGTGATTTTTCGGCGCCTCGCCGAGCCGGCGGAGTTCCTGAAGGATTTTCAGGCCTTTTTTTCCCGCTGCCAGGACGAGTTGGTTACGCCGGATGACTACCAAGATTACGTGGACAGCCTGGAGCGCTCCTACCAACTGCGCAAGGCCACTCTTGAATCCGATGCGCGCGCTCTTGCCGAACAGGAGATCGCGCGACAGCAAGAGCTTGCGCGAGTCTATCGCGTGAGTGACCGGTTGCTGCGAGAGCGCAGTCTCTGCACCTTTGGTGCGCAATTGTTGCAGGCGGTCGAACTTCTGAACGCGAACGCCAAACTTGTTGCGCGGCTGCGCGAGCAATACCGTTATGTCCTGGTCGACGAATTTCAGGACACGAACATCGCCCAGCTCGAGCTACTGTGGCTGCTGGCCGGCGAGCGCCGCAATATTTTCGCGGTGGGCGACGATGACCAGGCAATCTATCGCTTCCGCGGCGCCTCCTTCGGAAGTTTCACAATCTTTCTCAGGAAATTCTGCGGCATCCATGCGGTCGAGGACAGCACGGCCCCTCGACAATTCCTGATATCGCTGTCAGAGAATTATCGGTCCACAAGGCGCATCCTCCGCGTAGCCGGCGAAGCCATCTCGCACAATGAAAAATCGCCGTTGCTGCCTCCCAAAAACCTGATCACTCACAACAGCGACGGCGAAAGAATCCGTATCGTCGAATTTGGTTCGGCGGAGGAAGAAGCCCACTGGATCGCCGCCGAGATCGAACGCCTACATGCGGCGGGTGCTGTGTGGCGGAGCTTCGCCATCCTCTACCGCAAGCACCTTCACCGCGCCCATGTTCTGGATGCACTCCGGCGGCGTGGAATTCCCTTCGTGATTCGCAAGTCTTCTATCCTTTCGAGCACGGTTGTTCGCGATCTCCTCGCCTGGCTGCGCCTCGTGGCCATGCCTGCCGAGAATATTTCCTGCGCGCGTGTGCTGGCCGCTCCATATTGGGGTCTAGAACCGCGCGATCTCGTTCGTCTGGCCGAGCGGGCTGAAAAGCATCGGCGGTCCCTGTGGGACGAAATCGAAACCACGGCGCGTGAAGCCGCCGATTCGGCAGAAAAATCCGTCGGACCTCAATTCCAGGAGCTTGCGCAATTCATGGACGAGTTGCGCCAGATCGCCCAAAAGGAGACAGCCGCGAGAACCCTGGAGAAGCTGCTCGAATCCCTTGCCCTCGCGCCACTGCGTTCGGAGATCGACGGCCAGCACGTGGATCGGCTCGTGCAGTTCGTCAACGAATGGCAGCACAAAAGCGAGCAGAAGAGCCTTTATGACTTTGTCGAGTATCTTAACTTTTTCGACGAGCTCGAAGGCGACGTCCAAATCGAAGAAGAGATCTCTGATGATGCCGTACAGTTGATGACGGTGCACGCCTCTAAAGGACTCGAATTCCCGCACGTCTTCATCCTCAGACTCAGCCGAAACGACTTCCCTTCCGGAGCGCGCCGGCCGCAGTTCGAGTTTCCTCCCGAACTCATGAAGGAAGAGCAGCCCCAAGGGGATTTTCAAAAACAGGAAGAGCGCCGACTCTTCTACGTAGCTTTGACGCGAGCGCAAAAGCGACTGACGCTTTCGACCATCGTGTCGCTGAGAAAGAGGCCCTCACCATTCCTGGAGGACATTTTGAGCAATGCCAAGATTCAAAGGACTGACATCGCGCAGTCTGCGCCTAAAATCGAAACGGCAGTTGCGCAGGACCTAGCCGCATCGGTAGACGGTGCACCTGAATCCGGGTGGCTCTTCCCTACTTCGACCGAAAACGGGAGGGTTTACTCAGAAATTGCACTTTGGGCCAAGTCCTATCATCCGCCTCGCCCCGAGCCTTTGCAGCTGAGCGCCTCGGCCATCGAAACCTACGAGCAATGTGCGATGAAATACCTCTTTAAACACGTCTGGCACCTCCGCGGCGCGCCCAGCGCTCAAATGACCTTCGGCAACGTGATGCACGCAACCATTCGCGAGTTCGTGGCGGAGTCCCGCAAGCGGGGCTTACTGTCATTTGAGGAACTGATTGCCGTCTACGACCGCGAATGGAAATCGGCTGGGTTTCCGGATCAATACCAGGAAGACGAATACCGTAAGGCCGGACGCGACCAACTGGAACGCTTCCACCGTAACTTCTCGGCGGAACTGCCGGAGGTGGTTCACCAGGAGAGGTCCTTCGAGCTTCCACTTGCGGACGAGATCGTGGTCACGGGGCGAATTGATCAGATCAATCGGCTTGACGGGCGCAGCGTCGAAATCGTGGATTACAAAACAGGCAGGGTGCGCAGCGCCGCGAAAGCTGCAGACGACATTCAGCTCAGCATCTATGCGCTGGCGGCGACCGAGGTGCTCGATCTCCAGCCCGAACGGTTGGTTTTTCATTATCTAATAAGCGGTGAAACCGTCGCCTGTGCGCGTGAGGCCAAGGCGCTCGATGCTGCACGGGAGAGAATCGCGCTGGTGGCGGACCAAATTCGTGGCGGCGAGTTCTCCGCGAACCCCAAAAGAAATGTGTGTGACTACTGCGATTTCAAAGCGCTTTGCCCCGCCCACGAGCAGCTCGTTTCCTAACCGCTGGTCGTACCGAGCCGTTTCGAGGAGATCTGGGATTTTGTGCGCGCACAAAAAAAGAACGGGGCGCCCTCAGCGAGCACCCCGTTTTACCTTTCAAAGGCTTCATTCTTCGAAGCCGGAGTGGTTCCGCGCATGAACTACACAGTGGAACTTTCTCCCGCAAACAAGCGCTTCGGAAACTCCGTTGCGCCTAGCTGCTTTTCCATCTATAGAGGTGGGCGCTTGCGAAGTCAAGAAGAAAAACTTTCACGGCTGTGAGTATGGAAACCGGCTGAAAAATTCAGCGCGCCACAACGATGGCGCTCTCGTAATATCCGTGTCGCGTTTCAATCGAGAGGTTGGGTCGGCGTACGCGAACTTCAATCTCGTGATAGTCGCGCGCTTGAGGTACATCATCGGGCGCAAATGTAAGCGTGTATTGGTTGCGCGCTTCTTCTGTAAGGTCGGTGTAGAGGCGGGAAAGATCGTCCTCCTTCGAACCGTAGAACGTGTCTCCTCCCGTGTTTTGAGCGTACTGTTCCAGATGCGACTCGCCTTGCTGCAGAATCGATTTGGCCACAGGAACCGTGTGGAGCACGGAAATCGAGTACACGGAAACATCCGACTCGAGCAACAGATGCAGTGTCTGATCGAAGCTATGGGTATTTCGGCCGGCATCGTTCCCATCCGACACAACAAAGATGATCTTGCGCCGATCGCGGCCTCGGGTCTTTAGCATTTGACCAGCGGCATAGACAGCGTCATCAAGCGCATTCACTTTCTTGTAGCGCTGTGAACCGTGTGTCGGGACACTTGTCGCGCCCGGCGCCGGTTGACCGTTGATCAGAGGGCCGGCCGTTGTCGGGTCGGAAACGACTTGATCGCCGTGGGTGCCGAGTTCCAAACGCTTAAGCTTCGTAAACAGAAGGTCGTTGTTAAACGAAAAATCGGACACTGTCTGCGGAAACTGATCGAAGGTAACCAGGGCCACTTCGTCCGACGGACCGAAGCCGGCCGAAATGGTCGTCAGGCTGTTCTGCACGTGCGGTATAACTTTCTCTGCAAGATCATTATCGAGCAGAACCACCGCAGAAAGGGGCACGGGATCAGACGAAAATGTGGCAATCTTCTGCTCAACGCCGTCGACGAGTATGCGGAACTCATCTTTGGTAAGGTCGCCCACCAACTGGCCGCGGCCGTCTTTCACCGTAACAGGTACGATCACGCTCCTAGCTCGAACAACGATGGTCGGCGGGTGGTTTTGAGGAGTAGTCTGGTTGGGCGACGCAGGGGATGCCTGCGCGATGGCGTTACCTGCCGCGACAAGGAGCAGGACCGTGCTTAGCAAGAAATGCGGTGGAAGTGTTCTCGGCAACATCTGGCTTCTGATTTTCTTGAGCGGTCAGCCCACTTCCCAAACATCCGGCGGCGCGCTCGACGCATCATACAACGCTGATCCGTCCTGGGAGAGAATTATACAATGCGGATGACCAGCCTCGCCGCTATCGTCGCAATCTGCCTCGCGGGAGGCCTCGCAGTCGCAGTCACACGCGGAGCTAACGCCACGCTAGGGCAAGGCCCGCAGGGGCCCCTGCCGCCTCCAGGCTCACAAAACAACCCACCTCCTTCAGAGCAGCAGGAGCAAACGCCGCAGCAAGAATTGCCCGAGTCCCGCGAAACGCTCAAGGTTCAAACGACGGTAGTGAATGTCTTCGCAACCGTGCGTGACCACCACAATACGATCATCGGCGATCTCAGCAAAGACGATTTCAAAGTCTACGAAGACGGCGTCGAGCAGAAAGTTGCCTATTTCACCAAGGAAGTCGACATGCCCATTTCGCTGGCCATTTTGCTGGACACCAGCGGAAGCATGCAGGAAATCCTCACTGCCGAACAGGATGCCGCCTCACGGTTCGTTCACCAGGTGCTGCGCAAGAAGGACGAAGCGTTGGTCATGAGCTTCGATACAGATGTGAACCTGCTCGCCGACTTCACCGAAGATCCCGCGGTCTTGTCTCGGGCCATCCGCCGGGCCACCATCAATGCAGCCGGCCCCGTGCTCACGCCAGGAACGGTTCCGCAGGGTGGGGGAGGAACGAACCTGTACGACGCCGTGTATCTGGCCTGCCACGATGAATTGGCCAATGAGGCCGGCCGCAAGGCAATCGTTCTGCTCACCGATGCCGAAGATACTGGCAGCAAAATGACGGTAAATGATGCGATCGAAAGTGCGCAACGTGCCGATTCTGTGATCCACATACTGCTGATCAGCGACCCTGGTGCAACAGAGGGATACGGTCCCGGAGTTGCCTCGCATATGACTCAGGATACGGGCGGACGTGTCATCAATGTTCGCAATGAGAAGAGTCTCGAGAAAGCGTTCGATATTGTTTCCGAAGAATTGCGTTCACAGTATGTGCTGGGCTACTCCTCGACGAATACGAAACGCGATGGCACCTTTCGGAAGATCAAAGTCGAAGTCAACCGACCTGACATGAAGATCCTCGCCCGCAAGGGTTACTACGCACCTGCAGGTTAGCAAAGTCTCGCTCTCGAAAGACTAACGGACGGTTATTGAGCCGTTCCGGATGCGCGCGAAGCGAACGCGGCAAAGTACCCCTTCCGCGTTCGAACCGTAAAACCCTTCTGCGAAGTTTGGACATCAATCCTGCGGTACTGCCCGCCTGGCGGAGGATCGGCAGGTGCATAGGCGATGAAGTATTGGCTGCGCAGCTCGGTGCCGATGTCCAAAAATGACTGTGCCAAGTCATCCACGCGATACGGAAAGAAGGCGTGCCCGCCGGTCTGATTGGCAAACTCTTGAAGGATCTTGTCGCCCGGAGCAAGGCTGTATTTACTGGGCTTGCTCGCATCGTCGATCGCCAGCCAGTCGGTGTTCGTGCTGACCGCGAAAACAGCCGTCTCGGATCGGATTGCCGCGTCGATGGCATCGCTCAGCGCATGATCGCTCAAATTGTCATTGCCGTCGCTGATCACTACGATGACGCGGCGCATATCGGAGCTTTGCCCTTTTGGCACCGGCGCATGCTGCAGTTTTTCCGCAGCCAAACAGATTGCATCGTTCAGCGCGGTTCCGCCTCCGGCACGCTGCTCGCGAACACTGGAGCCTAGAAGCGCGATGTCGGATGTGTAATCCTGGATCACTTCCGGATCGTTATCGAAGGTCATCAGGAACGCTAGGTCCTTGTCCCGCCGGATCACCTTGTTTAGAAAATCGATCGCCGCATCTTTCTCGAACTCCAGACGCGGCCGGATGCTGTTCGAGGTGTCCAGCAGAAGGGCAATTCGCAGCGGAAGATCCGTCTCCCGGCTGAAAAAGCGGATGTCTTGCGGCACACCGTTTTCGATGACCTTGAAGTCCCCCTTATCGAGATCCGTGATGAAATTGTGATGCTTGTCCACCACCGTGGCGACCAGGTGAACCAGGCCCGTCGTGCTGACGATGGGCTTCGGGCTGGAGAGCGGTGTAGAGTTCTCTTTGTTCGGTTCGGGCGCGGACTGCTGCTGAGCGGGAGTGGAACTAGGTGCTGGTGCTGGCTCCTGCGCACGTACCTGCACATCCAACATGACCACTATCGCCGCGGAGGCAGCGATCAAGCGGAATAGCCCGCTCATGCCAATCTTTACCACGAGGAATTTCACCCGAGATGATTATAGGAATTCTCGAAGCGCAGCGTCAATCGATGTACTGCTGCGTTGGCTTGCGCGCCCGAGGACATGGAGGTAGCCTACAAGTTCGGCCGGAAGCGGCGCGCGAACATCGATGTTTTCCCCTGTGCGCGGCTGCCGCAAACCCAGCCGAGCCGAGTGCAAGAAGTTTCTCTCCAGTGACGGGAGCCACTGCGCTCCCCATCGTTCGCGGCGCGGCGCACCGTACAGCGTGTCGCCCACCACGGGGCACCCTAACGCCGAAAAGTGTGCGCGGATTTGGTGGGTCCTGCCCGTTCGCAGATCAGCTTCCACCAAAGTGAAACCATCGAGGCGGAGCAAGGTATGCCAATCGGTCCGCGCGGCACGCCCCTCACGCCGACGAGCCGTCATGCGCAAACGACGCCGAAGATCGCGCGAGATGGGCAGTTCAATCGTGCCCGTCTCGCCATTGACCCGGCCATGCAGCAGTGCGAGATAGGTCTTCTGCACCCGGCGGGTGCGAAAATCCTCCACAAGCGCCCGGTGCGCAGCGTCGTTTTTGGCAACTACCATTGCCCCCGACGTATCTTTGTCCAAGCGATGCACGATTCCCGGACGCAGTGGTCCTCCCACAGCGGACAGTCCAGCGCCTCCACCAAAGCGATGGAGCAGTGCCCCCACCATCGTGCCGCCGCCAGCGCCGGCTCCCGGATGGACGACCATCCCCGCAGGTTTGTTGATCACCGCGAGATCTTCATCCTCATAGAGCACTTCAAGCGGAATGGCTTCGGCAGCAACCCCCGCCGGCGCTGCGGGCGGAATCTCAATGGCAACGCGTTCTCCCGCCGCAACACGGTAGGAGGGCTTTCGCGCCGCGCCATCCACTCGAACGCGCCCTTTCTCGACGAGTGACTGGATTTTTGATCTGCTGAGCTCGGGAAGTTCGGACGCGAGGAAGCGATCGAGGCGTTCGCCGGCATTCTCAGCAGTCACAATGAATTCAGAGGATTTCGTCGGCGCTTTCATAGTCACGCATGAATCACGCGCAATCTGTCGGAGATGGCTACGACCGTCCAGCCGCGGGGCTCGGCGTTCGGGGAGAAACGGCGGCCAACGATCGCCACCCTCGGCGCCAAAGCAAGGCGCCCACGAAAATCAGCGCCAGACTCATCATTTGCATCACGGAGACCGTCTCGTGGAACATCATCGTTCGACCCGGGTCGGCCCGAAGAAATTCGATCGTTCCGCGTTCGATACCGTACAAGATGAAAAACGCGCCGATCAGTTGCCCTGAAAATTTCTGGCGTGTGCCCAGCCAAACAAGCAGAAGAAAATTCACGAGTTCGGCGGCGGCTTCGTAAAGCTGCGTCGGATGCAGGGAGATATTAAGCGGAGTGCCCGCAATGCGCGCGGCGATGGGGCTTGTGAACCTGACGCCCCAGGGCAGCGACGTCGGTTTGCCATAACAACAGCCAGCAACGAAGCACCCGATTCGGCCGATTGCGTGCCCGAGAGCAAGAGGAGCGGCGCAGAGGTCCAGCACGGCGAGAACGGGGAGCTTGGTGATCCGCGTGAACACGATCGTCCAGACAATTCCTCCGACGACGCCGCCGTAGAAAGTACCCGCCGACTGCCAAGTGGCAATGCTCAAAATTTGGCTTGGATTAGCCACGTAGTAATCCCATTCGCTCGCCAGCAGCCAAAGCTTGGAAGAGACAAGCGCAATCAGGATCCCGTAGATCGCGAAATTCCAAACCAGATCTGGATTCAGGCCCACCTTCGATGCCTGAAATCTCGCGTAGAAGAGTCCAACCAAAAAACCGGTCGCCACCAGCACGCCATACGTGTAAATGGGCAGCGATCCGATGTGAAAAAGGACGGGATGCATGTGGTTAGGCTCGCTCGCGCGTGGGATGCCGCCAGTCGCGCAGGAGCTCCAAAATCACAAAGGCTGCGCCGACCACAATCGCGCAATCGGCAAGATTGAACGTGTACCAGTGATGGCTGCCGACATGAAAATCGATAAAATCAGTGACGCCGCGCCGGGAAATGCGATCGAGCAGGTTGCCGGCGGCCCCGCCCAGGATCACCACCAGACCGTATTGCCCAAGCCAGCCGCCTGCACGGCCCGTCAGAAGCAACCATGCAATCAAGCTCATCACGCCCAAGGAAAAGACGATCAGCACGGGTGCCCGCCAAGGCATGTCCGACTCGGAAAAAATCCCGAACGCGACGCCCGGATTGTTCGTGTGAACAAGATTGAGCAAGCCCGGTACTAAAACGCGGAACGAGCCAGCCACTGTCAATTTCTCGACGGCGTATTTGGTTAACTGATCGGCAGCAAGCACGAAAATTGCTAAAATGATAAACGGCCAAGTGGTCCGTGACGCCGAACCCATTTAAGAACCCGCACTCCCGGCTGTGGTCCCGCCTTCGCTCTCGATCTCGCCCAACGCCGCGACGCAGCGTTCGCAGAGCGTCGGAAACTCGGAGCTTTCGCCGACGTGCGTCGAGTAATTCCAGCACCGCTCGCACTTCTTGCCTTGCGCTCGTTCGACCCTAACAACGAGACCTTCGATCGCGTGCGTCATCGCACCATCTGTGGCGCCTCTAGCAACCTCCACCTGCGATACGATGAACAGCGCCGGAAGATAGGCGGCATATTTTTGCAAGAGCTTAGCCAGATCATCGCTCGCGGCGAGCGTAACACGCGCTTCCAAGCCAGCCGATATCGTCTTCGCCGCCCGAACCGGCTCAATGGCTTTGAGTACCTCTTCCCGCACGGCCAGCAAACGATCCCAGTCTCTGGCGCGCTTTTCATCAAATGCGTTCTCGAAATGCTCGGCTGCAGGGAAATTGGCCATGTGAACGCTGGTCGATGCAGCCGCTGGCTGCGGCAAGTGCTTCCATATCTCTTCCGACGTGAAAACAAGGATGGGTGCGATCAGGCGTACGAGCGCACGGGCCAGGTGATACACCGCCGTTTGCGCCGAGCGCCGGCCTCGATTATTCGGAGCAAACGTATACAACCGATCCTTTAAAACGTCGAAGTAAAACGCGCTCAGATCAACAACGCAGAAATCGCGCAAGGCATGGTACACGCGGTGGAATTCGAAACTGGCGTACCAATCCAGGCACTGCCGGATGAGCGCCCCCGTGCGTCGAAGCATCCAGCCGTCCATCTCCCACAGATCGGCGTGATGGACGACATCACGCGATGGATCGAAATCGAAAAGATTCGACAGCGCAAAGCGGAACGTGTTGCGAATCTTGCGGTACGCCTCAGCGAGCTGTGTCATCATCGCCGGTGAATTGCGCATGTCTGCGGTGTAATCCTGCGATGCGACCCAGACTCGCAGCAGATCGGCGCCCCATTTGTCCACGATTTCGTTGGGATAAAGCGCATTGCCGAGCGACTTCGACATCGGCTTACCCGCATCGTCGAGCGTCCAGCCGTGCGTTACAACCCGTTCGTATGGTGCGCCGCCGCGGGTCCCGATTCCGACCAGCAGAGAACTCTGAAACCAGCCTCGAAATTGATCCGGTCCTTCAAGATAGACTTGCGCGGGCCAATCTAAACCGTTCCCTTCAGTCAGAACTGAAAGATGCGTCGAGCCGGACTCGAACCACACGTCCAGAATATCGTTCTCCTTCCGCCATTTCGCACCGCCACATGAGCACTTGGCGCCAGCAGGAAGCAATTCTTCGGCCGAGCGCGTGAACCAGGCGTCGGCCCCTTCGCGCTCGAAAAACGGCAGCACATGACGCAAGGCGCGAAAATCCATCAGTCGTTTGCCGCACGCATCGCAGTAGAAAACGATCAACGGCACGCCCCAAAAGCGCTGCCGCGAGATGCACCAATCGGGCCGATCGGCAATCATGCCGTGCATGCGTTCGCGGCCCCACCCAGGCAGCCATTTGACCTTGTCGATTTCGGCCAGCGCGCGTTGTCGAAGCGGCGGTTCTTTCGGCGCAGCTATCTTCGAACTGCCCGCATCCATCTGGATGAACCACTGCTCGGTGGCGCGAAAAATCACGGGATTATGGCAGCGCCAACAGTGCGGATAGCTGTGCACAAGCTTCTGCTCGGCGAGCAACGCCTTCCGCTCGCGGAGCAGCTTGATGATCGAATGATTGGCTTCAAAGACTGTCTTGCCCTTATAGGCGGGCAGTCCCTCTGTGAAGCACCCGTCATCATCAATGGGCGCATACGTTTCTAGCCCGTATTCTTGACCTACACGAAAGTCGTCAGCTCCGTGCCCAGGCGCGGTGTGAACAATCCCGCTGCCCTGTTCGAGCGTCACGTGATCGCCCAAGATTCCCGGGATGATTCGATCGTGCAAAAAGGGATGCCGGAACTTCGCCGACGCGAAAGTGCTCCCCTCGAAGGGCCCTGATGTGGAAACGAATCGGAGCCCGGTCGCTCGGGCGACGCTTTCAGCCAGTCGCTCCGCCATCACATAAGCGTCGCCGCTAGCATCCTCAGCGATGATGTAGGGAAGGTTTCGGTTAAAGGCCAGGGCCATGCTGGCGGGCAAGGTCCAAGGGGTGGTGGTCCAAACCACGGCAAAGAGGCGCCCTGGGCTCTCCACAGGTGCGGCGGAATATTCAACGACTGGGTAACGTAACCAAATAGATGGACTGCTATGGTCGTCATACTCTACTTCGGCCTCGGCCAGCGCAGTCCGATCATGGATACACCAATAGACGGGTTTGAGCCCGCGATAGACGTAACCCTTTTCGAGAAAATCGATAAACGCGCCGGCGATGGATGCCTCCATCACCGGATCCATCGTGAGATAGGGCTGATCCCATTGGCCGAAGATGCCGAGCCGTCGGAATTCGCGTTTGTGGATTTCGACATATCGCGCCGCAAATTCCCGGCACATCTTGCGAAATTCAGCAGGCGCCACCTTGCTGGTTTTGCCTCCCAGCTCTTTCTCAACCTGCGTCTCGATCGGCAGCCCGTGGCAGTCCCACCCGGGAATGTACGGCGAGTGAAAGCCGGCCATGGTCTTGGATTTTACGATCATGTCTTTCAAAATCTTGTTCAAGCCGGTGCCCAGGTGAATCTCGCCGGTCGGATATGGCGGGCCGTCGTGTAGAACGAACAGGGGCTTGTTCGTGCGCGACTCCAGGATTCGGCGATACAGGTCCATCTGCTCCCAAGCAGCCAATTGCTCAGGCTCGCGCTCCGGCAATCGCGCTTTCATCGGGAAATCCGTTTTCGGTAGGTTCAGAGAGCTTTTCCAGTCGAGGATTTTCGCCATCTCGTGAGCTAATGATCTCTAGTCCCAAATCGCTTTCGGGAGTCGGGGCCAGGCGGGCAGGCATCAGCCCCGAGGTCAAGCCGCCAGAGCCTGTGAAGTTCCATAGTTCTGCATGGCCGTTGAAGCATCCCGACCGGGTGCATTGATTCGAGCAAGCTTACTGACTAGATTACGCGTGGAAACCGGAAATAATCCGCCCGCCTCTGTATGTTACAATGAATCGGGCAGTGTGTCAGCGGCACTTGGGAAACATGCATCCTTTTTCGAAAAGACGCGGTCTAAGTAGTTGCCACGTCTTCTGAGAAGCCAGGCATCTGAAATGTCGGAATTGAGCGCGAAACTTAACGAGCGGCCTCGCTCGAGCGAATCACAGATCCCTATTGGCCACTACGGCCCGGTTTCAAACGAGTCCAGCATCAAGAGTCTCCTCTCCAACCTGAGGGATTTTCTCGTCGAGCGGCCAGCCAAGATCCGAGCGGGCACGCCCACCGCATTCGACATGCCCCGCTTTGGCTCGAGTTTTGGGGGCAACATCAAAGAATTTCTGCGTGCCGCTCCGCGCGGACCTGTGAATTCGGCTTTGCTCGTCAATTGGCGCGAGGAGCCCGGCCTTTGGCGGAACTTGCGCGACTTGATCGCGCCGCCCAAGCTGCCCCCGCTGGAAACCACCAGCCAGCCCGTCGACGTACCAGAAATCTGGTCAAAGAACACCCAATTCAGCCGCGTGCAATTGGCATCCATCACCGTACATGCGGCGGTGATCGCGCTGATCGTTCTAGTACCGTTATTGCTGCCCAGCTGGATTTCACCGCCGGTCACCAAGGCGTTCAATCCAGTCGATGATGTTGACGTCTCTCCCTATCTCCGTCACATCGCTCCTGCGGCGGCCAAGGCGGGCGGCGGTGGCGGCGCCCATAATGACGCCCCGGCGACCAGAGGCAAGCTGCCGAAGTTCTCCTGGACACAGTTTGCGGCGCCGATGGCGAAACCAGTCGAGCGGCCCCAGATCGCCATGACCCCTACGGTGGTGGGCAACCCCGACATCAAAATGCCTGAAATAAAGGCTCCCAACTGGGGCGACCCTCTGGGCAAGGCATCGGATAACCTTTCGATGGGCAACGGGCACGGGAGCGGCGTTGGCAATGGCAACGGCGCAGGGGTTGGGCCGGGCCAAGGCTGGAACACGGGGGGCGGCTACCCAAACGCAGGATCAGGTGGCTACGGGGAACCGGCCTGCTATTACATGCCGAAGGCTGAATTCACCGATGAAGCAGTCAAGGTGAAGGTCCAGGGCAGCGTTGAAATGACCGCCATTGTTACCGCCGACGGACGTGTTATTGAGCCTCAGATTGCTAAGGGCCTGGGGTTCGGCTTAGACGAAAAGGCGAAGGAAGCAGTCCGAACTTGGCGCTGTACTCCTGCGCGCGGCCCTGACGGCAAGCCCGCAGCTGTCCGTGTCATCATCGAGCAAACCTTCTCGCTTTACTGACCTGATAGCCCACGGCGGTCGTCAGCCGGTCTATTCCGATCTCTGAACGTTTACCAACTCGCCCCACCTCTCTCTGCAGCCGTGCGCGGTTTCCCTAATCTGCTACGATGAGCCGCATGAAAATGGGCCTTCGCATCGCCGGCTTTTGGGGACTCGGGATTCTTCTCTTTGCATCGCGCGCTGGTGCGCAGGCGGGTTCGATCGAGTTCGTGGCTCGCGCTACGCCCTCCGGCGGCCTCGAAGAACCCGTACGCGGCTTCCCTTTTTACCTCCTCAGCAAGAGTTTCGATGCGATCGAGAAAGAAGTGGACCTGGCAAGCCCGAAGCCCGACCTAAACGAATTTATCGACAGGCTGGACAAGGCCTACTCTCCTCAGCTAAAGGCCTGGATGAAGAAGAATCAGTGGGTTAGCCTCGGCGGCGAAGAAATCGCGCGCAAGCTCACACCGGAGGACATTCTGAGCGTGCCGGAATTCCGCAAGGCCTACCTAGACCGAAATGGCGGCGATCAGTCTGCAGACTTTCCCAAGCCGAAGGCTAAACCGGAGGATCAGTCGAAAAATCCCGAAAAATTCGCGAGGCTTTCTGCGGAGTACGAAGAAGCCATCAAGCACTATATCGAACAGCACCCCAACAGCGTGGACGGAATTTACCTGGATTTTGCGGATCTGGATCCAGGACCCAAGTGGGATGCTGTGCTGGGCAGGCGCAGGCCCGAAATTCGCAGGCGTGCGCTCGAGCTGGCACAATCGAAGTACCTCGTCGCGCGGACCCAAACCGATTTAGACGGTCAAGGCTATCTGCGCGGTCTAGCGCCGGGCAACTATTGGATCAGCACGCTCAACGTGGCGGCGGTAGTCGGAGATGCGCACTCTCTTTGGGATGTGCCTGTGACCGTCCGTCCCGGCCGCACTGAGTTCGTGGCCCTCTCCAACGTGAACGCCTTCCAGCCGGACCCCGAATCGGAGTAATCTCTGCCCAGAAAAAATGGCAGAAGACACTGTGGCGCTCTGGATAGCGCAACTTTCCGATCCTGACCCAGGGAAGCGTGCAGCCGCCGCTGAGGGACTGCGTTCGAGCGCCCTCGACCGCTGCTTCTCCGGATGCAACGACTGGATTCGCGATCAGGACTTTCTCAAACTCGCCCGCCCCGCTCCGGTTCCCACAGCGGGCGCCGAGGACCGACATCGCATTTTCCTTATTGTTGGCATTGCCGTTCGACCGGAAACGTTTGGGCGAATCCATGCGGCCAGCGGCTCGCCTCGGCTTGCCAGCGTGCCCCCGGATCAAGACGCAATGGAATTTGAGTTGCACTTTGGCCCGGCAGGCGACCTCGATATCCTAACCACGCGTGATCCAGAAGGATCAGGTGCGATCGCTCGCTATCTTGAAAAATACGGTGAAGGCATTCAGCAGATTGAAGTGAATGTAAGGAACGTCGAGGAAGCGACCCAGCTTCTGCGCACTCGCTTCGCACTCACGCCGATTTACCCCGCCACCCGGGCGGGTGCCAATGGAACGCGCGTAAATTTCTTTCTCGCTCCCGCCGCAGGCGGCAGGAAATGCCTGATCGAACTTGTAGAGGCCCCCCAGGAAACGGTCTAGCCCTTAGCCCCGAGCTGTTTTCAGAGCGAGGTTATTCGCCGCTCTGTTCGAGAAGTTTGGCGACGAGCGCCGTCCAACCGGTCTGGTGACTCGCGCCGAGTCCCGCGCCGGTTTCACCGTGGAAGTATTCGTAAAACAGGATCAGATCCCGCCAATACGGGTCCTTTTGAAAAGTGGGATCATTACCATAAACAGGACGGCAGCCGTTTTGGCGCAGGAAAATATGCGCCAGCCGCCGCGATAGCTCTCCGGCCACATCCCAGAGCGTTTTCGACTGCCCCGAGCCAGTCGGGTATTCCACCTTGAAACTGCCGCCATAGTAGTAGTGGACTCGCTGCATGGACTCGATGAGCAGAAAGTTTATAGGAAACCAAACCGGGCCGCGCCAGTTGGAATTTCCACCAAATAGATCTGTGCCAGATTCGCCGGGCTCGTAACTGACCGAATGATTTTGCCCGTCAATCGCGAGGGTGAAAGGATGCTCGCGATGATACTTGGAGAGAGCGCGAACGCCAAATGGCGACAAGAATTCATTTTCGTCCAGCACGTAACGATAAATCCTCTCCAGCTTCGGCCGGTTTGCAATGGTCAATAGCAAGTGTGGCCCTTTTGGCGTTCGCCGGCTCATATCGACGTGCTCCGCCACGTCCGCATGATGATCGAGAAACCATTGCATGCGCTTCATGAACGCGGGCATGCGCGCTAGATCGTCGGGATGAAACCCTTCCACCGCGAACAGCGGAATTAGCCCGACGATCGAGCGAACCTTCATGGGGATAGATGCGGAGCCGTTGCCGACATGCAGAACGTCATAATAGAAACCGTCTTGCGCGTCCCATAGGCCGATGCCCTCTCCGCCCATGTCATTCATGGCCTGCGCGATATGGACGAAATGTTCGAAGAACTTGCTGGCCACATCTTCGTATGCTTGATCTTCGCGCGCTAATTCAATGGCCATCGAGAGCATGTCCAGACAGAACATCGCCATCCAGCTCGTACTGTCGGATTGCTCGATCGAGCTGTCGGGCCGGAGCGGCCTCGACCGGTCAAACACGCCGATATTGTCGAGACCCAGAAATCCGCCCTCGAACACATTCTTTCCTTGCGGGTCTTTGCGATTCACCCACCATGTGAAGTTCAGTAGCAACTTATGAAAAACGCGCACCAAAAAGGCGCGATCCGCTTTCTTCTGAATGCGGGCTGCGATTTTGTACACGCGCCAAGCTGCCCAAGCATGCACCGGAGGATTCACATCGGAAAAATTCCACTCGTAGGCAGGAAGCTGCCCGTTGGGATGCATGTACCATTCTCGCAGAAACAGAATGAGCTGTTCTTTGGCGAAATCCGGATCGATCAGAGCCATCGCCACACAATGAAAGGCCAGGTCCCAGGCCGCATACCAGGGATATTCCCACTTGTCCGGCATGGAAATGACGTCTGAGTTGTAGAGATAAATCCATTCGTGATTCCGGCCCAGGGAGCGCGCCGTGTCTGGCGGGGGTTGCGAGGGATCGCCCTTCAGCCAGCGGCTGACATCGTAGTGGTAGCTCTGCTTGCCCCAAAGCAGCCCGGCGAATGCCTGGCGCTGAACGAGACGAGCGTCGGTCGTTACCCCCAGGCGCATTCGCCGTTCATAGAATTCATCTGCTTCCTTCTGACGCTGATCAAAAGCGGCATCAAAGGGAGCACCAAAGTATTCTGGTGCTGTAGCACCGCCCTCCGCCGGATTGCGATCGAGCAAACGCAGCCGAATCTCCCAGCTCCCTCCTGGCGCGATTTCAGAAATGTAGTGAGCCGCCGCCTTGGTTCCGTTCATCGCGGGATTTACCGCCGCTCGCTCGTCATTGACCAGATAGCGATGGAAAGCATCTTTCACGTACGGCGTGCGGCTTTTCACCTGGAAAAGACGTTCCATATTCGTTTCGTTTTCTGTGAATAGCAGCTCGGGCGACCCTTGCGCCAGCAGCCAGCGCTTGCCGTAATGAAACTCCATCACTTCAATCAGCGCGGTTGCTAAGGGGCCCTCGATGCGCGAGGCGGCTGGTATATCGTCGTAGTCGCCCCACGACCAACGGTTGCGAAACCAAATCGTCGGTAGCAGATGCAATCGCGCAGGCTCACGTCCGCGGTTCCAAGCCGTGATGCGAATGAGCACATCCTCCGAGCTCGCCTTGGCGTATTCCACAAAAACATCGAAGTAGCGGTTTTCTCGGAAGATTCCCGTGTCGATTAGCTCGTACTCCGGGTCGGTACGTGCGCGCTTTGCGCTTTCGCTGACCAGCTGGTCGTAGGGATAAGCTGCCTGCGGATATTTGTAGAGAAACTTCAAGTAGGAGCTGGTCGGCGTAGCGTCAAGATAATAGTAGTACTCCTTAACGTCTTCGCCGTGATTACCTTCCTGGTTGGTGAGTCCGAAAAGACGCTCTTTGAGGATGGGATCCTTTTCATTCCAAAGGGCAATCGCAAAGCAGATGTGCTGCCGACGATCGCAGATGCCTCCTATGCCGTCCTCGCCCCAGCGGTAGGCGCGAGAACGAGCGTGATCGTGGGGAAGATAGCTCCACGCGTCGCCGTTCGGGCTGTAGTCCTCCCGAACGGTGCCCCATTGGCGCTCGGAAAGGTAGGGGCCCCAGCGCTTCCAGTGCACTTCGCGCTTTTCGGAGGCGTACAGCCGTTGCTCTTCGCTGGTCATCGAAAGCTTCCCGATCGGTCGGAGCTTGGTCGCTTGTGCGTCGACCGATCCTTGTGCAGCCACATGGGCCGCTCAAGTCACTCTAATGGCGAGATTCGACAGAGGCAAGGTCGCATAGGAGAGCGCATTCTTAAACCACACGAACGGGCATACTGGCGAGCCATGAGCTCATCTTGTATCCTCGGACGCAGTAACGACGGAGCTTTCTGCTGATTCAGCCTCCTGTGTCGACAACACAGTTCATCGGCAAAGGCGCCAGCTCAGAGCCTTCTTGGCCTTCCGCATTGTTGTTTGCTTGCTTGGCGGCGACGGCTGTTGTCGCCCCGATGTTAGTTCGCGGAAACATCTCGGGCCACGACTTCCGCTTTCATGTTCAATCCTGGATGGATGTCGCGGGACAGTGGCGCAAAGGCGTTTTGTTCCCGCACTGGGCGGAGTGGGCGAACTGGGGTTTTGGCGAG
>Ga0306923_10001308_pt1 | contig 21866 bp, 17 predicted proteins | sample sta12Can44000108_FD_203841 | JGI IMG/M metagenome (GOLD analysis project Ga0306923, IMG submission 203841) | Lab enrichment of tropical soil microbial communities from Luquillo Experimental Forest, Puerto Rico - statanox.12C.anox.44.000.108 (v2)... | ecosystem: Environmental > Terrestrial >... | reverse complement strand
GGCAGACAAGGACATTACCATCGGCCGCGTGATCAATATCACGGGAATGCTCGGGGTATCTTCAGGAATCCTGTTGTTTGCCTTCGGGCTTGTCGTGCTCCTGTTTCGGCGTGGCCTCGGCTTTGATATTGGGAGCGCGTTTCACTGGTTTTGGTAGTCGCAAGACCAGCGTGATCAAGTAGCGTCCATGGTCAGGACGCAGGCCCAAAACCGATCAAGGACAGGATGTCAGTCATGCCCGGCTACGACGCCCTCATCATCGGCACCGGACAGGCGGGGCCGGCCCTGGCACGGCGGCTGGTAGCCGCCGGCTGGAAGGTTGCGATCATCGAGCGCAAGCTTTTCGGCGGCACCTGCGTGAATACCGGCTGCACGCCGACCAAGACACTGATCGCCAGCGCATACGCGGCCCATGTTGCGCGCCGCGCCGCCGACTACGGCGTGACCATCGCCGGCGCGGTCGGCGTCGACATGAGGGCGGTCAAGGCGCGCAAGGATGCCGTTGTCGCCCCGTCCCGCAACGGCGTCGAGCGATCGCTCAAGACGCTGCAAGGATGCACTGTCTACGAGGGCCATGCCCGGTTCGTCGGGCCGAAACGGGTGAGGGTCGGGGACGAGGTGATCGAGGCCGACAAAATCTTCATCAATGTGGGCGCGCGGGCGCTGGTACCGCCGATTCCCGGGCTCGATCGGACGCCCTACCTGACCAACAGCTCAATGATGGACGTGGATTTTCTGCCTGCGCACCTGCTCGTGCTCGGCGGCAGCTATATCGGGCTTGAGTTTGGGCAAATGTATCGGCGCTTCGGTAGCGAAGTCACGATCATCGAGCTCGGGCCACGCCTCATTGCGCGGGAGGATGAGGACGTGTCGCAGGCCATTGCCAAATTCCTCGCCGAGGAAGGCATCGATATCCGCGTCAACAGCAAGGTCGTGGGGGTGGCGAAGGAGGGGGATCAGGTCGCGGTGACTGTCGAGACCGGCGCCGCCAGATCGCGGATCATCGGCTCCCATCTCCTGCTCGCGATCGGCCGGCGGCCGAATACCGACGATCTCGGTCTCGATCAGGCCGGCATCAAGATCGACAAGCACGGCTATATCGAGGTCGACGATCAATTGCGCGCCAGCGTGCCCGGCATCTGGGCCTTGGGCGACTGCAACGGCCGCGGCGCCTTTACCCACACGTCCTGGAACGATTTCGAGATCGTGGCGAGCAACCTTCTCGACAACGATGCGCGCCGCGTCAGCGACCGCATTACGGCCTACGCGCTCTATACCGATCCGCCGCTGGGACGCGCCGGCATGACCGAGAGGCAGGCACGCGAATCCGGCCGGGAGGTGCTGGTGGCAACCATGGCAATGGAGGATGTCAGCCGGGCCTACGAAAAAGGCGAGACCAAAGGCTTCATGAGAATTCTGATCGACAAAGAGACCAAACAAATTCTCGGTGCGTCGTTGCTCGGACTATCGGGCGACGAAGTCATTCACTCCATTCTGGATGTGATGTATGCCAAGGCGCCCTACACCGTGATACGGCGGGCGATGCACATCCATCCGACGGTCTCGGAGTTCATTCCGACCATGCTGGAGGATCTCGCCCCGATGCAGTGATCACGGCGGGAACGGAGGTCAAGAGCGGGAATCGATAGGCATAGCAACGCCCCGCGCCTGCAAACTCGCGAAAGTGCAAATATGTCGTCAAGATTGCAGGGGCGGCCTTGAAAGGCGCACCCTATGCAGCGCTCTCTGTCGCTTCCTTCCGGTTGAGCGAGAGCCACAGCCGCGCCACGGCGTCCTCGGGGGATTCACCCTCATGCGCATTTCCCCATCTGCCGCGGTCGGAGATGTATTCACACGCCACCCAAACGTCGGCCTCTCGGCGCAGGGCGCCAAAATCCTCCCGGCAGGCTTCAATCAGAGTTGCAAGCGCCGGCATGCACACGTAATCATAACCAGCCTTGCGCTGCGCACGCGCAAGTTCGCTCTGCGGAAAGCCCGCGTCCTTGAGTTGTCTTGCGAGCTGAAAGGAGATCATCCCCCCGATGCTAGCACACCAGGACCACGGCAACTCCTGGCGTGATGAGCCCTGTGGATGAATCCGTCAACGCGATTGCAGCGCCTTGCGTATTCGGCGCGCTCCGATTCCAAAGCCGGCTATGCGGTGCCCGCCTGGTCGATACCAATGGAAGCGCCGATTCCCGGTCACGAATTGATCCGTGCAGCCGATGCCCGCCCGACAACCGCGACCGCGATCAAGGCGCGGATCCGATTGGTGCAAGTGGAGATTGCGAACCTCGAATCGCTTATGGCCCATCGCCAGGCGGAGTTCCGGGCAACGCTCGGGCGCGAGCGGGCGGAGCAGCTCATGGCCGAGCTCTTGCGGCTGACCGCCGACCTGATGTCGGCGCGCGAGGCGGCTGCCAATCTCAACGGCGAGCTGACCGCTTTGCGGGCGCTGCGCGCTTCACGGCCGTGGTGGTGGCGGATGCTGACAAGCGACACGCTGGGGTGAGGTCGCGGGCAAGGATGCGGGAAATAGCCGCGATCGTGGAAATGGACGTAGTTGGCACAGCTGATTGTTGAAGTAGCGCGATCGGTCGATTAAAACTACAACATGCTCTCTGCCAGGCAGCATCGCAATGCGCCTACTCGGCTTCTAATTTAATTTGAGGCGTCACATGTGCCTGTTCAAGCATTTCGACAGCCTTCGGGCAACGATGAGCCTTGCGGTCTACGCGGCAGTGAGATGCGTCTCAGCGCGTGCACAGATCCGTGCTACTGCAGTCCTGCTTTGCACCTGTGCCGCAGTCTGCGTGCTCCCGGGCGCATCTTCGTTCGCGCAGACCTGCCCGACGGAAGACCCCGCGATCGACAGCGCCAAAAGTCATAAGCTGTTCCTTTATTTTCCGACGACTGCCGACGCAAGCTTCCCGTCCTTTCCGAATTTCCCTAGCGTTCCAAACGTGACTCCCGCGCAGCCCTTTGACATCGCGGCGTTGAGCTCCGGTATCGGGACGACCGCGCAGCTGATCGATGAAATTCGCAAAGTCGTCGCCGACGATTATTGCGAGTTCAACGTGCAGGTGCTCGCAACGACCACGAACCCGGCGACGCTTGCGAATCCGCCACCACGGCGCGCCACCGTCGCGATTGGTTCTGATATCAACGACAGCTCACTGGAGTTGTGGGGGCAGGCGCAGGAAGTCGATGTCGGCGACGTGATTGACATTGATTTTGCGCGTGTCTGGGCGGGCACCTACACGGTCTGCGAGGGCGGACTGGGTCCGACTTTCGCTACCGGCGGTTGCTCAACAACCGGCGCACTGTCCGGCAGCAACGCAACCCTTCAGAGGTGGGGGCAGGCAATCGGCGGGTCCGCTGCACATGAGGCGGGGCATACCTATGGCTTGGCGCACAGCGACGATGATCCGCCGATCGACCCCTGTAAGCCAAGTCAAGCGGGCCCCCCGCCGACCCTGGGAGAGGACGCGTTCAACAAGCACTTGATGCCGGCAGGATGCAATCTGACGGGCCCCGACCGCGCCGGATACCGCCGCCACTTCAGCAACAGAGGCTACGGGATACTCGCAAAGAATGTAGGTCTGTCGATTGCAACGATGCATAACTGGGAGCTGCTCAACCCGAACGCTGAGCAAGGTGTCGGTCTCGCGATCGATTTCTTGAGCCCGTTACCGTCGATCAGCATCGCATGGACCTATAGTGGAGCGCAGAGCCCATGGCTCACCCCAACGGTCAGCAGTGCTTTGGGAACTGCCATGTTCAAGGGTGTAACCTACAACAAGTTTCGAATCACTTGGTCTGCCGGTAATCCGGCATGGAATAACCCGTCGCCCGGGATTGTCGGGGGCGGCGCCGTGTTCCACGTGGGTACAACATTCACGGGCGTTGATTTTAATCAGCCTGATCCGATTATCATCCAGGACGTCACATTGCTCGACGCGTCCTCCCAGCCTTTGCCACTGCACCCGCGTCTCCCGTCGTACGATGCAGGGACCCTACTGAAAGACCAGTTTGTGCTCAACTTTTTCGCGCCGGAAAATGCGCCGGCGATGCGAATGGTGAACGCGACCGTGTTCCAGCTTCCGCAGCTCGCAAGCATCGATTCCCTGGTGAGCGAGGGACGCCCCTTCACGCGCAACGGACGCGCGATCCGGCCTTGGGCCAGTACCAAGTGCGCGTCCGGCCCGTTGCGTAAGGGCATCAACTGCGCGATCGCGGGTCTCGACCAAAAACCTCACGTGGAAGTTACCTATCCGATCGGGCAGCTTGGTGTGTACGCCTGCCGCCAGGGGATACCCATCCAGGCACCGGACAATAAAGTTCCGGCACGAGGCGCTCGGGACTCAGCATTAGGTGGTGATGCCGACGACCTCCGGGGTCCAATCTGTGCAGGTACCCAGCGTGACCCGTTCCCGGCAGCGGTTGTCTATGTGGTCGCAACATTCATGGACCCGAACGCGAGACACTTCGATCAGCGCAAAAAGAAATATGTCGTCGGGCCTGTGATCTCCAAGGTGTATTACCAATTCGCCGGCGTCCGGCATCTGCCAGAGCGCCGGCCGAACTCCGACCAGCGGTGAGCCCGAGCTGATCGGCAACCCGCCGAAGGGACAATCAGGGAATGTCTTTTTCTTCAGTTGGCTGATATTCCCGCGAACTCGATTACCTTGCGCCATTTCTCTGCGTCATCCGCGATAAACTTGCCAAATTCGCTCGGTGTCATTGCCATCGGCATTCCCCCACCTTTGACAAGCCGCGCCCTCACCTTGGAATCGGCGAGTGCAGCGTTTATGCCCGCATTGAGGGATTCCACAACTTGTCTCGAAGTGTCTTTGGGCGCAAAGATACCGTACCAAATATTTACCTCATAGCCGGGCACGGTCTCCGCAATTGCAGGAATGTCCGGAAACGAGTCCCAGCGGTGCGCCGAGGTCACACCTAGCGCGCGAAGCTTGCCCGATTGTGTCAACTCCAGGACGGGACCCGAAAGATTGTCGAACAGCACATGGACCTTGCCCGTCATAAGGTCCGGATAAGCGGCGGCGGACCCGCGATACGGCACATGCATCATATTTATCTTGGTCATGAACTTGAATAGTTCGCCCGATAAATGAGGCGATGCGCCGACACCCGATGAGGCCATCAATAGTTTTCCTGGATTCGCCTTGGCAAAGGTAATGAATTCCCGCACGGTATTGACCGGCAATGACGGCGGCACGACCATGAGATTTGGGAAGCGCATCACGCTGCCGACCGGAACCATGTCTTGGAGAAAGTTGAAAGGCAGCCTCTTGTAGAGCGATGCGCTGATGGTGCTGTTGGCGCCTGTAAACAGTAAGGTATCCCCGTCGGGGGAGGAGTTGATAACGGCTTGAGTGGCGAGATTCCCAGCCATACCGGTGCGGTTTTCTACCACGAACTGCTCGCCGAAATACTGCGACAGCCATTCTGCTACGATCCGGGCAGCGAGGTCGGTTGGGCCGCCCGCCGCAAATCCAACAAGCACATGCACGGGCCGCGTCGGATAGGCCTGCACGCTTGCAGGCAATGCTACAGCCTGCAGCGCCACAGCACCCGCTGCGAGATGCAGGAATCGACGACGCGCTGGCTTCATGCCGGTTCTCCAAGAGCGCTTTACGACACACTACTCGGAGCAAACGGCCCGAGTCAGCTATTATGAAGTCGGGCGAGATTTATTCACCACAGTGCCCGCCGACTTTCCATCAACAGATACAGGCTTGATCGGAAATTGAGCAAGCTGCGCGCGCGAAAAAAAGCTGGGGAAACGCGGCGCATGACAACCGGCGGAGCGCCGTGCTAGGCTGCTTGTCGCACCGATCTAACCGGCCATCAAGTGTCAGATGAACCCCGCCATGCACAGCCTCGTCACATCTGTTTTGGCGTGGATGGCCAGGTAGGGGCATGCCGAGCCGGCGCATTTTGATAATGAGCGCCGGCAGCGGTCCGTGCAACAACTTGATGCGCAGCCTTCTGCATGACGACGATTCGACGGTCTTGATCGGATGCCATTCAGATCGGTTCGTGCTGAAGCAATCGCGCGGGCGACGCAATTTCCTGCTCCCACCCGCCGATTCAGCTGGGTTTGATTGGGCGCTGCGCCGGATCATTGCCGGAGCTAAGGTCGATCTTGTAGCTCCCGGCAATGACCGCGATGTTTTGCTGCTTGCTCAAATGCAGGAACATGCACCGATTCCCTGCCGTTTATTCCTGCCTTCCGTCAAAACCATCGCCCTTTGCCAGGACAAGTACGCCCTCAATGTACTGCTTCGCGATCGAGGCGTTGCGGTGGCGCGCACGCATCCTATCACTGATCGCGCTTCGCTGGCAGCAGCCTGGTGCGCTCTTGCACCGCGCGATCTGGTGTGGTGCCGCATTCGCCGCGGCGGCGCGTCGAGGGGCGCAACCATGACACGCGATGTCGATCAAGCCTGGAGCTGGATCAATTATTGGCACACCATGCGAAACGTGCCGGTGGAGGATTTCACGCTCTCGGAATTCCTGCCGGGCCGCGATTACAATGTTCAGGGAATCTGGTCCAGCGGCCGTCTCATATTGATCAAGATGTGCGAGCGTCTTTCCTACTTGAATGCCAGCCAGCAGCCGAGCGGTATGGCTTCCACTCCGGCGCTTGCCAAGACCGTCTGGGAGCCGGCGGCCATCGAAGCGTGCGAGGCCGCCATTCGCGCGGTCGATCCCGACGCCAGCGGGGTGTTCAATTTCGACCTGAAGGAAAACGAAGCCGGCGTTCCATGCATTACGGAGATCAACGCGGGGCGCTTCGCGATGATCACCAATATTTACGACTTGACCGGCCGTCATAACATGGCGGGCACATATGCGCGCCTTGCCTGTCATGAAACTGTCTGCATAGACGATCCCTATGATGATCCTGGAGAGTATTACCTGGTACGCGAGCTCGACACGTTGCCCGGGATTTTCCGGCCGGACGAGTTGTTTGAGGGCATTGAGAATTTACATTAGGCACCGCTTTTCTCCTATTGAACTGAATCGTTCAGGGTGTTAGCTTGGAATTGCTTCGGAGAGGGAGGACCACCATGAGCGACGGCGGTACCGGTGACGGTCTCAGCTACTGGGCGAATATCCAGGTATCTGGCAAACTCACGGCGAAGGATCTTCAAGAGCTGATACGCGATATCCAAAAACTTCTGAACGGAAAGATCAACGGCAAAGATGTAGACGGAAAAATCGTGAGCCAGGTGCGCGCATCCAACAAGTCGACCCCGACATTCAATGTGTCAGCGCAGCCAAAAAAGTAGGCCCGTTGAGATCGATGTGGCGGCGCGCGGCGATCGGCGTACGCTCGAGGCGCTCTATCTCGAGCTGCGCGAACTGGGAAAGCGGGCCGGACTGAAAGTCGAGTGGCGACTGACCAGGAGCGGTCCCGAAGACCGAGGCGATTCCTGACTTCCGGCGATGCCGGGCACGCGTCACCCAGTCGGCTCCAGCGGGAGCGGCCGCATGCCGAGCTCCCGGTAAGCGGCAGCGGCGGCAACATCAAATTTCTGCGCCGTGACCCGATCCCCGCGCTGGGCATAAACCCCGCAAAGTGTCGTGTCGCAAAAAGCTGCCAGCGGGCGGGCCTCACACGTGACGGCAAGCCGAAGGGCAAAATCAAGCTGCTGTTCTGAATGATCGAGATCCTTTGGATCGGATGCCCAGAAGGCCCGGCCGATCAGGAATCTCGCCCAGGCCTCGTCGCCTTTTGCCTCATGCGCAACGGCGATCTCCACCGCCTGCTTCCCGAGCGCTAAAGCGGCTTCAGTCCGGCCCGCGATCAGGGATACCTGTCCAAGACGTACCAGCAATCCAGGCTTGTCCACGGTCAGGTGCATCTGCTCCGCACCCCCAATTGCCTGTTGAGCGAGCTCGAGCCCCGCCTTCGCACGGCCAGATCGGGCATAAGCGACACCGAGGGCAGACGCGAGACGGGGGCGCCAGACTCGAAGCGACCAGCGATCACACTGATCCAAACCGCGCTCCAGGGCGCTGACCGCCCCCTCGATCTCGCCCTTGCGCAGGAGCACGTGGCCGATTGAAAGCCAGCCCAGCACCTCGCTCAACGGATGCCCGGCAGCCTCCGCAAGTTCGAGCGCGCGCTTCGCATGGCTCATGCCGGCGCCAAAGTGTCCACATTCAACCAGGGCAATCACCAGCCACGTGCGGTTGACTACGGAAGGGATAACCGTCAGGTCGTAGCGGTCACGACGACGCTCATTGGCGGTGAATTCGAGGCTTTGCTCGAGCAGCGTAATCGCCTTCCGATATTCTCCGAGCGCGTTATAGCTCTGCCCGAGACGGTAGAGCGATTCGCCCAGCACCACCTGGTCGTTGCACTCGCGCGCAAGGCGAACCCCCGTCTCACCAAACTCGATGGCACGGCGTTGCTGGCCGATCAGGAAGTGGTGATTGCACCGGAATGCGGCGTAGCGTGCGCTGCGCAACTTGTCCCCAAGGCGGGCGAGAATGGGATCGAGCTCATCCAGCGAGCGAAGGATGCGGTCGGTTTCCCCGAGCCCCAGCAAGGCGTTGCGAAGCTCGAAGCGAAGATCGACGGCCTGTCCGAGATTGTCGCGGGTCTCGGGCAATTTGTTCAGGACCGTCAACGCGCGCTCAAAAAAGCGCGCGGCGTCCGCGTTCGCGTAGAGCGCGTACGCCTTCGCGCCTGACCGCTGCAGGTAATCGAACGCCTTGTCCCAGATGGCGCCTCTTTCCGCATGATCAGCCAGTCGTTCGACATGCTCGTCAAGGCGTCCGGCTGCAAGCGTTTCCAGTGCGCGAGTGACGCACGCATGTAAGATCATTCTTCGCTCGCGCAACAGGCTCGCGTAAGCGACCTCGCGTGTCATGGAGTGCTTGAAGGCATACTCGGTTTCAGGGAAAAGCGCCTTCTCGTAGAGGAATTCCGCAGCCTGCAAATCCCGAACCGCGCTGCGGAGGTCGGGTTGTGTGAGTCCGGTCACGGCCTGCAAAAGTGCTTCCTTGATGTTGTTGCCGATAACCGCGGCGCACTGGAGTAATTCCTTCAGCTCCGGCCGCAGGCGATCGATGCGCGCCGCCAGGAGCGCGTCAATGGTAGGGGGCACGAAGTCGGCCGGCAGCGTACCTACCAGACGCCATTGACCGGATGCTTGATCCAGCGCGCCGACTTCGATCAAGCTCCGCACGCTCTCCTCGAGAAACAGAGGGTTACCCTGTGTGGCCTCGATCAGCCTTTGCTTGATCGGAAGAAGTTCTGGGCTGGAACCCACCAGCTTATCCAGCAGTTCGTCGGCGCTAGCGACGCTCAGCGGATCAATTCGCAACTGCGAAAGGTAACTCTTACCGGCCCAGCGATTTTGGTATTCCGGCCGATAGTTCACGAGCATGAGTATCCGTGCGGCGGGGATACTCTCCAGCAGCATTTCGAGGAACGTTTGAGTTTCCGCGTCGATCCAGTGCAGGTCCTCGAAGATGAGACAGAGTGGCTGGTGTTGTGACTCCCGGATCAGCAGACGCTTGAGAGCTTCAAACATAAGGCCTTGACGCTCGCGCGGCGTCAAGTTCGTCCAGGCATCATCACTCGCCCCGATTCCTAAGGCCCCGGCAAAGAGCGGAAGCTGTGCAAGCAACTTCTCATCACCCAGAGTCAGCAGTTTTCTGGAGATGCGTTCGCGAGCTCGCTGCTCGGTATCGCGGTCCTGAATCTCGAAGTAGCGATTCAGAAGGTTGACCAGCGGAAGATAAGACGTTGCCTTGCCATATGATACCGAGCCCCCCTCCAGAATGAGCCACCCCTGCATTTCGGGTGAACGGGTAAGCTCCAAGAAAATACGGGACTTGCCCACGCCGGCCTCGCCGACTAGCGCAACCACCTCGCCGTATCCCGCCTTCGCCCGCGCCGCCGCCTGGCCAAGACTCTCGATCTCTTCCTGACGCCCGACAAACTTAGACAGCCCACGCGCGGCGCGCGCGTTCAGGCGCATGCGGGTCTTGACGCCCTCGAGCTCGTATACCTCGACCTGGCCGGTAATACCTCTGAGTGGTACCGACCCGACGGTCTTCACTCGAAAAAATCCTTCCGCCAGATTGAGCGTGTCGCGTGTCAACAGGATCGTGCCAGGCGCTGCAAGCGACTCCACTCTGTTCGCAATGTGCGTCGGCATGCCGTCCACACGAAAGTCGATAAAATCTTCCCCCTGGTGCTTGACGGTAACGACGACCGGGCCTGAATTGATTCCGATCCGGACTTCGAAAAGCATGCCGAACTCGCGCCGAACCTCGGCTGCATGAACGCGTGAGGCCTCGTGCATGTCGAGCGCCGCGTAGCAGGCTCTTACCGCATGGTCTTCCAGGGCAATCGGTGCCCCAAAGCTGGCCATGATCCCGTCGCCTTGTTCGCGGGTAATCCCCTCATAGAGGTGAACGATGTCGACCATGGCATCGACGGTCGGTTTCAGAATCCTGCGAGCGTCCTCCGCGTCGTGCTCCCCAATCAGCGCCGTCGAACTTGCAATGTCGGCGAACAGAACGGTCGCAATTTTCCGTTCACCGTCCTGCGTTCCTCGAACCCGCTCCATGAGATGCTGCGGGGTCTGGATTTGGGGCCAGCCATCAGGGGTCGCCCTTAGTCGGCGACCGCAGTCGCTACAATAATTCTGGCTTGATCGTACAAGTGCGTGGCACTGGGGACAGCGAGGAAGCAAGCTGGCTCCGCACGAGACGCAGTATTCCCGCGGATCTTCGTTCATAAATCCGCATCGAGCGCACTGCTGCTCCGTACTGCTCGGCATCGGACGGACTACATTTTCGTGATCGCCCCACAAGAGTCGGCAATTCCGGCGTCGACCGTCAGACGGGCGAACTCCGTCGCAATCTCAGCGATGCTTTGCGGACTTCCTTTTGACCAGCGACATTCAATCGCGGTGGCACGACCCTCGATCTGACCGAACTCGTGCAGTCGCTGCACAATTGCGGCGACCCAAAGACCCGATGCCGAAGGCGTGGAAGCGCCAAGGAAACCGACTGTCGGCGACCTGCCTGCGCGCCGCGTGCTAGCCGCAAGCGGCCACGCTGCCGCACCGCAGAGCGTGGCTGTCAATTCCCGCCGTCTGGTAATGATTGGCATCTGCCCCTCCCGGGCGAGGGCTGCCAAGTGAAGAAATGATATCACGCTGCGCGCATGCGGTCTTCACGTTTAGGAAGGGCACGCTGTTGAAAAAGAGCTAATGAACCCGGCCAGCCCCTTTAATTCGGGCACTAGGGTCTGTTTCTGTCTGGTCCTCCTTTCCTTCCGACAGTCATAGAGAAGCAGAGGCGCGGTCCTGTCGCATCTCTCACGCCGCGGGCTTCTCCATGATCAGATTTCCCTCGTCATCCACGCTCAGCCCGGTCTTCCTTGCCTCTGCGAGCACGGAAGGATGCCAGTCGACCTTGCCCGCGTCCGGACCGCCGACGATCGCCATCAGGAGGGCGTCGGGTGCATCGGTGAGGCTCCGGAAGCCGCGATAGATGCCGATCGGCACGTTGACCACGTCGCCCTCGTCGAGGTCGAGCGAGCGCTCGGCCTCGCCCTCCAGCCAGAACACCTGCCAGCGCCCCTTCACCGGGATGAACACCTCCTCGGTTGCGTGCCGGTGCAGCGCCGCGCCCTTGCCGCTCTTGGCGCGCACATAGGTCACCGAGAAGCCCGCCGCACCTTCCTTGACGTTGGGCTTGAGCGCGGCGTTCTCGGTAACGCCCATGCCCACCATGTTGATGATGTCGCGCTCGTAGCGGGCAATGCGCTGGTCGAGGAACGCCACGTCCAGCGCCTTGACGTTCTTGACGCGCGCGGCGCACTCGCGCTCCATCTTATCCTTCGAGATGCGGGGAACGGGCTTCCCGGCAATGCGCGGATCGACAACCGGCATGGTCTCCTCCTTTATGCTGTCAGGCGGCGACCTCGAACTTGTCGCGCGTGATCCTGGTCAGGTCGGTACCTTCGATTCGGATCAGGCGCGTGTCGCCCTCGCGCCGCGGCGAGTGCAGATCCCCCTCGTTGTAGAGATACGCGGTCCCGGGGGTGAGCTCGTAGGTCCGGACCTTCTCGACCTTGCCGGGCTCTCCGTTCGCAGGCTTCTGCACGAGGCGCCAGTCGGTCATCTCGGTCACCCCGGCCACCTGGCTGTAGACCGCCCAGCTCGGGCCGTGGTCATGCGGCGCGCTGTGCCTCGCTCCGCGATAGACGTGGGCGAGAATGCAGAAGTGCAGGTCGGGGTCCTCGTAGAGAATCCTGCGGTCCGAATCCGCATCGGGGGCGAGATATTTCGCGACAAAGTCCGGATCAGTGCTTGCTCTTGCCGTGTACTGGCGAACCAGCTCGCGGCCGCCCGGGCCCGGGTCCTTCAGCAGGGCGGCGCGGCAGTCCGCCGAAAATTGTTCAAGCGTGTAGCTCATGGCAGAATCTCCTGCTTTGAAAGCTGGCCGGACCGGGAGGCTGATCTTATAGCACGCCGGCCGCAGCTGTTCGATAGGCGAGGAACGACCCATGAAGCTGCCCAGCCGGATGCTTGATCTTTCGGTTCCGCTCGACAACGAAACCGTGCTCGATCCGCCCATCATGCGGCCGAGGATCGACTACAAGACCAACAAGGAAAATGCCTGGATGCTGCTCCAGACTTTCCCCGGGCTGCGCACCGAGGATCTGCCAGACGGCGAAGGCTGGGCCATCGAGCAGGTCGCGTTCACGACTCACAATGGCACGCACATGGACGCGCCGTATCATTTCCAGTCCAAAACAATTCGCGGCGAGCCGATGATGACCATCGACCAGGTGCCGCTCGACTGGTTCCTTCGCCCGGGCGTGAAGCTCGATTTCCGCTCACTGCCGGATGGCCACGTGGTGACCGCCGCGCAGCTGGAGGCGGAGCTCAAGCGCATCGAATACGTTCTGCAGCCCTTCGACATCGTGCTGGTCAATACGCGAGCCGCGAGCTGCATCGGAACCGACGAATACATGTCGGCAGGCTGCGGCATGGGCCGCGAGGCAACGCTCTATCTCACCTCGCGCGGCGTTCGCGTCTGCGGCATCGACGCGTGGGGCTGGGATGCGCCGTTCGTGCACACGCGCAAGCGCTGGGAAGAGACGCACGATCCGTCGATCATCTGGGAGGGTCACAAGGCCGGCCGCGAAATTCCGTATTGCCACATGGAGAAGCTGTGCAACCTGGAGCAGCTGCCGCCGTACGGCTTTACGGTTTCCTGCTTTCCCCACAAGGTGAAGGGCGGCTCAGGCGGCTGGACACGGGCGGTTGCGTTTTTCGACTGAATGTCGCGGCGCCGCCGGTCTCTTGCCAGCAAGATGATTGATCCGGCATCGGAGGCGCTGTTATTCCGCCGCCGCCCAGGCCGGCGTCATCGCATCGTAGTTGAGCACCGGTGCCAGCCACTTCTCCGCCTCCGCTACGCTCCAACCCTTGCGGGCCGCATAGTCCGCGACCTGGTCGCGCTCGATCTTGCCGACGCCGAAATAGTGGCTCTCGGGGTGGCTGAAATAGAGCCCGCACACCGATGCGGGAGGCCACATTGCAAAGCTTTCGGTAAGTGATATTCCGGTGCGCCCGTTCGGGTCGAGCAATGCAAACATGGTTGCCTTCTCGCTGTGGTCGGGTTGCGCGGGATACCCTGGCGCCGGGCGGATGCCGCGATAGTTCTCTGCAATGAGATCGGCGGCGCTCGCGGTCTCCTCCGCGGCATAAGCCCAGAACTCCTTGCGCACGCGCTGGTGCAGCCGTTCGGCAAACGCCTCGGCGAGACGGTCGGCGAGCGCCTTGGCCATGATTGCCGAGTAATCGTCGCCGGCCTCCTTGAACTGCTCCGCAATTTCCTCCGCGCCCAGCCCGGCGGTGACCATGAACGCGCCGAGATAATCGGCAACGCCCGACGCGCGCGGCGCAACGAAATCGGCGAGCGCGACGTTGGCGCGCCCCGCCCGCCGGACGAGCTGCTGGCGAAGCGTGTGGAGCACGGCGCTGGGCGCGGTACGATGCTCGTCGGCGAACAGCAGGATGTCATCACCCTCGCTATTCGCCGGCCAGAAGCCGAACGCCGCGCTCGCGCGGAGCGAGTTGCCGGCCACGATGCGATCGAGCATCGCCTGCGCATCCGCGAACAGGCTGCGAGCCGCCGGCCCGAATTTCGCGTCGTCCAGGATTGCCGGAAACTTGCCCGTGAGCTCCCAGGTGGCGAAGAATGGCGACCAGTCGATCAGTTCGCACAACTCCGCCAGCGGGAATTGCTCGAACGTTCGCACGCCCAGAAAATGCGGGGGGTGCGGTCGATAGCTGCCGGACCAGTCGAGCTTGAGGGCATTGGCGCGCGCATCAACGAGAGACAGCCGCTGCTTGCTTTCCTCGCCGCGCGCATGCGCGGCCGAGATCCGAACATATTCCTCGCGAATGCGCCCGACATAGCCAGGGCGCGCCTCCTGCGACATCAGGCTGCCGACAACCGCCACCGCGCGGCTTGCATCGTTGACGTGTACCGCCTGCCCGCGCCGATAGTTCGGATGAATCTTCACCGCGGTGTGCACGCGGCTGGTGGTAGCGCCGCCGATGAGCAGCGGCAGATCGAAGCCCTGCCGCTCCATCTCGGCGGCGACCAGGCACATCTCATCGAGCGAAGGCGTGATGAGACCGGAGAGCCCGACCATGTCCGCCTTCTCGTGGCGCGCGGTTTCCAGGATTTTGGCGGCCGGCACCATCACGCCGAGATCGACAACCTCATAGTTATTGCATTGAAGGACGACGCCGACGATGTTCTTGCCGATATCGTGGACGTCGCCTTTGACGGTCGCGAGCACGATCTTGCCATTCGAGCTGCGCGCATCGATCCCCCGCTCCCTCTTCTCCTGCTCCATGAACGGCATCAGGTGAGCGACCGCCTGCTTCATCACGCGCGCCGATTTCACCACCTGCGGCAGGAACATGCGGCCCGAGCCGAACAGGTCGCCGACGACGTTCATGCCGTCCATCAGCGGGCCCTCGATGACGTGCAGCGGCCGCTCGGCCTTGCGCCGCGCCTCCTCCACGTCGGCCGCGATGAAATCGGCAATCCCGTGCACCAGAGCATGCGCAAGCCGCTGCTCCACCGGTCGCTCACGCCAGGCCAGATCGGCTTCCTTCTTTTCCCTGCCGTGCCCACGATAGCGCTCGGCAAGCGCAAGCAGGCGCTCGGCGGCGTCGGGACGCCGGTTGAGCACGACATCCTCGCAGGCATCGCGCAGCTCGGGCTCGAGATCGTCATAGACCGCGATCTGCCCGGCATTCACGATGCCCATGTCCATGCCGGCCTTGATCGCGTGGTAGAGAAAAACCGAATGCATCGCCTCGCGCACGCGCTCGTTGCCGCGAAACGAGAATGACAGGTTGGAGACACCGCCCGAGACGTGGACATGCGGCAAGTCTTTGCGGATGGCGTGCGCGGCCTCGATGAACGCAACACCATAGCCGTTGTGCTCTTCCATCCCGGTCGCTACCGCGAAGATATTGGGATCGAAGATGATGTCCTCCGGGGCAAACCCCACGCGGTCGACCAGGATGCCGTAGGCGCGCCGCGCAATCGCGCATTTGCGCTCGAGCGTGTCAGCCTGGCCCTGCTCGTCGAACGCCATGACCACGACGGCGGCGCCATAGCGCTTGACAACATTGGCATGCGCGATGAATGGCGCCTCGCCCTCCTTGAGCGATATGGAGTTCACGACCGCCTTGCCTTGCAGACATTTCAGACCGGCCTCGATCACGGAGAACTTCGACGAGTCTACCATGACCGGCACACGCGCGATGTCGGGCTCGGCCGCAATGAGGTTGAGAAACGTGGTCATCGCCCGCTCGGAATCGAGCAGGCCCTCGTCCATGTTCACGTCGATGATCTGTGCGCCGTTCTCGACCTGCTCGCGCGCAATGGCGAGCGCGCCCGCGTAGTCGCCGTCCGTGACCAGCTTGCGGAATTTGGCCGAGCCGGTGACGTTGGTGCGCTCGCCTACATTGACGAACGGAATCTCGGGCGTGAGCGCAAACGCCTCGAGGCCGGAAAGTCGCAGCTGCCGCGGCAGCGACGGCAGAGCGCGCGGCTTCCTGCCGGCAACCGCGCGCGCGATGGCGCCGATATGCTCAGGCGTGGTGCCGCAGCAGCCGCCGACGACATTGACCAGGCCGGCCTGCGCGAACTCGCCCAGCAGCGAAGCCATCAAGGCCGGGCCTTCGTCGTAGCCGCCGAACTCGTTCGGCAACCCAGCGTTCGGATAGGCGCAGACGAACGTATCGGCGACCCGCGCGATCTCGGCAACGTGGGCGCGCATCTCGCCCGCGCCGAGGGCGCAATTGAGCCCGATCGAGAACGGCGCCGCATGGCGCACCGAGTTCCAGAACGCCGCCGGCGTCTGCCCGGAGAGAAGTCGTCCGGAACGGTCGGTGATGGTCCCCGAGATCATCACCGGCCGCGGGACGCCGCCGGCTTCCACAACGTCGGCGATGGCCGCAATCGCGGCCTTGGCGTTGAGCGTGTCGAAAATGGTCTCGACCAGCAGGAGATCGGCGCCACCGTCGATCAGGCCGGCAACCTGCTCGGCATAGGCAGCGCGCAGCTCATCGAAGGTGATGGCGCGAAAGCCGGGATTGGCCACATCGGGCGAGATCGAGGCGGTGCGGTTGGTGGGACCGATGGCACCGGCGACGAAACGCGGGCGGCCGTCCTCGCGCTGCGCCTGATCGGCCGCGGCGCGGGCGAGCTTTGCGCCCTCGCGGTTCAATTCAATCGCGATGCCCGACATGCCGTAGTCGGCTTGCGCAATGCGGGTCGAGGAGAACGTATTGGTTGACACGATATCCGCGCCGGCACGGAAATACGCGAGATGAATTTCGCGGATCTTCTCGGGTTGGCTGAGGTTGAGCAGATCGTTGTTGCCGCGCACCTCCCGGTTCCAGGCGTCGAAGCGCGCTCCCCGGTAAGCCTCCTCGTCGAGCCCGAGCGCTTGGATCATGGTGCCCATGGCGCCATCGAGCACGAGAATGCGCTCGCGTGCGAGCTCGCGCAGCAATCGCTCGGCACCGGACATGCGTTGTGACATCACGCTGATCCAAGTAGGGGCGAGGCATGCCTCGCACCAACCGATTCCTGTCCCAGCGAATTCTTGCCGGGCAAAATCTCAACTTTCTCTGCGCTCGGCCGCAGGCCCAGCAAATGACACACCGCATAGACCAGGTCAGCGCGGTTCATGGTATAAAAGTGAAAGTCGGTCACTCCGCGATCGACGAGATCGAGCACCTGCTCGGCGGCAACCGCTGCCGCGATCAGCTTGCGGGTCGCCGCATCCTCGTCGAGCCCGTCGAACCGCCGCGCCAGCCATTCCGGAACCGAAGCGCCGCACCGCGCAGCAAAGCTTTTGGTTTGCTTGAAGTTCTGCACCGGCAGAATGCCCGGCACCACCGGTACATTGATGCCGCGCGCCCGCACCCGATCGAGATAATCGAAATAGCGGTCGTTCTCGAAGAAGAACTGGGTAATGGCGCGGGTTGCACCCGCGTCGACTTTGGCCGCCAGCATGTCGAGATCGGCTTCGACCGTCGGGCTCTCCGGATGCTTTTCGGGATAGGCCGCTACCGACACTTCGACATCGGCAAGACGCTTGATGCCGGCAACGAGGTCAGCGGCATTACGATAACCTCCGGGATGCGGCGCATAACGCTCGCCCACCCCACCGATCGGATCTCCGCGCAGCGCTACGATGTGGCGCACTCCGGCAGCGCAATAGTTGCGAATCACGGCATCGACCTCCTCGCAGGAGGCAGCGACACAGGTGAGGTGGGCGGCGGGCTCAAGCGATGTCTCGGCCAGAATCCGGTTGACGGTGCCGTGGGTTCGCTCGCGCGTGGAGCCGCCGGCGCCATAGGTCACCGACACGAAATTGGGCCGCAGCGGCGCGAGCCGCGTGATCGATTCCCAGAGCGCGCGTTCCATCTCCTCGGTCTTCGGCGGAAAGAACTCGAACGATACCCGGATGCGACGCGCGTCCGGCGCATGCGCAAACCTGCTCGCGCGCGCCCCCGGTTGGGATGAAACTGTCATTCAGCGATAATGGGTGCCGTAGGAAACGACGATTGCGTACCGTGAGGCCCTTCCGCTTCGACACTGACTGGACGAAGTCCATGCATTATATGGGGTTTCTTTATACGCCTGCACGGCGATTTCAAGGCCGGGGCCGCGGCAGGTTCCATTTGCAGGGCGCGTCCCCAGACGCGCCGAACCCCCCTCGTGAGCGCAAGGAGCGATCGTGACCGAGAATGCTTTCGGAATCCGGGAAGGTGAGACGGCGGTCGAGCTGCCCAAGCAATTCGACGCTTCGCTGTATTTTATCGGCGATATCCGAACGCCTTGGACGGACCCGAAGAGTTGCCCGAAGAATGCGCGCGAATCGGATGCGGTATGCACGCTCGATCTCAATCCTCGCTGGGCGGCGGCCCTGCAAGGGGTCGAGAGCTGCACACATCTCATTGTGCTCTACTGGATGGGCCGGTCGCGGCGCGATCTGGTTGTACAGGTACCAGGGCACTACGGCGTCGGCCGGGGCACGTTTGCCCTGCGCTCACCGGCGCGCCCCAATCCCATTGCCCTGAGCGTAGTGCGGCTTTTGAAGGTGGAGGGGACGCGCCTTTCGGTGGTCTGGCTCGATTGCCTCGACCACACTCCTCTCCTTGATATCAAGCCTTATTTTGCCTCGACCGATGCCATCAATGAGGCGGTGGTCGGTTGGCATGCGGCCCGCAAGGCTCAACAGCAATAAGCCGTTGTCTTTTGAGAGGAAATCTTCCACAAATCAGTATCTTACCGATTCCCTGATTGGAACCCCCCTCGGTCAAGAACCGCTGCATGTGCCTGTCGCAATGGTGGTCTGCCCTCTCAGCGGCAGGGAGCGGGCAGCGTTGACACCCCTGCGCGTCGGCCTAGATTAGTCGCGTTCCGAGGGGAGCTCCGGTTAGGGAGCTGAGAGTTCGCCGATCCGACCGCGGATGCCGCGAAAGACCCTTTGAACCTGATCCGGGTCATGCCGGCGAAGGGACAGGATCGTTCATGCCTGCATCGACGTTCCAAGCGCAACTGAGCACACTCGGCCTGCGCGCCCGGCGAGCAGCCGGTATTTATGGATTCGCATGAACGAGTTCGGTCAAGGCCCTATGGGAGCAAGAAAATGAACATCCACGATCCCAACCTCGCAACCCCCAAGGTGACCACTGGTCCCCTGCCCGCCTCGCGCAAGACCTACGCCAGACCCGATGCTGCGCCTGACCTGCGCGTCCCGGTGCGCGAGATCCTGCTCACGGAGGCAGCAGGCGAACCGGCTTTGCCCGTCTACGACACGACCGGTCCCTATACCGATCCCGATGCGACCATCGACGTCGAGAACGGCCTTGCACGCAACCGCACGACGTGGGTGCGCGAGCGCGGCGGCGTGGAGGAGTATGCCGGGCGCCGCATCAAGGATGAGGACAACGGCAGCGTAAGCGGCGCCCATCTCGCGCGCGGCTTTCCCGAAAGCCACCGACCGCTGCGCGCCATCAACGGCAAGCCGCTGACCCAGCTCGAATGGGCGCGCGCCGGCGTGGTCACCAAGGAGATGGTCTACATCGCCGAGCGCGAAAATCTCGGCCGCAAGAGCGTGCTGGAGCGGGCCGCGGTGGCACTCGCCGACGGGGAGAGCTTCGGTGCGTCAGTCCCTGCATTCGTCACGCCGGAATTCGTGCGCTCCGAAGTGGCGCGCGGGCGCGCCATCATCCCCTCCAACATCAACCACGCCGAGCTGGAGCCGATGATCATCGGACGCAACTTCCTGACCAAGATCAACGCCAATATCGGCAACTCGGCGGTCACCTCGTCGGTGGAGGAGGAGGTGGAGAAGATGGTGTGGGCGATCCGCTGGGGTGCCGACACCGTCATGGATCTTTCCACCGGCCGCAACATTCACAACACGCGCGAATGGATCATCCGCAATGCGCCGGTTCCGATCGGCACCGTGCCGATCTATCAGGCGCTGGAGAAGGTCCACGGCGATCCCGTCAAGCTCGACTGGGAATGCTACAAGGACACCCTGATCGAGCAATGTGAGCAGGGCGTCGACTATTTCACCATCCACGCCGGCGTGCGCCTCGGCTACATCCACCTCACCGCCAACCGGGTCACCGGCATAGTCTCGCGCGGCGGCTCCATCATGGCGAAATGGTGCCTGTCCCGCCACAAGGAGAGCTTCCTGTTCGAGCGCTTCGACGAGATCTGCGATCTCATGCGCAAGTACGACGTGAGCTTCTCGCTCGGCGACGGGCTGCGTCCAGGCTCCATTGCCGATGCCAACGACCGCGCCCAGTTCGCGGAGCTCGAGACGCTCGGCGAGCTGACCAGAATCGCCTGGGACAAGGGCTGCCAGGTGATGATTGAGGGCCCCGGCCATGTGCCGATGCACAAGATCAAGATCAATGTCGAGAAGCAGCTCAAGGAATGCGGCGAGGCTCCGTTCTATACTCTGGGGCCCCTCACCACCGACATTGCGCCGGGCTACGATCACATCACCTCCGCGATCGGCGCCGCCATGATCGGCTGGTTCGGCACCGCCATGCTCTGCTACGTCACGCCCAAGGAGCATCTCGGGCTCCCCGACCGCGACGACGTGAAAGAGGGCGTCATCGCCTACAAGATCGCGGCACACGCCGCCGATCTCGCCAAGGGTCATCCGGCGGCGCAGCTGCGCGATGATGCGCTCTCGCGCGCGCGCTTCGAGTTCCGCTGGGTCGACCAGTTCAATCTTTCGCTCGATCCCGAGACCGCGCGCGAGTACCACGACGAGACGCTGCCGAAGGAAGCGCACAAGGTGGCGCATTTCTGCTCCATGTGCGGGCCCAAATTCTGCTCCATGAAGATCACGCAGGATGTGCGTGACTATGCGGCGTCCTTGAACGACCGGGAGCAGGGAATGGCACAGATGAGCCAGAAGTTCCGCGACCTGGGCAACGAGGTCTACGTGGACGCGCAGGCCGTGAAGGAGAGCAATCGGTCGCTGTGAGGCAGCGCCGGCGGAATGGCAGGTCAGCTGCTGTAAAAATCGGCGACGGCAACCTCGATCTCGGGCGGATCGAGAGCGATGCGGCCATTGCGCAGAATGCGGGTCGCCACCACATCGCCTTCACTGCGCGCGTGGTGAATGACCAAGCGCTGATGCGGATCGACGATGAGGTAATGCTGCACGGCGGGCACGCGGAAATAGCCGGCGAGCTTGGCCGACGCGTCGATGTGGCGGGTCGACGGTGAGAGAACCTCGACCACGATCACGGGGCTGGAAACCTCCACCGCCATGTCGGAAATCTCCTGCCCGCAATAGACCAGAGCGTCGGGCTCGTGCGCAGTATGAGCATCGATGCGCACCGTCATGCCGTCGGGCAGCATATGGCAGGCAATGCCGGCCCGCCGGATCGCCTCGCGAAGCGCCGTCTGCACCGCGTACTTGACCTTGGCATGCCCCGCCCGTTCAGGCGTCATGGCATAGACCGTGCCGGCATAGAGCTCGAAGCGCCCCGGCTTGTCCTCGGCCCACGCAAGATACTCGTCCACGGTCATTCTGTGTTTCGGCAACGCGGTCATGGGATGAGGTCGCGAACCTGCAGCTCTATCCCAGGTGGATCAAGGCTGATGCTGCCTTCGCTGATAAAGCGCGTCGCCACGACATCGGCTTCTCCCCGCGCATGGTGAATGACCAGCCGCTTGTCGGGGTCGACGATCAGATGGGAGGCGCCGTCATTGGCGGC
>Ga0306923_10001306_pt1 | contig 21870 bp, 22 predicted proteins | sample sta12Can44000108_FD_203841 | JGI IMG/M metagenome (GOLD analysis project Ga0306923, IMG submission 203841) | Lab enrichment of tropical soil microbial communities from Luquillo Experimental Forest, Puerto Rico - statanox.12C.anox.44.000.108 (v2)... | ecosystem: Environmental > Terrestrial >... | reverse complement strand
CACGTTTGTCAATCGTCGTTTTGCCCTTCACCAATCTCAGTAGTGATCCAGCACAGCAATATTTCGCCGACGGGATCACCGAGGATCTGACGACCGATCTGTCTCGACTCGCGGACATGTTCGTGATCTCTCGCAATACTGCGTTCACGTATCGGAATAAGCCTGTCGACACGAAGCAGATCGGCCGCGAGCTGGGCGTCCGCTATGTGCTGGAAGGCAGCGTTCGCCGGGCAGGCAACCAGGTCCGCGTCAACGCGCAGCTAATCGACGCCGAGACCGACGCACATCTCTGGGCCGAGCGCTTCAACGGCGACACCAAAGATCTATTCGCGGTGCAAGACGAGATCACGAGCCGGATCGCGATCGCGCTCAACCTCGAACTGATCGCGGCCGAGGTAGCCCGGCCAGCAGAACGGCCCGATGCACTCGATTTCATTTTTCGAGCGCGTGCAGCAATGAACAGGCCGTCCTCACGTGAGAATTACGCAGAGGCAATCAGCCTACTCGAGCGTGCGTTGGCGCTCGATCCGGGTTCGGTGGAAACGCGGGGTCTTCTGGCCACGATGTTAGTGAACCGCATCCTGGATTTTGGGAGCAGCTCGCTACATGCTGACATAAAACGCGCCGAGGAACTGGCTGCAGAGGCCGTCGCGGCATCTCCGGGTAGCGCCTTGGCCCATGTTGCCAAAGCGGCCGCGCTACGGGTGCAGCGCCGGTCCGCAGAGGCCGTTCCCGAATACGAGACCGCACTCGCGATCAACCGAAACTTAGTGGCGGCGTTTACAGCCATCGGCCGATGCAAGATTCGGATCGGGCCAATCGAGGAGGGAATTTCAGCCCAGGAGCAGGCCATCCGGCTGAGCCCGCGCGACCCCCAAATCTGGAATTGGTATTTTCGAATTGGGGAAGGGCATCTGCTGCAATCTCGGATCGATGATGCGATCCTGTGGCTTGAAAAATCACGTAACGCCAATCCCGCCCCAGGCTTCGTCCACACTTACCTCGCCGCTGCTTACGCGCTCAAAGGTGAGACGGAACGTGCCGCCGCCGAATTGGCAGAGGCCCGCAAACTGAGCGGCGAAGGCGCGTGGCAGAGCATTACTCAACTAAGAGCACACACTCGTTACGAGACCCCAGATATCCGTGCCCTAGCCGAGGCCACGTATCTCCTTGGCCTTCGCAAGGCTGGGATGCCGGAGGAGTGATTTCACCGCCTTTCGCGCTCATCCGCCTCGCCAAGGATCGACGAGCATTACCCCTGTGGCGGCAAAGTCGCGGGTATTGCGCGTCGCCAATGTAAGGCCGCGGGTGATTGCGATTGCTGCAATGAGCGTATCAATCACCGGCAGGCTGCGGCGGGCGGACAGCTCGCCCCACAGACGCGCTGCCGATCCATCGACGGGCAGAACCCGATCGGCGAAGATCGTTTCGATGTCGTCGACCCAGGCGCCGAGGCGGGTAGCCGCCCCCGAATCGCTGCGGCGCTTTGCCTCGACCCCTTTGCGTAACTCTCCCAAAGTCAGAACGCTCAGGTATAATCCGGCGCTGTCAGCGGCACTGAGAAAGGCCATGACCCCGGGATCGGCCCGCAGCTTACGCGTTTCCGAGATCAGGTTAGTGTCGAGAAGGTAGCTCGCCGGCACCCTTAAAGCTCGATGTCGCGGCCGGCGTCGCGGTCGCGTTCAACACTAAAATCGTCGACCTTGGGACCCCCGAGCAAATGTGCCTTGAAGTCCGGCTGGTGCGCCACTAAGGCGCGATATTCCTCGATCGAAAGCACGACCGCCCGCTCTGCGCCATGGCGGGTGATTGTTTGGGGTCCCTCGGTTCGAGCGCGTTCGATCACCTCGCTGAACCGGGTCTTTGCCTCCTGAACCTGCCAGGTCGCCATTTCTGCCTTGCCGTTCTGCCTAAACTGACCAGAATATAGAGAATTCTGGTCTTATTATCGAGCGCAAAATGGGGACGGTGTATCTAGATCGGGTCGAGGGGCCAGACGGGGCGGCGGACTTTGGTGAAGAGCTCGAGGGTGTAGATTTCCGAGCACAACGCGCCGGTGTCGACGAGGATAACCTCGCGGGCGATCGGCTCGAAAGCCGCACGGAAATGCTGCATCGATTTGACCGCGACGGTGCGATAGCGGGTCGGGTCGATGCCCAGCGAGGTGAACTGGCCGAGATCGACCGCTTGGCCATTGTTGGTAATGACGATGATGTCGATGCCGCCGACGCGGAACACCATAGAGGGGCCGTAGTCGCGCTCGACCCCGCCGCCCATCGGCCCGTATGCGATGAACCGGCCGTTCGTCAGGCACACGACTTCACCGGCGAGAGAAAGGGGTCCGCCGCCCATCGCCGGGTCGGTCTTGCCGCCCAGGATCAGTGTCGGCCTCGCCCCGACGCCGACGTGCATTCCTGCCTTGACCGCCTCGGGATCGCAGATCGCATGGAATGCGACGCTCTCGACACCATTCTCGACAAGGCCCCGCAGCAACGCGGTCGCATCGCCATAACCCCCGCCGCCGGGATTATCGGTGTAATCGGCGATGACCAGAGGCTTCTCGCCAGGCTTACCGCGAGCGGCCAAGGCCACCGCTTCAGGCACCGGCAGCAACTTCACCGTCGTGAAGTTGCGCGTCTCCCAGGCGTAATCCATGAATTGCTCGGCGATCGCCTGGGCCTGCTCGCTGTCGCCATCCACCGTCACGGTCACCGACGGGCCAACATCCCGAATATTGGCTCTACTGAATCCGGCGCAGATGCTGACCACCAGCGCCTCGCCGCTCGCTTCCAACGTTTCGCCGCGGGCGATCAGCTCAGCCATCGGCCCCCGCTGAGTGCGGCCGTGGTCAAGGCCGTAGATCATCGGCCGGCGCGCGATCACGGTCTTCGGCCGGATCTCGCCCCGCATTGCGCGTTCTAACAACTCGGCGCCCTGCCAGGCTCGTTCGTAGTAGTCGATGTGCGGGTAGGTCCGATAGGCGATCAGCGCGCTCGCATTATCAGCCATTCTTTGCGTCAAATTGGCATGCAGATCGAGGTTCACGACGATCGGAACCCCCGGTCCGAGCCGCTGCCGCAGCCGCGCCAGAAACTCGCCTTCGGCGTCCTCGTGCCTCTCGCTCACCATTGCGCCGTGCAGGTGCAGCAGCGCCCCGTCGATCGGGCCTTTCACGTCGACTGCGTCGAGGATCATCGCGGTAATCGTCTCGAACGCCTCGTCGGTGACAATGCCGGAGGGGTTGGGGTTAGCGGATACCGGATGAACCAGTGTCCAGCCAAATTTGTCAGACGCCTCGAAGGTCGCGCCAAAGGCCGACCGGGTGCCGCGGAACGCTTCCGGGATCTCATTCTCCAGGTGGTAATCGCGGCGGCGGATCATTGCCATGTCGGTCGGCACCCGACTAAACGTGTTGGTCTCGTGCATGAACCGGACAGTCAGGACGCGTTTCAAGAGATCACCTCGTCGATTGTGGAAAATAGCGGCGTAATATCGGAGCGGCCTCAGCGGAGATACAGGATGCTATGGCGATCAGCGGTTGGAGGACAGCATTTCTGAAGTCACCGGTGATCCGGGCTGTCGCTGGCGGTTTAGCGGTATTGAGCTGCCACGGGGTGAGCCGCAGCCATGCTGATGCTCAGCGACAGCCGCGGGGTTCGCAGCGAACTGAAGGCGAACACCGAGAACGAAGTGTTGCCTCGGGATGTGGTGTGGGTCGATTTGCTGGAGCCCGAGCCGCCGGAAATCAGCCTTGTCGAAAAGATCACCGGTCTCGCGGTACCAAGCCTTGACGAGCTGAGCGAGATCGAGAGCTCCAGCCGGCTGCGCGCTCGGGACGGGGCCCTCTATCTGAGCGCGCCGCTGATCTACCGGCCCGAACCGGACCAGCCGGTCTCGACGCCGGTCGGTTTCGTGCTAACACGCGATCGACTAATCACGGTACGTTTTGCCGACCTGCCTGCCTTCGCGAGCTTTGCCGATCGTAACCGCTCGCCCGACAGCCAGCGAGTCACCAGCGCGAGCATCTTCACCGAGCTGCTTGAGCGGGTTGTCGACAGACTAGCCGATGCGCTGGAGCGCAGCGCAAGTGAGCTTGATACCCTCTCGCACCGGTTGTTTCGGAAGGGCCCGACGGGGCCGTTGAGCCGCCGCCGTTCGGTAGGCGAGGCCGATCTTCGGGTTATTCTCCGGCGCGTCGGCCATAACGGGGATCTCGCGTCCAAGATCCGCGACAGCCTCCTTGGGATTGCCCGGATCGTGCCATTCGTTTCGACACTGGCTGCCGACTGGCTGCCGGCCGAACTCAAGCCACGGCTGGAGACACTGCGCCAGGATGTCGCTTCGCTGAACGACTACGACGCGCATCTGTTGAACAAGGTGCAGTTGCTGCTCGATGCCACGTTGGGGCTGATCAACATCGACCAGAACAACATCATCAAAGTTCTGACGATAGTCTCCGTCGTCGGCGTGCCGCCAACCCTGGTCGCCAGCATGTACGGCATGAATTTCAAGAACATGCCGGAGCTCGGCTGGGCGTGGGGCTATCCCTACGGCCTTACCGTAATCGCGCTCAGCGCGATCATTCCGCTGCTGTGGTTCAAATGGCGTGGGTGGTTTTGAGGCACGTCGCTTCAGTCGCGCGTGATCGTGTCACCGGCGCTGCCCCGCCCCGCAGCAAGTTTTCGGCGGTTACGGACGGCGCGCGTAATACCCGCTTGCGGCATCAATTTCAGCCGCTGTCATCCCGCGCGCGACGTTGCGCATCTGCTCGGCGATATCGTTGTGCCGAGCGCCGGTCGCGAAAGCTCCAAGCTGAGTGCGCAGATAGACCGCAGGCTGTCCCTCGAGCCACGCCGCGCTGGCTTTACTGTCGACTTCGCCGTGACAGGCCCCACACGGTGCGATGCCGCGCAAGGGTGCACCGCTTGCGACGATGCGCGGCGGCTCGCCCGCGGCAGGGCCTAAAGTAATGATGCGTGGCAAGTAGGCGTAATAGGCCGCCAGATCACGCATATCAGCGTCGCTGAGATCGGTCACGAGCGGGGCCATGATCGCGCTAGCGCGCGCACCGGTTTTGAAGTCGACGAGCTCTTTGTAGATCGTGACGGGGTATTGCCCGGCGAGATTGGGAGTATCGGCTTGGCTCAGGCCGCGGGCGCCATGGCACATCGTGCAGCGCAGAGCCAATGTTGCGCCGCGTCCGATCGATTCCGCGCTGGCGCCTTGCAGCATCTGCGGGTCGATCTCGACGCTTGTCGTCAGAAAATCGGCGCGGACGATTTGCGCGCCAGAGGGTGCGCTCCGAACGAGCCCGGCAGCACTGCAGATCGCGTCCCACACACCTTTGAACTGCTCACCTGGGTGTGCGAGCGGCAGCCACACGAAACCGACGACAGCAGCGACAAGCGCGATGGCCGCAGTGATCGCGACACTGGTGGTGAACCACGGATTGCGAAGGGAGGCGATTCTTTCTCGGGTCACCACCGCTCTCCGACCTTGACGGCCGGTACCGCCGTGCCCGGCGCCGCCAGGGAATGCGCGATCGGAAAGCCGTAATTCGCGATGGTCAGGGCCACCATCAGGCCAAGCCACAGCCCGAAGCCATTGAGTGCCGCCGGCAAGGTGCGCGGCGGGCGTACCGCGACGCTGAAGCGGTACGTCCCTGGTTGGACCCGCTGTGTCGTCATCCCATGCGCCAACACGATGAAAAACAACACGCCCGACACGACTAGGATTGCGCCGCCGACGACCGACATCGTCACCGATGCAGCCTGAGCAGCGATCGCCGGGTCGGCGTAGTCGTAGAACGCCATCCGTCGGGGCATGCCGAGAATGCCGACCCAGTGCCACGGGAAGCTCAGCACGATCATGCCGACGAACCACGTCCAGAGCTGAGCGCGCATGAGCCCGAAGCAGTCCAGCGCACGTCCCGTCAAATGCGGCCAGATGTCGTAGGCGATCACAAAATACATGATGACGATCGCGCCGCCGAAGATCAGGTGAAAATGACCGGTGATCCATTGGGTATTGTGGACCGTGGCGTTGAGCTGATAGCTCATATTGATAAGCCCGCCGGCGCCGCCGAAACCGAGCATGACAAAAGAGAGGGCGACCCCGAGCATGACGGGGTTGCGCCACGGCAGCGCCGCGAGCCACCCGAGCACGCCTTTACCGCCGCGCAACCGCCCGGCGATCTCGACCGATGCGCAGATCGTGAACACGGTCAGCACGGTCGGCAACGCGACGACTGCCGTAAACACCGAGTGCAGGTACTTGAAGCCTGAGCCAACCTGCGGATCCTCGAATGCGTGATGGATCCCGATCGGCATCGCAACGATGAGGAACAGAATGAAGGCGATCCGGCCCATCGTATCGCTGAACAGTCGACCGCCAATCGCCCGCGGGACGATTGTGTAGTAGGCGATGTAGGTGGGCATCAGCCAGAAGTAGACGATGGCGTGCAGTGTCCAGGAGAAGAAGACGCGCGCTAGCCCGGCATCGATGGTGTCACGAAGGCCGAGCGCCACCGGGATGATCTGAAAGAGCAATTCGAGCGCTGCGCCGACCGCGGTCCAGGCCCAGAGGTAAGAGCCGGCGACCGTCGCGAACATCGGGAAGGGTACTGGGGCGCCCGGGTTGTCCCGCTTCCAGCGATACATGTTGATCGACATCAGCGCGACCCAGACCCACGAACCGACGACCACGAGAACAACCCCGATGTAGTAGGCGGGATGGCCGATCAGCGGCGGGTAAAAGGTGTAGAGCACCGAGGCCAGCCCAAGCGCGACCGGAACAATTGCCGCGATCGTGCCGATGACGACGAGTGCAAATCCCAACCAAGCCCAGCGGAGGCCAACTAGGGGTCGCTTGAGCGCTTCTTCGGCTACGAAATAGCCGAACCCCATGGCGACGAGCGTCGGAAAGACATAAGCCATGGTCGTGCCGTGGGCTGTGACCGAGCGGTAATACCATTCAGGATCGCTGATCCAGGCATGCAATGGGCTGCGGATGAACATCTGCCACTCGCCGAGCAGCAGCGCTGCGCCGAAGCCGGCAAAGGCGAACCACAAATGGGCGAGGACTAGCCTCCGGCTATTCCACACAGCTCAGCCTCCGCCGATCCGCCGCCATCCCCGCAAACGCGGCCTTTTCGACGATTTTGACCCTGCCCCACATGCCTTCGTGGCCGACGCTGCAGAACTCGTGGCAGGGCATCAGACGTTCGCCCGGTGCGTCGAAACGAGCCCCGAGGCTCGAGACGTAGCCCGGCACGAGCATCAGATTGATGTTCGTGCCATCTATCAGGAAGCCGTGCACGACATCGGCGCTGGTCGCGCGGAGTGTGACCGGCGTATCGGTGGGCACGACGATGCAGGATGGCGTGAAGGAGTATTGCTGACCGATGAATCGCGCGGTGACGGAGCCGTCGGGCTCCAGCGCGCTGCCCAAATTGCTTTCGATGAATTCTCCGCCGAGATGCAGGGTCCGCGGGTCAGCGGTCTCGACGCGGCTCTGCGGCATTGCCCCATAATAGAGTGCGGCAAAGGTTGCCACGACGACCATCAGTGTCAGTATCGTGACCGCAGCTGTGGCCCAGTGGCGTTCGGTCCGCTCGCCGCGTTCGGCGCCCTCGTCGGAAGTCGAGAGATGACTCACGGCGGGATTGCTCGCGGCACGAAGACGAGCAGGTAGAACGCGAACCAGATTGCCACGACGATAGCGGTCGCGAGACCGGCGAGCACGACCGCGCCCCTCGCACCCGATCGCAAGATCACGTTCACGTCCGCATCTTGCAGCGTGCCGGCTTCGCTTTCTTCGATAATGGGTGCGGAGTTGATCATCGCTTCATCAATCCAAGGGCGCCGCGCGCAGTTCGTTCGCCTGACGCGACGACACCGGCGACCCCCGGTTGCCCCAGGCCGCGCGGATGTAAGTCACGACCGCGGCAACCTCGTCGTCGGATAGCGTCTGCGCAAAGGGCGGCATCCCGTAAGGCATCGCGTTGCCGGCCGTGCCGGGCGGAAAGCCGCCGTTGAGAACCATGCGTACCGGGTTCACGGCCGATTCCATCTGGATGGATGGGTTGCCGGCGAGCGGCGGATACTCCGGCGGCATACCGCGACCGTCCTTCGCATGGCAGCTGGCGCAATTGGTTTCGTACACGGTCTGACCGAAACTCAGCAACAGACTGCTCTCGGGTGCCGGCACCGAGGAGACCTCGGCACCTGGCGGAGTGCCCTGGCCAAGGCTCTTTAGGTATATCGCCATGGCGCGCACATCGGCATCGTTCAGATATTGCAGGCTGTTGAACGTCACCTCCGCCATCGGACCGTAGACGGCGCCCCGACGCGATACCCCGTTGCGGAGCAGATCGACGATCTCCTCGATGCTCCACTCGCCGAGCCCGGCCTCCTTGTTCGAGGTCAGCGAAGGCGCGTACCAGTTCTGCATCGGGATCAACCCGCCCTCAAACGCCTGCGACTGGGAGCTGCCCCCGAGCGCGTTGATCGGCGAGTGACACATCGCACAATGGCCCAATCCCTCTACGAGATAAGCCCCACGATTCCACTCGGCCGATTTAGTCTGGTCGGGCTGGTATTCGCCTTCGTGGAAGAACAGCGTGCGCCAGCCGAGGATGAGTTGTCGGTTGTTGAAGGGGAAACGGAGGTCGTGCGGCCGGTTCGGCTGGCGCACCGGCGGGACCGACCGCAAATAGGCGAAGATCGCATCGGAGTCCTCGCGCGTCACCTTTGTGTACGAGCCGAACGGCATCGCCGGGTAAATCAGACCGCCATCGGGAAAACGGCCTGTGTGCATAACCCCGTAGAAATCATCCGCGCTCCACGAGCCGATGCCGGTTTTGGGGTCGGGCGTGATGTTGGACGAATAAATCGAACCGAAGGGTGTTGCCATGGCCAGGCCACCGGCGAACCGAGCGCCGCCCGGATTCGTGTGGCAAGCGATGCAATCGCCGGCGCGCGCCAGGTATTCGCCCCTGGTCACAAGAGCATGGTCATCGGCCTGCGCCGCGGCAGTCGGTCGGCCAACGGCGGTCAGGAGCACGAGTGCCGCTGCGGCGGGCAGGGACAGAAGCCGGACCATTCGCACGGGCCCCTAGTCTGGTTCGCTGCCGCAGCCGAGCGGCATCTGCAGTGTGCCTTTTGGCACAGGTGACGGGTCAGGCGGGACCGGCACCGAGGCGAGCCATGCAGCGACAGCGGTGACGTCGCTTTCGGTCAGGCTGGCCGCAACAAGCTGCATGCAGTCGGGTTCGGCGGCCGTCCGTGTGCCGTAACGAAAGGCGCCGAGCTGCGCGCTGATATAGCTCGCGCGCAGCCCCACAAGACCGGGAATGGCGGGCTCCATGCCGGTCAGCTTGGGGCCGTGACATCCGGAGCATGCTGGCACACCACGGGCTGGATCGCCTTCGGTCACGAGCGAGCGCCCGCGCGCCAGCACTACCGCGCTGACGTCTGTCGCCACGTTCTGTACCGGCGGCGGACGCAAGGCGGCAAAATACTCCGCGATCTTTTGCAGGTACGGCGCGGATTGATATTCAAGAAGGTAATTCATCGGCGGGTAGCGGCGACGCCCATCGCGAAACGCGACCAGCTGATTCGTCAGATATCCGGCCGGCTTGCCGGCTAGGCGAGGAAAGTAATCGTTATTCGTTCCCTGGCCTTGCGACCCGTGGCAGGGCGTGCAGGCTCGCAGGCGCGCCTCAATCGTGTCGGGCGCGCGGTCCGTCGGTTGGGCGCGCGCGACGATAGCGGAACAAAGCATCGGCGGCACAAGCAAGATCGCCGAGCCAATCCAGCGTGCGCCGCGGAGGAAGGCCCGGCTCGGATCGCCCAGCCTTTTGCGATTTCTGCGTGTCCACAACTGGTGCTTCCCCTCACCGTCAGACACTGTCGAACAGCACGGAGTTTATCATATCAGATGTAGTGGGAGCGTCGATTATTTTAGGCGACGCCCGCAAGGGTTCTCCTAAAGCCATGATCGAATTGGGGTGGCTGGCTCGCCAACGAGGCTTTTTGCGACCTTCGCCGATCCTGTGGCGGCTAAGTCGATAGTGGTCATTCGCCCGGTCGAACCGCTCAGCTCGACCCGAACAAGAAAATAGCAACAATACACAGCAACTTAAATTGATTGAAATATGGGCGATATCTAAGACACCAATGCCAAGCTCTTCATGATCTGACGGGACAAGTATCGCTCATGGCAGACCCGGAGGCTGTTTTTGTCTCGCTCGCCTGGGCGTTGTTCCGGTCCACCTTTTGTAGGCGTGAGTGAACGCCCCCGGCTCCGAATAACCAAGCAACCAGGCGATCTGCTTGATCGACATCCGGTTGTGTGCAAGGTAACGAGTGGCGAGACGCCGCCGCAGCCGCTCCAGGATTTCTCCGAAGGTCGTCCCCTCCTTCGCCAGCTGCCGGGTGAAATGACCGCGTGCTCATGTTGAGCCGCTGGGCGACCGCCGCAGCCCGTATTTCGCCACTGGGAAGCAGGCTGGTGAGCTGGTCTGCCACCATGCTCTGCAAGCCGGTAACCGAGTGCCTCTCGGTAAGCAGTTCGTCGGCGTGGACCGTCAGGATCCGCAGCAGGTAACTATCCCCAGACACTATTGGCAGATCCATGATCCGCTGCGGTAGGACCCAGCTGTCTACAGTCTGCGCGAACTCGACAGGGCACCGTAACAGGCGGTGAACTTCCCTCTGGCCGGCGTCTCGGGCGTGCGTGAAGGTTACGCGCAACGGGGCGAAATCCAGGTTTGTCTGCATGTGCAGCGTGCGAATGAACCAGAGTGCGAGGAGTTCGAAAAATTGGTGACGCTGCTCGTTGAATTCCTGCACATGGCGGATAGTCAGTATTACCTCATCCTCGTACCGAAAGATCTCGAGTACGAGCGCTTCATTAGTAGTAGCGCTGTAATGCGCCAAGTGTTCGAGCGCTTCGGAGACCGTCGGCGACGAGCCGGCAAGGTAGAAAAGAATGCCAACGGCCCGCATGTCCATCTCTGCCGCGACGTGCAGTCCGAGCAGGTTGTCATTGGCTTCTGTCGCGGCGAGTTCGAGGAACCGGTACTGGGAGGCGACGGACACGCCGATATTGTTTTCCGACAACTGGCGCCGCGAGAGCCCAGCCCCGAACAGCGCCGGCTCCGCATCGATCCCCCTCCGATCGAGGTAGCTCAACGTCTCGCGCGCGGCGACGCCGCGGGTCCATAGCAACGGGCTCTCGTGGGGGACAACGCGCATGACCTGGTTTATCAATTTTTTGGCTTGAATTCGCAAGATCGAAGACTAGCGCGTTGGTTAACTTGTTGTCAAACGTCACAGTTAAGAGTTCTGTCGGCAGTGGTCCGGCGAGCAAATAGATTACCACGTCTGCGGGAAAGTGCTAGTTTACAAACAAATACATCGTAAACAACAAACGGTGGAGGGATGGCTTGACGCGCAGGGCAGCACAAATCGCCGGCGTAATCGCTTTGAGTGGGGCTGTCGCCTGGCTGGGTTCTAATACTGTATCCGCCCAAATCACGGATCCGCACGTCAATCTTGCGATGCAGTAGGAGGGTCGGACTGCACCGTGCCCTCTGGTAAAGCGCGGTCGTCTGAGCCGATACAAGTTGATCTCGCTGAAGACTTCACAGTTGGATTTGCTGTAGGAGGGTTCTCCGCAGGTGCCGTAGTTGGTGCGGCCTACGGCGCTTCGGTAGGATCACCTGTAGGTGCGGCCGTGGGCGCTGTGCTGATGGGCACCGTCGCCGACCTCGCCGCAGGGTTCGGTGCGGGCTCCTCCTTGCCGTTCCTGCAGAGCGAGCTTAACACTTTGCCAGCAACTGAGGTGGATTAGTGCAATTGGCCAATGAAAACTGTCATTGAAAGTGTGCGGTAACGCACCATTGCCCGCCGCGGAAACCCGGGTGGCCGTAGCAGTCAACGGAAGATCGACGACCTATCGGACCTGAGATAAAGGGAGGATGAAAATGAAGATCATGAAAACGATTTTTCGGCTTGTATCATTTCTGCTTTGTGCGACGGCCGCGATACCTTGGCTTCTTGCAAACGGATACGCTCAATCAACCCGACCGAATACTTGCGCAATACTGGCAGGAAGAATTACTCCTGATTTTTCAATGCAAATCAAACCAGCTGATCATTCGGTTTTGCAACAAATGTTTCGGAACCAGGTTTATCTCAATTGCATGCAGTTCCACGTACAACAAGGACCATTGGGGGAGACCGCTCCGGCCAACGGCGGGGCCAACACAACGAATGCCGGCACCTTCATCACATTCGATGTGCCAGACGCGTTATCCACCATGCCTGCTGCGATCAATCGGGCGGCAGCGGTCACCGGAACCTACTTTGACGCCGAAGAACTATTTCACAGCTTTCTGCGCTCCTCCGACGGCATCATCACGGCGTTCGATCCACCAGGCGCCACATGCGGTCCCAGCACCACTCCCGCTCATAATACTTGCAGCGGCGCGGTCGGCATAACCCCGGAGGGGATAATTGTGGGATCGTACGCTGACGTGAACGACGTGATTCATGGCTACCTGCGCGCCCCGAACGGTGTCTTTACCGTATTCGATGCCCCTGGCTCAACATTCACTAACCCCACTTCCATAAATCCAGCGGGGGCGATTACGGGTGGATTTTTTGTCACTGGGTCCTTTGGAGCGCACGGCTTCTCACGCACCCGCAACGGTACCTTCACCACATTCGATCCCCTGGGCTCCACATACACTAATCCCACTGCCATAAATCCAGCGGGGGCGATTACGGGATTTTACATCGACGCAAGTGACACCTTTCACGGCTTCCTGCGCGCTCCGGACGGCACCATCACTGCATTCGATCCCCTGGGCTCAACATTCACTAACCCCACTGCCATAAATCCATCGGGGGCGCTTACGGGATTTTACATGGACGCAAGTGGCACCTTTCACGGCTTCCTGCGCGCTCCGGACGGTACCTTCACCACATTCGATCCCTCGGGCTCCGTATTAACTGGCGCTTTCGGAATCAACCCGGCGGGGATTATTGTTGGAGACTTTTTTCCACCTGATTTCTCGGTGCAGCACGGCTTCCAACGTGCCCGCGATGGCACCATCATCGTCTTCGATCCCCCTGGTTCCGTCGCTACTATTCCCGCCGCGATCAACCCAGCGGGGGTTATTACCGGGAACTTCACTCCCTCTGATTTCTCAGCGGGGCACGGCTTCTTGGGGCGCCCTTAAAAATTGTATGCGGGGTTCCTTCTTGGAGACCGCGCCTCCCGGACTTATTGTGCCGAAGACGTGCCCAACGTCTCGCGCGCGCCGACGCCGCGGGTCCACAGCAACGGGCTCTGGTGAGGGACAACGCGCATGACCTGGTTTATCAATTTTTTGGCTTGAATTCGCAAGATCGAAGGCTCGTGCGTCGGCTATCTTCCACTCATGCTAGACTAAGGTGCAGATCCCGAACGTTGAAGAGGAGCGCTTGTCTCCGGACCAGAGACGGCGCATTCGCCAAATTCAATCCCCGGACTTCCAATACACTTTTCCACTGAGCATCAGTCCGGCGGGCGTGATCACCGCGTGGGACATCGACGCATCCGCCCTGGGACACGCATTCATCCGCAGACATTGACGCGGCCTGTGCTTGCTGACGCTAGCGTCACAGGGGTGTTGAAACCTTCATGAACTCCCTGACCCACAACGAGGAACGGCAGATTCTCGAGCAGCACTTTCTGTTCGGAAAGCTGAGCATCAGCGAAATCGACTCGCTGATCGGTTACACTCAGGTCGAACATTATCCTGCCGGCCGCGAAATTTTTGACAAAGGATCGCCAGGCCAAAGCTTGATGGCTGTGTTACGGGGAAGCATCAAGATAAGCTCCCTGTCAAGCGACGGCAAAGAAGTCGTTTTTCGAATTATCAATACCGGCGAAATTTTTGGCGAAATAGCGGCTCTCGACGGCGAAGAGCGTAGCGCAGATGCGGCGGCCATCACCGACTGCGAGCTCTTGGTGTTCAACCGCGGGGATTTTTTGCGGATGCTTGAAAACCGGGCGGACCTTTGCATGATCCTGCTCAGAATCCTGTGCCGGAGACTACGGCAGACCACTGAACAGGTCGAGGACGTCATGTTTCGCCATCTCGAGTCGCGGCTTGCCAAAGCATTGTTGCAGCTCGCCAGGAGGGTCGGCCTGCACGGGCTGCAAAGCAAAGGCGTGGAGCTCCACGTCTCGCAGAGGGAACTCGGCAACATGGCGGGAGGCAGCCGGGAGAGCGTTAATAAATTTCTTCAGAATTGGCATCGCCAAGGGCTGATCGATCTCGGCAAGGCATCGATCCTGATCCACGATATCGATGCGCTGAGCGACCTGATCTGAGGCCAGTCTTTTCCGTGCGTTGGCACAGAGGCCCCAACGGCGCCAAGGGTCGGGATAACCGCTTACCACCGAGGCTGTGTGAAAAGACGATCGTCTCCAATCAATGGGCAATTTACTGTCGTTGCTCGAGGCGGCGGCGTGGCGAAGACTTCGGATACGCTATCCTAAGAGCAATAGGATTGCTCGTTTTCGTCAAGGTAATGACTTTTCACACAGCCTCCACCCCGAGCCGACCTGGGTGCGGGTACTACACGTCAGATTTTCACCACCACTAGATAGCCAGTGCGGGACCGGCTCGAGCGCCTGCTGCCGTTCGACATCGCGCTCCGCGCTGCCGTAGCCAGGATCCCGCCAGATCGTGCGGCTTGGAACGTCATGAACGGGCCTGCGCGGGTGGCGAAAAAAAAGCCCCCGGCAAGGCCGGGGGCGCGTTGCAGACAAGAATTCGAGCGGCGTTATCTGCCGCTGCCGAGATGTCCTCCATGCACCGGCGAAGACGACGTGCCGGCGCCGGTATTGGGATTTTCCAGCCGGTAATTCTGCGCCTGCTGGAGTTGCTCCTTGGTCAGATCCAAGGTCAGCCGATTGTGGTCGGTTTTGAAATCCCGCAGTGCGACGGCGACGTATTTTCCGCCCATCCCCAGAAAAGCGCCGACATCGACGACAACCGAGGCGACCTGTCCGTCGCGGTCGAGAACCAGGTCCGTGACATGGCCGATCTTGCGGTTCTGAACGTCATAGACGCTGCTGCCGATCATTTTGCTGGCCCGAAACTGGTCCGGGTGAATCGTGCTCTCGGGGACCATTGCTGCTGTCGCGCTGCGTGGTGCGGTTTCGGCATAGGCGACTGGCGCTGTCGCTACCAGGAGAGTTGCCAATGCGGCGGCAATACGAGGACTGGACATGGTGCTTCCTCCTCTGGTGATTACTGGTGGCCTTTGACGAGACCGCCGGTCAGACGACGTGGAACAAGTAAAGGAGTATGATGACCGGGATAGGAATCCCGAGCAGCCACAATAGAATACCCCTTCCCATAACGATCTCCTCGTGGATGATGAAAACTTATTTCTTGCCGATGATCTCGCGAACGGCATCCTTGGCGTGGCCGACCGCACCTTGAACCCGGCCTTCGGCCTGGTCGGCCTTGCCCTCGGCCTCTGTGTTGGCATCGCCCAGAGCTTTGCCGGCCTGTTCCTTGACTTTGCCGGTGACCTTCTTCACGCCTCCAGCGATACGATCCTTGTCCATTGCTGAGCCTCTGTTTGAATAATCGCACTGACAACACGGCAATTCGCCCAGTAGTTCCGCTCACTCGGGCGAGCCATTGGTATTCCGAGCAAACAAAACGCCCCCGAAATTCGGGGGCGTTTGCCTTTTGTGAGATCGGGTGGGTTACGCAGCTTGACGCTGGCTCGCCTGGTCTTCCTGCGTAGCGACTGGCTCCACCTGTCCGGCGCCGATCTGGACCTTACGCGGCTTCGCCGTCTCCGGAACCTCCCGGACCAGGTCGACATGCAGCATCCCGTTGACGAGGCTCGCGCCAACGACCTTGATGTGATCGGCCAGGCTAAAGCGCCGCTCGAATGCGCGCCGCGCGATCCCGCGATGCAGGTACCGATCTTCGCCTTCGTCCTTTTTCGCCTTGCCGGTCACCAGGAGCGTATTCTCCTGAGAGGTGATATCCAGCTCATCTTGTGAGAAGCCGGCTACGGCCATCGTCAAGCGATAGGCGTCTTCACCGGTCTTTTCGATATTGTAGGGGGGATAAGCGAGGGAAGCAGTGTCGACACGCGTCGCGGCGTCGACCATCCGCGTCAACCGGTCAAAGCCGATTGTCGACCGGAACAGAGGAGAGAAATCGAAACGATCCATGACCACATTCTCCTATGAGCAACATGGGGTTCGGCATCCACCTTTTCGGTCGGATGCCATTCACTGAAGCACGATCCCACAGTGGCGATCGCGCAATCCTGAAATGGTGGCTGCAGTGGTATATTCAAGGGTCCGTCGGCGCAGCTGCGCCGGCGCGACCAATGTCAGCGCTTGATGCCGAAGCCCTGAAAGCGCTTGTTAAACCGGGCCAGCTGTCCGCCGGTATCGACCAGCCGCTGTTGCCCGCCGGTCCAGGCCGGGTGCGATTTCGGGTCGATGTCGAGCCGCAAGGTGTCTCCCGGTTTGCCGTAGGTCGATCGCGTCTGATACGAGCTCCCGTCGGTCATCACGACGGTTATTTCGTGATAATCCGGGTGAATTCCCTCTTTCATCGAAAAGTCCTCCGTGCCACTGGAGCTTATAGCGAAGTGCCGCTCAATGCGCAATGTCGGCCAATCTAGGCGTGCGACACCCGCATTGCGAGGGCGATCAGGTCAAAAAGGTCGACGAGGCGGGCGACGTAGTGGTCGCGCAAGATGGGATTTCGGCCCGGCTTACCAGCGAGGTCGGCTTCCAGTATCTGCAGAAGCCGCTCGAGCCTGCGCCGATGCAGACCGAGGCGGCGCTGCAAGGGGTCGGTGACCACGCCGGAGAAGGCGGCGAGCATGGCGCCGCCGAGGAAGACGCCGGCGGTTGTGGCAGCGAGCAGTCCGGGGCCGACGGCAGCCGGGAACAGGCTGTACCACAACCCGCCGAGACCGGCGCCAAGCGGAAACGCGGCAATCGCGGTCTGCTGCGCGATCATTGCCGCCACCGCCGAGCTCAGGGTCACCAGACCGGGCGTCGCCTGCTTGAGGACGACGGCGCCGAGACCGGCGGCGACAAAGCCGGTCGCGATCTCGGCCGTCGCGGCGCGCAATCCGAGATAGGTCTCGACCGCGGCAGCGAGACGGCGGCGACAATCGGGGGCGGCGCCGGCGGGAGCGATGAGGAGCCCGGCCGCTCTCCCGTCGGCGAGGATCGTCTCGGCAAGCGCATCGCGAAAGGAGCCCCGACCACGGCGGAGACAGGGGATTTCGAGGAATTCCGTCGCTACCAGCCACTCGATCTCGCGCGCAACCTCGGTCTCGAGGAGGAGCCGGCGGCCGGCGAGCCAAGCTGCGGGCCGCGCCATGCCAAGTCGCCGCGCCGCCAAGGCCGTCAGCTTAACGGCGAGCGCCGGGCCGGCGAGGAACAGATTGGCTGGAGCTCGCAGCAGATCCCAGCCGAGCGCCCGGCGATGCAGCGCGGCGGAGCCAGCCAAACTGAAATGACGGCCGACAAACGCGTCGATGCGCACGCGCCGGCTCTCGATGTACCGATGCACGGCATCGCGCACGATCGCGGCGGCGAGCTCGTGCGAGGATATCTCCGACATCTGTTCACAAAGCCTGCGGCCGCCCATATCGTTTAGTCTTGCATGAATAGCGGTCAACTCAGTTTTCTCGAGCCGGCGCCCTGCCTTCCGGAAGGGCTAGAGTATCGGGAGGAGCTTGTATCACTGGTCGAGGAAGCCGAACTCCTCGAATGTTTTCGCGATCTGGATTTCCGCGAGTACGAATTTCACGGCTATCTCGGCAAGCGGCGGGTCGTCTCTTTCGGGCTCCGCTATGATGCCGATGAGGGCACCGCCAGCCATGTAGATGGCATCCCCGAATTCCTGGAGGCGTTGCGTCACAAAGCCGCCGATTTCGCGAGGCTCGTTCCTGGGGAATTGCAATACGCCCTTGTCACCGAATACACCCCTGGAGCCGGGATCGGCTGGCACACGGACAGGCCGGCTTACCGCGACGTCGTAGGTGTCTCCTTCGGCTCATTGTGCCGGTTTCGCCTCCGCCGCAAAAGGGCCGGCGGCTGGGAACGCGCGTCCCTGATCTTGGAGCCGCGCTCAGTCTATGTGATGCGCGGCCCGGCGCGGACGCAATGGCAGCACAGTATCCCTCCCGCCGAGCGCTTGCGTTATTCGGTCACCTTCCGGAGCATGCGCGGCGGCCAAAACCCAGATCAGGGGGCGGTCGCGTAAGTTGCCCGGCCGATCGCCAGGAGCTGGCCGGTGTCGTTCGCCACATCGATGTCGACGACCCCGACCAATCGTCCGCTGCGCCGCACTGTGGCGGTGACGACGAGCGCGGTGTCGATCGCCGGGCGTAGATAATCGACCCGGAAATTCACTGTCGGCAATGGCCGGCCCAACAGCATCACGAGCGCGTAATCGCCGACCGTGTCGATGATCGCCGCAATCGGGCCGCCATGCCATTGGCCGCTGCCGCGCCCGCGCTCGAATTCCGGGCGCATTGCGGCGCGCATCACCAGCTGCTGCTTTGCAGGGTCGGCGCTGACGACCGTCAGGTTCAATAGGCTGATGAACGGCGATTGACCGAGGCGTTCCTGCAATGCGGCCACGCTGAGCGGTTCGTCGCTCACGGCACGATCACCAGCTTGCCAAAAACGTCCCGGTTTTCGAGCCGCGCCAGCGCCTCGGGCGCGCATTCCAGCGGGTAGGTCGCGTCCACCACGGCTTCGAGCCGCCCTGACTGCACCAAGGCGAGCAGTGCTATGATATCCTCGCGCGCCCAGCCATTCGAGCCGAGGATCTGCAATTCGAAGGTCCAGATGAAGCGGATGTCCTCCGGCGGGTCGTAGCCCGCCGTCGCGCCGCAGGTCAACAACCTGCCGCCGACCCGCAATACCCGGAGACTGCGGGTCCATGTGTTGCCGCCAGTGTAGTTCACGACGACATCGACGCCCCGGTCGCTGCCGGCACCGCGCCGCGCCGGTTTGCCACAGAGCGCGTAAATCGCCTGCACGAAATCTTCTTCGGCATAATTAACGATGTGGTCCGCGCCGAGGGCGCGCAGCCGTGCCACCTTTTCCTTCGAGCTCGTCGCGGCGATTACTGTCGCGCCCGCGAGCTTGGCGAGCTGCACGCAGCACACCCCGACGCCACCCGAGGCGCCAAGGATCAGGATTTTTTCGCCGGCGGTAACACGCCCGTTGGTGAACATCATGCGGCGCGCCGTGCCATAGGCGCAGGGCAACGCCGCGGCCTGCTCAAAACCGATGCCGTCCGGGATCGCGACGAGCTGATGGGCGCGCAGCCGGCAATATTCCGCCAGCCCGCCATGCACGGTCTCTCCGGTCAATCCGCCCTCGATCCGGTTGATTGGATCTCCGAGCACGCGGTCGCCAACCCTCCAACCCGAGACCTCGGGGCCGATCGCGGCGATCTCGCCGGCGATGTCGAGCCCCATGATGGCGGGCATCTGGATCTTGATCCCCGGCATGCCACGTCTGGTGAAGACGTCGTGGTAGTTGAGCGCCGCGGCGCGGACGTGGATCACCACATCCCCGGTACCGGGGCTCGGGTCGGGAAAGCCGGTTTCGTATTGCAACCCACCAGCGCCATGTTCGCGCAATACCATCGCTTTCATCGGGTCGCTCCTCGCTATCGGGACTGCGACAGGAGTTCGGCGGCACGCTCCATCAGCGCGCGCCGGTCGATCTTGTTGGTGCCGGCGAGCGGCATCTCAGAGAGAAACCACACCCGCCGCGGATGCAAATACGGCGCGGCATTGGCGAGCGCAAAGTGCTTGATCGCTTCTTCGCTGGGCGCAGCACCGGGCCGCGTCACGACAAACGCTGCCGGCTTCTTGAACTTCAGCTCGTCGTCGATCGGCACGACAACCGCCTGGTGGATGTCCGGATGACGCTCCAGCATCGCTTCGATCTCGCCGGGGTAAATGTTTTCGCCACCGCTGACGAACATGTCGTCGGCGCGGCCAACGAAGTAATAGAAGCCACCCGCATCGTGGCGGAACACGTCGCCGGTGATGTAAAAGCCGTCCCTTGTAAATGCCTTCGCTGTCGCATCGGGCAGATTGTGGTAGCCATTCATCAACGCTGGGCAGCGCATCTGCAAAATGCCTTCGTCGGCATCGCCATCAGTCCCATCGACCAGCCGAAGCTCGACATGCGGATGTGCAACGCCGACCGACAGATCGGGGGTCGTGTGCCCGTCGGGGTGCGCGGCAAAGACGATCGGACCGGCCTCGGTCGTCCCGTAGCTGTTGGTGATCACGGCATACGTAAAGGCACCCCGCGCCGCCTCGATCAGGCTTTGCGACACGGGGGCCGAGCCCATCCGCACTGCCGCGACCGCCGTCAGGTCGGCTTGAGCCAGAAGCGCCGTCTCACGCAGCATCATCCCGATCATTGTCGGAACCGAGGTCAGGGCGGTGGCGCGATATCTCGAAGCGGCCTCGACATAGCTCTCCACGGTAAAGCCCGGCAACAGGATGATCGTATCGTGCTGCGCCAGCGCAGCCTGTGACACGGCGAGCGCATTCATGTGGTAGAGCGGCGCCGCCACCAGCACCCGCTGCTCGCGGGGACCACTCGAGCGGCGGCGCATATCGACCACCCATAGGTGGCTGCGGTGAGACAGCACAACCCCTTTGGGCCGGCCGCTAGAGCCCGAAGTGTACAAGAACATGGCCGGGTCAGCCGGGTCGGGCGCCATCGCGGCAAAGGGCCCGGGGTCGAGCAACGCCGCGAAATCCTCACCGAAGACGAAACGCGGCAGGTCGGCGGGACACAACGGCAGGCGAGCCCGATCGCACAGGACGAGCCTAGCCTCGCAGTCGCGCAAAATGAATTCGACCGTCGCGAACGGCAATTTCCAGTTTACCGGCACTGCGACCAGGCCGGCGCGCATGATGCCGAGAAAGGAGCCGAGGAACTCGCCGCGGTTTGCCGACAGGATGCCGACACGCTCGCCTCGGTGCAGGCCTTGCGCGAGGAGACCACGCGCCGTTGCGTTAGCCAACGCGTCGATCTCGCAATAGGTGTAGATGTGCGCCGCCGGGCCTGCGCCGAGATCGATCACCGCCGGCGCGTCGGCCGCGCCGTCCCGGTCCACTGCGTCTCCTAGATTGTTCCACCGCATCTGTCGCCCAATCACTCCGAGAATAGGAGAGCCGTGTTGAACGCAGCGTTGGCCGGCACCACAAGCCGATGCGGCTCGATGCGCAATCCCGCGATGGAGCGCAGGCATTGCTCGGTCTCCGCCAGCGACCGGACTCTGATCCCCAACGCGGCCATATATTCGGTGCGGCCGGCCGGCTCCGCTGCCGCCGCGCCGAATTCGGCCGCCACCGCCTCCGGCGTGGAGAACTCCACCTGTGCCGTTCCCGCGGCCATGATCTGTCTTCCGTCGCTATCCGCCACGGCGGCTTCACCGAAAAGACTGCGGAACAGTCGTGCCGTGTGTTGTGGATTGGCGGTCGCGACCACCACGCGCGCGATCTCCGAGGCGCCATTCGGATGAGTCTGCCATCCGGGCCGCCATACCAGTTCGGGCGTCTGATGCTCACAAAAGTAGACGCGGCCCATCGGCACCATCGCCGGATCTAGCCGAGTGGTGCGAAACCGCGCGTCCCGGGTTCCGCCTTCGAGCGCGACGGGGCGGGAGAAGGACTGCACCGGCAGGACCGTAAGACCGGCTTGTATCGCCTCCCGATAGACGAAATCGGCGTCGCCGGTCTTGAACACGAGCCCGTTGAGGCCGACCGG
>Ga0306923_10001305_pt1 | contig 21873 bp, 19 predicted proteins | sample sta12Can44000108_FD_203841 | JGI IMG/M metagenome (GOLD analysis project Ga0306923, IMG submission 203841) | Lab enrichment of tropical soil microbial communities from Luquillo Experimental Forest, Puerto Rico - statanox.12C.anox.44.000.108 (v2)... | ecosystem: Environmental > Terrestrial >... | reverse complement strand
CCGATAGACTACAAGCGGTGTTGCAGTGACCGGTTGAGCCCGCCACCAAAAGCGGACATCGGTGGCTTCCGTTTGGTGTGTGACGTAGGTAACAGCCCTAATCCGAAAATCTGATATTTTCTATACTGCCGGAGTGAAGCTCGTGGTGCGGCGGCAAGCTTATCGCCGGGCGCAAATTGTGCTATAGATTGGCCATAATGGGCTTTTTTCTGCGGAAAAGGCCCCGAAATCGAGGGGAGGATCGCGATGCGCATAGCCAGCGCCCTCCTTTTAGCGCTGTCGATCATTTTTGCGGTGTCGATCATTCCGTTGCGCGCCGACCCGCCTCAGCATGGTTCGAAGGATGAGGCGGTCGCGATGGTGCAGCGCGTCGAAGACATGTTCAGCGAAGAGGGCGCAGCCGCCACTTTCAAAGCGGTGTCGGACCCGTCCACCAAAGCGTTCCACGATCGCGACCTGTATCCGTTCATTTACGACCTGTCCGGTGTATGCGTCGCGCACGGCGCGCGCCCAGCGCTGATCGGCAAAAATCTCATCGATATCAAGGATCAGGACGGAAACTATCTGATCCGCGAGATGATCGACCTCGTCAAAGGACCCGGAAGCGGGTGGGTCGATTACAAGTGGCCAACTCCGCAGACGAACAAGATTGAAGACAAGTCGAGCTACGTCGAAAAGCTCGGCGACAAGTACTTCGTAGGAGTCGGGATCTACCGCTAATGACGAGCGTAGGCGGCGTCGCCGCATCGCCCGAGCACAAAAAGCCTGCGCAGATCGCCGCTGGTCTGCGGTTCGTTGTCGGTATCTTCAACAATCTGTCGATCCAGATAAAGGCATCGATCGCATCGGTGCTGTTGCTGATTTGCCTGTTGGCTCTGGGAGCGAATGCCTATTTGACCTCGACGCGATCGGCCGAGGGACTGCGAATCCTTACTAACGAGCTCACTCCGAAGCAGCAGGCATTCAGCCAGGCGAACGAGGCTGTTGTCGCTACGCACATGAAAATATTTCGCTACGTTTCCTGGGCGAGCAACGGCGTGAGCCACACTTTGCTTGATCCATTGCACGCGGAAATCAACGCAGACCTCGATAAGCTGTCCTACCGCATTGCCGCTCTTGCCCGGCGCCCGGACTTGTCTGCTTCCGAAGGCAAGAGCATGCAGAAGCTTTTGAGCCAGTGGCAGATTTGCAAGGAACACGCCAAGGACACCGTCGACGTCGGTCAGAGCGACGCGGCAATGGCGACGATGATGCTCGGTCAGACCGATGAAACCTTCAAGGCCGTCGACGACACCTTTCAAAATCTGTCGAATGCAATATCGGAGACCGCGCGCGGTCTGAGCAATCGGCTCTATTCCGATGCCGAAGTGAACAAAAATCTCGTTATTTTGGTGACGATCATCGGTTTTCTGGTCAGCGGTTTTGTCGCCATTATAGTTGGTCAATCCATAGTAAGGCCCATAGAATCCGTCACCGATGCGATGCAACGCCTTTCCGCCGGCGAGATCAACGTCGAGGTCGGCCATCGCAACCGCCGCGACGAGATCGGCCGAATGGTCGAGGCCATCGAGGTGTTTCGGAAAAACATCATCGATCGGCGCGCCATGGAGCAGACGCTCACCGAAGCAATCGAGGCGATATCCGAAGGATTCTCGCTTTACGATGCAGACGACAGGATCGCCGTTTGCAACACGCGTTACAAGGAAATGTTTTCCTATGGCCGTGAAACACCGATGGTCGGAACGCCGTTCCAAACGATCGTGGCAAACGCCGCCAACCACGGCTTGATCGCAGACGCGCAAAGCGACCCCGAGCGCTGGATCGCCGAGCGAGTGGCAGCGCATCGCAATCCAGGCGCTCCGCACCTCCAGCACCGATCGAACGGGCGGTGGATTCGCGTCAGCGAGCGGCGCACCACGCAAGGCGGCGTGGTGGCGACGTACGCGGACATCACCGAACTCAAGCACCGGGAAGCGGAGTTGGACAATCTCGTGCATGAGATTGCGGTCGCGCGCGATGCTGCGGAAACGGCGAATCGCGCCAAGTCGCAGTTTCTCGCCAATATGAGCCACGAGCTGCGCACGCCGCTTAACGCTATCATCGGCTACAGCGAAATCCTTCAGGAGGACGTGACCCATCTCGGACAGGACAACCTCGTTCCCGACCTGAGGAAGATCGAGGGGGCGGGTCGCCACCTCCTCGGTCTGATCAACGATATCCTCGATCTGTCGAAGGTCGAGGCGGGCCGTATGGATATTTTTCTCGAAGATGTCGAGATCATTCCGCTGCTCGAAGAGGTGCGCGCGATCATCGTCCCGCTTGCGGAAAAGAACGGCAATGCAGTCGAGTACCGCTTGGCAGACAATCTCGGCAGCATGCGCACCGACCGCACCAAGCTCAAACAGAGCTTGCTCAATATCCTCAGCAACGCCAACAAGTTCACGGAGAACGGCCGCGTCACTCTGGTGGCGGAGCGCATCCAAAACGGCCGAGCCGTCGTACGCTTTGCCATTTCCGACACCGGCATCGGCATGAGCGAAGAACAGCTCGGCCGTCTGTTCCAAGCGTTCAGCCAGGCGGAGACGACGACATCCCAAAAATACGGCGGCACCGGTCTTGGGTTGGTGATCACGCGGAACTTTTGCCAGCTCTTGGGCGGCGACGTCACCGTCGCGAGCAAGCCCGGCGAGGGTTCGACCTTCGCCATCACCTTGCCGGATCGTCCCACGATCCAGCCGCACGTCAAATCCATCGACGCCCCGCAAATCGCAGGCGAGGTAGAAAATACCACCACGGTGCTGGTCGTCGACGACGATGCGGCCGCCCGCGACCTGCTGACGGCCAATCTGAAAGGCGCCGGATACCGCCTCATTCATGCCGCGAGCGGCACCGAGGCGCTCAATCTTGCGCGTATGGTGCGGCCGGATGCGATCACGCTCGACGTTTTGATGCCCAAGCCGGACGGCTGGGATGTTTTGACCGCGCTCAAGGCGGACGCCCAACTGCGCGACATTCCGGTGGTTATGGTCACGGTGCTTTCCGAACGCGGCATCGGACTGTCGCTGGGCGCCGTTGAGGTGCTAACCAAGCCGGTCGACCGCGCGCAATTGAGTGCGCTGATGCACCGCTTGCTGCGGCGCGAAGGTCCGGTCCTGCTCGTCGAGGATGATGCCGGCGCGCGCGAGCTGATCTGTCAGAGCATCGAAAAGATGGGCCTGGCAGTGGCGGAAGTGTTTAACGGCCGTCAGGCGATGACATGGCTCGGCGCGCATCCGGCGCCAGCCATGATCCTACTCGACTTGGTGATGCCGGAGATGGACGGTTTCGAGGTTCTCGATGCGCTCGCTGCGCGCGCGGACTGGCGCGACATTCCGGTAATCGTCATTACCGCGAAACAGCTTACCGCGGCTGAGCGCGAGCGCCTGCTGCGGCAAGCGCAAAAGATCATCTCCAAGGGTGCCGCGTCGCGATTGGATATCGCCGCTGCCGTCGGCGAAGCCCTGCGGCGGCCGGCGCGTATGCCCGCAGGCGCCAATGGATAAGACAACAAAGGCCGGAGCGAAGCGCCGCGATGACGAAGGTTCTGCTGGTCGAAGATAACGAAATGAACCGCGATATGCTGTCACGGCGTCTCACGCGTCGCGGCTTTGAGGTGATTTTCGCGGTGAACGGACAAGAAGGCGTCGACCTTGCGGTCAGCGAACGGCCCGACATCATCCTAATGGATCTGAGTCTGCCGGTCTTGGACGGCTGGGAGGCGACGCGTCGCGTCAAAGCGGACGATGCCACGAGGAGCGTGCCAATCATCGGATTGACCTCGCACGCCATGAGCGGCGACCGCGAAAAGGCCATCGAGGCCGGCTGCGACGACTACGATACCAAACCGGTGGAAATCGAGCGCCTCATCGGCAAGATTGAAAGGCTCCTTGGCGCAGCGAAAAACTAGCCTTCCCCTTGCCGCAGGTAATGGCGAACTTTGTCGACGACCGCAACGAACGAACGTCTCAGCCGCGCTCTGAGCGCCTACCTGCGCCAGGAGGTGCAGGCGCCGGCGACGGCGATTGCGGAATTTCTCGACATCATTATCGAGGACGCGCGCCGATTGCGGCTTGATGCGCTGCTGCCCGATCTCGACCGGATGCGCGGCGCGAGCGCGCAGTTGAACGCGTTTGTAAGCAGCACCATCAAGGTCTCGTCGTCGGATTCTCTGGGGGGCGAGACGCCCGAAGCGCTCCACCGGCGTCTGCGTCACGATTTGCGAACGCCGCTCAATGCCATCAAGGGCTATAGCGAGCTTTTGATTGAGGGTATGGACGAGCGCGGCGAGCAGCCGCTGCGAGCGGACCTGGCGAAGCTCAAAGACCACGCCGATCGACTTCTTGACCAGATCGACGCGATTGTTGCTCTCGCCCGCGGGCCGGCTGATGGCTTGGGCGATTGCGGCCATATCAAGCAGGCCGCTATCGTCGCAGATGTATTGGGCGCGGTCGCCCCACTGCCGGCGAACCGCACGCTGTCGGAGGCGATACGATCGAGCTCGATTCTCGTGGTCGACGACAATGCGTCCATTCGCGACGTGCTCGAGCGCCGGCTAACACAGAACGGCCACAAAGTGGTCACCGCCGCGAACGGGGCGTCCGCCTTGCACCTTGCCACCACCCGGGAATTCGACCTCATTCTGCTCGATCTCATCCTGCCGGAAATGAGCGGCTTCGAGGTGCTGCGCCGTCTCAAGACTGCCGAGCAGACTAACGACATTCCGGTGATCGTGATTTCCGCGCTCGATGAACTCGACAGCGTGGTGCGCTGCATCGAGGCCGGCGCCGAAGATTATTTGCCCAAGCCAGTCAATCCGGTCCTGTTGCGGGCGCGTGTCAGGGCGTCGCTCGAGAAAAAATGGTTACACGACCGCGAAAAGAAGTTGTTCGCCGACCTGGAGCAGCAGAAACGCCGCTCGGAAGCTTTGCTGCTGAATATCTTGCCGCAAGGCATCGTCAACCGCCTGCGCAACGGCGAGACGGTCATCGCCGATCGGATTTCGGCAGCGACGATTCTGTTTTGCGATCTAGTCGGCTTTACGAAGATCAGCCAGGACATGCCGGCGGACCGCATCATTGATTTTCTCGGCAGGATATTTGCCGAGTTCGATCATTTGGCTGAGGCGTACGGCGTGGAAAAGATCAAGACCATCGGCGACGCCTATATGGTTGCCGCGGGGATTCCCGAGGCGCAACCCGATCACGCCGTCCGCATTGCCGAACTGGCGACACGGATGCTTGAAACGGTGAACAACACCGCGGCGGCAACCGCTTTAAACCTTCAAGCGCGCATCGGCGTCCACAGCGGTCCCATCGTTGCCGGAGTCATTGGCACGCATAAATTCGCCTACGATATCTGGGGCGACACGGTTAATACCGCGAGCCGCATGGAATCGCATTCGCTGCCTGGACGCATTCAGGTCTCCGCCGCGACGCGCTCTCTGCTCGGCGACCGTTTTAGCTTCGAACGCCGCGGCTCCATCGTGGTCAAGGACAAAGGAACGATGGAAACGTTTTTTCTCAACCCGCAATGATGATCCCCTTCTTGCGGTCTAACCCGGATAGACCTCCAGCGGACATTGATTATTACTCCGATCGGAATAATTTTTGGGTCATCAAATGAGACGACGCCATTTCATCAAACTACTCGGTAGCTGCTTTCTTGGGGCATTGACCTAATTTGGATCCCGGTACGATGCCTTGTTCTGAGTGGGAGCGGTCATGATTACTGTTCCAGAACTGGCCGCAGAAGCATTGGGGTCTTTTCTGGCCGACCGCATGACTCGAAAGGCGGAAAATGCTCGTCGAAAGGCTGTTCGGCCCTATGACTCCGCCAGCAATTCCGGTGACTTACGTCATGGTCAATTTGTGCGTTGCCGCATCTTTGCTTTCTCAACTTCCGCTGTTTGCTCTTATCATCCAATGCACGGATTGGCTGAGGCTATAGGCCGAGGCGAAACTGGCGCGCGAAGGAGTGAGCCATGATTAGAAGTCTTCGACGCTGTCTCGTAGGATTATGTTTTCGGTTGTCAGCGCCCCTGCCGCTCTCGACCTCAACGCATTCGTCAGCAACGGTGTAACCCCGAATCCTTGGCGACCGTGCAATGGCCTCCCGCTGAGTTACCCTTCAACTGAATAGAACTGGCCACGGCGATAGCGCGGCCCAGACCTGCAAGAATAGCAAGAATAATTGATAGCAATACGACGCGAATCGTCACAAAAAAGAACCCCGAGCCGGTTACGCGCTCGGGGTTGTACGCAGTCTGTTACCTCAAACGTTAGGCTTCTAAGTTGAGTGGCCAGGGGTGTCGGGGGATGGGGGCGGCCACCCAGCTTGGCCTAATGCACAATATGTAGTTACGCCCGCAACAAATTCAATGCAGCCCTTGGGCTTTACTCGCTGTCAATCCTGCGCCTATGGGCGTCTTCAATATGGGACGACCGCATGCGTTTGAACAACTGGTCGATCGCTGCGTCGTAAGACACCGCCCGTATCTTCGTCGGCGCTTCGGCTCCTCCACCGCGAGTAGGTCGATCATCTCACGCCCGCGCCGACGATTGAGACTGCCACTCTCCATTTACGCCGGGCAAAGAACGGTGCGGCGGCCACGGGCCTGCAAAAGGAACGCGCCGGCGTCGTTGCCAAGATACCGTTTGAGGTCCATCCCCACATGCTTAGACACGCGACCGGCTACGTTCTAGCAAACAAAGGGACCGATACCCGGACACTGCAAAGCTACTTGCGTCATCGGTCCATCCAATCGACCGTGCGCACACGGAATTGGCACCGTCGTTTCAAAAATCTTTGGAAGTGAAAGTAGCCTCCGGAGATTTCGCACGGCTCGCTGACCCCTACTTTTTGGAGGACGCAGGGCTTCGCTCAACCGCCGCAACCAATTTGGGCTTTGTGACGCGCTAATGTCGCGTTCAAGCGAAGGCTCGTCCAAAGCAGCACCGGCTGGCCCTTGCTGAAGGGCCTGAGTTTTTGCTTCCGGCTTCGCGACTAAGAGTCAACGATCATAGCTACGATGCTAGCGTCTAGCGCAAACCCAAGGGCAGCAAGCAAGAGCAGATAACCTAGCGCCGCAAACCTAAACTTCTTATTCATGGCCATCTCCCGGAGATCTGATCCGTGTTCTGGCCGTTGCCTTTGGCGTGCCAGAACCCGGTCAGCCTTATCGCGGTAGCCGTTCGACGGCTTTCTAGCGCGATTGCCCCCTGGCGATACGGCGGATGTCGCAGCGGCTGATCCCAATGTCGGCCAGTTCATGGTCGCTCATACGGGAAAGTTCCTGCACGTCGCGCCCATATCGCTGCCAATCCCGAATGTATCGGATGATGGGTGACAACATGGGTTTCGTCCTTTCTCCGGCAACACAACATGCCGGAATCACAGTAGAAATCTGGGTTTGCATTGATGCGCCAGCAATGGAACTTATTGCGATGCAGCTAAGCGCGACACGCATGACTTGACGTCTTCAAACAGACAATTGTGGGCTTGGCCGCGCCGTCCGACGATAAGATTCGGCATAATTTGCAATCTAGCTATGAGTAATACGCTTGACAGCGAGAAGCGGTCCGTTCCGCTAAGAGCCACCAACCAAAAATGCTTCGCTGTGACTGTCCCATCCTCGGCAGCGATCCGGACCTGCCAGCCTTGCCGCCAACATCCAGGCCTTATGAGGGCCAGATGCTTCGAGCGATAAGCTGCGCTGAAACCAAGCCCGAGACTGTGGCGCTAGCGAAGAAAATGCGGGCGCAGGGCAAATCGTGGGCTGAATTTCCAAGGCGTTGTTTGCTCAAGGCCAGCCACGCGGCCGGTTATCCCCCCGGTGTGGGCGAGTAAAAACGGCCTTCAGACAATAGCAAGCGCAAGAGCCCTGCGCGGTCGCTTCAACTCCTTGCGGCGCGACGGGCAATCGAACCAGCGCCCTTGGCCAGGCCTGCGCCTAGCTGTTCTTGCGCTCTCGCGGAACCAGGACTTCTCGTGACCTTTCCGACGCGATCGCCTTTGACCGCCCGGCGCTCCACGGGTGTGCGCTCGGTAATAGTCTTAAGTTTTTCGATCAGATGAACCTCAACCTTAAATCCCATCAATTCGATGCGGTCTGCGACGGCACGCAAGCTGATCTTGCTGAAAAAGGGAATACTGATCGTGGCGGATTGCCGAGAGCGACCGCGCATGATTCCAAACACGACGGTGAAGTCCGATGGTATTGGCTTGCTACGTCCGTCAGGCAGTATTTTGTCAAAACCCTTCTTCTGGAATTTTTTCTGCCGGCGCTTTGTTGCGGCGCGCAGGCCCTTTCGGAATTTTTCGTCGCGAATGAATGCCTCAGCGGATACCGCTCCCTGATTCCAGAGATGGCTGATCGGCGCCGATCCGTGTCCATCTTTCAAGTGGATGAATTGTCGATCGATCGAAAGGAAATCGCACGGTTCGAGACTTGCACCGTGCATACCTTGAGGATTGAGCTTTACCTGATCTAAATTCAAGAGATGCTTGTGGTTATCTAGCTCAGCGATAAACGCGCGCTCGTTCGGCGCCCGAGTTGAATCCACAAAGGGCTTGGCTGCCATAAGCTTGTTGAAGCCGGCTTCGACGGAGGTGTAGAAGGCCCTATCGACTGCGAACCAGTCGCCACCGAATAGCACGTACGTTGTGCCTTGGTGATCGGCTTCGAGCACGAAGCATTCATATATTTTTCGCTTACGTTTCTTGTCGCCCTCGCCATCAACGATAACGCGAACCTCGTGACTCGCCTGTAATGTTGCCATATCAGGAATCTGACTGAAGTCGCCCGCCTGCAGCTCAGCGACGTAGTCCTCGATGGCAAGCTGCGCATGCGCCGGCTTGGTGCCAGATCGAAGTCCGAGCCCGTAATAGCCGATCTCAACACTTTCGTCGGGATCGAGAATGTCCGGCAGGGCGACATGCAGGTCGGATGATCCACCGTCCACTAAAGTGCGAAGCTGGGCAAACGCCAGCGCATCAAGCTGGGCGAGAAGGTCGCGCTGCCGCACGGGCCTAATGTAGTCGATGAAGGCGAATTCCTTCTTGTAGTCTTGGGCGCGGTACAGCGAGAGTGCCTTCTTGCATTTTTCCTGCACGTCGCTCGACGACGTTCGGGTGTTTAGGGTCAAGGCATCCCGGCCGGCCAGTGAGCGCGCGAATGCGAGATCCCTGGGGCGACCGGCCACAAGAGTGAGTAGATCTCGGTCGATATCGATGCCAAAACCGACAAGATCGGCGTCGCGGCTAGCCTGGACGCGGCGCAAGAACGTGGTCGCGTCGAGTGTGGCCATGTCTAGGGTGCGAAGACTGGATCGAGCGACGGAATTCAGGGCAACCCGGAGCCCAAACCCGCGTTCAAAAGCGTCGGGATCAAGCGCATGATGACCGGTGCCGAACGCCAGCGCCATGGTGCGTGTGACGGTTGGCGCGTCATCGGTTGTAACGTTCACAAACAACACGGCCGCGCAGCTTTGAGTGGCCAACACGGGCGCGGAGCCTAGAGCGAATTGGCCTATGAAAGGCGCCCATAGCGGCGGAGTCGTAGGACCCTGACCGATGAAGAGCCAGCCGCCGTCGGCTCGAACTTCGCGAAGTTCATGATCGGCGCGAAAAGCACTGTCGATTGTGCGTCCCTCACGCAGCAGGCGGAGGGAGATCGTCATGGACTTCAGGCCGCCGTCGCTCATCCACAGGCTCTTCCGATAAACCCCCTTGATGGTGGATGTAAAAATAGTCGCTCAAAGCGCCCATGACTACAAAGGCGATAACGACATTTTTGCCTACGAGGTTTCGGACGACTCGTTGGAGCGCGTATCCAATGACCGGCATCGCTCGCCGGTACTCTTAGCCCGTCCTACGGATCATCGTGGAAAATAGCCGCGCGGCGGATTGCGGCGACTATCGCCGGCCGCTCGACGTAGGGCGTCAGTTTGATCGTGGCTTTGGATCGGCGGACTTGGACACCAGGTCTTCCTGCCATGGCAGCGTTTTGTATTTTGGCTCAATCCCGCGCGAAACATAGTCCGATAGCCGGACCGTAGTATGCGTGCCAGCCGAATCCACGATTTGGACGGCTCTGATAGTTTGAGCACGCTTACTGCCCACCAAATATAAGCCACGATACGTGACAGCCATGGCGCTCACTGCGCGGCTACAGTGTGTTAACTTGCCAACCAATTAGTATCCAAGATTACCGTACCCCGAGATGGCAAAGCCGTCGCCAGCACGGAGCCACGGCAGCAAGGCTGAACGACTGCATCTTGCGCCTAACATTTGGCCGGAATCATTGTGAGCAAGCTGATGCTTATGACGAGATTGGCGTCGCCCTTTAGGCGACGGCTGTAGGCTTGTCCTGCCCGATCCACTTGGCCTCGCGCGCGCGCCGCTTGACCAGGCCGGCCAGGGTTTTGCCGCCAGCCTTGTTGTACATCTTGAACCGCTTCTTGATCTCTTCTTGGTCGCCCGCCTTCACCGCTTTGCCGAGTCCGGCGGACATCCATGCCGTGCCGGAATTGTAGCTCAGCGAAATCAAGGCGGCGCGGGTGCCCTGGGGAAGATTTGGCGCGAACTTGTCGACCTTCGCTTCCATCTTAGCCACTTCATGGCGCAGCCGGCGATCACCTTCGGGCTTGTCGATCACTTCCGTCTTCGATCGCGCCTTGGTGCCGTAGCCGTTGGTCCATTGCTTGTAGTCCCAAAATGCTTTCGGGGTGAATCCCTCGATGTCCTTAAGTTCGTTTATGTAAAATTCGTCAAGCATGACAGGCTCTATCGTTTACCCTCCCTACGCCTGTGATCCGCTCGGCCTGCTTCCGCGCCATGCCGAAGGCGGGGTCGATGTATTAATCGAGCCCCGCGCCCGTGTTGCTCAGGACGACCTGGCGCATAGGTTTACATTCCGGCCTCCCACGTCGCCTTCAGCGTCTCGGCCAGCGTGAGACTGGATGATCCCATGACCGTTGTACCAAATCAAACGCTTAAGAATCTTATCCGACACAAGCGAGTTGAGTTCTTCCTTCCGCCTTCGATGTTGTAAAGCATGCACACTGAGCGCGCAGATTTATTGTTCCCTGTAATATGAGGGAAACAACGAACGCCACGAAGGTCAGTTAAATGTCCCGGCCTGCAATGTCGCTGCAATCGACGTATCTGTAATGGCGGTAGAAGGCAATCCTGACGCCTTGCTAGCTTCACATCTGGTCTCGCCAGCGAATCCACGAAGAGCGTCTCGATCGTCACACTCGTCGGCGCAGTCACCGCCCCAATCAGGATCGAGATAGCCGCGCTCGTCAAGCCGCTGGAGTTACGCCCTCGTCACCATTATGGGCGCAGAACGTTTTGATACGGCCACGGCTCTACAATGTGCTCGGGGAGCAAATTGATGGGTCGGTAGTCCGGCATCATGTCCATGCGATCGAAAACCGACCGATGGACACGTGGGACTGTTTTTTCGATTTCAGTGTGAGTGTACAGGTCGATGAGCTTGAAGGGTCGTGGCTCGGCCTTGGGAATGTAGAAGCCATCAAGCTTCAGACGCCATTTCCATTCTTGATATTTGACCCTTTTTGGAATCCATTCCAGCGGCCACCAGGCCGCGGTCAAGGAGATATGCAGTTTCGCCTTTGCATCGGGTTTGACAAAAGTCTCGCGCGCATCGGGATCGTTCTGTCCCAGGGCGAGATGGTTCCGCGTCCTCGTATTGATTCCAAGTCCGTATGTGACGGCTTCGTCGATCATCCAGTTGAGCGGAAATTTCGAGAGACCGCTCTCCTGTTCCGGATAGCCGCCGCCAATATCGGCGTGGACGCCGGCGAACCAAACCTGCTTGATATCTTGATCGACCGTGGGCGCAGCCTTGTCGAAAGGATTGGCGATGAAGCTTTGTGGCTCCGTCCATCGATTGAGCCGAAACATTCGCCGCCGCTCGTCGAGGGCCTTGGCGTGGCGGAAAACTTTCACGCTGGGATTTGTCCGCGTGTAGGGCAGCATCTGCAGCGTGGGAACGGGAATACCACGGTCCCAACGCGGCACGATCATCGAGGCAACCGTGTCCCATACGCCAACGAAGTCGATGATGATCGATCGCGCTCCGGTCACATGACCGAAGTGCCAGCCCGATTGAAAATCGTGCTGTTCGCCAACCTTCTTGTACGCGCTCAGAGCGTAATGGGCGATGTTGAGCTGATCGGGCGGCAACAGCCCGATCATGTGGATGAATCCAGCCAATGCGCGAACCGTGTAGGCGCCGCGGCTAAATCCGAACAAAAAGACGCGATCGTCCTTCTGATAATTCTCACCAAGAAACCGGTAGGCGCTGAGAATCTCGTCGTCAAGGCCATATCCCGTCGCGAGCTCGAAGACGCCTTTCGTGTTCTGAGTTAGCCTCGCCCAGGGATCGGCAGTGCCGATCGTGCCGATTCCCGGATTGTAGTAGACACGCTGCCCATCGTTCTTATGCAAGGTGCGAAACAGCTTAAGGACATTCGACAGATTGCCTTCGACCTGGTTGCCGGTGCCATCACAGCAAATGACAATGTTCTTGCCCATACAGAGACGCCATGGCGAAAGTTATTAAGCTTAACTTACGGACTTGGGAAGATTGAGGCCAGTAGCAAAGTTTTTTACACTGTGAATGTGACGAGTTGGCCCGACGGTGTCTCCTGCGGGATCGATCGTGCTAAATGGTAGCGATCGTGACTGATCCGATGATGCCTTCGACGGATCGCGTATCTGGTCCACACTCAAGTTCAAAACGCATTTCAGTGCCGCGTATCACTTCCTGCATCGGGCGTTAAACCCAACGCACTGAAACGCTCGACCAGCGCCCGTTCCAGCTCATCGTCAGTCAGCGCCTCAAACGCGCCAAGAGGTCCGACTTCTCTGCGCTCGACCCGCTGGCCAGACAAAACGCCCATCTCCTTGATCGCAGCAATCGCGCGCTGAGTTGACCGCTCGCCAAGCGGCCAGGCCAATACGCCTTGCCAGGTGATGCCGGGTGGTAGACAGCCACCCTGAAAACGACGGACATCACCAAAGGTGATCTGGCTTCAAGCGGTCACGCTCGTGGCGAATTCCTGAAGTTTGCTGTCAATCATTGATAGGCCTTGGTGCTCTTTATCCACACCATGCGCGCCCCGGCTTACCTGGTCACTAACAACAGCGCCTGAATTCTTCTTCAGGTAAACGAGTGTCTACTGGACCGATTCAGCGGCCTCTAGTTCTCGCGGACTTAGACTTCACTTTCGGCGGCTTGGCACCGGCCTTCGATGCGCTTTTGGCAGGGCGTCGGCTCGCCTGTTTGGCCTTAAAGGATGCGCCACGTTTCGCTGCAGATGGGCGGGAAGTTCCGCCTGATCCACTGCTGGAAACGGTGTTGGCGTGGAGGTCGACCGTAAAACTATCGCCAACGCCGCTCTTACCGGACGTTGGGTCCACGGTCACAAACACACCGGCAACCGAAGTGGGCGAAATGGTCAATCGCAAAAATCCGAAGGTGCTATCGTTGTAGACCTCCAGCCTGAGAGGATTCCCACTCGCGTCAGTACCGGAGAGTGGAGTCTTAGGCGAAGACGGGCGACGATTCGGCGGCTTCAAACCCGGCAGATCGTAGTAGCCACCCATTCCGGCTACGAGATAGGGAATCTGCTTTCCGCCAACCGTTCGAGTGTATCGCTCGTACAGATGGGCGTGGCCGGAGAGATGCAAATCCGGCTGAATACCGGCTGTACTGCAGGCCTCGTCGATCTGCTTCAGCATGGTGGGACTCGGTACATGCGAGGAGCTGCCTGTAAATGGGGGATGATGGGTCGCGATGATCAGCGCGCGCCATTGGCCCTTGTCCCGTTCGGCTTTTGCGGCAGCCAGCTGCTGCTTCAGGAAATTTGACTGGGCGTTGCCGACCTTGGAATTCGCGATCACCCCCTCGGTGCCGCCCTCACTTGTATTCGAATAGAGACCAATCAATTTGACGAATGGAGCGTTCAGAGTGAAATACACACCCGGTTGATCCATGGTGGTTCGAACCGCTCCCTGGCTATCCGGGCTTCGAGTGGGTTGGCTGGTGCAGAAGTTAGCAACAAATGCGTCTAGGGATTTAGCGGTCTCGCCCTTGTAGATGGCTCCGTCGTGATTGCCTGGAATGGCGAAGATGGGCGCGTTGTAATTGCGGTACGGATCGTAGAACTGTTCGAAGTAGTATTGCTCCTGGCCGAAATAATAAACTACGTCGCCTAGATGATACCAGAAGGAGGCTCCGCTTGCGAGGTCGGCGGCCATTGCGTCAGCCACGGCAAACTGGAATTCCGGACTGTGAATTCCGCCGGTATCACCTACGGTATGAAAGGTTATCTTGCCGGCGCTCTGGATTTTTTGCACAAGGTCGACACCGATCACCGAAGATAACTCCATCGGGGTGGTGCTCCTGACAGATGGGATTGGTTCTAGTTGCGCAAGCCCTTTGGCCGCCGTATCGGCCGAAATTTCCTGCTTGCTGAAACTGCTGAAGTTATCGGGAGTCAGATCGGGATCCCCGAACGCGCGACTGGTTGTCCACCCATTCATTGCATGCCCTCCATCAAAGCTTAGCTCGTTCGCCTGCCTACGCCTTAGAGCGCCCAATTTGTCGGGAGTTATTTCTTCCCTCTTTTTGTTGCTTTGTTATCACTCCTCTTCGCCTTCTTCTTGGCCCCCTTCGCTCCACCGACGAGACCGATGAACTCCGTCGCCGCATGGACCGCCCCTTTTCGGGGAGCGTATCGTCGGGGGCTGCGTTGTGCATCACAGCAAATCTGGTCGCTCGATGTCGCATTCGGGTCAAAAGCAGACATCGGATTGGCGCACGTTGATGTCCGCTTTGACTCCAAAAGCGGACATTGGGAGGCACGGCTGAGAATTCTGCTAAGTGCCAATAGGCGACATCGCTCCTTCTTCGTCACCTCATCCAAACGGGCAGCCTGCAATCCATCATTTCTTGATGCTTGCTTCGAATGCTTCGATCACGGGACGCCATTGCTCTGCTGTGCGTTGATAAACGTATTGACCTCGGACGGTGACATTGGATCAACATAGGCGCCGCGCGATGCGAGCTGTTTGGCGAGGTTCGGCTCACTCAGTACCTTTCTGAGGCTTTCATTGATTTTCTGGATGGCTGCCGCGGGCGTTCCGAGTGGCGCCACCACGAGTTGCCATCCTCCCGCGGCAAAGCCCGGCAAGGTCTCGGCTACGGTCGGCAGATCGGGAAAATCCAACGTTCGACGCTCGATTTCGGCGACCACCCACTTCCTACTTCGATGCGCAAATCCTCAGCATGACTTTATCCGATCGGCCATCTCTCGCTTACGGGGCAGCGCTCCGGGTAGCGCGAGCACAGCGATTGGGAAACTTCGGTTGTATGTCAAACTGCGGCTGCGTCGGGCAACGCATTGCGAGGCGAGAATGTCGAGGATCTGGTTGGAATAGGGAAGCAGTGGTCCGTCATCGAAGGTCAGCACCACTTCCTTGTCATTGAGCGGCACGGAATCCGGATATTGCATGTGGCCGATCCGTGGATATTGAGTGGGATCGATTGCGAGGACACGGCTCGTGCCAAGCGTGTCGGGACGTCCCGGACAGTTGGCGGCGGCATGGCCGGTAGTTTCTTGAGCGGACCGCGGTGCGGCGGCTTCTGGAGCTACCCTGAACTTCCTCATCCCCCCGGCGCCAAAGCCAACGGTTCGGCAGAGCGCCGAACGGTCGGGCACAACCCGCAATCCCCCAAGGACCACGTAATCCCGCCTGGATTTTGAGGGCTGGAGCCTAATGTAATGTCAATGAGATAGAGCACCGGTCCGGCCGGCAGGAAGACGGTTTTTCGTACGTGCCCGCCTTCTATGTCACCATCATCTGTCTGCACTATCGCAGCGGCCAAGCGAAGCTGAGTTCGTGACCATCCGGATCGGTCAGGTGGAAGAACCGCTCTCCCCATTCCGCATCGCGCGGTGGTGTGTCCGGACGGTAGCCAGCCGCGACCACACTCGCATGCAGGGCGTCAACGTTGGAATGGTAGAAGATGACACGTCCCCACCACGACCAACTTCGCTCGGCAGGTTGGGCGATGAGATTCAGATAGTTACTTCCAGCCCGAAAGCTCGTAAATGCTGCGTGGTCGCCACCGTAAATAACCTCAAATCCCAGCATGCGATAGAAGTGGACGGCACGCGCCATGTTGTGGGTGGCCAGCGTGATCGCACTGATGCTCTCGATCATCGCGAGAATGCTCCATTAATTCGATAACGGGTGTCTGTAGCGAAAACCTCATCCGCAACGCCCGTTCACTGCCTCGCAGTCGAATGCGAGGGCTTCTGCCGTAACGCCAAAGTCAACTGATGACGGAGAAAGAGGTTCTCGGCTTCAAGCCGACTACGCGCCTAGTCGATCAGATTGAGCGCGTTTATGCGAGGAATTTGCCACTTTCCTCTGAATTAGCGCGCAATCTCCAGAGTATGGGCGACTAGAGCAGGCCCTTATAAGGGTCAGACCCACGTTCAACTCGTGGCGGGCCAATCACAGCGATCGAAGGGGCGCGCGTCGAACAGCGGAGCCATCGCACGACGAGTTCGGTTTGTTTGATGAGCCAACGTCGAGGGGCGCGAATGCTCCCGTGGAAGCTTGCCAAAGGCAACTTGGCATTTGCTGCTTTATGTAAGGTCGAATAATTGCTTCGCCATCTCTGCAACCTTGGGGTCGAGAGGACGCGGCTTTAAGGACAGTCCCTTCCCTAGAATATCGATCATTATCGTAAATACGGCGACACGGCCGTATGGCTTATCGTTCGCGGGAACCAAATACCAATGAGCTCGCTTTAGTGAGGTTTTCTCCAACATATCTTCAATTGCGACTTCGTAGTCGGCCCAACGCGATCGATTGTGGAAGTCCTCGTAAGAAAGCTTCCAACGTTTGAGCGGGTTGGTGAGACGATCCTTGAACCGGTGAATTTGCTCAGCGGGCGTTATATGCAAAAAACATTTTGCAAGCCGAATGCCATCCGCGACCATCATGCGTTCGAATTCATTGATCTCATCGTAACCTCTATGCCACTGCCGCGTGCTGGCAAACCCCTCTACCCGTTCAACCAAAATGCGGCCGTACCAAGAGCGATCGAAAACTACGATTTGGCCAGCGTCCGGGAGCCTTTCCCAGAAGCGTTGCAAGTAGTGTCGGCCGCGTTCGTGCGGCAACGGCGCCGCGATTGGATATACCTTAAAGCTTCGCGGGTCTAACGCCCATCCGAGCCTGCGAACAACCCCGCCTTTGCCCGCTGTGTCCCAGCCTTCGAGCACGATAACAGCTCGTTCACGGGTCCCGAGATACGCTTGCTGGATCGATTGCATGATAGACTGCATCGATTCCAGTCGGCGCTCGTAGTTTGCAAACTCGATCGTTGGATGCTTGGTGATCTTGGCCAGCGTCGGACGCTTAACGACAATAAAATCTTTTGCCTTCATGCCCAAGTGAATGCCGAGTCCCGATTGACTACGCCTTGATCGAGATCAAACACGCTGAGCCAGCGGGCATGTCGCGTCTGGGTCAAAAGCGGACATTCGTCCGCGTAACTGCCATGTCCGCCTTGTGCCAAAAGCAGACATTCTCCGAGCTAGTCATAGTTCGCTGTCTTCGAGCCTTTAGCAATTGAATGGCAGATGCCATCAGACCGGCACCCGAGTTACTTTTTGCGCAAGCGCATCTCGATGACGTCAACAGACAGTTTGTCAACGCAGAAGCAGACATGCGCCTATTCGCTATGGCCGCGACTTTCAGCCAGGCGCGCTCGACCTAGAGATGATCGCGAAAGTGCGCACCACAGCGGTCAGCGTATGTGACGTTGTGCAGCACAGCAAATGTGGGCGGTCACTGCTAATCTAGGATCAATCATTGTCTGGGCGTGTGGCCATGCCTACACGTCGTCATCTGATCGCGTCAGCTGCTGCATCGGTAGTCGTGCTGGGCCTCATTCGCTCGGCGCGGGCACGTCCTTGGCCAGATCGAACCGTTCACATGGTCGTACCGGTTGCTGCGGGCGGACCGACAGACGTCAACGCGCGGGTCATCGCTGAACAGCTCGCCAAGATCTGGGGTCAACAAGTTGTCATCGACAACAAAGGCGGCGCGGGCACCAACATCGGCAATGCCTTCGTCGCCCACTCCGTTCCTGATGGTTACACACTGCTGTTTGGTAACTCGTCCCTTGCGTCGAATGGTGCTCTATACCGCTCGCTCGATTACAGTCCGATCATGGACCTGAGCCCGGTATCGCTGGTCGCGAAGTTCCCATTCTTTATGTTCGTGCCGAATTCTTCTCCGGCCAAGACGGTCGCGGAGTTTGTCGACTATGTGAAAGCGCAGCCGGGAAAACTCATTATGGCTTCTCCCGGCACCGGGAGCGGCCCACATCTTACCGAACTGTTGTTTCTGCAAATGGCTGGCCTTCAAATGACACACGCGCCTTATCGCGGCGCTGCGCCAGCATTTACTGACCTCATCCCAGGTCGGGTTCACTGCTATTTCGGCAGCGGCGAATTGCTTACCTATTCGCGGTCGGGCCAGGTCCGCGTCCTTGCCTCGACAGGCGCCAAGCGATCCCCAGCAGCACCGGATGTACCGACCATCGCCGAGTCGGGTGTCCCAGGTTATGTGGTTGACTCGTGGCAAGGCGTCTTTGCGCCAGCCAAGACGCCGAATGAAATTGTGCAAAAGATAAGTCGTGATCTTGCCAAAGCTCTCGTAGAACCATCTCTCGTCGAGAAGCTGGGACGCAATGCGTACATAGTCGGGAGCTCGTTCCCAGACGAGCTTGCGAAGTTTCTGAGCACGGATACGGAAAAATGGGAGGCTGTCATCAAGACAACAGGGATTAAAATCGATTAGTTTTATGTATGTGAGCAAAGTAGCAGACTCAAAACGGATACGGCCGGATGTCAGTTCGGCTTGCATGCCAACGCCCACGCGCAGCGTTAGATCTGCCGGCCGCCTGACCATCGAGCAGCGGCAAGCCGTCCGCGAAACGATCCACTGCTGCCGTTACACCAGTTCGACGGCACTTCGCATTATCGCTTCGGACACTTCACAGTACAAAGCCGTTGTCGCGATGTGGCGATGTCCCATTAGTTTTTGAATAGTCCGCATTCCGACGCCCCTCGCATTGAGCCTTGTCGCAAATGTCCGGCGACCTGAATGCGACGAAGTCTGAATTCCAGTCAAATCGTAGATTTCCTTGAACAGCATTGAAAGCGTAAGACTTGAGAATGCGCCGCCTCTCTGTGAGCGGATCAAAGGCCAATCGGGTTGGGCATACGGTTGCGATTTAAAGTAAGACGCGATCTCCTTGCGTGCTCGGCCCGATAAAACGACTGTCCGACCACGGCCTCCCTTAGTCTGAGCTGAACACAGCTTAATCTCGCGCCGAGCTTCGCCGTATTGATTTGCTACGTCATTGATCTTTAGCGTGGCGATTTCACCAATGCGCATACCCGCGTAAATAGAAAGTACAAACGCAAGCCGGTTGCGGTCGGCGTACCTCGTAGTTTCGATAATACGAAAAACACGTCTGATGTCGGATTCTGAGAGCACAGATGCTTGTGCCATCGGCAAGATCTTTCATGAGGAAATATCTGGAAATCAAATATAAAGTCAGCAATCGCGATCCACCTACCGATTTTTTGGCGGTCGCACCCGAAGGTGATCAAGTAGTTGCCGCGAAAAGATTAGGAATCATATATTTCTTCAGGAAATGATTTGATCGCGTTCCCTTTGGAACATTTTGAGCTTGTCGATGTCCACTTTACCCCAAAAAGCGGACATTGGTTGAGCGTGTCGGGATGTCCGCGGAAATCGTGAGCCAATGCCATCCTCATCATCTCCGCCATTGTGCTTGCCATTTCCACACCCACTGTACCCGCGCCAACCAGAACGAAAGTAAGCAACTGTTGAATCATTTCCTGGTTGGCAGTACCGCCGGCCGCAATTCGCTCAGCCGTCTCAAACGGCAACAGTATCTTCCCGCGGATTCGGTCGGCGTCATCAAGGGACTCAAGCCCAGGGGCGATCTGCCTCCATTCACCGTGCCCGAAATAGTTGTAAGTGATCCCCGTCGCGAGAACTAAGAAGTCATAGTGCAAAGTGTATTGGGGCAGTTGGATCAATCCGTTCTGCGTATCGATGCCGTTTACTTCCGACATCAACACTTCGATGTTTCGCTGCCGGCTGAAGATGGAACGCAGCGGAGGTGCGATTTCATCCGCTGAGAGGAGGCCGGTAGCAACTTGATACAACAGCGGACGAAAAAGATGGTAGTTGCGCTTGTCGATTAGAGTTACTCGAACAGGGGCTTTCGCCAAACCGCGAGCTGTGTAGAGCCCCCCGAATCCGCCACCTACGATCACTACGTGGGGATCTTTGTCCATTGCGCGGGATCAGGCTGCTGCCCGTTTGCGGCGGACCCATTCGTCGAAAGTGATGCGGCCGAGGCGCGCCTCGCCCAATGGCACGAGCGAGCGCTCCTCGACCCGACCGCCGTAGTATCTGGCCGCGGGGTCGCGCACGACCTCACGCGGGTCGCCGACCGCCTTCAGATATCGGGCGACGAACTCGTTGAACGGTGCGCGTTCCGGGCCGGCGATCTCGACGATACCGTTTCTTGGTGCCGTGAGTGCCACATCGGCAACGATCGCAGCAACGTCGTCCGCCGCGATGGGCTGGAACAGGCCGGGCGAAATCCTGACTATGTTTCCATCCGCGCTTGAATCGGCGATCGCGCCAAGGAATTCCAGGAACTGGGTCGAGCGGATGATGGTGTAGGGGATACCGGAGGCCTTGATCAGTTTCTCTTGGGCGACCTTAGCGCGGAAATAGCCATTGTCGCTCCTGTCGATTCCGACGATGGATAGCGCGACGTGGAGCCGGACGCCTGTCGCCGCCTCCGCCGGCAGAAGGTTGCGCTCGGAGGTCTCGAAAAATTCCAGCACCGCCTTGTCTTCAAATGAGGGCGAATTGGCGAGGTCGATCACCACCTGCGCGCCGGCCATGGCCTCCTTGAGCCCCTCGCCGGTGATGGTGTTGACGCCCGTGTTTGGCGCGGCGGCAATTGCCTGGTGCCCCTTTTGCTTTAGCCTCTCTACGACCTTCGACCCGATTAGGCCGGTCCCGCCGATGACGACGATCTTCATGGTTTACCCTCCATCTTCATGGTTCTCCCTCCCTTGTGCCGTGTTTCGCCGGGCGGACATGCAACGTGGCGTTGCGGCCACCTGTGATGGCGGAACTCGTCAGAATGGTCCCTGTTTCGCCGGGTTCTGCGGCGTAGGGTCGCGCTGCTTAGATTTGCCTCTCCACACACGCATGCGGATTTTCGCGCGCGGCTGAAACGTTTTCACATGTGAAATTCTGGCTACGATTTTGCCGCCAATGCTACTTCACTGGAATCAGAACAGGTGCATCTTTGTCTTTGAGCAAGACTACCAAGAACTTGGCCGGCATCGTCTCGCTCGCGTTGCGACCAACTGTGTGAATGTCGTTGGGGCCTTCGTAAAATGTCTGTCGCTCAAGGATGGCCTAAAGATGGCTGGTGCGGAAGCCGTAGCTCTTCAATAGCGCCTCGGTTGCCTAGTCAACGGATGTGGTTCCGGCGGGGCTTGGTACTGCGAAGGAGCGTATCGCGTGGTCGGGAGGATTAGTTATGCACCTATGGCCTGATGCACTAAGCAGTAAAGACTTGCTCGAAGCTTGCGTGGTGTTCGCGATGGGGCTTACTTTTGTCATCGCGTTTCGTTGGAAGAAAGCGCTGTCTAA
>Ga0306923_10001302_pt1 | contig 21894 bp, 18 predicted proteins | sample sta12Can44000108_FD_203841 | JGI IMG/M metagenome (GOLD analysis project Ga0306923, IMG submission 203841) | Lab enrichment of tropical soil microbial communities from Luquillo Experimental Forest, Puerto Rico - statanox.12C.anox.44.000.108 (v2)... | ecosystem: Environmental > Terrestrial >... | reverse complement strand
AGAGACCGCGCGGAAGCCGATTGAAAATAGTGCGCCACGCAATCCTGTGCGCACCACCGCGTTGGGGTCGGCGATCAGCAAACGGACGTTCTCGAACGACTGGGCCAATTCCTGCAGTCTTCCTTATAAGTTGACAGAACCTGGTCCTGCCTGTTGTCCGTGCCGGCAACCCCAAGCCGTCACGTCCGCCATACTATTTATACCTGACGCAAACGTCACCCCTGGAATTGTGCAACGGTCATCCCCACGATTGGTCCTATGGCGATGCGCCAGCCGCTTGCGAGGGACAAAGGCCGGCCCTATAGTTCGGCCACCATGACCGAGCCGCGCTTCCCCCATCGCCACCTCCTCGGCATCCAGGGTCTGGGTCCGCTGGAGATCACCGCCATTCTCGATCTGGCCGACGGCTACGTCGCCCAGAACCGTTCCGACGACAAGCGCAAGAACCTGCTTGGCGGCCGGACCATCGTGAATCTGTTCTTCGAGAATTCGACCCGCACCCGCACCAGCTTCGAGCTGGCCGGCAAGCGCCTGGGCGCCGACGTCATCAACATGCAGACCTCGGCCAGTTCGGTCGCCAAGGGCGAGACGCTGATCGACACCGCCATGACGCTGAATGCCATGCACCTGGACGTGCTGGTGGTGCGCCATCCCGATTCCGGCGCGGTCAAGCTGCTGTCCGAGAAGGTGAACTGCGCGGTGATCAATGGCGGCGATGGCAGCCACGAGCATCCCACCCAGGCTTTGCTGGACGCGCTCACCATCCGCCGGCGCAAGGGCCGTATCGATGGCCTGACGGTGGCCATCTGCGGCGACGTGCTGCATTCCCGCGTGGCCCGCTCGAACATCTACCTGCTCAACGCCATGGGCGCGCGTGTCCGCCTGATCGGCCCCCGGACGCTGATGCCGTCTGAGGTCGCCCGCATGGGGGTCGAGGTCTTCCATGACATGCGCAAAGGCCTGGAAGACGTGGACGTGGTGATGATGCTGCGCATCCAGAACGAGCGCATGAGCGGCAACTTCATCCCCTCGATCCGCGAATATTTCCACTTCTTCGGCCTGGATTACGACAAGCTGGAGCGCGCCAAGCCGGACGCCGTGATCATGCATCCCGGCCCGATGAACCGTGGCGTCGAGATCGATTCCGACGTCGCCGACGACGTCGAGCGTTCGCTGATCCGCGAGCAGGTCGAAATGGGCGTGGCCGTGCGCATGGCCTGCCTGGACCTGCTGACCCGCAACCTTTCCAAATCGGTCGCCGTCTGATGCCGAACCGTACTCAAGCCGGGCTGGTCGCCTATATCAACGCCCGCCTGCTCGACCCCGCCACCGGCCTGGATGCCAAGGGCGCCCTGCTGACCAACGGCGAGGCGATCGCCGATGTCGGCCCCGGCCTGTTCCAGGGCGGCGTGCCCGACGGCATCACCGTGGTGGATGCTCAGGGCCTGTGTCTGGCCCCCGGCCTGGTGGACATGCGCGTGCAACTGCGCGAGCCGGGCGAGGAGCACAAGGAAACGCTGAAATCCGCCGGCGAATCGGCGGTGGCCGGCGGCATCACCTCCATGGTCTGCCTGCCCAACACCGATCCGGTGATCGACGAGGTCGCCACGGTGGAATTCGTCGCGCGCCGCGCCCGCAAGAACGGCCTGGCCAAGGTTTATCCCTACGCCGCCGTCACCAAGGGGCTGGAAGGCAAGGAACTGGCCGAGATGGGTTTCCTCATCGAAGCCGGAGCGCTGGCCTTCACCGACGCCACCAAGGCCATCGCCAACGCCCAGGTCATGCGCCGCGCACTGTCTTACGCAGCTACCTTCGGGGCGCTCATCGTCCAGCATCCCGAGGAGCCGACCCTGGCCACCGGCGTGATGAATGGCGGCGAGATCGCCACCCGCATGGGCCTGTCGGGTATCCCCGAGCAGGCCGAGGTGATCATGATCGAGCGCGACATGCGCCTGCTGGAGATGACCGGCGGCCGCTATCACGCCGCCCATGTCAGCACCGCCGCTGGCCTTGAGGTCATTGCCAAGGCCAAGGCCAAGGGCTTGCAGGTCACCTGCGACACCGCGCCCCCTTATTTCGCGCTGAACGAACTGGCGGTGGGCGACTATCGCACCTTCGCCAAGCTGTCGCCGCCGCTGCGCTCGGAGGCCAACCGCCAGGCGGTGGTGCAGGCGCTGAAGGACGGCACCATCGACGTCATCGCCTCGGACCACGCGCCGCAGGATGCCGACTCCAAGCGCCAGACCTTCAACTACGCCGAGTTCGGCGCCGTCGGTCTGGAGACCCTGTTACCGGTGACCCTGGAACTGGTCCACAACGGCCACCTGTCGCTGTTGCAGGCGCTGAAGCTGGTGACCTCGGCCCCCGCCGACGTGCTCGGCCTCAAGGCCGGCCGCCTCAAGGTCGGCGCCGCCGCCGATCTGGTGCTGTTCGATCCCGACCGCGCCTGGGTGGTGGACCCCGACCACTTCCGCTCCAAGTCCAAGAACACCCCGTTCGACGACCGCCCGGTCCAGGGCCAGGTCATGCGCACCGTCATCGACGGCCGCACCGTGTTCGACCGCAATGCTTGAGCTGCTTGTCGCCGCCATCGGCGGCTATCTGCTGGGCTCGATTCCCTTTGGCCTGGTGCTCACCCGCATGGCCGGGCTGGGCGATATCCGTCAGATCGGCTCGGGCAATATCGGCGCCACCAACGTGCTGCGCACCGGGCGTAAGGGGTTGGCGCTGGCCACCCTGCTGCTGGATGGCGGCAAGGGTGCCATCGCCGTAGGGCTGGCATGGGCACTGGCCGGACAGGATGCCATGCTGGTCGCCGGCTTCGCCGCCGTGCTCGGCCACAACTTCCCGGTCTGGCTGAAGTTCAAGGGCGGCAAGGGCGTCGCCACCACGATCGGCACCCTGATTGCCGCCGCCTGGCCGGTGGGCTTGGCCGCCTGCGGCACCTGGCTGGTCGTGGCCTTCCTGTTCCGCATCTCGTCGCTTTCGGCCCTGGTGGCGCTGGCGCTGTCGCCGGCCTTCGCCTGGTACTTCCGCGGCCCCGAGACCGCCGCAATGGCCGCCGGCCTGGCCGTGCTGGGCTTCATCCGCCACAAGACCAATATCCAGCGCCTGCTCAAAGGCGAGGAGCCGAAGATCGGTTCCAAGAAAAAGGGCTAGATCGGCCTCCTTTTTGACACTGGCAACCGGGTGACCCAACACCCAACCTTACGCCAGTGCCTGGACCCGAGGATTAGTCCCATGCTCAAGGTGATAGTGCCCGCCGGGGCGGTCTTGATAGTGGCCGGGCTGGCGGCTACCAACCCGCATGAGGACGCCCATGCCCGCGCCCTGGTCCAGAACGCCCGCAAGACCTGCGGCGACGTGGCCATCGCCAAGGCGCTGTGCGGCGGCGCCGTCGCCCTGGCGAGCGTCGGCCTGCGCTACGAGGACCACTTGTTCTATTCCACTGCCCGGCTGGGTGACGTCCACACCCTGGGGGTCGCCGGCCAGGTGATGGTGCTCAGCGAGTAGCCAGTCGGGTCTCTCCGGCCAGCATGGCCGGAACCGCCAGGGCGCGGAACTGGGCGTCGATCTCGGCGGCGGCAGTGGTGCCGCGGTGTTCCAGCCACCAGGTCATCAAGGCCAGCAAGCCGCCGACCACGAACTGGACGATGGCTTCCCGCGCCCCGTCGCCCGCCTTCAAGGCGGCCAGGTCGGCGCGCACCAGTTCGGTGAGCAGGCGGCGCATGCGTCCCAGCACGATGGCGCTGCTGCGCTCGCCCACCAGGGCGCGGAAAATGTCGCGATAGCCTTCGGCATGCTCGAACAGGGCGCGGCTGAAGCCCAGGCACCGTTCCGTCGGTTGGCCGGTCCCCGCCAATGCCGCCTGCTGGTGCTGCACCAGCATGGCGCGCAATCCGTCCATGCCGCTGGTCAGCAGGTCTTCCTTGCCCTGGTAATGGGCGTAGAAGGTCGAGCGGCCCACATCGGCACGGTCGATGATGTCCTGCACCGTCACCGCCTCGTAGCCCTTCTCCAGCACCAGCGCGATCAGCGCCCCGTGCAGGGCCTCGCGGGTCCGCCGCACCCGCCTGTCTTCCATCTTCCGCATGGCCCATCCCCCTTTGTCCAATTCGGGACATTTCGCCGCCAGAGTTCATTGCGATAAATTCGGACGCCCTGTTCAGTATCGAAACACTTGTTCTGAAATGAAACAGGAAAGGGCCGACTGATGGCTTCGCACCATCGTTCCATGCATGGGCATTTGTGGCTGGTGGGCGTGGCGGGGCTTGCCGCCGGCGTGGTGCTGATGGTGTTCGTGCCCTCACTAGCGCCAGTGTCGCGCAGCCTGTTGCTGTTCGCCGGGTTCCATCTGGTCGGCGCTGTGGTGGCGTTGGCCTCGGCGTGGCTGTTGGCCGACCGTCACCTGTCGCGCCGGAGCACGCCCAAGGGGCTCGACTTCGGCTGGGCGGCGGCCTGGTTGCACGGGCCCGCTTTGGCTTCCGTGGTGGTGCTGTCCTTCGCCGTGGCCATCCAGGTGGCTGCACCGTCCTGGTGGCCGGCGGCGATGGCCCTAACCCTGCTGGCTGCCGGCTTTTTCGCCGGAAGCCGGATCACCCGCGCCACTGCCCGCCCCGAGGCCGCCTTCCTGCCCATGGTCGAACTGTTGCCCGACGGTGACGGTGTGGTGCTGGACGCTGGCTGCGGCGCCGGGCGCACTGTTGTCGCCCTGGCCCGGGGCTACGGGCGCGCATCGGTGGTGGCGGTGGATCGTTTCGACGCCGCCTATATTGAGGGCGGAGGCCGCCAACTGCTGGAGCGCAACCTTGATGTCGCCGGCTTGGCCGGGCGGGTGGAGGTGCGGCCGGGCGACCTGCTGGACCTGCCGGCACCGGACGCCAGTTTCGACGCCGCCGTCAGTGCCCACGCCATGGACCATCTCGGCCGGACCACGTTGCGCGGACTGACGGAGATCTTCCGGGTCGTCAAGCCCGGCGGCCGCTTCCTGCTGGTGGTGTGGGTGCCGGGTTGGACCATGTTCGCCATCTCCAACCTGGCAAGCCTGTTCCTCGCCGACACGCAGGCATGGCGGCGCATGGCGGCCGAAGCGGGCTTCCGCCTCGTCGACGAGGGCCAGCACAACGGTAACTGGTTCCTGCTGCTGGAGCGGCCGCGCCAGGCTTGTTAGCGAGTAGCCAGCCGGGTCTCCCCCCGGCGTGCCCAGGCCTCGCCTGCCAGCAGCAGCGGCGCGCCCAGCAGCACCACTCCCGCCGCCATCAGCAGGGCCGGGCCCCAGCCGCCGGTGGCGGCCAGGTGGGCGGCCAGCACCGGGCCGATGATCTGGCCGATGCCGAACACCGCGGTCAGCAGCCCCATGATGCGCGCGGCACCGGCCGGGTTGAGCGCACGGCCGAAGGCCAGGCTCATGCCGACGATGCCGAGGAAGGTGCCGCCATACATGACCGCGCCCAGCAGCACCGCCGCCGGATGGTGTGACAGCGCGGGCAGGGCGACACCCACCGCTTGCACCACATGGCCGGCCACCAGGATTTTCAGGTGGCCGTGCTTCTCGGCCAGGAATGACCACGCGGCGGCCGAGGGCAACGCCGCCAGTCCGACCAGCACCCAGGACAGATTGGCGTAGTCGCCCAGCCCCTCGGTCGAGCGCACCACCGCCACCAGGAAAGTGCCGGTGACGATGTAGCCCAGGCCCTCGCAGAAATAGGCGGCGGCCAGCAGCGTCATGGGGAAGCGCGAGGCGCTGGGGGTGGCGGGTGGTACGGCCGCGGCGGCCACGTGGGCGCCGGCCAGCACCGGCCACGACAACAGCGCCATCACCAGGGCCATGGCGGCGGTGGCCAGCCAGGCGGCATCCGAACCGAAGGAATTGACCACCCAGCCCACCACCAGCCCGGCCAGGATGATGCCGAAGCCGACGCCGCCGAAATGAAAGCCGGTCCAGCGGGCGTGGCCGGCGGCGGTGAGCAGCGGCACCACCAGGGCCGAGGCCAGCACGAAGATCCAGGCCGAGGCGATGCCGGCGATCAGCCGCAGGACGTTCCACACCACCGGCGACGCGGTGGCCGGCATCAGGGCCAGGGTGGCGACCAGCAGCACGAATCCCAGGGCTAGCAGGCGGTGGCGGCCGGCATCGGTCCTGGCCCAGCCGGCCCACAGGGCGCCGATCAGATAGCCCACATTGTTGCTGGCGGCCAGCCAGCCGCTGCCTTGCGCGTCGAAGCCGTATTGGGCCTGCATCACCGGCAGGATGGGGGTGAAGGCGAACCGCCCGAGCCCCAGCGCCACCGCCAGGGCCAACAGGCCCCCGACCAGAATCCGCCCGCTATGCGCCGCCATGAAACCGTCCCCTCTTGGTATTTTTCCATAAAGTGGCGCGGCGGTTGTTTCTGTTCCAGCGAATAATTATGTTCTGAGCATTCTGTTTTGGAGAATGCTGTCATGGACACGGCCTCGCTGCGGCTGTTCCGCGCCGTCGCCCGCACCGGTTCGGTGGGGGCGGCGGCCGAGCAGGTTCACTCGGTCCCTTCCAACGTCTCGGCGCGGGTGCGCAAGCTGGAGGACGAGCTGGGTGCGCAATTGTTCGTGCGCGAGCCGCGCGGCATGCGCCTGACCCCGGCCGGGGGCGTCCTGCTGGATTACGCCGAGCGCATCCTGGCCTTGACCGAGGCCGCCCGTGACGCGGTGCGCGAGACGGTGGGCGAGGGCGGCGAGCTGCGCCTGGGCTCCATGGAATCCACCGCCGCTGCCCGCCTGCCGCCGGTGCTGACGGAGTTCCACCGCCGTTATCCCAAGGTGGCGCTCAGCCTGTCCACCGGCACCAGCGACATGCAGCTCCAGGCGGTATTGGACCGGCAAGTGGACCTGGCCTTCCTGGACGGGCCGGTGCGGCATGAACGTATCGTCGGCGCCCCGGTCTTCGTCGAGGAACTGGTATTGGCGGTGCCGGCTGGTGTGATTTCGGAGGAAGAGGCCAATACCCGCGCCATGCTGGTGTTCCGCGCCGGCTGCGCCTATCGCGTCCATACCGAGGCTTGGCTGCGCCGTCATGGGCATCCGCCGCGCCGGGTGATGGAATTCGGCACCCTGGACGGCCTGTTGGGCTGCATCGCCGCCGGCATGGGGGTGAGTCTGCTGCCGCGCAGCATCGTCGAACGCCCCCAGCACGCCGGCAGCATCACCGCCCTGCCCATCGCCGACGGGCGGGTGGAAACTTGGCTGATCCAGCACAGGGACGCGGTGGAAACCGGCGCCATGCGCGCCTTCAAGATGCTGCTGGAGCAGCACGCGACCGCACAGGCGGCGGAATAAAAAAGGGGGCCGGTATTGCTCGATTGCGCGAGCTGCCACGGCATTCGCGCATGTCAGCTTCGCGCCGCCGGACTAGCCGTGTGCGCGACGAAAGTATAAGATTTTGCATCCAAACGTTCGCGAGAACGCCCCATGCGCGATGCCTCGTCCCCTCTCGTAAAAATCCTTATGGTTGAAGACAATCCCGGTGATGCTCGCCTGGTCCAGGTGCTGCTGGCGGAAGTGGGCGGCTTCGACCTGGTGTGGAAGCAGGATCTGCGCGAAGCGGCCGCCTGGCTGGAAAGCAACCTGCCCGATGCCGCATTGCTGGACCTGTCGCTTCCCGACTCCCATGGCCTGCCCACCATCGACGCCATGCGCAAGCTGGCGCCCGACCTGCCCATCATCGTCTTCACCGGCCTCAACGACGAGGCGGTGGGGATAGCGGCGGTGAAAAGGGGGTGCCAGGATTATCTGGTCAAGGGCCAGGGCGACGGGCAGTTGATCGGCCGCACCCTCACCTACGCGGTGGAGCGCAAGGCCATCGAACGCGAGCGCGCCCAGGCCACCGAGCGCATGAAGCGGGTGCTGTTGCAGACGGTCAAGGCGGTGTCGCTGACCCTGGAGATGCGCGATCCCTACACCGCCGGCCACCAGCGCCGCGTCGCCCAGTTGGCCACCGCCATCGGCGAGCGCCTGGGCCTCGACCGCGATCAATTGGAAGGGCTGCACACCGGCGCGCTGATCCACGATCTGGGCAAGATCAACGTGCCGTCCGATTTCCTGTCGCGGCCGGGCAAGCTGTCCGAGGCCGCCTTCGGCGTCATCAAGTCGCACCCGGATGTGGGCGCCGAGATCGTCGAGGGTATCGACTTCCCTTGGCCGGTGGCGCAGATGATCCTGCAACACCACGAGCGCCTGGACGGCAGCGGTTACCCCAGCGGCCTCAAGGGCGACGACATCATCCTCGAGGCCCGCATCCTGGCCGTAGCCGATGTGGTGGAAGCCATCAGCAGCCACCGCCCCTATCGGCCGTCGCTGGGTATCGAGGCGGCGCTGGCGGAAATCCACGACAACGCCGGCACCCATTACGATCCGGCGGTGGTGGACGCCTGCATGGCGGTGATCCGCGATAACGGCAACGCGGTGTTCCGCGACGACTACGATCTGCCTCGGGTGATGTAGCCGTCACGCCACCAGCAGGTTGCGCGACGGCAGCAACTCGTGCAGCACCCAGCTGCGGTGGGCGTTGGCGGCCAGGTGAAAGCGGCAGGCGGGCTGTTTCAGGGCCTCGTCGGAATCAGCCTTGCCATCGGCCTCTTCCAGCCACTGGGTCCACTCGTCGCCGAGATAGGTGGGAATGTGTTCGGCCTGGGTGAACAACCGGCCGGTCTGGGCCGCCCGCTGCCATGCCGCTGCCCGTTCGCCGCTGTCGCCCTTGACCGACAGGATCTCCACCACCGCGTCGCTGATGGAAGCGAAGGGACGTGCGGTGCCCTCGGCGAAATCGCCACGCTGGGCGACCACTCGGGTGAAGAAGTGGTGCAGGGCGGCGCAGGCTTCGAGGAAGCTGTCCCGGTTGTTCCGGTTTTCGGGAATGCGGGTGGGGAATTCGTAGTCGAACCCCCACGATAAATAGGGCAGGTCGGGGTAGGTGGCGACCGCGCCATGGCCCAAGCCATCGGTGACCGTCTCGGCCACCCAACTCTTCACGTCGGCGAGTTTGTGGCCGAACCGGGCCAGAAAGCTTTTGTGCCCGTTGCGCAGGAGCTTTTCCATGTCCGGTTCCAGGCCCTGGAAGCGAAAGCTGTCGCCGTCCACCCGGTTGCGTCGCGAACTGACGCCGGAAAAGCCGTAATGGGAAAAGGTGTCGGCGAACACATGGGCGGTGACGCCGACACGTTCGAGCCCCAGCGGGTCCAAGGCGACGCGCCCGACCACCTCCTCGATCATGACCAACGCCGGCTCGCTGTTTTTGCGGCATTTCAGCCGCTCGGTGTAGTCGTTGTCGCCGGTGGGCGAGGCTTCGTTGCCGGGCAGGAAGTGGAAGGGCACCCAGACGTCGCGCTGGTCGTCGGGATCGATGTTGGCGATCTCGTCGCCCAGGTGATGGGCGGTGGGCGTGCGCGCCAGCCGGGCGCCGTCCTTCAGCACCACCGGGTGGTCCTGCACGTTGTCGTCCACGTACTGCGCTGCCGAGGCGGCGATCTGGGCGTGTTCGCGCGACATTCCCGCCGCGCGCGCCATGGCGTAGGTGCCGAAGTAATGCATGTCGATCTGCATGGGTCCCCCCCCCTCCCGTTTGGGTGCCTATGCTAGAGGACATCCATTAGTGCAACAAGTGCCGGTTGTTGTGTTCCGCCCTGGCGATTGGCCGGTAACGCGCCATCTCCGTAGGGGAACGCGGTTCGGGTGCGGCGCCCTGGGAGGCTAAGGGCTGCAATACCAGCTGCACCCGACGCCAAGCCGACCTCCGGGGCCGCGTTCCGCTCAAAAGCAAAAGGGGCGCCCGGTGGGCGCCCCTGGTTCTTCCGCCAGCAATGGCCTTACGCCATCGCTTCGCCCTTAATCGCCTTGTCCAGCAGGGCGATGGTGTTCTCGACGCCGTACAGCTTGATGAAGCTGCCCATGCGCGGCCCCTGGTCCTGGCCCAGCAGCACTTCGTAGCAGGCCTTGAACCACGCCTTCAACTCGGGGAAGGCGTCGCGCTTGCCGATCTCGTAGACGGCGTTCTGCAATTCCTCGGCCGAGGCGTCGGCGCCCATGGCCCCCAGCTTGGCCTTGAGGTCGGTGAAGGCCTGGACCTCCTCGGGCGTGGCGGCGCGGTACTGCTTGGCCGGCTTGACGAAGTCCTGGTAGTAGGCGACGGCGCCTTCCACCAGCTTGTCCAGGATGGGGGCGGTTTCCGGGCTGGCGCCGGGGGCGTAGCGCTTGATGAAGCCCCACAGCACCGCCTTGTCGTCGGAATTACACACCGACGCCAGGTTCAGCAGGATGCTGAACGACAGGTGCGCCTCTTCCTTGGGCGGGGTGCCGTTGTGGATGTGCCACGCCGGGTTGTCCAGGCGCTTGGCCGCGTCCTCGCTCTCGAACTTGCCCAGATAGGTCAGGTAGTCGTCCACGCTGCGCGGGATGACGTCGAAGTACAGGCGCTTGGCCGCCTTGGGCTTCTGGTACATGAACAGCGCCAGGCTGGCGTCGGGGGCGTACTTCAGCCAGTCCTCGACGGCCAGGCCGTTGCCCTTGGACTTGCTGATCTTCTGGCCCTTGTCGTCCAGGAACAGCTCGTAGGTCAGGTTCATGGGAGGTCGGCCGCCCAGGATGCGGCAGATGCGGGACGACAGCTCGACCGAGGGGATCAGGTCCTTGCCGCTCATTTCGTAATCGACGCCCAGGGCGTACCAGCGCATGGCCCAGTCGGCCTTCCACTGCATCTTGCAATGGGCGCCGGTGACGGGGGTTTCTACCAGCTTGCTGTCGTCGCGCTTGTAAACGATGGTGCCGGCCTTGACGTCCTTCTCGACCACCGGAACCTGCAGCACGATGCCGGTCTCGGGGCACACGGGCAGGAAGGGCGAGTAGGTGGCGCGGCGCTCGTCGCCCAGGGTGGGCAGGATGACGTTGATCACCTCGTCATAGCATTCCAGGATGCGCAGCTTGGCGGCGTCGAACTTGCCGGCCTTGTACCACTCGGTGGCCGACTGGAATTCGTACTCGAAGCCGAAGGCGTCCAGGAAGGCGCGCAGGCGGGCGTTGTTATGGGCGCCGAAGCTGTCGTGGGTGCCGAACGGGTCGGGCACCTGGGTCAGCGGCTTGCCCAGATGCGGGCGCACGATGTCCTGGTTGGGGATGTTGTCGGGCACCTTGCGCAGGCCGTCCATGTCGTCCGAGAAGGCGAACAGCTTGGACGGCAGCTCGGGCGCCAGCACCTTGAGCGCGTTGCGCACCATGGTGGTGCGGGCCACCTCGCCGAAGGTGCCGATGTGGGGCAGGCCCGAGGGGCCGTAGCCGGTCTCGAACAGTACGAAGCCCTTGTCCGGGGTTTTACCTTTCAGACGCTCGTCCAGCAGGGCCTTGGCTTCCTGGAACGGCCAGGCGGTGGCGTTGCGGGCGAGATCGGACAGGTCGGACATGATGGCTGCTCTAAGGCAATGAAGGAAAGGCGGAAACCTAAAGCCCGCCAGCCCCTTAAGTCAATCGCTTGAGGGTCATCAGCAGCGCATCCTCGGTCACCGAATCCGCGTTGCGGACCGCGACGGACAGAATGGTGCCGGCGTGCGGCGCGGCCACCTCGATGCTGGTCTTGTTGGTTTCCACCACCGCCACGACGTCGCCCTCCTCGACGGCGTCACCGGCGCGCACCAGCAGCTCGGCGACGAAAACGTCCAGCGAATCGTCGGCATTGAAGCAGGCTCCGCAGGGCTCGGCGCATTGCGGGAACTTTGGGACGCGGATTTCGGTAACCGGCATTCAGACCGTTTCGCAATCCATGCAATAGGGGCTCTTCTCGCGCACCAGGCGGGCGAAGTCGTCCGCCGGGACCGGGCGGGAGAAGAAGAAGCCCTGGGCCTCGTCCACCCCGTGGGCGATGATGAAATCCAGTTGCTCGCGGGTCTCGATGCCTTCGACATTGACCCGGGTGCCCAGCGAATGGCCCAGATTGACGATGGCCTTGACCACGGCGGCGTTGTCGGGATGAAGGCCGATATCGGTGACGAACGAGCGGTCGATCTTCAGCTTGTCCACCGGGAAGCGCTTCAGGTAGTTGAGCGACGAATAGCCGGTGCCGAAATCGTCGATGGAGATCACCGGGCCCATGTTGCGCAGCTGCTGCAGCACGTCGATGGTCGCCTCGATGTTCTGCATGGCGATGCCTTCGGTGATCTCCAACTGCAGGCGCTCGGCCGGGAAGCCGGTCTGGTCCAGGATGTCCGCCACCATGCTGATCAGCGTCTGGTGGTGCTTGAACTGGGCCGGCGACAGGTTCACCGCGATCTTCATGGGCGGCAGTCCGGCGCGCATCCAGTCGCGGCCTTGCAGACAGGCGCGGTGCAGGATCCAGCGGCCCAGCGGGGCGATCAGGTCGGTGCGTTCGGCAATGGGGATGAACTCGCCCGGGCTGACCCAGCCGCGGGTCGGGTGCTTCCAGCGCAGCAGCGCCTCGCAGCCCATGATGGCGCCGGTGCTGACTTCGACCAGCGGCTGGTAATGCAGCTCCAGCTGGTCGGTGCCCAAGGCCAGGCGCAGATCGCGCTCGACGATCTTACGGGCCTGGACCTCGGCGTCCATCTCGGACACATAGAAGTGGTAGTTGTTCCGCCCCTCGGCCTTGGAGCGGAACATGGCCAAATCCGCGTTCTTCAGCAGCTGGTCGGCGTCGCCGGCATCGTCCGGGTAAAGGGTGATGCCGATCGAGGTGGAGGTCAGCACCTCGTGCTCCTCCAGGCCGAACGGGTCGGCGATGGAGGCGATCACCGATTCGGCCACAGCGGTGGCGCCGATTGGACCGTCCAGATTGGTCAGGATGACGGCGAACTCGTCACCGCCCAAGCGCGCCACCGTATCGGTCTCGCGCACGCAGCGCTGGAGGCGCTTGGCCACCGCCTTCAGCAGCAAGTCGCCCACGTGGTGGCCCAGGGTGTCGTTGATGTCCTTGAACTTGTCCAGGTCCAGGAACATCAGCGCCACCCGGTGGCCCAGCCGCTTGGCCTGAAGCAGGGCGCTGCGCAGGCGTTCCTGGAACAGGACCCGGTTGGGCAGGTTGGTCAGCGAGTCGTGGTGCGCCAGATGATGGATGCGCGCGGCCGCCAGCTTGCGTTCGGTAATGTCGCGACCAACCAGAACCATGCCGCGGCGGGCGCCATCCTCCTCCTCGAACAGCGGAATCTTGACCACGTCGAAGACCTTGGTGCCGCGGTCCGGCGTGTGCACTTCCTTCTCGTAGCTGATGGGGCGGCCTTCTCGCCAGGCACGTTCATCCGATTCGGTGCTGGCCCGCAGGAAGTCGCCCTGGTGGCGCGACAGCCGGGCCAGTTCGAAGCCCGAGCGGCCGTGGTAGTCCACGCCTTTCAGCCCGGCGATCTCCAGGTAGAAGTCGTTGGCCACCAGCCAGCGGCCCTTGCCGTCCTTGAAGCAGACCAGATCCGGCATGGCGTTGATCAGGGTGGTCAGCCATTCCTTCTGGCTGCGCAGTTCCTGTTCCGCCGCCTTGCGCTCGGTGATGTCGTGGGCGATGGCGACGAACAGGCGCTGGCCGCCCAGTTCCATGGCGCTGACCGACAGCTCCAGCGGGAAGGTGGCGCGGATCTTGCGCAGCCCGGTGACCTCGCGCCGCTGGTCCAGCACCTGGGTCAGCATCAGGGTGCCGTCGGCGTCGGCCAGTTCCGGGACCAGCACGGCAATGGACTTGCCGACGATCTGGAACGGGTCGTAGCCGAAGATGCGCTCGGCCGCCGGATTGTAGGTGCCGATGGCGCCGTCCTCGCCGAAGGTGATGATGGCGTCGGCGGTGTTGTCGACGATGGCGCGGTTGTGCAGCTCGGACAGGCGGTAATTCTCGGCCAGCGCTTCCATGGTGCGCGCCTGCTGGCGCAGTAGCGCCTCGCGGTGGGCCATGTTGGTGACGTCGAACACCTGGATCAGGCAGGCCCGGCCCTCGGCCGCCGGGACCGGCTTGACCACCACGATCTGGTGCATGGGCTCGGCCCGGCCCGGCACCTTGCCGTGGTGGACCAGGGGGAACAGCCGCTTGTTCAGCGACGACGACAGCATGGCCGACATGCCGCGCGTCAGGGCGTCGCCCACGGCGCTGGCGATGCGGGTCGAGGCCAGCTGCGGGAACACCTCCACCAAATCGGCGCCCAGGGCGTTCTCGGCATCGATGCCCGCCGCCTTGGCCATCCACGCGTTCCACAGAACGATGCGTCCGTCGCCGTCAATCAGCACCAAGCCAATCTCGCTGGCGTCCGAAAGGGCGCGGAACAGCTCGTCGGGACGGATCGTGGGCATGGATCTCCCGTCAGCCGGCCAGTTGCTTGGCGACGTAGGTCTGGACCGCATCCACGAAGTGGCGGGCCGAGACGATGTCCATGACGAAGGCGAGATAGCCGTTCACGTCCTTCTTGAGCAGTGAGAAGTCCACGTGCAGGAACATGACCATCTCTTCGTGCTCGAGCTCCTTGGGCTGGCCGAGCTCAAGGATGCGGGAACCGCGCCCGCGCACGTAGGTGGGCAGCGAGCCTTCCACCGGCAGGGCCAGCTGGTTGGCCAGACTTCCTAAGCAGGCGTTGAGGATGATGTTGCCCACCTCCAGCAGCGCTTCCTGTTCCAGCTCGGTCAGCTGCTCCAGCGGCACGTCCTCGCCCAGCATGTGGCGCACCAGGTCCAGGCTGCGCTTTTCCGGGAAGATCAGCAGGATGTCGCCGTAGAAGACGCCCTCGAAGTGCTGGCGCACGGCCACCGAATCGCAGCCCTGGGTCTCGTCCTCCAGCCGGGCGGCAGCCTGGCTTGGGGTCAGGAAGTCGACGAACGGCACCGACAGGTGCACCTCGTCCTCCACCAGTTGGGACAGCGATGACGCCGCGTGGCCGATGGCGATGTTGAGGATTTCGGTGACCGCGTCGCGCTCGGTCTCGCCGATGAAATCGATCATGGCGCACTGCCGGACAGGAAGGCCTGAAGCTCCTCGGGGCGCACGGGCTTGGCCAGGAAGCCAACCCCCAGGTCCTCGGCCTGATGGCGCACCGGGTCCTGGATGTTGGCGGTCAGCAAGGTGATGGGCAAAGCGGGAGCTTGCTCGCGCATGCGGCGCGCGGTCTCCAGGCCGCCGATGCCCGGCATGTTGACGTCCAGCACCACGAAGTCCGGCTTGGATTGGGCGAGCTTGTCCAGGGCATCCTCGCCGCTGACCGCCTCGACCACGGTCCAGCCGGGGCGGTCGACCTCGATCAGCCTGCGCGTCATCATGCGTGCCACCCGACTGTCATCGACCAACAGCACCGTCTTACCGCTCATCCACCATCTCCCAATGGAGTATCCCCGTCAGGGATACGCCCCTTGATGTGTGCCGGCCTGCTCTTGGCACTCCTTCAGGCCCAACCGGAATCTATGCTTGACGCGCGCAAGCACCGCAAGCCTAAAGTCCTTGTACCCGAGCCCGGTCGCGAGGTGTCCCATGCTGTCCCATCACTCCGCGCTCATCTATGTCATGGTCATGGTCTCTGCGGCCGACCGCAACATGACCGACGCCGAACTGCACACCATCGGCGAGATTGTCAGTTTCCTGCCCATCTTCCGGGACTACGACCCGGCGATGCTGCCCAAGGCCACAATAGCCTGCGCCGAATTGCTGGATTCCGAGGACGGCCTTGACCGCGCCTTCGGCGTCATCAAGGCGTCGCTGCCACCGCGCCTGCGCGAGACGGCCTACGCGCTGGCCTGCGATGTGGCCGCCTCGGACGGCGAGCCGCACCAAGAGGTACTGCGCCTGCTGGAGCTGCTGCGCCACCGCCTGGACATCGACCGCCTGATCGCCGCGGCCATCGAACGCGGCGCCCGCGCCCGCTTCATTCGCCCCAACGGGCACCACTAGCCGCCGCTTGCATTTCCAAGAAGGCGAGGGTACTTTCCCCGCCTTCCCTCGCGTGAATCTCGCGCGCCCGGGCGCCGGCGTAGCTCAGTTGGTAGAGCAGGGCTTTCGTAAAGCCAAGGTCGGGGGTTCGAGTCCCTCCGCCGGCACCAGCTAAATCAAGCACTTAGCACTCAGGTTGAAGCACGGCCGGTCAGCTGCGGAATCACTGCGGAATCGCCGGACGGTAACTCGCGGCGATAACGAGTAGCTGAAGGGCTTCCCGAACGGTTGCGCCGACCCATCGCGGCGCGCGCAATCAGCCCCTAGAAACTTGCCGATTAATCCATGATTACATTAGGGTCATTCCCGGGGGGAGTGTGCACATGCCCGATGACCTTATTCCTCATCTGCGCTTCGACGCCGCTGAGGTCGGCGCGAAGGATCGCCTTGAGGCTTGGCGCCAGCAATTGGCGCCCATGTTCGATGCCCTGCCGCAAATCGAGGGCGGGCAGCTGGACGCCCGTTTCGATCTCTACAATGTCGGTCCGATCCTGCTGGGCGGGGTGGACGCGCCGGCCCATCATTACCGGCGCGACAAGGCCTGGCTGGTCCGCAGCGACATCGACCACTATCTCCTCCACCTCTATCTCGACGGCGATTACGTCGGCCGGTTCGGCGAGCGTGACGTGCGGCTGCGCCCTGGCGACATCGAGATTCTGCATTTCGGCCAGACCATGGAGACCATGGCCTCGGCGTCGCGCACCTTCGGGGTCCTGATCCCCAAGGACGTGCTGGACCAGCGAGTTCGCGGCGCCGCCGATCTGCATGGCGTGGTGATCCGGCGCGAGGACCCGGCGGGCGCGCTGCTGGGCGCCTATCTGTACCGCCTGCGCGAGACGGTGGTCACCGCCCGCGCCGAGGATGCACCCATGATCGCCGAGAGCTGCATCGCCCTGGTGGCCGCCTGCCTGCGCCCCACCGCCGATGCCCTGGCGGCGGCCGAGCCGGTGCTGGCCGCCGTGGCTCAAGGTCGGATCATGGATCACATCGACGCCCGCCTGGACGATCCGGGCCTGTCCATCGACACGCTGTGCCGGGACTTCCGGGTCTCGCGCTCGTACCTGTACCGGCTGTTCGAGCCCCTGGGCGGTGTTGCCAACCATATCCGCCGCCGGCGCCTGCACCGCGCCATGGCCATGCTCATGGACCCCACGTGTCGGCAGCGGCGCATCGCCGACATCGCCTTCGCCTGCGGTTTCGCCGAGGAGCGGACGTTCAGCCGGGTGTTCCGCGCCGAGTTCGGCATGGCGCCGTCCGAGGCCCGCAACGCGCCGATCCTGAACGGCGACTTGCCAGGCCAGACCATGCTGGCCGAGTGGATTCTGAATCTGGGCCGGCCCGCGCGGCGCCCCTGACCCCTCCGTTTCCAGGCCGATGGGACAAACTGTCGGCATTTTGTGGACGCCTCGTCGCCTTCCTCTGCGGCACCCGGTGATATCGTCCCCCCTTGTCCAAGCGGCTGGGGACGTAGGGACGCGATGGGAATAAGGGCTCGTGCAGCGAGCCGCCGGTCGAATGTTGACATCGCCTTCCCCGAAGCGCCGCTGCGCTGGCTTGCGAGGGGATATTGCGAATGGCGATGTTTGGGGATGCCGGCTCTAGGGCGCGTTTCAGGGCGCTGCTGAGTCCGGTCATTGTGGTCCTGGCGATGCAGGCCGGCGCGGCCCTGGCCCAGTCGGTTATTCCCCCTTCCGCCAATCCCGACCTGCTGGAGCGGCAGTTCCAGCCCCCCGAGCAGCCGCTCTCGGGCGGCGAGGAAATCACCACCCCGCAAAAGGAAAGCGTCGAGGCGCCGCCCGGCGCCGAGGCCGCCACCTTCACCCTCAACAGCGTGGTGATCGAGGGGGCGACCGCCTTCGCCCCCGCCGACTTCCTGCCGCTGTACCAGGACCGCCTGGGCACTCGGGTTTCCGTTAAGGAGCTGTACGACCTCGCCCAGGCGATCACCGCCAAGTACACCGCCGCCGGCTATGTCCTCAGCCAGGCGGTGGTGCCGCCCCAGAAGATCAACGGCGACGGTATCGCCCGCATCCGGGTGATCGAAGGCTTCGTGGACAAGGTGATCATCGAGGGCGAGGTGAAGGGGCCGGTGGACCTGCTGAAGGCCTACGGCGCCAAGATCTCCGCCGACCGGCCGCTGCGCCTGAAGACGCTGGAACGCTACCTGCTGCTGGCCTCGGACCTGCCGGGTGCGGCGGCCAGCGGCACGCTAAGGCCGTCCGAGACCATTCCCGGCGCCGCCGATCTGGTGTTCGAGATGCACCACAAATCCGTGGATGCGGTGGGCAGCCTGGACAACCGCGGCAGCCGCTTCCTGGGGCCGTGGCAGGCGACGGCGGGCGTGACCCTGAACTCGGTGCTGGGCCTTTACGAGCGCACCAGCCTGCTCTACGCCGCCACGCCCCTCCAGCCGCAGGAAATGAAGTACCTGCACGCCCAGCACGACGAGGAGGTGGGCAGCGAGGGCACCAAGCTGTCGGTGGATGCCGGCTATACCGCCGCCCACCCCGGCTTCACCCTGAAGGACGCGGCGGTGCGATCCTACGGCCACGTGGTGGGCCTGGGCGCCAGCCATCCGCTGATCCGCAGCCGGGCCGAGAACCTGATCCTGCGCGGCCGCTTCGACTTCCGCGATTCGGAAACCGACCAGGACGTCACCACCACCGTGTCCGAGGACCGCCTGCGCAGCCTGCGCCTGGGCGGCAGCTACGACTGGGTGGACACCTGGACGTCCGTGCCGGCGGTCACCCTGGTCAGCCTGGAGCTGAGCAAGGGCCTGGACATCCTGGGCGCGCGCCCCACCGGTTCGCCGCTGCTGTCGGTCGCCAACGGTCATTCCGATTACGTCAAGACCACCGTGGAGGCGACCCGCAACCAGCGGCTGGCCGAGAACTTCAACCTGCTGGTGGGCATTTCGGGCCAATGGGCGCCGCTGTCGCTGCTGGCGGCCGAGCAGTTCGCCCTGGGCGGCAGCCAGTACGGCCGCGCCTACGACCCCGCCGAGGTGACCGGCGACAGCGGCATCGCCGGCAAGCTGGAACTGCAATACATGGGGCCGGAAATCCCCGTGGTGCGCGACTGGCAGATCTACGCCTTCTGGGATGGCGGCCGCACCTGGCTGGCCAACGCGCCGGCCGGCACGTCACCGGCCCACGACCTGGTTTCGGCCGGGTTCGGCGTGCGCTCGAACCTCAACGACTGGACGGCGCTCAACGCCGAGCTGGCGGTGCCGCTCACCCACTCGGTCGCCGCGCTCGGCGACAACAACGGTAAGGACGTGCGCGGCTTCATGGGCCTGGTCGTCCGCTACTGATCGGTTTGTCCACGGGAATGGGCTCAAGGAAAGGGACTTCGATGGCACGCAACCGCCGCAGGATCAAGGCCGCCCCCGCGAAGCCGGCCGCCCCCGCCCGGCCGATGGGTTTCGGCCCGCGCTTTAGCACGTTGCGCAAGGCCTTGCTGGCCTGTTCGTCCATCTGCACCGTCCTGGCGCTGCCCGCCGGGCCGGCCCACGCCTTGCCCCAAGGCGGCCAGATCACCCAGGGCAGCGGCCAGATCGTGGTCAAAAGCCCGACCGAAATCCAGGTGGTGCAGAACTCGGCCAAGATCGCCATCGACTGGCAGAGCTTCAACATCGCCCCCGGCGAGAAGGTGCTGTTCGTCCAGGCCGACCAGCTGATGCAGGCGCTGAACCGGGTGCTGGGCCCCGGCGCCTCGACCATCCTGGGCCAGTTGCAGGCCAAGGGCACGGTGATCATCACCAACCCCAACGGCATCCTGTTCGGCCCCGGCGCCCAGGTGAACGTGGGCGCCATCATCGCCACCACCGCCGGCATCACCAACCAGGCCTTCGCCGCCGGCAACCTGAAGTTTGACATTCCCAGCACCAGCCCCACCGCCTCGGTGGTGAACCGGGGCACCATCACCGCCGCCGATGCCGGCCTGGTCGGGCTGGTGGCGCCGGGGGTCGAGAATTCGGGCATCATCCAGGCCCGCCTGGGCACGGTGCAACTGGCGTCGGGCAACGGCTTCAGCGTCGATCTGTACGGCGACAAGCTGATCAAGCTGGCGGTGGGCGACAAGGTGGCCGCCCAGGTCACCGCCGCCGACGGCGCGCCGCTGAAGGCGCTGGTGTCCAATTCCGGCACCATCGCCGCCGATGGCGGCACCATCCTGCTGACCGCCAATGCGGCGCGCGAGATCGTGCGCAGCGTCATCAACATGGACGGCATCGCGCGGGCCCGCTCGGTCGCCTCGCAGGGCGGCGAAATCGTGCTGGACGGCGGCGCGGCGGGCGAGGTGCGCATCGCCGGCACCCTGGACGCCACCGGCGCCCAGGCCGGCGAGAAGGGCGGCGCCGTCACCGTGCGCGGCGACCAGATCGCGGTGCTGGACGGCGCCCAGCTGCTGGCCGGCGGCGAGGCCTGCGGCGGCAAGGTGGCGGTGGGCACCTGGACCAGTTCTGCCACCACGCTGGCCTCGGCCAGCCGCATCGATGCCTCGGCCACCGGCATTGGCGACGGCGGCAGCGTCACCGTGCTGGCCGACAAGACCAAGGCCGCCGGACAGATCGCCGTCATGGGCGGCGCCCGGGGCGGCAACGGCGGCACCATCGAGACCTCGGGCCACAGCCTGGACATCGGCGGCGTCCGCATCGGCACCGGCGCGCCCAAGGGCAAGGGCGGCTCGTGGCTGCTGGACCCCTATGACCTGATCGTGGATTCCGCCGCCGCCACCGCCATCAGCACCGCGCTGGGCGGCGGCGACGTCACCCTTCAGACCCAGGCGGCCGGCGCCAGCGGCCCCGGCACCGCCAACGCCGGCGGCAACGGCGACATCACCGTCAATTCGGCCATCGGCTGGGCCGCCGACACCAACCTGACGCTGGACGCCTATCGCGGCGTGCAGGTCAACGCCAACATCACCGCCACCGGCACCAATGCCGGGCTGACCGTGCGCACCAACAACGGCGGCACCGGCGGCAACCTGCTGACCGGCACCGGCGCGTCGGTGACCCTTGCCGGCGCCAACGCCGCCCTGACCATCGACGGCAACGCCTACAGCCTGATCCGCGACATCGCCGGCCTGCAATCGCGTAATGCCGTTGGCTATTACGCCCTCGCCAACGACATCGACATGACCGGCACCACCCTGACCAGCGCCTATACCGACGTCGGCGGCACGCTGGACGGTTTGGGCCACACCGTCAGCAACGTCACCGGGTCCGGCGCCAATGGCCTGTTCGCCACGGTGTCAGGGGCGTTGCGCAACTTCAACATGGCCAACGCCAATTTCACCGGTGGCTGGCTCGGCTTCGGCATGCTGGCCGGTACCAACAGCGGTTCCATCGCCAATACCAGCGTCGCCGGCTCCCTCCATGTCGGCGGCCTTACGGGACAAGGCGGCGGCTTGGTGGGCGTCAATCAGGGTGTGATCGATGGTGGTCATGCCAATGTTCAGGTAGCTGGCGGAAATAACAGCTCAACCGTAGGTGGCTTGGTTGGTGAAAACAGCGGCACGATCGTCAACAGCGATTCCACCGGCTCGTTGTCAGCCGCCAACGGCATACCCGACCTTGGCGGTCTGGTCGGCAGCAATCTTGCCACCGGCATCATCCGTGCGAGCAGCTCCACCGCGACCGTCTGGGGCGGCATATGCTGTCTTAGAGGTCGTCCCATCGGGGTCGGCGGGCTGGTGGGAACCAATGCGGGCACGGTGTCGGCAAGCACGGCAAGCGGCGCGGTTAGCGCGGCACGCGGCAATGGCCTCGGCGGGTTGGTGGGAATCAACAGCGGCACGGTGACGGACAGTTCCAGCAGCGGCGCCGTCTCGGATAATAGTGGCTCCAACCTAGGCGCACTGGTGGGCGCTAATACAGGCACCGTCACCAACAGTCACTACAACATCGACACCGTGCGGATTAACGGCAGCGCCCAGTTGGGCATCGGCGGGCTTTACGACGCCCAATATCAGGC
>Ga0306923_10001300_pt1 | contig 21905 bp, 14 predicted proteins | sample sta12Can44000108_FD_203841 | JGI IMG/M metagenome (GOLD analysis project Ga0306923, IMG submission 203841) | Lab enrichment of tropical soil microbial communities from Luquillo Experimental Forest, Puerto Rico - statanox.12C.anox.44.000.108 (v2)... | ecosystem: Environmental > Terrestrial >... | reverse complement strand
GGGGAGTACCGCGTGCGCTCCCGCCGCCCGCAGGTCGGCGGCCGGGAAGGGGCCGGTCGCCACGGCGACCGCACGGGCGCCCGAGGCCAGCGCCGCCTCGATGTCCAGCGGCGTGTCCCCGACGAGAACGGTGGCGCGGCCCGCGAAGTCCGCCGGCACCCTGCCGTGCGCGGCGGCCGCGCGGCGCCGTGCCACGGCAACGAGTTCGGTGCGCACCTCGTGATCGTCGCCGTAGGCCCCGATGCCCAGGTCTAGCGGGCCGTCCAGCCCGAGCGCGGCGAGCTTGACCTCGGCGACCGGGCGGATGTTGCCGGTGAGCACCGACTGGTACACCCGGCGGGGACGACCGGACGCGGCATTCGCCGGGCCCGACGCCAGCGCGGCGATCGCCTCGGCCGCGCCCGGCAGCACCCGGCCCCGCGCGGCCACCGCCGCGCGCATCGACGGCGCGTGCGCGGTCAGGCCCGCGATGAACGGGTCCACCCACTCGCGCGGCGACGCGACGCCCGCCAGTTCCAGGGTTTCGCGGATGATCGCGCGGTCGGTGCGCCCGGCCATCGGCGCGAACGCGTCCGGCGCCCGGCCGAACAGCCCGCGGAAGACCAGCCCGTACAGCTCGACGCCAACCCCGCCGGCGTTCAGCAGCGTGCCGTCCACGTCCCACAGCACGAGGAGATCGGACCCCGCCACGACGGACATCGTAAATCAGGCATGTCCGCCACACGTGAACCTGACCGCCGCGAGCGATCCGCGGCCATAGACTCAGCTCATGCCGGGTCGGATTCGCCAGGAGGACATCGCGGCGGTCCGTGAGCGATCGCCCATCGCCGACGTTGTGGGGGAGTACCTCCAGCTGCGCAGCGCGGGCGGCGGCTCGCTCAAGGGGCTGTGCCCGTTCCATGACGAGAAGACGCCGTCGTTCAATGTGACGCCCGGTAAGGAGCTCTACTACTGCTTCTCCTGCACCGCCGGCGGCGACGTCATCAAGTTCATCCAGTCCATCGAGAACCTCACCTTCACCGAGGCCGTCGAGCGGCTGGCCGCCCGCGCGGGCGTCGAGCTCCGCTACGAGCAGGGCGGCTACGTGCCGGGCCAGGAGACTTCGCAGCGGCGCAGGCTGATTGAGGCTCACCGGGCGGCCGCGGAGTTTTATTCCGAACGGATTCGCGGTGACTCCGGACAGGGAGCGCGCGAGTTCCTCGCCGAGCGGGCGTTCAAGCTCGACGAGGTGGAGCGCTTCGGTGTCGGGTACTCGCCGGCCGCGTGGGATGAGCTGACCCGGCACCTGCGCGCGCGGGGGTTCACCGAGGACGAGCTGATCAAGTCGGGGCTCGCCCGGCAGGGCAGGCGAGGCCTGATCGACATGTTCCGCGGCCGGCTGATGTGGCCCATCAGGGACCTGACGGGCGAGACGATCGCGTTCGGCGCGCGCAAGCTCGACCCGGACGACGACGGGCCCAAGTACCTGAACACGCCGGAAACGGCGCTGTTCAAGAAGGGCCAGGTGCTCTACGGCGCCGACCTGGCCAAGCGCGAGATCGCGCACCGGCGGCAGGCGGTGATCGTCGAGGGATACACCGACGTGATGGCCTGCCACCTGTCCGGGGTGCCGACCGCGGTGGCGACGTGCGGCACGTCGTTCGGCGAGGACCACGTGAAGGTCCTGCGCCGGCTGATCATGGACACCGACGGCTCGGACGGCGAGGTGATCTTCACCTTCGACGGGGACGCGGCCGGGCAGCGGGCGGCGCTGCGCGCGTTCGGCTTGGAGGAGAAGTTCGTCACCCAGACGTTCGTCAGCGTCCAGCCGGACGGGCTCGACCCGTGCGACCTGCGGCTTAAGCACGGAGAGGGCGCGGTCAGGGACCTGGTCGCGCGGCGGGTGCCGCTGTTCGAGTTCGCGATCAGGTCCGTGCTCGCCAAGCACAACCTGGAGACGACGGAGGGCCAGCTCGCCGCCCTCGACGAGGCCGCGCCGATCGTCGCGCGGATCAAGGATCAGGGCATGCGCGGCCGGTACGCGGTGAACCTGGACCGCTGGCTCGGGCTGATGGACGAGCGGTTCGTGCTCGCCCGGGTCCGCCAGCACTCGGCGGGAACGCGGCCGGGGCAAAGAGGCGCCACGGTACGTTCGGACAACAGGGCGCCAGGGGGGGCGCAGGGGGGATGGGGGGCTGCGCAAGCCCCCCATGCGGGGGGTCACCGGGGGGCGTCCCCCGGGGGAAACGGAGCGCTGGCCGAGCGGCCCTACAACCGGTCCGACCCAGTGTTGCGGGTGGAGCGGGAGGCGCTCAAGCTGGCGGTGCAGTGGCCCGCGCTGTGCGGGCCCGAGTTCGACGCGCTCGGCGCGGCGGCGTTCAGCGTCCCGGTGCACGCCGCGGTGGCGGGGCTGATCGCGGGCCGCGGCGGGGTGGTCAGCGCCGGCCGTGCCAGGGACTGGGTGGCCGCGCTGCTCGTCGCCGCACCGGACGACCGGGCGCGCTCGTTCGTCACCGAGCTGGCCGTAGAGACGGTGCAGGTGGCTAGCGAGCCGGACGAGAGGTACGCCGACGTGGTGCTCGCCCGGGTCGGGGAGCTGGCCGTCGGGCGAGAGATCGCGGCCGCCAAGGCCCGGCTGCAGCGGACGAACCCGGTGGACGACCAGGCGGCGTACAACAAGATGTTCGGCGATCTGGTGGCGCTCGAGCAGCGGCGGAAGTGGCTTCTCGACCGGGCCACCGGCGCTTAAACGCATTGCCAGAAATTCTTACGCATATTGCGCGCATGTTAAACATCTGGCCATGGTGACAAAATTAGGTCCCCCGGAACGGGTGGTCCGTGTCGCAGACTGTTGTGCGTGAGCCTCACCGTAGTAACGACCGGACCAACGCTTACACAGCAGCTGACCGATCTCGTGGCGCTCGGGCGCTCACGGGGCTTCGTGACGCTCGGGGACGTCACCACGGCAATCGATAGGGCAGAACTGTCCGCGGACGCGCTTGACGGGGTAGTGCGCGTACTCGCGGACGAGGGCATCGAGGTGCTCGAGACACCCATCGAGGAGGAAACAGATACCAGGCTGCCGGACATAGAGCCCGACAGCTCCCGGCGCGCCGGGACGAGCGACCTGGTGCGCATCTACCTGCGCGAAATCGGCCGGGTTCCGCTCCTCACCGCGGAAGACGAGGTGGAGCTGGCCAAGGCCATCGAGGCTGGGCTGTATGCCGAGGAGAAGCTGAACGGCGGTTATCCGCTGCTCGGCGAGGAACGGGCCGACCTGGAATGGCTGGCCGCCGACGGCGTGCGCGGCAAGCAACGGCTGATCGAGGCCAACCTCCGGCTGGTCGTGTCGATCGCCAAGCGGTACATCGGCCGCGGGCTCGTCTTCCTGGACTTGATCCAGGAGGGCAACCTGGGGCTGATCCGCGCGGTAGAGAAGTTCGACTACACCCGCGGCTACAAGTTCTCCACCTATGCCACCTGGTGGATCCGGCAAGCCATCACCCGGGCGATCGCCGACCAGGCGCGGACGATCCGGGTGCCGGTGCACATGGTGGAGACGATCAACAAGCTGGCCCGTGTGCAGCGCCAACTGCACCAGGAACTCGGCCGCGAGGCGACGCCCGAGGAGATCGCCGCCGAGATGGGCGTCGAGCCGGAACGGGTCGCCGAGATCCAGCGGATCGCCCAGGAGCCGGTCTCGCTGCAGTCGCCGATCGGCGAGGAGGAGTCCGACCTCGGCGACTTCATCGAGGACGCGGACGCCGTGGTGCCGATCGAGGCGGCGGCGTTCATCATGCTCCAGGACCAGCTGGAACGGGTGCTCTGCGAGCTGTCCGAACGGGAGCAGCGGATCATCCAGCTGCGGTTCGGGCTGTCCGACGGGCACCCGCGGACGCTGGAAGAGGTGGGCAGGGAGTTCGGCGTCACGCGGGAGCGGATCCGCCAGATCGAGTCCAAGACGCTGGCCAAGCTCCGCCACCCCAGCCGCGCGCTCCTGCTGCGCGAATATCTCGACTAAAGAACTAAAGACAAGTGGCCGGCGCCAATGGCGCCGGCCACCTGATTTATGCCCAGCTAGCTCATTCCGCGTTGTAGCGCGTGCCGTTGACACCGGCCTGGTTGTCATCCGCTGGATAGACGAGATGACCATCCGCCGTGACGTCGTCCGCCGCGCTGCCGCCCTTCCCGTGCAGCAGCGAGGGGATCTTGCCGGTCGCCGTCTTGGCGAAATCGGGCGCCTTGCTCATCGCCGTCTTCGCGTACTCCGTGGTCTTCACCGTGACGGTCTGCGTCGTCTTCTGAACCGCGGGGTGCCCCGCGACCTTCTTGGTGTACGTCACTATCTGGTCGTATCGCTCACGGCCTGCCCGCGCGCCGACCACGAAGCCGACGGCGAACCCTGCGATGAACATAGCGCGGTACCGCATCTGGCACCCCTTCCGGTGCGTAGCGTCCTGGGGCTGATCTTCCCTGCCGGCAGCAGCCCTAACATTGCGTTCGCTACCGCTACATTGCGTTGGCCGTTCAAGGGTAACCTGGCCCTGCGGCAGGCGGCCGGGCGCCCGGCACGTTCCCGGGCGTGCCGCGGGGCGCACGGGCACCCCTCCGGGTGCGCTACGCTTATCCGCAGCACCACACGGGCTCGGCTGTGCCGGCCCGCCGTGCTGACGGTCCCGCGTAGCTCAATCGGCAGAGCGTCCGGCTGTTAACCGGCAGGTTATAGGTTCGAGTCCTATCGCGGGAGCTTACGAATTGGGCTTCTGAACAGCAAGAATACGCCGATGCAGGCGGTCTGCGCGCGGTGCTGGTGAGGCGTATGGGGGCTGTAGCTGCGGAATTCTCGTGGGGATCTTGCTTTCGCCGTCAGATTCCCTTGTCGTCCTGGGCGTTACCCGCAGCGGGGGAGATAGTCCGGCGTAGGAGCAGCAGGGGATGCCGGCAGTGTGAAGTGCCTGGTCGGTGCTCGCCGAACTGATCGACGCCCACCTAGGCGACGACTGAACGGGTGTTATTCTGCCGTCTCATCCCGCTCGTAGGGACCCGCGCCATCTCCGGCTAGTGAGATGGGGATGAACAAATATTTGCTCCAGTGATAAAGCAAAGCCGATTCGTTATCATTGAGAAGCTATTTTCCGCTTCTTGCGGGGGGTACTCTCAGTTAGATCCGCGCCGGGACCGCTCGTCGTCTCTCTGATGAACCTAACATTTGGTCACCACGGGAGGTAGCCAATGAAACCCCCGACCGTCCGATCCCGGATTCGAACCGTCGCCGCTCTCGCTACGGTCGTCGTGATCGCCGCCGGATGCGGTCGAGCCGGCTCCGGTGGTAGCTCCGGCGCCAACCCCACCCGTGGCTCCACCGGGTCCTCGACCACAGCGGCGGCGCAGGCTGGTCTGGGAGACTTCGGCAGTCTCAAGAACGTCTGCCATGGCGGCAGCGCGACCGGCGCGACCGACCAGGGCGTCACCTCGGGCCAGATCAAGCTCGGGGTATTCACCGATGTCGGTTTCACCCACGATCCGCAACTTGTCTACGCCGCGAGCGTGTTCGCCTCCTGGTGCAACGCCGCGGGGGGCATCGATGGCCGCAAGATCGTGCCCGACACCCGCGACACCAAGCTGTTCAACGTGGCCGCCCAGATGGCCGGCGCCTGCGGCGCCGACTTCGCGCTGGTCGGCGGATCGGCGGCTTTCGACGGCCTGGGCGTCAAGCAGCGGCTGCAATGCCTGCTACCCGACTTCCCGGCGCAGCCGGTTGACCCGCAGAACTACGGCTCAGATCTGCAGGTATATCCGATCACCTACGGTCATTCCTACAACCCGTTCGCCGGCTACTACCAGTGGCTCATCACGCAGCAGTATCCGGACTCGGCCAAGCACCTCGGAGTCCTATGGGGCGACGAGAGCGTTACCCAGGTCACGTCCTCGCAGCAGGCGGAGGCACTGCACGGAGAGGGCGGCACCGTGGTGTACAACGCATCGTTCCCGGTCATCGGCCTGTCCAACTGGACGCCCTACGCCGAGGCGCTTAAGAACAAGGGCGTCAAGGGCCTGGTGTTCGAGGGGACCCCGCAATGGCTCGCCGCACTGGAGCAGACGATGGTGGCCATCGACTACAAGCCGGACTGGATCGACACCAGTCCGGACGACTACGGCACCACATTCGTGCAGACCGCTGGCAGTAGAGTCCTGTCCTTCGAGCACAACTACGCCGGCCTCGACGGGGAGTACCCGCTGGAGAAGGACCAGGACAACCCGGCGACCCGGCAGTTGGTCAGCTTGTTCGCCCAGTACGCCCAGGGACAGCCGGTGACGTTGCAGGATCTCCAGGGCTGGTCGGCCTGGCTGCTCTTCGCCGTCTCGGCGGAGACCTGTGGCAGCGACCTAACCCGCAAGTGCGTGTACGACGCGGCGATCACGCGCACCGCGTGGACCGGCGGCGGCCTGACATCTCCGGTCGACCTGTCCAAGCCGGACTCACCGCCGACCTGCTGGAACGCCGAGCAGGCGAGCCCGAGCGGGTGGCAGCCGGCATCGTTCCATCCCAACGACGGCGCCTACCGCTGCGGTGCCCCGGTGTACAAGTACACAGGAAGCTACCCGCAGCCGCCCACCTTGTCTTCCGTCGGCAAGTCCTTGGCCGACCTCAGGTAACAGCACGCCGAGCGGTAGAGAAGTCCCTCTGATGCAGCAGTTTCTTGCCTACTGAATCGTCGGCCTGAGCACCGGGCTGCTGTCCAGGTCGGCCGGTCCGCAGCGCGCCGCCGTCTCCTGTTCACCGGCGCCGCCCCCGCACCTGCCCGGCGTAAAAACAATGCATTGCTTCCGAACGGACCGTGGCATCTCTCCCACGCCACACCCTCCGCCCGGTACTGGCAGGCGGTGCGTGGCGCGTCCGGGTTCGAGGTCGATGGATAGGCTATACGCGTGGTTTCGGCTGGGCAGGGTTTGACGATCCGCCCGCTCGCAGCGGCGGATCGATCCGCCTTGGCCAAGCTGCCCGATCGCGTGTCATCCAACAGCGCCATCGCACGCTTCCACGGCGCGATCAGCAGCCTCAGCGAGCCTCTGCTTGACCACCTTCTCAACCTCGAGGCTGGTCAGCGCGAGGCCGTGGTCGCTATCGATGAAAGAGGCATCGTCGGCGTTGCCCGCTACGCGCGGGACAGCGCCGACAGCGACACAGCCGAGGTCGCGATCTTGGTTGCCGACGAATGGCAGCACCGCGGCGTCGCACGCCAGATGCTACGGCTGCTCGTCGCCCAGGCGATACAAGCCGGAATCACTCGCTTCCGAGCGGACATGCTCCGGGAGAACACTGCCGCGCGGCGCCTCTTCGCCGAGCTCGCGCCGACCCTGAACGAGAGGCTCACGCCAGGCCACGTCGTCGTCACGATTGATCTGCTCGGGTCCCAGTGAGCCTGTCCAGCATTATCGCCGGGCTCTGTCCAGGTCGGCGTCAGCCTGCCGCGCGGACGGCTGCCTCCGCCTCGGCGAGGGTTTGCTCGGCGTCCCGGATCCGCCAGGGCAGCAGGCCGGCGGCGCGGGCCAGCTCTACCGCCCGGTACGCGAACCCGGCGGCGCGCTGCGGGTCGCCCGCGGCCAGTTCCGCCTGGCCGAGCGCGACCAGCGCGCTGGGCACCCGGCGCAAGTCGCCCAGCCGTTCCCGCAGCGCGAGCGAATGCCCGAGCTGCCGGACGGCCTCCCTGGGGCGGACATCCTTGTACAGGTAGTAGAACCCGAGGTGCCGGTGGATCTCTGAGGCCCCGTACAGGTCGCCGGCTTCCTCGACCGCCTCGGCCAGGCCGAACGCCTGCCACAGGTACGGCATGCCGGCGTCCCAGTCGCGGCGCAGGACCTGGAAAACCAGGCTCACGCCGAACAGTGCCCGCGCGGTACCCACGGTGTTCCCGGTTTTCTGCCAGGCGGCCAGCGCGCGGCGCATGAGCTCCTCTTCGGCCGCCACGTCGGCGTCGGATGGCGCCGCGCCGTCAACCAGCCGCGTGATATTGCGGCCATGGCGGGTCATTCCCAGGCCGGTGATCGCGAGCGCTTCACCCTCGCGGTCACCGTCCGCCGCGGCTAGGTCTCGCGCTTCGGTGAACAGCCGCTCCGCCTCCGCGAAGTCCGCGGTGAGGAACGACGCCTCGGTCAGTGCCTCGTTGGCCGCCGCGCAGAGCGCGCGGGCGGGCAAGCCCGGCGGAGTCGTCATGAACGCCAGCCTAGTGCGGCGGCGATGAATCGCATGCCCGCAGGGCGAGTTGAATCTTTGCGCGATGTTTGACCCCGCCTAGGCGGCCGACCATCGCGCAATCTTCTGGTGCCCGGAACTGGTGGGGCTGGAGGGGCGGAGATCGATATACGGCGGGGAGGAAGCCGCCGGCCGTTCGGGACATATGAGGGCGGGATGAGGGACGGCGGGGTGCCAATGGCGGACGCCGGGCGGAGCGGGACAATACGCGCGGGCAGCGGACCGGGCGGTAGCGGCGGGCAGACCCGGGCGGGCGGTAGCGGCGGGCAGACCCGAGCGGGCGGTCGCGGGCAACTGGGCATGGTGCCCTGACCTGCCGCCGGCCCGGCCGATGTTAGTAAATAATTACAAATTTTGACTGGGCGGCCCAGTTGTTGCCACCTTAGGATGTGTGTAGTTTTCCCTGTAAGGGTCGGGCCGACACCCCCGGGAACCGGAGCTGGAAGGCCCGCACGGAAACCCTGAACCCTGCTGGAGTCGCCGCCCGCGCGGCAATACTGCTGACCCGCTGGCCATGAGGTCAGCATCAGCTGAACCGTCCAACAGCAAGCCCGAGGACGAAGGGAATCCGATGGGGGCCACTCAAGTTCGTGCCGCCGGGCCGCGCGCCACCGACCTGCTCACGGTCGGCGAGATGGCCCGGCGCAGCGGGTTCACCCAGTCCGCGATCCGCTACTACGACGAACTCGGCCTGCTCAGCGCCGCCCGGACAGCGGGCGGGCAGCGCCGCTTCCAGCGCAGCTCGCTGCGCCGCCTGGCGCTCATCCGTGCCGCTCGCAACATGGGGCTCAGCCTTGACGAGATTTCCGCGGCCCTGGCGCTGCCGCGTGAGGGGATACCCGGCCAGGCCGACTGGGCTGGCCTGTCCGATGGCTTGCGCAAGCGCCTCGACGAGCAGATCGCCGCGCTAGCGGCCCTTCGCGATCAGCTCGCCGGATGCATCGGCTGCGGCTGCATGTCCCTGGACAACTGCGGCGCCTTCAACCCCGCGGACTCCGCCAGCTCCGATGGTCCCGGCGCCGCCTACCTCCCGGCATTGCTGCGCCGGGCGTGCCCGGCCACCGGGCCGGTCTGACCATCACCCGCCGGGGACGCCGGGGACGCCGGGGACGGTGAACGCCACCTGGGCGGCGTGCCCTGTCTGCTGCCTGAGGTTAACCGGGACCACCCTGGCCACGTACTCTCCGGGGGCCAGCCCGAACAGGGTCGCGCTGATAGTCGGAGTCGTGGTCGACAGCACGAAACTCACCGTGGTGCTCAGCGTGTAGCCGGTCGTGCCAGGCGAGCGCAGGTAGACGCGGTAGGCGACACCGAGCCCGGCATCGGGCCAGCTCAGCGCCACCGCGCCCGCTTGCGGCCTGGCCTTGACGCGGGTGACGCCCGGCACCTGAGGGCAGCCGTCCGCCGGGTAGTTCCATTCGTTGAACCACTGCGCCGGGGCACGCTGCGCGATCTGCGGGTAGCTGGGCGGCCCGGCCGTCACCACATCCGGCCCGCCGCCCGCGCCGCTGAGCAGGGTAAGCGGTACGGCGATGAACCTGGGCAGCGTCACGGTGTTGGTAAACCAGGACATCGGTACGCAGCCGGAGGTGTTGCCGATGGAGTTGATGTTGTAGCTGATCACCAGCTCGTGGCTGGTGGAGACGGCGGGCTCGGCGCGAGCCTCGTACATGAGCCGGTAGTCGTGCGCGCTGTCCAGCCCGATGCCGGGGTCGCGGTAGAGCACGATCCCGGCGGCCTGGTCGAACGGCCCCCACAGCGAGGCGGCCGGGTACGCGTCGATGTCCTGGCTGCCGGCGACCGGGTCAGCCTGGATGAGCCAGTAGCGCTGCCCGGCACGGACCACGCTGAAGCCTGACGACACGCTGAGCGTGCTCTGCGCCGGCTGGAGGGGCTGGGCCGCTGGCTGGCTGGCGGTCCAGCGGCCGGAGCCGGCGTAGAACTGCCAGGCGGCGAACTGGGTCAGCTGCGACAGGGGGACCCGGGCCAGGTACAGCTGCCGGAAGGGGACCGGGGCGTTCGGCATCTGTGTGCCGTAGACGTAGACCGTGTTCCCGGCGCGCAGGACCGACGCGCCCCACACGATCGGCGAGTCGCTGCCTGGCGGGGTGTAGGACGGCAGCGGAATCAGCTCCGGCGTCACGACGCCGCCGGGGGACGGGCCGTCGCCGGCCGCGCCGAGCTCGCTGGCCGAATACGTGGCGATCAGGGTCCCCGTCGGTATGTAGGGGGCGTTGCCGGGCCGGTAGCTGTTGTAGAACTTGATGATCGCATCGCCGACCGTGATGCCGTCCTCGGCCCAGTACCGTGTGGAGTGGCCGCCGGGCGCCAGTGGCGGGCTGATCACCGCGGCCGGCCGCACCGAGGAACTGCACACCCCGCCGCCGGTCAGCGTGACGAACCTGCTGCCCTGGCCGCTCAGGGTCTGGATGACCACCGAATTGTGCACCAGCCCGGCGGAGTGCGAGAACCCTGATTCGGGCGTGGCGGGGCCGAGGTAGCTGTCGGAGAAGAACCAGGCGATCTGCGAGGCGCTCAGCCGCACCGCGGAAATGCCGTCGCCGCCGGCCCAGTCGCCGCAGGTCGAGCTGTCCGAATACCCGGCCCACTCGGCGTCCAGGGCGGCGGGGACCGGCCCGACGCCGGTCCGCGGGCCGGTGCTCGCCGGAAGACCGGCGGGAGCGCTCGGCGGGAGGCTCGCGGGAAGACTGGCCCCGGTGCCCGCCGGGTCCAGCGCGGCCGGCGAGCGACCGTCGGAAGGTTTCAGCGCCAGCACCAGGATGAGCCCGGTGACGAGGCCGATGACCAGGCCGCCAGCCCGCAGCCTGCGCCAGCGCACGCCAGCCCGCGCTCGCGGCGGCGCGTCCGCGGATTCCTTCTCGTGCAGGTTGCTGGCGGCCATGGGTTCCTAGGGTGCCGGGTCGGTGACGGCCCCGGAACGGCCGCCTATGCCGGGAAGCTTGACGTCGAGGAAGTGCGGGCGGTAGGTGAGGATGTTGCCGAAGTTTCCCCCCACGACGGTGGTGTTCAGGCTATAGCTAACGAGCACGTCGCTACCAGCGCTGAACTGGGGGACGATCCGGTATTCGTAGGCGAGGTAACCGTCGGACAGGCGCGGCTGGTAGACGTGGTACCGGGGGCTGCCCGAAGAGAATCCGGTCGGGCAGCCCGCGTAGTACGCGACGGCGTCGTTGGCCGTGACGGCAGTGGAGTTATCGCCGGTCAGCAGGACGAAGGTGCCGTTGACGTCGGTGACGCTGAACCCGGCGGACACTCCCGTCATTAGGGCCGTCGCCGACCGCGGGTCGCTTACCCACGCGCTCGCCGGCGGGGAGCATCCTGGCCCGCCGGCGTAGTACTGCCAGGCGTCGCCGGCCGCCAGGCCGCCCACGGGGACCCGCGCCAGGTACAGCGGGAAGGGCGCCGTGTGGCCGTTGTACGGCTTGACCCCGTAGATGTAGATGTAGCCGCCCGACACCAGCGTCGCGGCACCCCAGATGACCGGGTTGCTCCGGGCGGAGTCCTGGATTCCCATCGGTGTCCCGCCCGCCGGCGTGAGCGTGCCGGTCGCGGTGCCGAGGGAAGTCGCGGTGCCGGGGGACGTCGCGGTGCCGAGGGAAAACGTCTCGATCACCGTGCCCACCAGCTTGTACTGGAAGCCGCCGGGGTGAATGTGGCGGTCCGCCAGCTGGTAGAACTTGTAGACCGTGCCGTGGTCGATGACCTGATCGCCGTTGATCAGCTCATAGCGGTCCGCGGGGTACGGCGGCGGCGGCGCGACCCAGGTGTAGTCCGCGATGCTGTTGTAGCCGCCCAGGCCGGGCGCGCCCGCGTATGTGGGTCCCAGCCGGCCGTCGCGGTACAGCACGGCGCTGTTGTGCGCGAGACCGGTGGTGACCGGCGAGCGTGTCCCCCCGGGATCAATCGTCCCCAGGAAGGTGTCGGCGAAGAACCACACGGTGCCGCCGTCCGGCAAGGCCAGCGACTGGGCGCCGTCTCCGCCGCTCCACGCTCCCGACGAATTGCCGTACGCCTGGAACAAGCCGTCCCACGTCGTATCCGGGTGCGCGGCGGCTGTGCCCGCGAAACCCGGGCCAGGCTGGAAGACGCCGGCCAGCCACAGCGCGCCGATCGTGATCCCCAGCACCGCCAGCGCGGCGCCGGCGGTGCGGATGGTCCAGCGTGCCCGGGTACTCACTGACCACCAGGAGAGCGTCGGCGTAGCCACGTGCGCCCCGCCCCGAGGGCGAGCAGGCACCCGGCGGCCAGCGCGAGCCCGCCCGCCACACGGAACAGCACCAGGCGGGCGCTGGCCACCCGCGCGATCTCGTCCCGGGCGTGGGCGTCCTGGCTCGCTAGCCGCCCGACGGTGCCGGGCGTCGCCTGCAGGTCCGCGCTGAACAGGTGCGTGGCGACTGAGCCTGTGGCGGCGTGGACGAGGTAGAGATCCTCCTTCTCGGTCACTTTGAGCACCATGCCGGTCTCCGGGTCGACCCAGTAGACGCGGTGCATGGTGTAGAGCTCTGGATCCGTCGACGACAACGGGGAGAATCCAGCGTTCGCCGCGGCGACGTCCTCCGCGAACCGGTAGGTCAGGATGCCGTCGACTGTGTCCGTACCGGAATACGCGACCGGCTCCGGCTTGTCCAGTACCGCGTCGAAGACGTGGTAGGTCTGCTTGCCGGTACCGACCGGGAAGGCGTACCCCGCTATCCCGTCCTGCCGGATCAGCCCGTTCCCGTTGATGTTCCCGCCGCAGCAGTTGATCAGCTCGGCGGTCTTGCGGTCGAAGACGACCGTGCGGGACATCGGCTCGAGCTGCTGATGGTTGGTCGTGTCGTACACGGATCTGTGCACGTCCCAGACGGCGATGGCCGGGTAGCCAGGGGTGGCGCCCGCGGTGATCGTGTCGGTGACCTCGATGGCCGCGCCGGTGATCTCGGTCAGCCTGGTCGGGCTGAAATAGGAGGCGTGGGCCGCGGTCAGGGTCGCCGTCTCACGCTCGCTCACGGGGCGCGCCGGGATGCGCCAGCCGAGGATGACCGCGCTCGCGGCGCAGCAGGCCGCCAGCCCGGCGGCTAGCCCGGCGAGCAGCAGGCCGGTCGCGCGGCGCTTCATTCCTCTCGCCCCCTCGCCGGACACAGCAGGGCGGCGGCGAGGCCGCCGACGACTATCAGGCAGATCACCTGCGGGATCGTGTTCGCCGCGGCGGTGACGAACGGCCCGGTAGCCCCGGAGAACACCAAGTGCTCGCCGATCGCTCCCACGATCAGCGCGACGGCGAACAACCCGCCGAGCACCCGGGGACCCGCCAGGAAGTACAGCGCCCCGGCCACGGCCGGCACCAGGATCGCACCGGGATAACCGCCGAGCACGACGCCTGCCGCCACCAGGGACGCGGCTATGACGCCAGCGGCAAACCACCGCCGGCGCGGGCCGGGCACGACCGGATCGGCGGGCCACGCCAGCGGCCGCCGTCCCCGGCGTCTCGCCAGCGCGAGCGCGAGCGCGACGATGATGACCAGGGCCAGCGCGGCGAGGCCACCGATGACGGCGTCGCGGTAGAGCGATTCCGGCTGGTAAGTGAGCGTCACCACCCCCGCCGTGCCGGCCGGGAGCACCCACGCCTGCTTCCACCCGTCGAGCCGGACCGGCTGCAGCCGGCGGCCGTCGAGAACCGCCCGCCACCCGGGGTTGAAGTTCTCGTTCACCTCCAGGTACGAGCGTGCCGCCGCCGTCACGCGCAGGGTGCGCACCGAAGGCGTCCAGGACGTGACGGTCGCGGCCGCCGCCGCGCCGCCCCGGGAACCAGCGCTCACGCCAGCGGTCTGGAGCACGACATCCCGCACGTCGAAGATGTCGGTCGCCGCGTCGGTCACCCGGTTGACCCCCGCGCCGAGCGGGACCGAGGTGCAGGCGGTGAACCGCATCGGGCGGCCGTTCAGGAGATCGGCGAAGGTGCCGGTCACTCCGGTGGGCACGCTCTGTCCGTCGACGACCAGCTGCGGCCCGAAGCCGCACGGCAGCCGGAACAGCGTGGCAGGCGCGCGGATGGCCTGCACTCCGGGGATCAGCACGTCGCTGATCTGCAGCGGCGCCTGATAGGTGGTGAACGTGAAGCTCAGGCCGGCCGTCTTCATCGGCGCGAAGCTGGCGACGCCGTCCGCCCCGACCATGGCGCCACGGCGCTCGCCCTGGGAACCGGTGATCAGCACCTGCGCCAGCCCCGACGCGCCCGGCGGGCGCTTGAACGTGACCCGGCTGATCACGCGCGGATACCCCCACCTGATCGTCAGCTTCGGATGCGGGTCGGCCGGGCTGGCTATCCAGGTGGTCGCGGCGTCGCCGTCGAAGGCATTTTTCGGCTGGTCCTGCGGATCACCGGTATAGGTTGACGACGCCGTCGCGGCCGGCTGGCTTCTGCCGGGGAGCGCGTAACTGTCGGCCAGCGGCGCATTGGTGAAAGTCGCCGACCCGCGCAGTTCCGCCTGCGCTGGCGCTGGCTCGGTGAAGGCGTGGTCGAAGCCGTACTGCTCCTCGGTCGAGTCGCTGAGCTGCGGAGAGCACACCCAGCGCACGGAGGTGAGCATGCAGCCGGACTGGTCCGGCTGGGCCTTGGCGAGCACGACAGCGGACGGGTCGCCGCCAGTGACCGATGGCGCGATGATCGTCCTGCTGGCGGACACCCCGGGCACGGTGATGCTGGCGATGCCCACCTGAGCGCCGAGCCGCGGGGCGCCAGGCGACGCGCCGAGGCCGGTGATCGTGATGCGGAGCCAGCCGGAGGCGCCGGCCGGCACTCGCAGGGGCTGGGGGTTCCCGCTGACCCGCACCGGATCGGTGACCTGACCCGCCGCGGTGGTCACGGTGACCTTCGTGACCGGCGGCCCGATCGCCGGGTTGTCGGCGAAGGCCACCCGGATTTCACCGGTGGCTCCGAAGTGGGCATTCTTCGTGAAGAAAACCTGAATCCATTGTCCGAACGGGCCGTTGAATGCTCCGGATTCCCACAGCGTGTCCGGGTTTCCGTCGAAAGCCGCGTACGGGAGCGTCCCGGTGGCCCACTGGCTGGGGGCGGCCGTGATGTCCGAGGCGGACGAGGACGCGATCACGTCACTGATGCCGGTGTACTGGGCGACGGTCAGGTACTTGCTCCAGTCAGCCTCGGTGTAGTCGTCGGCGGACAGGAACGTGTCCGCCGGCTGGCCGGCGGTGAGCGTGGGCGAGTAGCCCGCCCGGAGCTCACCGAAGTCGACCGCGCGGCGCCGCAGCGAGTCCGTGACGACCGAGCCGGCCACGGGCTGGCCGGTGCCGTCGTCATTGATGAGCACCGGCCTGTCGCCGAGCAGGCCCTCGTTGGCGAGCGTGATCATCGCCTCCGGCGCTCCGTAGACGCGCAGCGTGCCCGCGGCCGGCTGCACGATGGCCGCTGCCTGGGCGCTGGCTACCTGGTAGATCTGCACGGCGGGATACCGCGTGTCGAAGCCGGCGACGGCGTCATCGGGTGCACCGAGGCCCGAAGGGCCTATCGGGGGTGCGGGGGTCGTCCCCTGCAGGCCAGCAGAGTCCGCCGCCGGGCCGAACCGCGCCGCGAGCGTTATGCCGGGGGAGGCGGCGAGCGCGTCGTGGATCCGGGCGGGCCAGGTCCCCTCGAGCGCGGAACGCGACAGGTCGTTCCGTACCAGCACGTACTTCACGCCCATCCGCGCCAGCACCGCGGTCAGGCCGGCCGAGCCGTCGCCGGCGGCGAGCTGCTGGTCGATGGCGTTCAGCAGCCGTTCGTTGCCCACGGAGCCGATGACTCCCAGGTTCCGCTCGGCAAAGTCGGCATTCGTGAGCGCCTGGAGCACGTCGTCCATCGGGCTGCCCCAGGTGTACTCGCCGAAGGCCGAGCCCGGCTCGACCAGCACCGCCTGGTTCCCGGCGTGCGCGGTCAGCCAGTCCGCGGCGGCCACCCAGTAGGAGGGGACCTGGCCGAATGAGCCCGGGCTCGCCAGTCCCATGGCGGCGGCGGGCACCGCCAGGCTGGCGAGGGCGACCGCGGCCACCGCGCTCAGCGCGGCCCGCGCCCGCGTGATCCGCGGGACGGTCAGCAGGTGGGCGAGCCCGAACGCCAGCGGCAGCCGCACCATCGGGTCGAACTTCCACAGGTTGCGGAACGGCGATGCCGGGCCGTTGACCAGCCCCAGGAGCGGACCTTCCAGCGGGTTGCCCAGGCTGCTGCTCACGTAGCCGAGCGAGATGATCACGACGCCGCCGAGCAGCGACCACAGCAGGAACCGCCGTTCCGGGAGCTTGTGGTGCGCCAGCCCGGCCACGCCGAGCGCGGCCAGCAGCCCCGCGAGCACGGCTGGCAGCACGCCGGTGGCGATGAGGAACGCCAGCGGCCGGGCCGGCTGCCCGTTCACGGCCTGGTAGCCGATCCAGCTCTCGGTGCCGCGCAGGATGTTGAGCAGGCTCGTCGTCGTGGAGGTCACCTGCGCGCTCTCGGTGAACGGCACGATAGAGACGCCGTACTTCGACAGCAGCTCGAGCGGGATGGACCACGAGCTGGTGACAAGCGCCGCGGCGGGCAGCCACCAGACGAGCATGCGGACCTTGGTCCGGGCGCCGGGCCTGGTCAGGATGTAGATGACGCAGGGGACCAGGACGGCGACGGTGGAGGCCGCGTTCATGCCGCTGCAGAGCGCGACGGCGACGGCTGACCGGGCGACGGCCCGCGCCCGGCGCGCCACGGTGGCTCGCCGGCTGACCGCCGCGCCGGCGAGCCACGGCTCGCTATCGGTGAGCGGGATGATGATCCATGGCATCAGCGCCATCGGCAGGAATTCGCCCGAGGTCTGGCCGAGCATGCTCAGCGCCGCGGGCGACAGCGCGTACGCCAGCCCCGCGGCCAGCCGTGTCCTCGGCGTCCCGATGGCCATCCGCGCGGCGAGCCATACCGCGCCGCCGAACGCGGTGATCAGCAGGGCTGACAGCCACAGCCGCTGGACGATCCACCCGGCGGCGCCGATGTGCCGCAGCAGCTCGAAGAACGGGCCCATCGGGAACAGGTAGCCGACGGCCTGATTCAGCAGCACACCGAATTGCTGGGAGTTCCACAGGGAGAGCGTGCCGGACAGGAAGCCAGCCGGGTTGACCGCGAGCTCGAACTTGGTGTCCGCGATGATGTGACCGGGCGCGGTGGCGAACGGGAGCGCGGCGAGGAGCGCAAGGCATGCCAGCAGCCCCAGCCACGGCCCGCCCCGCCGCCAGGACGCGTAACGCCTGGTGAATGCCGCTGTTCCCGGTTTCCCGAGCTGGCTCGTCGCGGTCACGGCGGCTCCGCGGCGCCGCCCACCTCGCCGAGCAGTCGCTCAGCCGGCGTGGCGCGCCGGACGATCACGCCGCCGGATCCGAGCAGCACATCGAGCACCGGCCCCTCCGCCACCACGTCGCCGCCGTCGGCACGGGACACGAGCCAGGCCCCGGCACGGGTTCCCCGGGAGGTTCCCAGCCGCACGCAGGCCGCCACCAGCTGTGCCATGCGGGCCGTGCTGTGTTCCCAGCTCAGCAGCGCTGCCCAGTCGCGGCAGGCGGCGGCGACCTCGTCGCGGCGGGCGGGGTCCGCGAGTTCCTTTACCGCCCGGTCGACGACGTCGGCCAACTCCTCTCCGTCCCTGACCAGCCAGCCGGTCTGCCCGTCGCGCACCGCGTCGCGCAGTCCCTCGACATCGTAGGCCACGGTCGGCACCCCGAGCGCGGCGGCTTCGAGCACGCACAGCCCCCAGCCCTCGCCCTGCGAGGTGTTCAGGTGCAGCAGCGCCTGGCTGGCGATCGCGTGCTTGTCTTCTTCCGGCAGGTAGCCGTGCATGACAACCGCCCCGGCAAGGGCGGGCGCGGACTCGATGGCCGCCGACAGCGCGGCGGCGCCCGGCCCGCGGCCGATCACATCGATCGTGAACCCGCGCGCGGCGACGGGCACGAGCAGCTCCGCTCGCTTGTGCGCGACCAGCCGCCCGATCCAGACCAGCCGGGGCGGGTGGCCAGCCGTGGCGGGCGCGGGCGCCGGAACCGGGGTCCCGTTGGGGATCAGGTAGATGTCGCCGGTCCAGCGCAGCCGCTCGCGCATCGCGGCGATCGTCGACGGCGAGACCGCCACGCACGCCTGCCGCCGGTAGGCCAGCCTGGACACCGGCCCTTCAAGCAGCCGGCCCACCCAGGCCATCCAGGCCGGGAAATGCACGGTGAACTGGGCGGTATGGACATGATGCACAACGCAGAGCACCGGCACGCGCCTGGGCAGCACGAGCGGGGTGAAGAACGGGATGCCGTTCTGGCAGTCCAGCACGATGTCGGCTGATCGCCGGCGGGCGAGCAGCCAGCCGAGCGCGAGCGGATACACGGTGAACCGGCCGCCTCGCCTGACGATCTCGATCCCATCGCGGCGTTCGCCGCGGGTCTGGCCGGGCCCGCGCGCGGTCAGGAAGCGGACCGCCGCACCGCGCGCCGCCAGTGCCCGCGCCATCTCCCAGGCGTAGCGCTCGGCGCCGCCGGCCTCTCGATGCCAGGGGTCGCGCCAGTTGACGATGAGAACGCGCACGCCACTGAGGTCTGCCGCCGCCGGCGGCGGGTCGCGCGGGATGTGCGTCCCCTCTGGACGCCGCGTGGTCATGTGTTCGCGACTCCGGCGGCGAGCGGGTGCAGATCTTCACGGCCCCCGGTGCGGGCGATCGCCCAGGAACCAGTCGCGAAGCCGAGCATGTCGGCCGGCCCGTCGGCGGGCCGGCTGTCCAGAATCCGCGACCGCAGCCAGATCGACGCGAGATCGCGGAACACGGCGGCCGAATGGCGGCGCACCGAGAACGTGGAGCCCGCGATGTCCCGCCAGTAGACCGGAATCTCGGTCACCGTCGCGCCCAGTTGCAGGCAGGCCGCCAGCAGCTCCACATCGAAGGCGAATCCGGCCGTCCGCAGGGACCGGACCGCCGTCCGGGCCAGCGGGCCGGCGAAGAACTTGAACCCGCACTGAGTATCGGCGGTTCCGGGGAGAATCCAGCTGGCCATAGTGCGAAACAGGGTAGCGCCGACGCCGCGCAGCGCGCTCGACCTCGTCTCGACAACCGACCCCCTCAGCCCGCGCGATCCGATGACCAGGGGATGCCCGGCCGCGAGAAAGCTGACAGCCACATCGAGCGCCGACAAGTCGGTGGCCATGTCGGCATCGCAGAACCCCACGAACGGCGCTTGCGTGGCCAGCAGTCCTGTCCGTACCGCGACGCCCTTGCCCGGCCGGTCGCAGCGCAGCAATCCGACGGGAACGGGACCCGCGGGCCACTGGCGTACGACATCGGCGGTCGAGTCCGTGCTCGCGCTGTCCACTACGAGGATCGCCGTGCGCAACGGAAGGGTCGCCGCCTTCTCGCAGAGCGCGGTGAGTCCCTCGGGCAGCCGGTTAGCCTCGTTGCGGGCGGGGATGATGATTTCGATGACAGGCGGCTGAGCCGCCGACCGTATGTTCGGCATGCCGGTCAGTTGCCGCCAACCGCGATGGCGGCTATCGGGCGGGTCATAGCGCTCCTCCCTGCGGGCTCTCTGCACTGCACGGGCTTTCCCAAGGACGGATGGCTGCTGATGTCAGAAGTTGATCCGTACGCTATTCGCCGACCTTATTGGCTGGCCAGACCGTCTTATTGGAGAGTCATACTCGCTGGATGGTAACACGGGTACCCGAAGATGGTAAGGCCACTTCCAGGCAAGAGCCGGTCCAGGCGGGACGCCGGAAAGGGACCCGCGGGCCGGGTTTGGGAGCCGGATCGGCGGCCGGGGGACCGGCGGCGAACGCCTCGGTGTCCGGGGGTGCGCCAAGCGTGATCACGGCCCGCGCGATCCGTCCTCCGATACTTCTGTTGAAATGTTATACTCGCCAGTAGGGTATATAATATACGCCCTACCAGCTGATTGTCCAGCATGGAGGAGGTCGTATGACTGTCGGATGACCGGCACGGCCGACCCCCATCGCCGATGCCGCCAACAGGCGGGGCGGCGGCGCCGTCCGGTCCGCAGCGAAGCGCGGACACGGCCACGGCGGGGTGTCGCGATATATTGCGACAAACTTCAAGCTGGCCTTAACTTAGATATAACGGCGACGGCCAGCCGTTGTGGGGGGAGTCATTCCGTCCTGGTTTCCGCCTAGCGTCCGCGCAATCCGTGAGTCATACTTGCCGAAAACGGTAACGCCATAACCAAAGTTGGTAAGCTTGTTTTCACGCCATTGTCACGGACGCTGGAACCCGGCAATCCTGGACAAAGTTAAAGCTGACGTCAGCTTTCGGTTCGCGTCGGCGCGGCGAAGGGATGTGCATGGGCGCGATCGAGCGACTTCGCGATATTGAGGAGATCCGCCAGGTGAAGCACCGCTACCTGCGCTGTGTTGACCTGAAGCTGTGGGACGAGCTCGGTGACACGCTCACCGAGGACGCAACGCTCGACACCGGGACGAGCGCGTTCGGCAAGCTGGCGGAGATCACCGGCCGGCCCGAGATCATCGCGTTCTTCCGCGCCAGGCTCGGCCCGGCCATGCTGACCGGGCACACGGCGAGCCAGCCGGAGATCACCGTCGACGGCGATACCGCGGCCGGCATCTGGTCGCATCATGAAACGGTGCTGGCGACCAGGCACCGGATGGTGATAGCGAGCACGGGGTTCTGCGAGGAACGCTACGAGCGCGGCGCCGACGCCCGCTGGCGGATCGCGCGGACCAGCCACGTGCGGACCTACGAGGTCATGGCGTCGCTGGACGACTTGCCGAGTTTCAAGATCATCGCGGCGCTTGGCGGCGAACTGCCCGAAAACCCGTACGACGACGCGCGGCCGCCCGCCGACATGGCGCCGGCCCGGGCCGGGGGGTCCAACGGAGCCACCGCGCATTCAGCCGGGTTCTCGGCCAGGCGCCCGTCGGCGGGCCCCGGCACGGGCCACGGACAGTAGCATGCGGCGCATGCGGCGCGAGGGAATAGGGCGATCGATACGGCTGGTGCGGCAGTTCCGGTCCGAGCAGGCCGATCCGGAGGGGTACTACACGGTCATCGCCGATGACACCGTGGCGCAGGTCGCGGGGTACTGCGAACTCTCCGGCCGGACCGTCCTGGACGTCGGCGGCGGGGGCGGCTGGTTTACCGCGGCCTTCCGGGCGCACGGCGCGAGATGCTACCTGTTCGAACCAGATCCGGCCGAGCTGTCCAGCCGCAAGACCATGCTCGGCGGCGCCGTCCTCGCGGACGGACTGCGGCTCCCGGTCCGCGACGGCGCGGCGGACGTCGCCTTCTCCTCTAACGTGCTGGAGCACGTCCCGGATCCCATGCGGCTGATCGGCGAGATGATCCGGGTCACCAGGCCGGACGGGCTGATCTATCTCGCCTTCACCAACTGGTACTCGCCGTGGGGCGGCCACGAGATGTCACCCTGGCACTATCTCGGCCCCGCATTCGCCGAACGCAGGTATGCCAAGCGCTATCATCACAAGCCCAAGCACAAGGTAGGCGCGTCCTTGTTCCCGGTGCACGTCGGGCCCGTGCTGCGCGCGCTGCGGGCGCGAACCGATATCGAGATCGTGGACGCGCGCCCGCGTTACTACCCGCCGTGGTGCCGCCCCCTGGTGCGGATACCCGGTCTCCGTGAGGTCGCCACCTGG
>Ga0306923_10001299_pt1 | contig 21906 bp, 20 predicted proteins | sample sta12Can44000108_FD_203841 | JGI IMG/M metagenome (GOLD analysis project Ga0306923, IMG submission 203841) | Lab enrichment of tropical soil microbial communities from Luquillo Experimental Forest, Puerto Rico - statanox.12C.anox.44.000.108 (v2)... | ecosystem: Environmental > Terrestrial >... | reverse complement strand
CATTCTACAAGACGGCGACGTGATTTTGTTCCGGCACAGTGGGTGATCGTGTAGCTCGCCTCTGGGAGGCGAGCTTTTAGGTCCAAGAGAAACGAACTGCATCAGGTCCGAAGCCGGGTTGCCGGAGGGGCCGGGCCTGGGCTACATCCGTTGCGCATTTTGACTTCCTCGGAAACAATTCGGCTTCTGGTGGGTTTACTTCTGGGGCTGACGGCGGCAGCCGCGAATATTTTGGGCGGGTTGCTCATTGCCCAGCGGCAATGGTCGCACCGCTACTTGAAATATTTCGTCGCGCTCGGCGCCGGATTCATGTTGGCGACGGCAATCCTCGAGATGATTCCTGAGTCGGTAAAACTTCGCCAAGACAGCGGCTCGATTTTCTTCGGCAGTGCGAATATGGTCTTTGTCTTCGTACTCACCGGCTATTTTCTGGTGCACTTCTTCGAGCATACCGTCGCGCCGCATTTCCACTTCGGCGAGGAGACGCATCCTGCGGCGATCTCTCATGCTCATGCGAGTTATGCGGCGCTCTTGGGCCTGGTGATTCACACGTTCTTCGACGGTGTAGCAATCGCATCGGGCTTGTTGGTGTCCACCTGGCTGGGCGGAGTGATTTTCGTCGCGGTTTTCCTACACAAAATCCCGGAGGGATTTACGATTTCCTCGTTGATGCTTGCAAGCGGGCAAAGCCGTCGAATGGCGCTTGCATCTTCCGCCATCCTCGGTTGCGCGACGCTGGCGGGAGTGGCTCTGATGTTGGCGATTCGCAGCGCCGTAGCGGATGCGCTGCCGTTTTCGGCGGGCGTGACACTGTATGTCGCCGCGTCGGACTTGATCCCGGAAGTAAACCGCGAGCCTGGACCGGGGATGGCCGGGCTCGTGTTTGTGGGAGTGGCCATCTTGCTACTGCTGAAGGCCGCGTTTCATGTGTAGACGCGCTAGAGAGAAATCATGCGAACTCTCGCTTCGAAAGCCGATTGCGATTTGATCGCCACGCGCATTTCGGCGCTGACTCCTGCCGATGGCAGGCAATGGGGCAAGATGTGCGTCGATCAGATGGTCTGTCATCTGCGTGATTCCTACCTGGTGGCCCTGGGCGAAAAATACGTCAGCCCGGCCAACAGATTTCTGGGGCCGACCGTGATCAAGTGGATTGCCCTGCGAGCTCCGGGGAAATGGCCGAGAGGCGTTCAGACCCGGCCAGAAGTGGAGCAGGGCATGGGCGGCACGCCGCCGGTAGAGTTTGAGCGGGACCGGGCGATGTTAGTGGTGATTTTTGATCGCTTCTGCGAACCCTCGGCGAAGCTCGCCCCGACTCATCCCTTCTTTGGGCCCATGAGCCGAGCCGATTGGCTTCGCTGGGGCTACCTGCATGCGGACCACCACCTACGCCAATTCGGCCGCTAGAGCACTGGTTGGCTCAGAAGCAGATTTATGAGCAAGCCGAAGGCCCCGCCGCAAGGCCGCGCAGGGAGTAATTAAGCGGCTTCTGCTCAGTTGCTTACGGGTTCTTGAGGGTGCGAAAGGTCCAGGTGCGCTCCGACCGGCGGACCTGGGGCAACTTTCTGGCCCCCCGCGTGTTCGATAAACTGTGCAGGTTATGGCGAGAAGCGACGTCCAATTGATGCTGGACGTGAAGTCAGGGGACGAATCGTCCTTTGACTTTCTATTGACCAAGTATCGCTTGCCCTTGGTGAATTTCCTCTATCGCATGGTGCGGGACCGCGCGACCGCTGAGGATCTGGCCCAGGACGTCTTTCTGCGCGTTTACCGGGCGCGGAAACAGTATGTTCCCAGGGCCAAGTTCACCACCTGGCTCTTCCGCATTGCCACCAACGTGGCACTCAATTCGGTTCGCGATAACCGGCGCCAAAAGCTCGAGGTTTCGCTCGATGCGCCCAGGAGCGCCGACGAAGATTCTCACCCGCGCGACCTGCCGGCCGAGGAAATGCGGATAGACGAGCACCTGCTCGAGCGCCACCGCGTCGAATTGATCCAGCGGGCCATCGCCTCGCTACCGGAAAAGCAGCGCGCGGCCGTTTTGCTTCACAAGTACGAAGAAATGGACTATGCAGAAATCGCTAAGATCCTGAATTGCACGGAGGCGGCCCTGAGGTCGTTGCTTTTCCGCGCGTATGAAAATCTGCGCGTACAATTGGGACCGCTGGTGAATCCGCCGGCGCTGCAGCGCGCAGGGGAGAGAAGGCCATCATGAAGTGCGAGAAGGTTTCACAGGAATTAGTCGCTTACGTAGACGGTCGGCTAGACCCGGGCGTGCGAAATGAAGTGGAAGAGCATCTAGCCGAATGCGCGGCTTGCCAGGTGCGGGCGCAAGAATTTCGCGGCGTTTTTAGCCTGTTGGATGAGCTGCCAGCAATGGAGCCCTCGTTGCCATTCGATGCTCGTGTTCGTCAGCGTATCGCGGCGGAGCCGCGGCGAAGTTGGTTGGCTTGGTTTGTGCCGCAGGCACGCCTTGCGTTCGCAGCGGTTCTGCTGGTTGTCCTGGCGGTTTGGGTGGGGAAGCGCCCAGCGAATAATTCCGCGCATGCGCCTACGCCAGCTACCCCCGCGGCGAGCGAGCAGGACTTCAATGCGATCAAGAACTTGGGCGTGCTCGAGAACTACGACGTGGTGACGAAGATGGACGCGCTTGCGCAATTGGTCCCCACCGCGGATCAAAAACCGCAAAAACAGCGCCCCGATCAGAACGAGAGTAATGACTGACGGAGACCTTGGTTGCTGCTGCGATTTCCAAAATTCGTGCCAGCTGTACTACTCCTGCTCTGTACGGGGGTGTGCTCTGCATCCGCCCAGAATGGGCAACGCCTGCGGGAGTGGTGGGTAGAACGGCAAGCCGCGCGGCAGGCGGGCGGCGATCCCGCGAAAGGCCAGCCCAAGGCTCGCGCGATGGCAGGTTTGCCCCCCAAATGGATTGAGAGGTTGCAAGACCTGCCTCCGGACGAGCAGCAACGCTTCCTCCAGAATAACGAGCAATTTCAGCATCTGCCTGCTGAACGCCAGGAGCAGATTCGGCGCAATCTCGAGCGATGGAATAGTCTCACGCCGGAACAGAAGGAGCAGGCGCGAGCCGCCGAGCGTGCCTACGAGCGCATGACGCCCGAGCAGCGTCAATATGTCCGGAATGTTCTGCTGCCCAAATGGCAGGCCATGCCTCCCCAGCGGCGACAAGTGATCAACCAGCACCTCCGAATGCTCAGGAACATGAGTCCTTCAACCCAGCAGGCCGCACTTGGTGACCCCAAATTCACGCAAGGGCTCAGCCTGGACGAGCAGTCCATGCTGCGCGAACTGAATTCCCTGCGAAATCCGGAGCCGGCGCCGGAATCAGCGCAACCCTAGCGGCGGGCGCGGGGAGCATCATCCCACAAACTCCCACCTCAGAAATTCGCCGCCTGGTGGTTGACTTTTACAGAACAAAAGTACGCTGGTTGCGGGGCTTAACCGCAATGGGTTGAACCGACAGCCCTCGCGCGATACTACGGCTTGTGGTTTCTCGCCTCCCTTGCGTGGGGCACGGCGTCCGTCCGGCGAGGGCGCAAATTCAAAAAAAATTTCTGGAGTTGCAACATTCCGCTTGACAAGCACGAGAAGCAGCCTAAAATCGGGCGCAAGTGGTAGAAAGTGGGCGGTAGTGGCAGGTCATGTAAGGCAGTGGGTGAGGCGAGCAACGAGTGAAAGGCAAGTCTGGCGCTCCGGCAGAACTTCCGAAGAAGCGAAATGCTGCGCGGCAACTATCCGGCGACGGTGGACGACAAGGGGCGGGTGAAAATTCCCGCCGACTTTTTGGCCGAGCTGCGGCGCTTAGGGAAGAAGTTCTACGTCACCAGTGTAGCCGGCGATCACGCTCGCATCTATCCCATGAAGAGATGGGAAGAGATCGAGAAGAAGCTCGCCAAGCAGTCATCCTACAACCCAGCCAGGCAGAAATTCCTGGCGCGAACCAACTATTACGGTCAAGTGGTCGACATGGATGGGCAGGGGCGCATTCTAATTCCATCCATTTTGCGCGAATCGGCGGAGATGAAGGGCGAAGTGGACGTGCAGGGCAACCTCACGTACCTGCAAGTCTGGAATCACGCTCGATTCCTCGATCAATTGAATAGCAATCCTGTTACGGCGGAAGACATTCAGGCATTTGACGAGCTGGGCGTTTAAGTTTTGAGCGTTTTGCATACGCCCGTTTTGGCCGCGGAGGTGATTGAGTCGCTCCGCATACGGCCCGAGGGAACGTATGTCGACGCCACGACGGGAACGGCGGGCCACGCCCTGGAGATTGCCCAGCGCTTGACGACGGGCCGGTTACTGGCGATCGATCGCGATCCGCAGGCGCTCGAAATTGCGCGCGAGAGATTGAAGTTGCACGAACAGAAGGTGGTTTTGGTGCACGCGGACTTTTCGAGAATCGGCGAGCTGCGGGGAGAGCTGAAGATGCCCCTGTTCGATGGAGTGCTTGCCGATCTGGGCGTTTCAGCGCTCGAGCTGGACAGCCCTGAGCGCGGGTTTTCGTTCCGCTGGGCGGCGCCGCTTGATATGCGGATGAACCCCGATTCGCCGCTCACGGCGGAAGAGATTGTGAATCACTGGCCGGAAAACGATCTGGCCGACCTGCTCTATGAGAAGGCCGAAGAGCGGGATTCACGCAGGATCGCCAGGGCAATTGTTCGTGCGCGACCGATACGCGATAGCGAGCACCTGGCAACGGTTGTGGCAGGAGTCCAAAAAGCAAGGGGAAGGCAGAGACTGCAACCCGCGACAAAAACGTTTCTGGCGCTGCGGATAGCGGTGAATCGAGAAGAGGAGGAACTCGAGCAGTTTCTTTCGCGGACCCCTGCCACTTTATCTTCTCTAGGACGATGGGTCGTCCTGACCTATCACTCGCTTGAAGACCGTCCCGTGAAGCAGGCTTTCCAGCGCCTGGAGCGCGAGGGTGGCTTCCGGATACTGACGCGAAAAGTCATCAGGCCCAGCCAAGAAGAAATCCGAACGAACCCTCGGGCGCGTAGCGCGAAGATGCGCGTTGTGGAGAAACTTTCGGAGGTACCGGCTCACCTGCCGCACGAGCAGACCGGGAGCGCAGCATGACAGAGTATTTCACCGTAAAGCGCATTGATAATTCAAGGCTGTCGCGTCCCGTGGCGGCTGCTGAGATCCAGGATTTTCGGCGGAGGCTTTTGATCGGAATGGCGATGGCTGGCTTGCTGCTGTCCTATGCATGGCAACACTTCGAGTGCATCCAGATTCGCTATCAGCTCGAGCAGCTCGCGAGCGAGCGCGCGCAAGGGAGAGAACTCAACCAGCAATTGCACCTCGAAATCGCCACGCTACGCTCCCCCATGCGCGTGGACGCCATTGCGAGGAATCAACTCGGTTTGACGGTTCCTGTGCCCGGGCTCTCGGTCCCCGCCGAGGTTGCCGGCGACGGCGTGCTCGCCGATGCGCGCCCGGTGGCGCAGTCCAACCGGCCCTGATATCCGCATACGGGATCGCCATTCACCAGGTCAGCGGCACCTGCTGGCGAGGCAGGGAGGGGGCGTCTTGGGCCTGAACGCAGCCGCCGGAGTGTGCCCCCTCGGCCGGCAAGCATGATTTCCGATCAGGAGGCCGGAGTTCATGGAGCAGCGCAATCCGCGTCTCCGCTGGCTGATCGTTTTATCGCTCGCGATCGTCTGGATCGCCATCATTCTCGCTCGCCTCAGCTACTTGCAGCTGTTCTCCTACAGCGAATACTTGGCCAAAGCACAGCGCCAACAGCGGCGAATCTTCGAAATTAGCCCCATGCGCGGCACGATTTACGATCGCAAGGACCGCGAACTGGCTGTCAGCCTCCCCATGGATTCAGTCTTTGCCGATCCGGCTGAGATCGCCGACGTCGGAATGCTAGCGCGCCTGCTTTCCCGTGTGCTGGATATTCCTGCCGAAGAGATCGCCGCGAAGATTGAGCAAGCGCATACGCCCGTACGCCTGGCGCGAAAAGTTCCGCCCGAGACCGTGCAGCGAATCGAGGACATGAATCTAAAAGGTGTGTTCTTCCAGAAGGAGAATCGCCGAGTCTATCCGCAACGCGAGCTGGCTGCGTCAGTGCTTGGCTACGTGGACGTCGACGAGAAAGGCAACGGTGGAATCGAGTACTCGCTCGATAAGCAGATTCTGGGACGCCCAGGCAAGATGATGGTGTTGGCCGACGGGCGCCGCCAGTGGTACGACCGCAACGAAGCTGCGCCCGCTCCGGGGGCGAGCGTCACTCTGACGATTGATGAAACGATTCAGTACATCGCCGAAAAAGAGCTGGCCAGCGCCATTCAAACAACGCATGCGAAGGCGGGCACCGTGATCGTGCAGGATCCCACGTCCGGCGAGTTGCTGGCCGTCGCCAACTGGCCGACTTTCGATCCCAACGATCCGGGAAGGTATCCCGACGAGGATCGAATTGACCGTGCCGTTGCCTCGGCCTATGAGCCGGGCTCGACCTTCAAGGTGATCACGCTAACGGGCGCTATCGAAAATGGCGTGGCGACGCCGGATGAAAGGATCGATTGCCAGATGGGCCAGATCCTCATCGGCGGGCGCGTGATTCACGACTGGAAGAAATTCGGCATCCTCAGCGTGCGTCAAATCCTGGCCAATTCAAGCGACGTAGGCGCGATCAAATTAGCCTTGCGCCTCGGCGGCCCGCAGTTTTACCAAACCGCCCGCGCGTTCGGAATCGGACAATCCACCGGAATCGAACTGCCCGGCGAAAATCGCGGACTTTTGCGGCCGCTGGAAAACTGGTCGGCCAATTCTATTGGATCGCTGGCCATGGGCCAGGAGGTGAGCGTCACGCCCCTGCAGGTCGTCTCGGCGATTTCCGCGGTCGCCAACGGGGGCACGCTCTACCCGCCCCGCGTCGTGCGCGAAATTCGCGGGGGCAAGCCTGGCGCGTTGCGTCCGCTGACGGAACCTAGGCGAGCAACCGACGCTCGCACGGCTGCGACCATGCGTGACTTAATGCAAGGCGTGATGCTGGAAGGCACGGGCAAGCATGTGCAACTAGACGGGTACACATCTGGCGGCAAATCGGGAACCGCGCAAAAAGTCGATCCGTCGACTGGCCGGTATTCGCGGACGCAATACAACTCATCGTTCGTCGGCTTCGCGCCCGTGAACAATCCGGCCATCACGATTCTTGCCGTGCTGGATTCGCCCGTTGGACCCCACCACGGGGGCGAAGTCGGTGGACCAGTCTTCAAGCGCGTAGCAGAGCAAGCGTTGGCGTATCTGGGCGTGCCTCACGATGTGCCCTCTCCCTCTGATTTCGAGACAGCGCAGAATGTACATACCCATTCAGGGGAAGAATCCCAGGCCGCCGATCCCGGCCATGAACGATTTGCCGATGCGGTTGCCAAGGCGAGCGAGTCATCATATCTGGCCCCCACGGTAGCTTTTGGCGATGAATCTGTCGCCGTACCGAACTTGACTGGGCAGACGGTTCGAGCCGTCACGGAGTTGTGCTCGAAGGTCGGTCTGACCCCCATTTTGATCGGGACGGGAGTCGCCGTGGAACAGTTTCCGGAAGCCGGGGCACAGGTTTTGCGCGGCAGCCAGCTGACGGTGCGCTTTGGAAGCCTGGGAGAACTGGAAAGTATCTCGGTGAAAAGGGGCGGGAATTGAGCGTAAGCCTTAAGCAACAAGAAGTTCAGTTGAGAAACAGCCGAGGGCGCGCGAAACTGAAGGTTCCGAGCATGACACTGGGGGAACTTTTCCTGGACGTCGAGTGCGGACGGGTAACCGGGCCGGCGGACGTTGACATTCGATCGGTCACCTACGACAGCCGCAAGGCGGCGCCGGGTAGCCTGTTTTTTGCCCTGCATGGCGCAAGACTGGATGGAACGAGATTTGTAGAAGACGCGGTCGGTCGTGGGGCCATTGCTGTGGCCAGTGCGGCTAGGCAACCGGAGTCGCTTCCCAACAGTGTCACCTGGATTGAACTGCTGCCTGGATCAGAGCGGCGATCGCTGGCCCAAGTCGCGGCGAACTGGTACAGCCACCCGGCAGACGCGCTGAAGCTTGTGGGTGTGACAGGAACGAATGGCAAGACGACAACGACGTTTCTGGCCGACTCAATTCTGCGTGCGGCCCGGCACACCACGGGCTTGCTCGGTACGACCGGCTATCGCACTCCGAAGGGAAGCCGAGCCGCCGGCAACACGACCCCTGAGTCGCTCGATTTGCAGGAAATGTTCGCGGAGGTACGCGATGCGGGCGGCACGCACGTGGTGTTGGAGGCCAGTTCTCATGCCTTGGCCATGGAACGACTGTGGGGCTGTCGCTTCGCTGTCGCTATTTTTACGAATTTGACTCGCGATCATCTCGATTATCACAAGACGTTTGAGGACTATTTCGCGGCGAAACGGCTCCTTTTTGAAGGTACCGGCGCCGGAGCGCCCGATATGGCCGTGATCAATGCCGACGACACCTATTCCGCACAGCTTTCCGGCCTGGCTCGCCGCACACTCACTTATGGCTTGCACGCCGCGGCCGATCTGACCCCCAAGAATCTCAAACTGGGTTTTCAAGGTCTCCGTTTTACAGCGGATACCCCAGTGGGAAGTATCGAAATCCGATCGCCACTGGTGGGGCGCATCAATGTCTACAATATTCTGGCGGCCATGGGAGCAGGGATCAGTCTAGGTATTTCATCGGCGAAAATCTCAGAAGGCATTGCGGACGTGGATTTGGTTCCGGGACGTTTTCAGAGCATTGACCAAGGGCAGCCATTTTTGGTCATCGTGGACTACGCGCACACCGATGATGCGTTACGGAATCTGATTTCAATGGCGCGTGAGCTCGGCCCGCACTCGCGAATCATCACGGTATTTGGCGCGGGCGGAGAGCGCGATCGAACCAAGCGTCCGTTGATGGGCGAGGCGGCGGGCTCGCTGAGTGATTTTGTTGTGCTTACAAGCGACAACCCGCGAGGGGAGGATCCCTTGCGGATCATCAACGACGTGGTCGTGGGCTTGCAGAGGATCGAGGCGAACTATCGCATTGAGCCCGACCGCGAGCAGGCGCTCGAGGCAGCAATCGAAGAAGCTGGTCCGGGAGATATCGTGCTATTGGCAGGAAAAGGCCACGAGACCTATCAAGTGCTGGCCAGCGGCACCATCGCCTTCGATGATCGCGAGAAGGCACGGGAGATCCTGCGGCGGAAGGGATACTCCAAAGTCGCGACAGGACAACCGAAGAACATTGAACGCTAGGTCAGGGGAGACACAATGCGCTGGACAGTGGCTCAACTCGCTGAAGTTCTGGGTGTCCCGACTCCCCCGCGCCTCGACCCCCTGGCCGGGGTGGCCGGCGTCTCGATTGACTCTCGTACCATCGAGCCTGGGGAACTGTTTATCGCCATACGCGGACCGCGTCACGACGGACACGCTTTCGTGGCCGCGGCAGTGGAGCGCGGCGCTGTGGGCGGGCTGGTGGCACGCCAACGCCTGGCCGAATACCCCGGCGAAATTCAGGGCAAGCTGTTTGCCTCCGAGGACACGCTCGCCGCGCTGCAGCGCTTGGCCTCCCAGGCATGCCAAATCTGGCGCCGCGGCCCAGAGGGCCGGATCATCGGCGCGGTGGCCGGCTCAATCGGGAAGACCACTACAAAGGAGATTTTGGCGGCGCTCGTCGGCGCGCGGTTCGGCGTGCTGAAAACGCAAGGCAATCTAAACAACGAATATGGCTTGCCGCTCACGCTGTTAAAGATCGGCGACCAGCACGGTGCAGCGATTGTTGAGCTGGGCATGTCACATCGCGGCGAGCTCGCAGCGCTGACGAAAATCGCAGCGCCGGAGGTAGGCGTTGTGACACGAGTGGCCGTGGAACATCTGGAGTTCTTCTCATCGATTGAGGAGATCGCGCTGGCCGAACGCGAGCTGGTCGAAAATTTGCCGTGGCCCAACGCCACTGCCGTTCTCAACGTCGATGATGAACGCGTCGCAAGATTTGCCGAGATTGTGCCTAAGAATGTGGCGCCCGGACGCGTGATTCGCTTTGGCACCGGCGCGGAGGCCGAGTTTCGCGCGGAGAATATCGAAGAACGCGGACTCGAGGGCGCTGCATTCGATTTCATCTCACCCACCGGGCGCGTGCGGCTCGAATCGCCTCTGATTGGTCGCCACAACGTGATGAACGCCCTTGCCGCGCTCGCCGCAGCGAGCGTCTGGGGTATTGCCGCTGAAGAGGCCAGGAGCGTATTTCCTGCGCTCAAACCCGCCGATAAACGCGGAGAGGTCGTGCGTTTCGATGAAGGATTCTCCGTGATCAACGACTCCTACAATTCCAGCCCAACGGCGCTTACCGCCCTCATCGAATTGTTGGCCTCGACGCCGGGATACCGGCGCCGAATTGTGGCCGCCGGCGAGATGCTCGAATTGGGAAATTCCTCGGCCGAACTTCATCGTGAGTGCGGCCGCTCGGCTGCCCGAGTCGGCAGAGTCGACTGGATTTTCGGGGTGCAAGGCCATGCGGCCGATTTTCTAAGCGGCGCCTTAGAAGCAGGATTTCCTCAGGACTGCAGTCAATTCTTCGAAAATTCAGCAGAAGCTGCGAAATTTCTTGAGCAATTCATCACCCCTGGCGATTTGCTCCTGTTGAAAGGGTCACGCGGCACCAAAATGGAAAAAGTCCTTGAGGCGATTGACGCCCAGCACAAGCGCATTTGGCTGTCCAAGCCTAGGGAAGTTGTCGAGGCGGGCCCGAGAAGGCGCAACTGAAATGCTCTATTACCTGTTCTTCTTCGTCCTGCGCCCTCACTTCAGCCCTCTGAACGTTTTTCGCTACATCACCGTGCGCACCGCTGTGGCCAGCTTGACCGCGCTCGCTCTTTCGCTGCTCCTCGGTCCGTGGATGATCGAGCGCCTCCGGTCCATGCAGGTAAAACAATACATTCGTGAAGAAGGTCCCAAGGCCCATCAAGCCAAGGCCGGAACGCCCACCATGGGAGGCCTGCTCATCGTCTCGGCCATCGTGATCCCGACCCTACTGTGGGCGGATTTGCGCAATACCTACGTCGTGTTGGCGGTCGGTGCAACGCTCGCCTTCGGAACCATCGGCTTCATCGACGATTACAGCAAAGTTGTTCGCAAGCACAATCGCGGCCTGACGGCGGCCGGCAAGTTCTTCTTGCAAGTGCTGACCTGCGCATTTGTCGGGGCACTGCTCGTCGGCTTGCAGGCCGAGCACAAATATTCAACGCAGCTCAGCGTGCCATTTGCGAAGAATCTGCACCCCGACCTGGTGATCGACCGTGCCCGCAATCTACCGGCGATTTGGCCGATCGCGTATGCGCCGTTCATCTTGTTTCTGGTGATCGTAATAGCGGGCCTCTCCAATGGCGTCAATCTCACCGATGGTCTTGACGGCCTGGCGATCGGATGCGTCCTGATAACTGCCGTTGCGCTGACGGTCATCACTTATCTGTCAAGCAACGCGCGTTTTGCCGAATATCTGGAAATTCAAAAAATTCCCGATGCCGCCGAGCTGACGATTTTCTGCGGCGCCTTGGTGGGCGCGTCACTTGGTTTTCTCTGGTACAACACGCATCCGGCGGAAATGTTCATGGGAGATGTGGGCTCACTAGCGCTGGGAGGAGCCATTGGCACCGTCGCCGTGATCCTCAAGCAGGAAATTCTGATGGTCTCGATCGGCGGTATTTTCATAATCGAACTGCTGTCGGTAATCGTTCAAGTGGGCTCCTTTAAACTGACCGGAAAGCGTGTGTTTCGTATGGCGCCACTTCATCACCACTTCGAACTAGCCGGCTGGAGTGAATCGAAGATCATTGTCCGATTCTGGATCGTGGCTCTCGTGTTGGCGCTGTTTTCGTTGACGACTCTGAAATTGAGATAGGCGCTTGAGACCCGGGTACGATTTCGCAGGCAAGCGCGTGCTCGTAATTGGGCTCGCACGCACGGGTGAAGTAGTCTCCGTCTTCGCCGCCGGCTATGGTGCGGCCGTCACCGCGACGGACGAGAAGCCCGAGAGCGAGCTGATGCCGATAGCCGCGAAGCTCCGCAAGCTAGGCATTCGGTTGGAATTGGGCGGACACCCGCCCGATCTATACCTTGAAAAGGATTTGGTCGTGGTCAGTCCTGGCGTACCCTCAAATCTGCCGCTCCTTGTCAATGCGCGCAAGGCAGGCATTCCCGTGTGGAGCGAAGTCGAACTCGCCTGGCGCTTCCTGCGCGGCAAACTCGTCGCCATCACCGGCTCGAACGGCAAAACAACCACAACGGCGCTCACCGCGCACATTCTCAATACAGCAGGCCTCGAAGCATTTGTGGGCGGCAACATCGGCACGCCGCTGCTCTCCCTTGTTGAGTCGTCTACCGATTCGAGTGTCACAGTCGCGGAACTGAGCAGCTTCCAGCTCGAAAATGTCGAAGCCTTTCACCCCGAAATCGGCGTGCTACTGAATCTGACGCCAGACCATCTGGATCGCTACGCGTCCTTTGAAGAATACGCCGCGACGAAGATGCGCCTCTTTTCTAACCAGCTCGACCGTGATTGCGCGGTCCTGAATGCCGACGATCCCGAGATTACCAAGCGCATGCCATCGGGGCAGCAGCTCTTCTGGTTTAGCCGTCAGAAACGCGTAGCCGCCGGCGCGTTTCTGCGCGAGGGGCAACTCATCTTTCGCAGTGAGGGCGACGAGGTTTCCTTGGCCAGAGGTGAAGACATCCCCTTGCGCGGCGAGCATAACGTTGAAAACGTGCTCGCCGCATGCAGCGCAGCGTATCTTGCAGGAGCCGATCCGGCCGCGATTGCCAACGGTGTAAAGACGTTCGGCGGTATCGAGCATCGCCTGGAATTTGTGGCGGAAATCAGCGGCGTGGAATTCTTCAACGATTCGAAAGCCACAAACGTTGAAGCGGCACGGAAAGCGATCGAAGCGATTGCCGGTCCACTAATTGTGATTCTCGGCGGTAAGGACAAAGGCAGTCCGTATACTCCGCTGGTCGGGCCGCTCAAGCAGCGCGCTCGCACCGCAATTCTGATCGGCGCCGCCGCCGAGAAGATCGCGGCGGATTTCGGCCATCTGGTGCCCTACGTCCACGGAGAGACTCTCGATCGAGCCGTGCAGTTGGCCATCAGCGCCGCGCAGCCGGGCGACACCGTCTTGCTCGCGCCGGCCTGTTCGAGCTTCGATCAGTTCGTCAATTACGAGCACCGTGGCCGCGTGTTCAAACAACTCGTGCGCAGCGCCGCGGAGCGCTGTGCCTCGGGCGCGCCTCTGCGAAACGTGCAACAGAAAGGATAGGAATGCCTCGCAGCCTGCAACATGATCGACAGCTTTTCATTGTGACGCTGGCCTTGTGTTTTGCGGGCGCTGTGATGGTTTTCAGCGCTTCGGCGGTGACCCTGCGCGAAGAGGGGCATAACGGCTACGCGTTTCTCGTTCGCCAGCTGTTGTGGGCCGCCATTGGCATCGCCGGAATGTTCTGGTTGATGCGCACCGATTACCGCAAGCTCCGCCAGCCGCGTGTGATCTTCACCGCGATATCGGCCACGCTGGTCCTACTGATCGCAGTGTTTTTCCTCGACCGTTCCCACGCGACGCACCGCTGGGTTCGCCTGGGCCCTTTCGGTTTTCAGCCATCGGAAATCGCCAAAGTCGTGGTCATTGTTTATCTTGCCTGGTTCCTCGAAACGCGCTCGGCGCCGCGTGCTGCTGGTATCAATAACATCCGCCAGACACTTCTGCCCGCGCTGGGAGCCGTCGTGGCCATCGTGGTGCTCGTCTACAAGGAGCCGGATATGGGCACCGCCTGCATGATCTTCTTCATCGCTACGGTGATGCTGTTCATCGCCGGACTTTCCTATCGCTATATCGGTGGCGCGGTGCTCGCGGCCCTGCCTTTGATCTACATCGCCATCGCCAGCGTGCCCTATCGCCTTCAGCGCGTGCAGGCCTACTTTTCGCCCGGTGCTGACCCCCAAGGCCATGGTTTTCAGCTCGCGCAATCGCTGATCGCCGTCGGCTCAGGCGGATTTTCCGGCGTTGGCCTGATGGAGAGCCGGCAAAAGTTGTTCTTCCTGCCTGAGGCGCACACAGACTTCATCTACTCGATTATCTGCGAAGAACTCGGATTCATCGGAGGCGTGATCGTGCTGGCGCTCTTTGCCGTGTATGGGTGGCGCGGATGTGTGGCCTCGCTGAAGGCGCCGGACGCTTTTGGCCGCTTCCTGGCGATCGGAATCACGACCATGGTCGTGGGCCAGGCGCTGGTGAACTTAAGCGTCGTGCTCGGCCTCGTACCGACCAAAGGCATCCCCCTCCCGTTTATCAGCTACGGAGGCTCCAGTTTGATCGGCATGTTGCTGGCAACCGGCGTGCTCCTCAACATCAGTCAGCACGCGGATGAAACGTGAGTGCGGATGCCCAGCGCGAAGCGAAGACGTTACTTATAGCAGGCGGCGGCACAGGCGGCCACGTTTTCCCGGCCCTGGCGATCGCCCAGGAATGGCTCGGGCGTTCAGGCGACAGTGAACGGCGGCCAGCAGTAGAAAGGCGTGTTGTGTTTGCGGGGACCGAACGCGGAATGGAAGCGCGGCTTGTGCCGCAAGCGGGCTTGCCGCTGGAGCTGATCCGCGTGGCCGGCCTGAAAGGCATCGGAGGGGCCAAATTTCTTCGTAATGCGGCGATGCTACCGGCCGGCCTGCTCGACTCTGAAAAAATCCTGCATCGCCATCGCTTTAACGCCGCCTTGGGAGTTGGTGGTTACGCGTCCGGTCCCCTGATGCTGCTGGCCGCCCTGCATGGCATTCCGAGCGTGGTGTTCGAACCGAATGTCGAGCCGGGCTTCACCAATCGCGTTCTGGCCCGTCTGGCCACCCGAATCGCCGTCGCAAACCAGCAAACGGCAGCCCGATTGGGCCCCCCAGCGGTTGTGACGGGCTGCCCCATCCGCAAAGAGTTCTTCGAAATCCCTCGAAAAGAGCACCACCAGCCCTTCCATGTCCTTATCACCGGCGGCAGCCGCGGTGCGCTTCCCATCAATCGGGCGGTCGTCGATTCTCTTGACCAGCTGGTAGTGCGAAAAAATCAACTTTTCATCGTGCATCAGACCGGCGAACGTGACTATAATGCCGTTCGAGTTGCTTATGCACGTCGCCAGTTTCAAGCGGAGGTCGTCCCCTTCATCGAAAATATGGCGGAGAGGTTTGCCCAGGCCGACCTGATTGTTTGCAGGTCGGGAGCGATCACTGTCGCGGAGGTATCCGCCTCTGGACGAGCCGCCATCTTCATCCCTTTCGGCGCAGCAACCGACGCACACCAGACTCTTAACGCGCAGGCCATGCAGGATGCCGGCGCGGCCCGGCTCCTGCCGCAAGAGGAGCTCACGCCGGAAAGGCTCACAGGCGAAGTTTTTTCTCTCCTGGACCAACCCCGTAGAATTCAAGAGATGGAAGATCGCGCCCGCGCGCTCGCTCGTCCGCGCGCCGTCGAGGATATCGTCGATCTCCTCGAAGAGGTGGCCCGGTCGTGACCGTCACATTTCGCAATTTTCAGCGCATCCACCTGGTGGGGATCGGCGGCAGCGGCATGAGCGGCATCGCAGAAGTGTTGCTATCGAGTGGCTATGCCGTTTCCGGCTCGGATTTGAAGTTGACGCCGGTCACCCAGCATCTCGAGAAGTTTGGCGCTACGATTTACGAATCGCATGCCGCCGAAAACGTCCATGGCGCGCATGTCGTGGTCGTATCTGCCGCGGTTGCAGACGATAACGTCGAATTGATCGAGGCACACCGCCAAAAAATACCGGTGATTCCTCGTGCTGAGATGCTGGCCGAACTGATGCGTCTGAAATTCGGCATCGCCGTGGCTGGCGCGCACGGAAAAACCACCGCAACTTCGCTGGTTGCTTCCGTCCTCGCCGCGGCAGGCCTTGATCCAACGTTCGTTGTCGGCGGGCGAGTCAACCATGCTGGCTCGCACGCCCGTGTCGGCGAAGGCGAATACATGGTCGTCGAGGCGGACGAAAGCGACGGCTCGTTTTTGTTACTGGCACCTGTGATTGCGGTCATCACCACGATTGATCGCGAGCACCTCGATCATTACAAATCGCTCGATGACATCCAAGAAACGTTCCTGCAATTCGCCAATCGCGTGCCGTTCTACGGATCGGTGGTCCTTTGCCTCGATGAACCTAACGTGCAGGCGATCCTCCCGCGGGTGAAACGCCCCGTGATCACCTATGGCACTTCGAACCAGGCGGATCTGGTGATCTTGGATGTTAGGCTCAACGGTCTTTCAAGCGAGTTTCGCCTGAAATACCACGGCGACGATCTCGGCATGTTCGGCTTATCTGCGCCACCGGGAATTCACAATGTGCGCAACGCTTCCGCAGCTGCGGCGGTTGCGCTCGCTCTGAATGTTCCAGCCGACCTGATCCGTCAGGGCCTCGCAAAATTTTCAGGCGTCGCGCGCCGCTTTGACGTCAAAGGCAAATTCTGCGGCGTCACGCTGATTGACGATTACGGCCATCACCCTGTCGAGATTCGCGCCACACTTGAGGCTGCGCGCCTCTGCGGCTACCAACGCCTGTTGGTGCTCTTCCAGCCGCATCGCTATACGCGCACGCAGCACCTTTGGGAGGACTTTTGGCTCTCCTTCAATCAGGCCGACGTGCTAGTAATCACAGACATTTATGCGGCGGGTGAATCGCCTATCGAAGGCGTCACCGGCGAACGTCTGGCCGAGGCCATCAGCGCTGCTGGCCACAAGGCGGTGATCTATTCGAGCACCCTGCAAGGGGGTATCGAGTTCATTCTTCGCGAGGCGCGCCCTGGCGACGCCGTTTTAACCATCGGCGCGGGCAGCGTCGGCCGCGTGACGGACGAGCTGGCCATGTTGCTCGGTGCAAAGGCTGCGGTTCCACATGCGGATTAACGATCAACTGGTGGCGCGACTCAAAGAAGTTGGAACCCAAGTCTGCTCGGACGTTTCGCTGGCCGAGCGCACTTCTTTGGGAATTGGCGGCACGACCGACGAAATTCTGTTGCACCGACATGAGACCATCCCGCAAGTGATGCACTTGCTTGCCGAGGAGGAAATTCCGCATAAGCTTCTCGGCGGCGGCACGAACGTATTGGTGGACGACGACGGACTCTCCTTCATCGTCCTGCGTCTGCCCAGCTCACCTGCCGCTGTGCTCGTGGAAGGGAACACGGCATACGTCGACGCCGGCGCGGATTTGGGTGGCACGGTCACCCTTTGTGCGAAGCACGATCTCGGCGGCATGGAAGGGCTGATCGGCGTTCCCGGGAGCGTGGGCGGCGCCCTGCGGATGAATGCCGGTGCGTATGGGACGCAGATTGGCCCGCACGTGCGCGAGGTCGAACTCTACCGGGCTAGGTCGAGAGCCATAGAGACCCTCCGCGGCCAGGAGTTCCGCTTCGCTTACCGGCACACGTCGTTCGCCGCGGAGGATGTGCTGCTGCGCGTAAAACTCGAATTGCCCTCTAAGCCCTACAAGGAAATCCTGCAAGGGATCAAAATCTGTAACGCGAAGCGTCGTGCAAGTCAGCCGCTAAACCAAAAGAGCGCGGGCTGCATTTTCAAGAATCCGCCGGGTACTTCCGCCGGACGCATGATCGACGAGCTGGGCTTGAAGGGGCATCGTGTGGGCGATGCCATGGTCAGCGATCGGCACGCCAATTTTTTTGTGAACGCCGGTCGCGCTCGCTGCGTGGACATGCTGAAACTAATCGACGATGTGCGTGAGCGCGTGCGTAGCGCGTACGGAATGGAACTGGAAAACGAGGTAATCGTCTGGCGAAACTAAAAGCGATCGACGGCGAGGCTCGCCTGTTGGAGGGGCCAATTTATCCGCAGGAAGTTATGGCGGAGGAAGAGCCGAGGTACCTTCGCCGCCAGAAGCCAGTCGAAATCAAGCGGCGGAAATTCAGCCGTCAGGCCTGGAAAACGTATCTGCGCCTCACCCTTTTTGGCGCGCTTGGCCTGGCCGGCGCGGCGGCAGCCTATCAATGCGGGCGTTTCTTGCTCACGTCGCGGCAGATGGCCCTGCTTCATCCCGACCAGATCAGCATTGAAGGCAACCATTACGTTCGGCTGCAGAGCGTACGCCAAATCTTCTTTGCCGATCGCGGCAAAAGTCTGGTTCAAATTCCCATCGACCAACGGCGGCACCAGATAGAAATGTTGTCCTGGGTGGACCACGCCGCGGTGCGCCGCGCCTTGCCCAACCGGATCGAGGTGGACATCACCGAGCGCACCCCGATTGCCTTCCTGCGAGAGGGAAGTCAGCTCTCGCTCGTCGATGCACACGGCGTCATCCTGGAGCGCCCGCTCGAAGGAGACTTTCATTTTCCCGTTGTGGCCGGAATCAGCCAGCAAAGCGCACTGGAAGATCGCGAGCAGCGCATGCAGCTTTTCTCCAAATTCATGCAGGAGATCACTTCGGTCAATTCCAGCGCAACCGATCAGGTGAGCGAGGTCGATCTCTTTGATGCGCACGATCTTCGTGCCACGCTGACTGGCTTCGAAAACGATGTTGCGGATGAGCCCAACCTAGGCGCGCCGAGGGCACCGGTGCAGGTGCATTTCGGCGATGACGATTTTGCAGGCAAGTACCAGACGCTTGTTGACGACTTTGGCGGATGGCAGGCCAAGGCAGGGCGCATCGAATCGGTTGATTTGCGCTTCAGCCGCGAGGCCGTGGTGAATCAGGATACGACGGTTAGGCCGCATCCGACGGCCGGAAAGACCCATGCGCTGTTGCACTGAGAGAGTGATGTGTAAGGAGAGCATTTCCATCGTGCGGTTCCGCGGAAGGGTTGGCCCCTATGGCCGCGGATCGGGTGTTTCTCCGGAAATTGGACGGTTTGGGGACCCAAGAGGAAATGTGACGGGCCAGCCCGTCAGTTTTTTGCGTGGGAGTCGTGAACAGCGGACGGGGTAAGGAGCGGAGAAGTTGACCAGGAAAGAACGGCATATCGTAGCGCTCGATATCGGCAGCACGAAAACCTGCGCGCTCGTCGGCGAAATGGACGACGCAGGCGGTGTGAAATTCGCGGCTCTCGGCGCGGCCGAATCGAAAGGCTGGCGCAAAGGACAGATCGTCAACCTTGATCTGGCGGTCAGCTCCATACGTCGCGCGATCGAAGAAGCGGAAACAATCGTCGGCGTCCCCGTGGAGTCGGCGGTGATCGGGGTGGCTGGCAGCCACGTGCGCGGGGTGAATAGCCGGGGCGGAATCACCATCGGCGGCAGGCCCCGCGACGTTCAACGCGAAGATGTGCGGCGCGCCGTGGAGGCTGCTCGCGCCGTCACACTTCCCGGGGATCGCGAGGTTCTGCACGTCCTTCCGCAGGAATTCTTCCTCGACGGACAAGACAATATTCGCGATGCGATCGGTATGGTCGGCCAGCGCCTGGAAGCGAACGTCCACATTGTGACGGCATCCGGCACGGCCACGCAAAATATCGTCACCGCCGTCAATCGCGCCGGCGTCCGCGTGGACGATACGGTTCTCGAGCCCTTTGCGTCCGCCGAAGCTTGCCTCACGCAGGACGAACGCGAACTCGGTGCTTGCCTGCTCGACATCGGTGGGGGCACCACCGAGCTGATTGCCTATACGGGCGGTGTGGTGCGCCACACGGCGGCGATTCCTGTCGGCGGCGATCATTTCACGAACGACCTCGCCGTCGGCTTGCGCACACCCATTCCCGAGGCCGAAAAAATAAAGCGCGATCATGCCCAAGTGTGTCGCGAACTGCTCGGCGAGGACAAGCCCATCGAGATTCAAAGCGTCGGCAATCGTCCGCCTCGCACGATCTTCTCCCGCATGGTCGGCGAGATCGTAATCCCGCGCGCCCAGGAACTGCTCTCACTCGTTCGTGACGAACTGCGCCGCGCCGGTCTGGAAAAGCAAATTCCCGCGGGCCTGGTACTGGCGGGTGGCGGGTCGCATCTGCACGGCCTGCTGGAGCTGGCCGAACGCGTTTTCAATTTGCCGCTACGCGTCGCCGTGCCACGAGGCCTCGCTGAAATGAGCGAGCAGGTTTCCCAGCCCGAGTATTCCACGGCCATCGGACTCGTTCTTTACGGGGCGCGCACGCGCCGCGTCGCGGGGCCGCGTCCGACAGGCTTCTTCGGCAAATTGAAGAGCATGTTTGCGGGGGCATAACCGTTGTAGCGCGGAGTGGGTTTGAGGTCACGGCTTAGCCGCTCCCCGTTCAGGCGGGCGGGAGGTCCAGGGGAATTCGAAATTGGAGATTTCAGCTTGGAGATTTGGAAATCTGCAACCGGGAGGCAGCATGGCACTAAAAGAATCGAACCTTCGGGTTTCGTTCAGTGAAGAACCGCAGGAGGGCGCCAAGATAAAAGTGATCGGCGTGGGCGGCGGCGGATGTAACGCCGTCAATCGCATGATTCGAGCCAAGGTGGAAGGCGTCGAATTCATTGCCGCTAACACCGACGCACAGGCGCTCAAGCTTTCGCAGGCGCCCGTCAAACTCCAGCTTGGCGCGAAATTGACCAAGGGTCTTGGCGCAGGCGCAAACCCTGAGGTCGGCCGTAAGGCGGCGCTCGAAGACACCGACAAGATTCTCGAGGCCCTGGACGGCGCGGATATGGTGTTTGTTACTTCCGGCCTTGGCGGCGGCACGGGGAGCGGCTCTGCCCCCGTCGTCGCGAACCTGGCAAGCGAACTCGGCGCCCTTACCGTAGCTGTCGTGACCAAGCCGTTCGCCTTCGAAGGCAAGCGCCGCATGCAGCAAGCCGAACAGGCTCTCAACGAGCTCATCGGCTGCATTGACACCGTCATCGTCATTCCCAACGAGCGCCTCATGGAATGCGTCGAGCAGGGAACCAGCTTCTTCGAATCGTTCCGCATCGCCGACGACATTCTGCGTCAGGCCGTGCAGGGGATCAGCGACATCATCACCATACCCGGCATCATCAACCGCGATTTCGCCGACGTGCGCACCATCATGTCGGGTCAAGGCTACGCCGTCATGGGCACAGCCGTGGCCTCGGGATCGAATCGCGCAATCGACGCCGCAAATCGTGCCATCAACAGCCCGCTGCTCGAAGACAATTGCATCAACGGCGCCCAAGGAATCCTGATCAACGTGACCGGCTCTTCCACACTCTCGCTCCATGAAGTCCATGAGGCATCCTCGATCATCCAGAAAGCCGCGCACGAAAATGCCAACATCATCTTTGGAGCGGTGCAGGACGACGCGATGAAAGAATCCGTCAAGATCACTGTGATCGCCGCTGGCTTTCGCGAAGTGGCCAACAAGAAAACGCACGCGAAGCCTTCCTATCTGGCGAAAACGTGGAAGGCGGGGCGCGAAGTCCCGGTTGCGCCGGAGCAAACGAACGTCGTGCAGCAGGTCGCGCACAATGTCGTCGACGTCGCGCCGGAGATCGCCGTGGACGATCTGGACGTTCCCACATTCCTCCGCCGTCAGGCCCAAAAAGCCTAGCGCGACGTTCTTAGGGCGCGCGCAGCTTTGGTTTTTCTGCATCGACTGCCTACGCTCGGCAGGCGGGGTTTGCGTTCAGCGTGTGGGCGAATCGTCGAGGGTGCCTGTGTGCCGCCGCTTCCGCCGATAGAGGCTCGAAGGCTAACCCGTCAGCAGCACCAACTCCGATTTCACAGTGGCCCCGAAGGGCCAAAGGCCCTGCGGGGGACCCATCCTGGGCCACAGGTGTGGGACAACGTTGCTCAACCCTCAGGTATAATCTTCCGATGCGTCGAACTATAGAAAACCAGCACCGGGCGTTCGGTATGTGTCTCTCGCCCTTCTTCGCGATAGCCGTGAGCATCCTCCTGGTCTGTCGGCCGTGCCTTGCGACGGGCCCGATTTACGGCCAGGCAC
>Ga0306923_10001297_pt1 | contig 21906 bp, 18 predicted proteins | sample sta12Can44000108_FD_203841 | JGI IMG/M metagenome (GOLD analysis project Ga0306923, IMG submission 203841) | Lab enrichment of tropical soil microbial communities from Luquillo Experimental Forest, Puerto Rico - statanox.12C.anox.44.000.108 (v2)... | ecosystem: Environmental > Terrestrial >... | reverse complement strand
GAGGCGATGATCGCCCGGATGATGGGACAGAACGCCGCCGCGCAATTCGGCATAGAGCCAATTAACCAGGCCGCTGGGGTGGTATCATGAAAATCAGCACCGACCATATCCTGACCAGCCATGCCGGCAGTTTGCCGCGCCCTGACGCGCTGATCGAGGCATGGGGGGCAAACGAAGAGCAAGCGCTGACGCAACAGCTGACGACGGCGGTGGCCGAGGTGGTGCGCCGCCAGAAGGAGCTAGGCATCGACGTCCCGGGCGATGGCGAGTTCGGCAAGCCGATGGCGCAACGGGTGAACTATGGTTCGTGGTGGCGATATTCGTGGGGCCGCCTCGGCGGGCTCGATCCGAACGGTCCGAGCTTGTACGAGATGGAAGCGCACCGGTCCCGCACCGGTCACGTCGTCCTAACGAGCTTTGGCGATCGTCGCGACCGCACCCGGTTTGCTGCAGCCTATGGCGACCCCGATTCGGGGATTACCACCGGACCGAGGCCGCCGGCGCCGATCTGCATTGCTCCGATCCACTACGCCGGTCACGAGGCCATCAACGCCGACATCACGAATTTTAAAGCGGCCCTGACCGCCGCTGGGGTCGAGGAGGGTTTCATGACTGCGGTTGCGCCGGCGAGCGCCTCGCGGATCGGCAACGCCTACTACAAGACCGAGGAGGAGCTGCTTTACGCCTGCGCCGACGCGATGCGCGAGGAATACAAAGCGATCCTTGATGCCGGGCTCGTGCTGCAGCTCGACGATCCAGCGATCGCCGAGAATTGGGACCAGATCAATCCCGAGCCGAGTGTCGAAGAGTACCAGAAGTTCACGATGGTGCGGGTAGAGGCATTGAACTACGCGATCCGCGGGCTGCCGCAGGACCGCATCCGCTTTCATTTGTGCTGGGGCAGCTGGCACGGCCCGCATACGACGGACATCGCGATGCGCGACATCGTCGAGGTCATGCTGGCGATCAACGCGCAGGCCTATTCGTTCGAGGCCGGCAACGTCCGTCACGAGCACGAATGGAAGGTCTGGCAGGATGTCAAGTTGCCCGACGGCAAACTGATCCTGCCCGGTGTCGTCAGCCACGCGACGAACGTCGTCGAGCACCCGGAACTGGTCGCCGATCGCATCTTACGCTTCGCCAATCTAGTCGGGCGAGAGCGGGTCATTGCCTCGACCGATTGCGGGCTCGGCGGCCGCATTCATCCCGACATCGCCTGGGCCAAGCTCGACGCGCTGGCGCAAGGTGCGGCATTGGCGAGCCGCGAGCTCTGGGGAAGAAAACCATGAGAGTCAGTTCCGACCGCATCCTGACCAGCCATGCCGGGAGCCTGCCGCGCCCCGACGATCTGATCGAAGCGAACCGCGCCCGGGAGGCCGGCGAGGCGACCGACGAGCATGCGTTTCGTGAGACGCTGCGACGGGCAGTGGGCGACGCCGTACGCCATCAGAAAGAGCTCGGCATCGATGTCCCCGGCGACGGCGAGTTCGGCAAGTCGGTCGGCAATCGGGTCAATTACGGCGCGTGGTGGAACTATGCATTCCAGCGGCTGGGCGGGCTCGAGCTCGGCGGGCCGAACCTCGACCACATGACCCGACGGCGCGCCCGCCCCGGCGAGATCGTGCTGACCAACGCCGCGAGCCGCCGCGATCGCATTCGGTTCGCCGCGGCCTATGCGGATCCGGTCTCGGGCGTCTTCATGGGCCCCCGTCCCGCGACCGGGCCGATTTGCGTTGGTCCGCTAACCTATACCGGGCACGAGGCGATCAAGACCGACATCGCCAACTTCAAGGCGGCGCTGCAGGCGGCCGGGGTCGAGGAGGGGTTCATGACCGCCGTCGCCCCAGGCAGCGCGTACCGCATCCCAAACACCTTTTACGAGCGCGACGAGGACTTCCTCTATGCCTGCGCCGAGGCGATGCGCGAGGAATACGAGGCAATCCTCGATGCGGGGCTCATCCTCCAGCTCGACGATCCGGCGACCGCGACGAGCTGGGACATGATCGATCCCGAGCCGACGGTCGAAGACTACCGGAAGTTCATCATGGTCCGGGTCGAGGCGCTGAACCATGCGTTGCGCGGCCTGCCGCAGGACCGCATCCGCTTCCATTTGTGCTGGGGCAGCTGGCACGGTCCGCACACCACCGACATCGCGATGCACGACATCGTTGAGGTCATGCTGGCGGTCAACGCGGGCGCCTATTCGTTCGAGGCCGGCAACGTCCGCCACGAGCATGAATGGAAGGTGTGGCAGGAGGTCAAATTGCCCGACGGCAAGATCATCCTACCGGGGGTCGTCAGCCATGCCACCAATGTCGTCGAGCATCCCGAATTGGTGGCCGAGCGCATTTCGCGCTTCGCCAACCTCGTCGGCCGGGAACGGGTTATCGCCTCGACCGATTGCGGGCTCGGCGGCCGCGTCCACCCCGACATCGCCTGGGCCAAGCTCGAAACGCTGGCGCAAGGTGCAGCACTGGCGAGCGGCCAACTCTGGCCCTGAAGAAATGACCTAGCGGCGGAGTAGCCGGCGGCGTCGCTGCGGCAGTTGCCGACGCCGGACCCTCACCGGCAGCGGCGCCTCAGGAGATGGCTCAGCGGGTGGAGGCAGTGCTTCGACGAGTTCGGCCCGCTCGCGTTCGAGCACCGCGATCTGCTGCTGTACGTCGCGCGCTTCGTCGAATTTGAAGGAGGACATCGCCAGATCGTGCCGGGCTTCGAGCCCGGCGAGTTCGCGCTCCACAGCGGCGAGCCGCGCGCACTTGGCTTCAAACTCCGCCATCATCTGCCTTCCGGACGAGTTGCATCTCCGCTGCCGACAGCGGAAAAACCCGTTTCAGCACCCAAAACCGCCCCACGCGTCGTCAAAAGTTTCGGGCAGATCAGATGATTGGCTATAAATTGGGCAAGCCTATCGACAGCGGAATTTTGTACCTCCAAACCGGGGTTGGCAGCGGACCGGCAGTGGAATTCAACACAGCACAGACTCACCCCCCGCAAGGGGGCGGCGCAAATAGCCGGTGATCCATTCGGCGGTGCGGCGGATGCCGCCAAAGGTGAAGACGTGCAGGCCGTCGATCGGCCAGCGTGGATCCTCCTCCGCCACCAGCACGCCGATCAGCGCATCGGGGCCGGCTTCCGCGAGGATCCGCGCGAAGGCGGTATGGCCGCGGGCGAGCGCACGCAACGATGCGCCGATGCCGCAGCGCACTGCGAACTTGGCCAAGGTCGCGACGGTCGCCGGCCCGGCGATGCCGACCAGAACTGGGCAGACGATGTCCCGGGCTCGCAGCGCGGCGATCCAGCGGAGGATCGGCGCGGCGTCAAAACCGAACTGGGTCAGCAGGGAGACATCGAGGCCCTGCCGGCCTGCGAGCTCCACCTTCGCCCGTAGCGCTTCGTCGAGGGTGCGCGCGGAGATCCTCGGATGCCCCTCGGGATAGCCGGCGAACGCAACCTCGCGCAAGCCGTGGCGCTCGATCAATCCGGAGGCCAAGAGATCGTAGGCGTCGGGGAACGGACCCACCGGATGGTCTGGATCGCCGCCGATGATCAGAGCAGCCGTTACCGCCGCTTCGGCCTCCGCGCGCTGCAGGAAGTCGTTCGCCTGCGTGAAACTCGCGAGCCGACGCACCGCGATATGGGGCACCGGGCTGAAGCCGGCATGCCGCAATCTCGCACAGGCAGCGACGATGTCGTGATGCGTGACGCTGCCCGGGTGGTTGACGAATACGGTCGTGCCGGGATCCAGCAGCTCGCGCAGCTTCTCTCCAGCAAAGTCGTCGCGCGGCGAGATCTCGATCGAGCATGCGGCAACCAGTTCGGTCGCTCGGTGCCGCGCGAGATCGGGTGCCGCACGCGGTTCTTTCATCGCGGCCCTCATCAGCCCAAACCCCGCTTGCGCGAAATGACGTAGGATTCGTCCCAGAACCACAGCCCGCCCTGCACGCGCAGCACCTCCCTCGTCGCCTCGAGGTAGGCGCCGCTGCTGATCGCCTCCGACAGCCGCTCGTCCTCGACCTGCGCGACGTAGACAGCGGCGTTCCAGGCCGCGAACAAGGTCGAGGTGCCGATCGTCTCGCTGATCTCGCTCGGCAGGGTGTGCATGTCGTAACGAAACAGCGAGCGTGCGTCGGCATAGGCGCCGAAATTGAGCTCGCGCCCGGCATTGCCGAGCTCCGCCTTGGTCGCGCGCAATAAGGCGTGGCGATCTGTCGTGAACGGGTTCTCGCCGGGCCAGACCTTCTGGATGACCTCCAGCCCCGGGTCGTGACCGTGTGAGTGGATCGCGATCAACCGCCCGCCGGGCGCCAGGCTGCGCGCCAGCGGGGCCACGACCCTCTTCGCCTTGAACTCGATCGGGGCGCGCGCGCGATAGGGTTGGGAAGCGATCACCAGATCGTATTCGGCGTTGGTGAAGCCGCGGCGCGGGCGGACCTGATCCAGCAGGAACTTGTGGTCGTCGCGGTAGATCACCAGCACGACCGGCTTTTCATATACCGGATTGCCGGTGCCGGGGCTGATGCGAGCGCCCCAGTGCTCGGCGAGGAAGGGCCGCAGATCGCTGATCTGCGCCTCGAATTCGTGCGCCGTGTTGCCGGTCAGCGAGAGCTCGTGCCAGACGAGGCTGGTGGCCGAGGTCACCGAGTTGGGCTTCAGCCACGGCGCCTCGGAGTAGAGCATGTTGGTGATGACCAGCACCATCGCCGGATGCTCGAACAACCGGTCGGGCATCTTTTCGAGCACGAGCCGCACGTCCTCGACGCTCAGCTCCTTGCCGACGATATAGAACGGCATGGTCGGGAAGCGGGTGTGCATCGCCCGCATCGTACGCGCCAGCACCGTGCCGTCGCCCATGCCGGCGTCGAACACGCGCAACGCCGGCGGGCGCGGATGGATGTTGGCCAGCTCCAGGCCGACGCGCTGGGCGATCACCTGCTTCTCGCTGCAGGTGGTGACAAACAGCAGGTATTTCTGGCGGTTGTCGTAAAAGCGGAAATTGTGGGCAGCTCCCATGCTGGGCGCCCACAGAGGTGCCGGTATGGCGACCGGCACACCGTTGACACCCGGGTGAGGCTCGCGAGCGATGTAGGCCCGCACGCGTTCGACTGTGTCGGTCGTAACGCGGCCGCCAAGCCGCAGCCGGCCGACGAGCTTCCCGTCGTTGACGGCCAGGCGCCCGAACGTCGATTCCGCGATGCCGGCGCCGCGGCAATATTCGGCGATGTCGCGCAACAGCGCTTCACTCATTTCACGCCCTCTCGATATCTCGAATCGAGAGTTAGTCACGGACTTAACGCCGGTCAACCAAAATCGCGCCCACTATACGAGTGGGCGACGAAGTGGGATGGTGCCCACTCCTCGGATTGCGGACCTTCGCTGATCTCGTCGGAAACGGTTAGAGCGCGCTGAAGCTGCTATGAAGTGAACTCCACAGCGATCGGCGCCAGTACGAACTGACGGATTTTGGTACTTCGGCGGTATCAAATCCGCGGCAGACCAGGCGTAAATGAGCGCGGCATCCCCGATCCGTCGAGTGCTGGGGGAAATCGAAGCTCAATCGAGCTTGAACTCCCCGTCGAATAGGAATTGCACAATTGTGAAGGATTGAAGCGGGCCGTTTTCTGTACGCGATATCGTCGCTGCAAAGTCGGCAGCCTTCATCAATACACTGCTTTCTAGCGATTGGGCGGTGGATGCGCTGCATCCAGTGCATGAAGTTCATCCGGCGTCAGTGTGAGTGAGAGCGCTACAGCGTTCTCCTGTACATGCTCTGCCGAGCCGGATTCGGGAATTGCGATGACATTACCATTGCGGATGGTCCAGGCCAGCGCGACAGCGGCCGCCGAGCAATCATGTGCGGCGCCAATACGTGCAAGCGTGGAATCACGCAGCAGGCTGGCGCCGGCCCCGCCTAGCGGTGAATAGGCCATCACCGGCATACCGTGCTGCTCGCACCATGGCAGCAGGTCACGCTCGATACCGCGATTGCCGAGGTTGTAGAGGACCTGATTGGTCGCGCAGCGATCGCCGTGTGAAACACCGAAGAGGTCTTCCATGTCACTGACCTTGAAGTTGGACACGCCCCAGGCGCGAATCTTCCCCGCCACGCGTAGACTTTCGAACGCCGCCACAATGCTGGAGAGCTCAGTGTCCCGACTTGGCCAGTGCAACAGGTAGAGATCGAGATGATCAGTGCCGAGACGGCCGAGGCTCGCCTCACAAGCCCGCGCGATGCCGTCTCCCATCACGTGATTGGGCCACACTTTGGAGACCAGGAAGACGCTGTCGCGCTGACCGGCGATCACGTGGCCTATCAATTTCTCGGATCGGCCGTCGCCGTAAATCTCCGCCGTGTCGATCAATGTCATCCCGAGCGAAATGCCGGTGCGCAGCGCTTCTTCCTCAGCGGCGTCCGGACGTCTCCCCTGCGCGAGACCCGCAGAGCCCTGGCCGAGCGCCGGGACAATTGCTCCGTCGGGAAACTTTACCATAGGGGCCGCAGCACGAGCCGATGCACTCGATAGCACCCCAATCGTTGCGCCGACCGAGAAGAACGACAAGCCAAGCGCCACGCAAAATCCATTGAAATCACGCCGGTTCAGCAACTGCTTGTTCATACTGCACTCCCAGAGGCTTCCGCGGCGGCCAACAGATCAAGCTACCTGCAGGAGATCTGGTCATTTACCCGCATCGAGCCTGCACCACATGCAGCCAGTCACGCGCGGTATGCGCCTCGCCGCGATTTTTCGGATCCACAGCTTGGTGCGCGAGATCGCCCGCAGCTACAACGTCAGTCACAGCACGATTTCTCGACTGTGACCACGCGGCCCGTGCCGCACTAGATTTTTTGCTCTCTTCGCCATGACGCGAGAAGGCCCGTAAACGTGGATTTAGCCGCTGCCGATGCTTTTGGTGAAGCCGCCCAAGATGCCGCCTATCAGATCGCCAATGCGACTGTTGTCAAATTTAGATGTAGAACCATCCTCCACGGCCTTTCTCAACTCAGTGCCGAGTGATTCGTTAAGCCCGGAAGGAACCGCGTTCATTGTAGACAAGGCTTTCGTTGTGAGCATTACGTTCTCTGAAGCGTGAGCGCCGTACGCCTTGATATATCCCTCAGCGCTTAACCACCCGATAGTATACGCCAGCACTTCGTCGAAACTGCGGCCTGAGGGCAGCTTGTGCTTGCTCCAATCGTCATCGGCAACATCCATCGCCCTTGGCGATTCCTGCTGTGTCGATATTCTCAATGCCGGGGAATGCTTTATGTAGTTGAGCGAAAATCAATGCGGTGATCGTGTTGAACTCTTGAAAATTTAGAGGTACGGCCACGCCCATATGAGTTTCCCCCGCCCCGGCACAGAGGTACTCTGCCATTCGGTCGGGAGCCAACATAGCACAAAACAAGCCAAGGGAATTCACCAATGATATGGATTTTGGTGGCGGGACTTTGTAGCGTTATCGTATTGCTAATTGCCCTGTATAGACGCGCGCTCCACGACACGCACCACATGTTTTCGCTGCTGATTTTGGTTCTTCTCGACGATAGCGTATTCAACGCGCATCGTGCAACTGAAGCGGCGGCCGACCTCGAACGTCGACTCGATGATGGTGTTGCGCGCAAGGCGCGGCGGGACCGGTTCGAAATGCGTGACTTTGCGGGGCGGGCTGCGGCGGGCCATTCCGTTCCTCCTCGTTAGGTCAGGTGGGTGCGCAAGGTCCTCAATTCGATGCGGACAAAACGGTCCGCCTGCATGTGGTCAGCGATCCCGCCGCCGACAATCGCTTGCGCTTTGGGCCAGCTTGCCGAGCGCTCGACATGTCACCATCCTCCACCCGCTCGCAGCCGGGCGCGCTATTTTGCCATCACCGAGTGGACTTCTGATTAGGCCGGCGCCCTCACCGTCTGCGGCTGACAATTCCAGCGGAGGCCAAACGCTAAACACGCCGCGCCGTGTGCCCAAGCTCCACTGACCGTGGCGACCCTCGATCCGCTTTCCCGTCCGACAATCTTGTTGTCCAGTTTCGCGCCTAGGTCCAGGATTGCCCGACATTTTGGAGGCGGCCGCTGATCGGTCGGAGCTGTCAAACACAAGATCGTCAATTTCAGACGGAAGAGACCATGGCAACCAATTCAACCAGGTCCGCAAAGACGAAGGTTATTCACGCCGGCTTTTTGCTCGCCGATCCAGACATAGAGCCCAAGTCGGAGCAGAGCATTCTGATCGAAGGCGAGCGGATCAAAGCGGTGTCGAGCGGCTTCATCGATCTGCCTCGGGGCGGTGAGCTTATCGATCTTCGCGAGAAATTCGTACTGCCCGGCCTCATCGATTGCCACGTGCACCTGACGTCACAGCTCGACCGAGAGTCCCGATTGCGCAGGGTCGAAGATTCCGATCCCAAGGTCGGTTTCAATGCGGCGCACCACGCGGCAGTCACACTGGCCGCCGGTTTCACGACCGTGCGCGACGTCGGCGCCGTCGGTAACCCGGACATTATTTTCGCGTTGCGGGCCGCCGTTGCCGAGAAGAAGGTTGCGGGACCGCGGATTCTTTGCGTCGGCGCCATTCTCTCGCCCACAGGCGGTCACGCCCAGGTCTACGGCTATCGCCACGACGTTTGCGCCTGCGTGCAATCGACCTCGGGAATTTGCGACGGCGTCGACGAATGTCGCCGCGCCGTGCGCCGCCAGGTCAGCCATGGTGCGGACGCGATCAAGTTCGTGGCAACCGGTGGCGTGCTCTCCAACATCAAGGCCGGACTCGACCAGCAATTCACCGACGACGAAATCCGCTCGATCATCGAAACGGCCCATCGCCTGGGCCGGCGCGTCGCTGCCCATGCGCATGGCGCTGCCGGCATTAACGCGGCGCTCGAAGCGGGGGTCGATTCGATCGAGCATGGGAGCTTCCTCGACGCTCGCTCGCTCGAGCTGTTCATCGCCAAAGGCGCTTTCCATGTGCCTACGATCATTGCCGGCGTCACGGTTTTGGAGATGGCGCAGGAGGACGGCCTGTTGACGCCAGCGCAAATCGAGAAGGCGATGCTCGTCGGCGTCAAGATCAAGGAGGCCCTCGCCCGCTCGCACAAGGCTGGCGTGACTATAGCCTTCGGCACGGACATGGGTGTGGGGCCCCACGGACAGAACGCACGTGAGTTCGGCTTCATGGTCGAAGCAGGAATGCGTTCCCGCGAAGCGATCAAAGCAGCGACGGTCAACGCCGCCAAGCTGCTCGACCTTTCCGACGAAGTTGGAACGATCGCGCCAGGCAAATCGGCCGATGTGATCGCTGTCGATTCGAGCCCGCTCGACGACGTGTCTGTGCTCCAGCGCGTGGCCTTCGTAATGGCGCGAGGCGACGTCCATCTGGGCGTGACTTAGTTCCCGCCGTTGCGCTGCGGATCGGGAGTGGGCCTGCCAGCGCCGGCTGTGCTCAGCGTAGATATCGACTAACTCGAGTTGCTCAGGCCATTTGACGGACCTCAGCCTCGAGGACGAGGCCTCGTCTCGCTCTCCTTAGGCCTTAAACCCAATCGATCCAACCGCCCAGAATATCGATTCGCAGGCGTAACGTTCGAAGCCAGCGGGCTCCAGAATATGACTGCGTCGATTTGTCAACGTTAAATTTGCGATTTTGGTCACCATATCGGTGCGATTTCGCAGAGAAGAAGGTCCCCGGAGTCACGGCCGATGCTCGGTCGGGCCATTGGCCCCTGAGGGCGGGTCACGAGTTTCAACCTGAAGAAGAAAGCTGCTGTAGACTCGCTGCAGACTCGGCACCGGCCCTTGGCCAACTCAACTGTTTGTTGCAGCTGGCGGCAGCCCGCGGCGCCGGCTCAGTGCGTATCCAGCCAGTAACCGGCTTTCACGTGCTTTCACGGGAGTCGAGCCGGAGCCGATCGTTGCCCAGCGGCGCCGAACGGACGGCTTTGACGATCTGCTCCGGCTTTATCGGGGTCGTGTTGAACTCGGCGCCGAAGAGTGCCAGCGCGTCGGCGACGGCATTGGCGATCGCCGCCGGAGGCGCGACTGCACCGCCTTCGCCCACCCCTTTGACACCGAGCGGGTTCAGCGGCGACGGCGTATGCTGGTGGACCAGCACCATCTCGGGCATGTCGCCGGCGGTCGGCACCATGTAGTCAGCCAGCGAACCGGCCAACAGCTGGCCGTCGGGATCGTAGGCTATGTCCTCGAGCAGGATGCCGCCGAGGCCCTGGGCGGTGCCGCCGGCAATCTGGCCCTCGACCAAGAGCGGGTTGACGACAACGCCGCAATCATGAGCGATCGCGTATTTGTCGATCTTGACCTGCCCGAGCTCGCGATCGACCTCGACGATCGCGGCATGCGCGGCGTAGCTCCAGGTGACGGTCGGGGGCTCCCAGTAATAAGTCTCCTCGAGCCCCGCCTCGACCCCTTGCGGGCGGCCGTGATCCCAACCCGGGCGTGCCGCTTGCGCCACCTGGGCCAGACTGACCGACGTCCCCGGTACGCCGACGACACCGATGCCGTCGTCCCGCAATTCGAGATCGGCGGTTGCGCACTCCAACAGATTGGCGGCGATCGCGAAGGCCTTCTGCCGCAAGCGCTCGTTGGCATGGTGGAGTGCTGCCGACACATTCACTGTGCTGCGGCTGGCGAAGGTGCCCGACCCGCCCGCAATCCCGGCCGTGTCGGCAAATGAAATGATCACGTCGTCGGGAGCGACCCGCCACGCATCGGCGACGATCTGGGCGAAGATCGTCTCCATCCCCTGGCCCTGCGAGCTGGCGCCCGAGGAGGCATAGATCTTGCCTGAGCCATCGATCCGCACGGTCGCCCCTTCGAACGGTCCCACTCCGGTGCCTTCGACATAAAAGCCGATGCCGAGCCCGAGATATTGGCGCTTTCGGCGCGCTTCGCGTTGGCGCCTGCGGAACGCTTCGACGCCGCCGATCGCCTCGAGCGCCTTCTGCAGCCCGCCAGGGTAATCGCCGCTGTCGTAGACGATCGGCTCGCCGTCGCGATAGAGGATGCCGGGGCGATAGGGCATCTCCTCGGCGCGGATCATGTTGCGCCGGCGCACGTCCGCGGGCTCCAGCCCCAGACTCCCGGCAACAAGGTCGACGATCCGCTCCATTGCGAACACCGCCTCCGGGCGCCCGGCGCCACGGTAAGCCGTGTTCGGGACCTTGTTGGTCGCGGCGGTGCGCGCCGAGACCGCGAGGTGGTCGATCTTGTAGGGGCCGGTCAGATGCGCGGCGGTGTTGTAGGGGACGCCCCCGCCGATCGGGTTCCACGCGCCGCAATCGACGATGAAATCGTCGCGCAATGCCAGGATATGGCCGTCATTGTCAAAGCCGACCTCGACCTCGTGCAGCTGATCGCGCGAATGCGCCGAGCATTGGAGGTGCTCGTGCCGATCCTCGATCCAGCGCACCGGCCGCCCGAGCCGTCGCGCTAGAAACGGTATCACCAGATCCTCGGGGTAGACGTGGCCTTTGAGCCCGAACCCGCCACCAACATCGAGCGCCAAGCACCGCACGCGCGCTTCCGGAAGACCGAGGATCCCGGCAACCTCGCGGCGCACCCAATGCACTACCTGTGTCGCCGACCAGATCGTTATCGAACCGGTCCGCGGGTCGTGCATGGCGGCAACCCCACGGCATTCCATCGGCATCGCCGCATAGCGATGATGATAGAACCGGCGCTGCAATTTGTGTGGCGCTTGGGCCATCGCCGCGTCGACATGGCCTTTGGCGATCGAGAATGCGCCAAAAAGATTGGTCTGAAGATGCTCGTGGATCAGCGCCGCATCGGCAGTAAGCGCAGCCTCGGCGCTGACGACGGCAGGCAGCGGGTCGAGATCCAGCGTGACCAATTCGGCGGCGTCTTCCGCGGCGTAGCGGCTTTCCGCGACGACGACAGCGAGCGCCTCGCCGACATGCCGCACCTTGTCGTGCGCCAGCCCCGGTTGCTGCGGGTTGTGGAATTCGTGCTCGACCCGGCTCGTCCATTTGCTCGGCAGGGACAGCTGGGTGTCGGGAAGCGGCGGCAGCAGCCGCGCCAGCTCAGCGCCGCTCAGCGCCAACGCCACACCGGGGACTGCGGCAGCGCGCGAGAGATCGACCGAACGGATGCGCGCATGGGCGAGCGGGCTGCGGATGAAGGCCGCATGCAGCATGCGCGGCAGTTCGAGGTCGGCGATGAACTGACCACGGCCGGTCAGTAGACGGCGGTCCTCGCGGCGCAGCAGCGAGCGGCCGACATAGGGACGTTCGCGATCGGTCATGGGCCGGGTTGGCCTGAGGTGCCTCGCATCACCTCCGCCGCGGCGGCGACCGCCTTGACGATGTTCACATAGCCGGTGCAGCGGCACAGCACCGAGGAGATGCCTTCGCGGATCTCGTCCTCGGTCGGGGAGGGGTTGGTCGCGAGAAAGTCGAGCGCCGCAATCAGCATGCCGGGCGTGCAGTAACCGCATTGCAGCGCGTGATGCTCATGAAAGGCCTGCTGCAGCGGGTGATACTCGTCGCCTCTGGCCAGCCCCTCGACGGTCAGCAGCTCCGCGCCCTGCGCCTGCACGGCGAACATTAGGCACGATCGAGCCGCCTCGCCGTTGAACAGGATCGTGCAGGCGCCGCAGATCCCATGCTCGCAGCCGATATGAGTGCCGGTCAGGCCGAGATCCTCGCGGATAAAGTCGACGAGCAATTTGCGCGGTTCGCAGCGTCCCTGATAGCCCTTGCCGTTGACGGTCACTCTGATCTCGCGGATCTCGGACATCGGGTCGACCCCTCAAGCTGCAGACGCAATGGCCTTCACGATCGCTCGGCTCGTCAAGACACCAGTCAGATGACGGCGGTACTCAGCCGAACCGTTTAGATCGGATACCGGGTCGACCTGAGCCTTGGCCTTATCCGCCGCCTCGGCGATTGCGGCTTCACCCAACCCCTGTTGCTCGAGGACAGCCTCGGTGTCGCGCAGCCGGATGGAGGTGGGGCCCACCCCGGCAGTCGCCAGACGCGCCTTGGTGCAGCGCTCGCCGTCACGTAGCAGCATCACCGCGACCGCGGCGATTGCGAAATCCCCCTTGCGTCTGGCGAACTCCTCGACGGCATATGCCCCCTGCGCCGGCATCGCGGGAAACCGCACCTCGGTGATGATCTCGAGCGGAGCGAGGCTGGTGGTCAGCGCCGCGTGAAAAAGATCCTGCGCCGGGATCCGTCGTTCGCCTTGCGGTCCGCGCGCGACAACTTCGCCTTCCAGGGTCTGCAGCACCATCGGGATTTCGGCCGAGGGATCGGCATGGGCGATCGAGCCACCGATCGTCCCGCGCGAGCGGGTCGGCAGATGACCGACCCAACGCAGGGCCTCGCGTAACAGCGGCAATTTCGCCGCGATCAGCGGGTCGAATTCGAGCCGGCGCTGACGAGTCATCGACCCGATCCTGACAACCTCGCCGTCTTCCTCGAGATAGGCGAGCGCGACAATCCGATTAAGGTCGATGATGGCTTTCGGCATCGCGAGGCGAAAGTTCATCATTGGCACGAGGCTTTGCCCGCCGGCGAGCAGCCGCCCCTCACCGTCATAACGCCCCAGGATCGCCAGCGCCTCGTCGATCGAAGAAGGAGCGTGGTATTCGAACTTCGCTGGCTTCACGCGGCACTCCCCGTTTCCGACGAGAGAGGCCAAGGTCCGCCTTTTGCGCTGGCTCGGCAACGAATTTCGATTAAAACCGTATCAAGCGGCTTATTCTGGGAGGATGGCATGGTCGCGATCCAGGGCGTTGCCCATTTCAGCATTCCGGTCAGCGACGTCGCAAAGAGCACGCGGTTTTACACGGATATCGTCGGCTGCCGGCATTTGGAGACGGTGCGGCGCGGCGAGATGGCCTTTCTCGATGCGGCCGGGACTTGCCTGATCCTGGTTAAGCGCGATCCGCCGATCAACCCGGTGCTCGACGACCATGGCGGCGTGCATCACTCGTTTATCGTTGCCCATGACGATTACCGGGCGGCGCTCGACCATTTGCGTGCTCATGGTGTCGAAATCACCTTCGAAGAGGACCGACAAGGCGGCGTCGTCAACGGGCCGCGGGCCTATTTCCACGACCCTGACGGCACGGTGCTGGAATTTATCGATTTGACGAGCTACGCCGGTAATCCCTCGTGAGCGAGTTGGAGGAGTAAGCGATGGAACTCCCGAAAGCGGTCGGCAAGCCCGATCACCGTGTCGCCATCGAGAAGAGCCCGAAACGAATGCGCGTGATCGTTGAGGACACGACAATCGCCGACACTGTCGGGCCCGGCCTGATGTTCGAGACTGGTCATCGGCCGGTCTATTATTTTCCGCGGAACGGCGTGCGGATGGATCTGCTCGAACGCACCGCGCACCAGACGCACTGCCCCTACAAGGGAGATGCTTCCTATTGGACGATAAAGGTCGGCAACCGCCGGATCGAAAATGCGGTGTGGAGCTATGAGCAACCCTTGGCGGAGATCGCGCAGATCAAGGACTATCTCGCGTTCTATTGGACCAAGGTCGACCACTGGATCGAGGAGGACGAGGAGATCTTCGGCCACGCGCGCGACCCTTATTCCCGCGTCGACGTGCGGCCGAGCTCGCGAAGGGTGCAGGTCACCTTCAATGGGGAGGTTGTCGCGGACACACGGCGCGGCATGTTCCTGTTCGAGACCGGTCATGCGACGCGCTACTACATCCCGCAACAGGACGTGCGGACGGAGCTTCTGACTCGCTCGGCCAGCAGCACCGTCTGCCCTTACAAGGGCACCGCCTCCTACTGGTCGCTGCGGGTCGGCGACCGCGGCGTGGAGGACGTGGCCTGGGCCTATCTCGATCCGCTGCCTGACTGCCCACGCATTGCCGGCTATCTGTGTTTCTACCCGGAGAAGGTGGACCGGATCGAAGTCGGGGGCGAACCGCGATGAGTGAGAACGTCCATTAGCGGCGCAGCCTGCGCAGCGTGTGATGCCAGCGCCTGAAGCGCCGGACGATCCTCTGCGTGGCGCCACGGAACGGTTCGGGTCGACGATTACTGGCTTTCAGAATGGAGGAAAGACCGCCGCCACTCCCCTCGATCGCGAACGCGACCGCGAACTCACCAGCCCTTTGGGCGAACAGCCGCCCGCGCCTCGATCAGGCCCTTTCCCAGCGGGAAATCCAGGTCATGGACTCACAGCCCGCTTTCGGCCCGAACGCGGCTATGCCCTATCTGGCGGGATGTCGCTGAAGCGCCGAGAGCGACCTCCGTGGGTCTCCCCCAAACCGTGGGAAGAGTCGTTGCGTCCATCGCGAACGACCGGCGGGGTTCTTGAGAGAGCGATCACCCGTCAATAGCCGCGGTCGCGCACCCTAGCTAAGTTCAGCTACCCCTACTGCAGAGGTCAGCTCATGAGTGACTAAGCGCCGCGCTCGTTATATGCTTTACCGGTAGGTGTTCTTCTGGGATCGCTGGCATGGAAAGCAAGGACGACACAAACAAGGCTGAGCGCGCGCTTCGAAATTTGGCGATACATCAAGGTGCGGCTTACCGGCAATACGGTGACGCTTTGCAGCGTTTCGGTGGCCGTGAGATCGGGGTCGTTGATTTTTTGAAGGCTGCCGGCGACATTTACATCGCCGAGTCAGGACGCGTTGTTGAAACTCTGGCGCAATTTGGTGCGGGATTGTATGAGTTGGCGTTGGACGCTGCAGGCGCCCGTCCCCTCACCGCGACTGAACCAGAGAAGCCGACCGGTAAACCTGCGCGAACGGGTCGATGAACCGTGATCGATCTACGCCGACAGTGTCGATCATCGACGAGTCTGGTCTTGATCCCCAGAAGCGGCTGCGTGAGGCTCTCGAGAGAGCCAAGTTTTGGAATATCCTGCCGACAGACGCGACGACTCGAATTCTAATTCATCCGGAGCTGGGCGGGTTTAGTGCTAATTCGCCGCTGGCGACCGATCCCCAGCTGATCGAAGCATTGATCGTTATCTTGGTGAAGCGCGGATATCACAACGTCGCCGTTTGCGGTACTTCCGACAGCACCTCTGTTTGGGCTGAGAATAGAGACCTGTTCGCGCTTAGTGATCTTCTTGGATACAAGTTTGAGACGCCCTTAGGAAATATATACGAGATTATCGATCTTGCCGATAACTTGAAGTTCGACGCTTTTCCTATTGGTGACGTCTTGTACGGGACAGGTCTCTCATCGGCATGGTGCGGCGCTGATGTTCGGATACTGTTTTCAAAAAACCGCACCGATGAAGAAAGGTGGTACGCGCTCTGCTTGGAAACTCTGTTAGGCATCCTTCCCCTGGATAAAGAGGGCGACATCAATCCTGGCGACATAGCGCTGAGTTTGCTCAGCGCGGCGTCGATAGATTTCTGCATCATCGACGCCATTGTCAGTGCCCATGGCGGCGGCAGGCGGACCTCAGAAGCAATCAGCACGAATACATTAATAGCATCTTCTGACGACCTTCTGACGGATTACGTCGGAGCGCTGAAAATGGGCTTGGATCCCTATGCATCTCCACTGTTCAAACGGCTCGCTCAGGCGGGACAGTTTTCACCCACGTATACGTTGACCGGCGCCTTGGACGTTTACCCGGGTTGGCGCAACGTGACGCCGATATTGGCGCGCTCGGCGCAATGGCGAGCGGATTCGGTCGAACTCGACGCACTGATACGCCCGTGGCTGCAACAGCTGGATTTCGATATCTTCCCGCTGAAAAATACACTCGACTCGCAGCTTAACCAGCTGGTTGCGCCCTTCTTCGCCGACACAAGCAACAACCGGTCCAGTTACTGGCTCCTTGTGCTTGCTAACTTTCTGGTGGGCGGCATCGGGCGCGCCGCCGAGGCCTATCGTGTACTCTTTGACAAGGATGCTCTACGGCGGAAAAGCGTGCCGCTCGGAATCGATCCTCATTCGTATCCGCCTCAGGTATTTGACGAGTTGTATCAAGAATTGAACGAAATCGAGCGGATCGCCCTGACCGCGCCCGTGGCAGTTCCGAATTTGAGATGGCGTTATGTAAATGACGCCGTGGTGTTTATCTATACTCGGGAGATTTTCATTCCATTTCAAAAATTTGTTAATTCTGTGGACATCTCGCGAACCATCCAGTTCATGAACGACTATATTGGCGGCGTAGTCGTTTCCATCGAACACGACAGCAAAGGGCGCTCCATCCGACAAGCGGAACGCAATTTGTATCTGCCACAACCGAACTATCTTGTACTGTACCAGGGGAAGCACATTGATGTAACAAAAATCGAAGTGGTAGAGTATGGTGAAGATCAGAATTCTCTCTACTGGAAAACCATTAAAAGCGAAAACGAATCCGCGGTATTCGATGACGGAATCGCGCGCTTCACCAGCACCCCGAAGGGAACCTGCATCACGATCGCTGGGCGGCAGCTTTTTAACCTGCCGCTATTTTGGAGAGCGATCGACTTGAATTTCGTGCCAGACGTGAAGGCGGCGCTGGTGACAGATGCATACCGTACCTTCTTTGACCGCACGATAGCGAATTTCGAGGCGCCCGTAGAGGGCCGCGACATTGAGATAGGTCGATCTCCGCGGGCCGCAGGAACTCGCGACAGCGAGCCAATCATGCGAGTACTTGCGCAGATCACGGAGGGCGCCGCCTCAACGATCCAGAGACTTTCCGCTGGCCGGCGCGCCTTAAATGACGGTCAAGGGGAAGTTGATGAGGATGGGTTTCTTCACATCACTCCGAAAGCGACGCCACACGATTCCGAGGGTGGCGCCGGCTTGCAATCGCCTCGGATGACTGGGGAAATAAACCGCTTCCTGGCCGGTCTGTGGCAGGCCGTCCTTCACGATCGAACAGCAGTTTCGGATCTGTGAAAGCGCTTGTCATTGGAGGAACGGGCCTCATCGGCGCCTACATTGTTCGAGCTCTCCTCAAACGAGGCGATCAGGTTCGTATCCTGGCAAGACATCCCGAGCGCCTCGACAGATCGCATGCAGCTGCGGCGGAAATCGTTGTCGGGGACATACTGACCTCGGACGAGGCGCTGCAAAACGCATGTACCGGACAAGACGTCGTCTTTCACGCCGCCGCGCGCTTCGCCTATGAACGCAGCCGCTCGACCGAAATTTTCGACACCGCCGTACGAGGAACCGAAAACGTCCTGCGGACATGCGCCCAGGTTGGTGCTGGACGCGTGGTCGTGACCTCGAGCTCGGTGGTGTTCGGTTATTCTAGCGTACCTGCTGAAATTGACGAAAGTAAGGAAATCGTCTTCACTTCTGAACCGCCGTATGTAGCCGCCAAGATAGAACAACATAGACGCTCGCTCAGCCTTGCCGCTGAACTAAACTTGAATGTCGTGCTCGCCTGCCCGACGATGACGCTCGGCCCAACGCGCGGAGACCTCGGCCCGAGCAATGGCATGATTCTAGCTTACCTCGCAGATCCCTTCAGATGTACTTATCGGGGAGGATGCAACCTGGTCAGCGGGCGCGACATCGCTGAAGGACACATATTACTGGGGCAGCATGGGGTCTCGGGGCAGGCATATCTGCTGGGCGGTGAAAATCTGCATTGGGAGGCGATCCACACCGCGATTGCAGATCTTGCCGGCGTGCAACGACCGCTTTTCAGATTAAATCACACGCTTGCTTATCTAGCGGCAACCGCCGAAGAGGCGAGAGCGAGCTTCGTAGGACGCACCCCGTTATCGACCCGTGAGCAGGCGGCAATGATCGGTCGATGGTACTGGTATTCCGATGACCGCGCTCAAGCGCTTGGGTACAGGCCAGGTTCTGGAGAGATGGCGCTGATCCAGACGATCTCTTGGCTGGCCGCGTCGCATCACATGGCACGCGAGACAAGAACAAGTCTTCGCCTGTCGGCGGAAATCTATCAATTTCGCGCCTCACCCGCAGACAGCAATGATCAAAGGGACGAATGAAGAATTTTAGAAGTATTGCCGTCCTGCACCGGCCTATTGACGAGATGTGGTCCATTATGCGTGACTACATGGGGAGTCTGATCGATCGTCTTCCTGACATAGAGCGGATACTTGAATTGGAGCGTGTCAGCGCGAGCGATGGTCAGACTAGGCTTGTAAATGCTTGGTACATACGTCAACAAATCCCGCCGATGCTGCTGGATCTGCTCGGCACGGCGGAGCTTGGCTGGATCGATCGGAGCGTATGGGAGCCTCGCAACCGAACCTGCGCGTGGACCGTAGAACCCTTTGTATTGCAAGAATCGGTAAGTTGCAGGGGAGCGACGCGCTTCGAGCAGGCTATCGGCGGACGCGGCACCCGCGTTACTTTCGAAGGTGTAATTGAATTAGAACTTGGGGCGCTCAACCTCAGCCGTATACTCGAAGGACGGTAACACGTTTTCTTGAATCCATTTTGACGACAGTGGTGCCGCGCAATCTTCGAAGTATCCTCGAGGCGGCCGCCGCGTTCCAAGTCTCACCCGAGTAGAAACCCATGGTGGAAGCCTAGCCCTGGGTCTGACGTCGGGGACAGCCACGAATGGTACTTTTGCAGTTCTGGCATTGTGGCGCGTAGTCGAATTTCGCCGGACGGGTAACCGTAAACAGTAATATGGTTCAATCCTCTATTGGCGGTCAACAATAAGCACTGGTCGGCCGAAAGCTGGCAGGCATAAACAGAGTCCAGCAAGGAGAACCGACTCACCTTTAGCGCTCCCAAAAAATGCTGTGAATTGCTGAAGACATTCCCGCGGGCAAAGGACTCGAATATCTGATTAAGAACCTCACGTGGGCGTCCCATCTGAGCGGCGAGACTGGGTCTCTCGTCGATCAATCGGAACTTCGCGAAGCTCCTGAGGTCCAATCCCACGATCGATTGGCTGCCGCCATTGCAGAAGATGAGCTCCTGGTCGGAGAGGGCGAGATCAGAGTTGATGTGCGCTGGAACCTCTCGGCCCGCGCTCCAATGGCGGAGCACTTTTTTCTCCGCAGCATCGATTTCGAATGCGTATTCTTTGAGGTACGCCATTCCCCAGTTGTGCCAATCTCGATAATTCTGCGGCGCAACGCGGAAGGAGACGGCGTAAAAAATGTGTGCCTTGGGATGCGCAAACGACGTGCCAACACGTTGCCGGAAGCGTAAGGACGGTAATCTCATTCGTCTCGAGATCCCAAATGCCAACTTGCCGCGCTTCCCCATCCGACCCGGCAGGAGAATCCATAGAGCCGTAAACGATGTAGCGCCCAGAAGCCGTTCGTTTCATGCCGTGCGGCAATTTCACCAAATGGGGGTTTAGTCGCGTCGGTCGTTCAAGATCCGATATTTTGAAGCGATAAAAATATTCGCCGATTGGCGTAACGATCTCATCATCGGAGAGCCAAACAACGTGTGTGCTGCCTTGTAGAGAAGTGGTGGGCGTCTCAAAGCGAAGTGTTGAAACCCGGGCAACTTCCACAAGAGTCCTGGCGTCGTAAAAAAGCAAATGCTGTGCGGTGTTTCCCAAAAAGCCGATTGTTCCGGAGCGGTTGACTGACACCGTATGGCCACCTGCGATGCCGTCAAAGAACTCTATCTTATAGCCATAGTGATTGTGTTTCGGATCAAACAAGAATAAGCAAACACCGGCTAGCCCCTCGAGCCCATTAATACCGTTTCCATCCAGCGCGACATGGAAGGCATATGGATAGCTTTTGGCGGTCTTGCCCATCCCCTCCTCCGTTTCGCCCGGTCTCGCTGTCTCCGGGTTTATAAGAAACTGAGCGAAGCAAGTTACGGTGGCTCCTAGGTTGCAAATAGCTTAGGCTCTAATCGCTCACGCTATTAGTGGTGCGTAGGGTGGTGGCTTCCCGATTCCTCATACCACAGAGAATAGCAGCGGTTTCCGACGCCGAACTCTGCCTGGTACGCAAATGCGTGGCGCACGCACGAACGCCGTGGGGTCGCCGAACGGTAACTGCTCTAATCCGGTTGGCGAATGGATGGCTCTATCCCCCGCTCGCGTTGGGCTGGCTCTATTCCATCGGCAAAGCGGCATTTCCGATAATCTTTGTGGCTGTATTCAATGCGAGCATACTTCACTGCCTATACCAGCCCATCAAGAGATTCTGTTGCCGCACGCGTCCTTGCCAGATCGCGCCTGACCTTCGCTCGACTTTCTCGCCACTTGACGCCTATTCATTCCCGAGCGGTCACGCGATGACGCTGACCGGCGTTCTCATACCAATGGTGGTCACAGCGCCCAGGCTTTTCCTGCCTGCAACCGCGATTTGGCTGCTGATAGCGTGGTCGCGGCTGGCATCCGCTCATCACTATCCGACTGACATCGTCGCGGGCTCTGCCCTGAGCTTCGGCGTTGCTTGTCCGATCTCCATTTGGCTACTACCTAATTAAAAGACTAGGCCAAATTTAGATTCCGTCTATTGCTTTTGAACTTTTAGAGATTACGGGCTGCGCGATGCCGATCTAGCAGCCGTACGCTATGGAGGTTTCGCACTAGATAACAAATAAAATCGTACTTTATATCAAATAGAATCTCGTATACGCGGCCGTATCGCGGCAGACATCGCATGCCTTGAGCACGAGTTTTGTGCGTCAAATTCAGAAATTTAGTTGGCGTTGCTGATGTTGGCACGGACCGCGCGGAGCCCCGTGTAGCGCAGCGGCGTCCGCGCCCGAGCTGTCACGCGGCAGCGCTGCCATGTGACCTGCGGCAATTCCTCGCAGACCGCTTTCTTGAGGCCGGGGCGATCGTCGCTGACGGCGAACTCGACACCGGCGCGGCCGCACTCCTTGAGCCGCGAGAGAAACTCGCGCCAGCTCGATCGGCTCTCCCGGTTGGCGGGCTCGATCGCCAGAACCGTTCCGGGTCTTAGCCCTTCTGCTGAGCCCTCAGCACTCTATCGGTATCTGATTTTATGGTGGGTGCAGGGGGACT
>Ga0306923_10001296_pt1 | contig 21908 bp, 15 predicted proteins | sample sta12Can44000108_FD_203841 | JGI IMG/M metagenome (GOLD analysis project Ga0306923, IMG submission 203841) | Lab enrichment of tropical soil microbial communities from Luquillo Experimental Forest, Puerto Rico - statanox.12C.anox.44.000.108 (v2)... | ecosystem: Environmental > Terrestrial >... | reverse complement strand
CTCCTCCACGAACCCGCCGTCGCCGGCGTCGCGGTCGAGGTAGACGCGCCCGGTGGGCAGCCGCTCCTCCAGCACCCGCACGGCTGCGAGGCCCGGCGCGCCGGAGAGCTCGAGCACCTCGCCGTCAGTGAGGAGCTGCCGGATGGCGATCCCCTCCGCGGCGGCGTGCCCGACGTGGCGCGCGAGGTGGCGGTGCTCGCCGTGGATGGGGACGAAGGCGGCAGGCCGCACGAGCCGCATGAGGCGGCGCTGCTCCTCCTCCTGCGCGTGGCCGGAGACGTGGAGGGGCCGCAGCTCCTCGTACGCGACCACGGCGCCGAGCCGCGCGAGCGCGTTCACCACGTTGCCCACCGCGATCTCGTTCCCGGGGATGTGGCGGGAGGAGAGGATGACGAGGTCGCCCGGCGCCAGCGAGAGCTCGGGGTGCTCGCCGCGGGCGAGGCGCGCGAGGGCGCTCCGCGGCTCGCCCTGGGTGCCGGTCGTGAGGACGCAGATCTCCCTCGGCGGGAGCCGGCGGGCCTCGTCGAGCGTCGCGAGCTGCCAGTCCGCGAGCTTCAGGTAGCCCAGGTCGCGCGCGAGCCGGGTGTTCGCCTCCATCGCGCGGCCGAGGAAGGCGACCTTGCGGCCGAGCGCGCGCGCCGCGGTCACGGCCTGCTGCAGGCGGGCGACGTTCGACGCGAAGCAGGCCACGAACACCCGTCCCTCGGCGCGCTCCATCGCGGCCTCGAGCGCCGGCCCCACCTCGGCCTCCGAGAGCGACACGCCCGGACGCTCGGAGTTCGTCGAGTCGGAGAGCAGGAGCCGCACGCCCTCCCTCCCGAGCGCCTCGAAGCGGGGGGCGTCGAAGCCGGGGCCGCCCACCGGCGTCGCGTCGATCTTGAAGTCGCCGGAGTGGACGATCGTGCCCTGCGGCGTGCGCAGCGCGAGCGCGCAGGCGTCGGGGATGGAGTGGGTCACCGCCACGAACTCGGCCGAGATGGGCGAGGCGTCGCCGGCGCCGCGGACGTCGCCCGGTCGGACCTCGCGCAGGTCGGCCTCCACGCCGGCCTCGGCGAGCCGCGCGGCGAGGAGCGCCCGCGCGAACGGCGGGGCGTACACCGGCGCCTTCACGTGGCGCAGGAGCAGCGGCAGGGCGCCGATGTGGTCCTCGTGGCCGTGGGTGACGTAGATCGCCCCCACCTGCGCCGCGCGCTCGGTGAGCCACGTGAGATCGGGGGCGATCGCGTCCACCCCGATGCTCTCGTTGGGGAACAGGATCCCGCAGTCGACCACCGCGATCCGGCCGTCGCATTCGACGGCCATGCAGTTCATGCCGATCTCGCCGAGGCCGCCCAGGGCGGAGATGCGCACTGGAGCGCTCACCGCAGGGAATCTAGCGCGGGTTCGGGCTATGTTCCGCCCGGAATGGATCCGTTGCTGGAAGGACTGAACGACGCCCAGCGCGCGGCGGTGCTGCACGGCGAGGGGCCGCTCCTCGTCCTCGCCGGGGCGGGGAGCGGGAAGACCCGCGTCATCGTGCACCGCATCGCGCGCCTCGTGCGCGACGAGGGGGTGCTGCCGTGGCAGATCCTCGCCGTCACCTTCACGAACAAGGCCGCCGGCGAGATGAAGGAGCGCCTCGAGCAGCTCCTCGGGCCGCGGGCGAACGATCTCTGGGTCTCCACCTTCCACGCCTTCGGCGCCCGCTTCCTGCGTCGCGAGGCGCAGTCCGCGGGGCTCACGCCGACGTTCCCGATCTACGACACCGACGATCAGCTCCGGCTCGTGAAGCAGGTCATGGCGGAGCTGCGCCTCGAAGACGGCGAGCCGCTCACGGCGCGCGAGGCGCTCTCGCGGATCGACGGCTGGAAGAACCACGGCGTCCCCCCGGAGCGCGCCGAGTCGTCGGGCGCCTACGACGTGGAGGGCGAGGCCGCGCGCGCGATCTACGGCCGCTACGAGCAGGCGCTCCGGCGCGCGGGGGCCGTGGACTTCGGCGACCTGCTGCTCCTGCCGCAGCAGCTCCTCGACCGGGATCCGCGGCTCCGCGAGCGGTGGTCGTCGCGCTTCCGCCACCTGCTCGTGGACGAGTTCCAGGACACGAACCCGGCGCAGTACCGGCTCGTGAAGCTCCTCGCCGGCGCGAGGCGGAACGTGTGCGTGGTGGGCGACGACGACCAGGCGATCTATGGCTGGCGCGGCGCCGACGTGTCGAACATCCTCGGCTTCGACGGCGACTTCCCCGGCACGCGGGTGGTGAAGCTCGAGGAGAACTACCGCTCCACGTCCTTCATCCTCGAGGCGGCGCACGCGGTGATCTCGCGGGCGATCCGCCGGCGCGAGAAGAAGCTCTTCACGGTGCGCGAGGGCGGCCAGCCGCTCGCGATGATGGTCGGTGCCGACGAGCACGAGGAGGCGGAGCGGATCGCCTCGGGCATCGTGGCCTGCCGCCGCGCGGGGGCGCCCTGGGAGGAGATCGCCGTCCTGTACCGCACGAACGCGCAGTCGCGGCCGCTCGAGGCGGCGCTGCGCGGCGCGCGCGTCCCCTACGTCGTGGTGCGCGGGACGTCCTTCTACGAGCGGGCCGAGGTGAAGGATGCGGCCGCCTACCTGCGGCTCGCGCTCACCCCGCGCTCCGACCTCGACCTGCTCCGGGTGGTGAACCGGCCGGCCCGCGGCATCGGCGCGAAGAGCGTGGAGCGGCTGCAGGCCTACGCGGCCGAGCGCGGGCTCGCGCTCTACGACGCGCTCGAGGGCGTGGAGGAGATGGCCGACCTCGCGCCAAAGGCGCGGCGCGCGCTCGCTGGGTTCCGGGACCTCGTGCGCGATCTCCACGCGCAGGTGGCGGGGCTCGACGCCGGGATCGCCGTGCAGGAGGCCCTCACCGCGAGCGGGATGCTGGAGCGGCTCAAGGCCGAGGGGACCGACGAGGCGGCGGAGCGCGCCGAGAACCTCATGGAGCTCGTGGCGGCAGCGCGCGAGTTTGATGAAGCGAACGTGGGAGCGGGTGTGGGGGCCGAGGCGGGGGAAGAGGACGGCGATCCCGCCACGCCCCCGCTCGCGCGCTTCCTCGAGCAGATCGCGCTCCTCGGCGACGCCGACGCCGAGACGCCGGAGGGCCGTGTCGCCCTCATGACGCTCCACGCCGCGAAGGGGCTCGAGTTCGAGGCGGTGTTCCTGGCTGGCGTGGAGGACGGCGTCCTCCCGCACGATCCGCCCTGGGCGCGGAACGAGTCGCCCGGCCAGCGCGAGGCGCGCATGGATGAGGAGCGCCGGCTCTGCTACGTGGGCATGACCCGCGCGAAGAGCCTCCTCACGCTCACGCTCGCCCGGCGGCGGATGCGCTACGGCGAGCTCGGTCCCACCTGGCGCGACAGCGAGCCCTCGCGGTTCCTGCGCGACGTCCCTCCCGAGGTCTTCGGCGGCGAGGTGGCGCGCCGCGTCCGGGAGCGGAGCGCGCCGCCGGCGCCCGCTCCCCGCGCCCCGACCATCCGCCGCTACCCCGGCGCCGAGGAGGGAGAGCCGCGGATCGAGCTCGACGAGCCGTTCGTGCGGCCGGTGCGCGCGCCGCGGGGCGCTCCCGTGGCGGTGGATCCCGGCGACGACTTCGACCAGTCGCCCGAGTCCTCGCGCGGCTTCGCGCCCGGCGCGCGGGTCACGCACCCCACGCTCGGCGAGGGCATCGTGCGCGCCAGCGAGGGGTCGGGCCCCGACGCGAAGGTGACGGTCGCCTTCCTCGCCGTCGGGGAGAAGCGGGTGATCGCGAAGTTCCTGCGGCGCGCGTGAGCCACGTCCCGCGGCGCTGAAGCGCTCGACCTCTCAACCTCGCGGCAGCGTGAACGAGAAGGTCGCACCGCGGCCGAGGGTGGACTCCACCTCGAGGCTCGCGCCGTGCGCGTCGAGGATCCCCTTCGCGATGACGAGGCCGAGCCCGCTCCCGCGCTCCCGCGCCGGCGCGCCCGGCGCGGGCTGTGCCGACCAGTACGCCTCGAAGATCCGCGGGAGGTCCTCGGGGGCGATCCCCACCCCGGCGTCGATCACCTCGAAGCGGACGCCGCCGGCGACCTCCGTGAGGCGGAGCGTGACCGCGGACCCGCGCGCCGAGGCCTTCACGGCATTCCCGAGGAGATTGCCGAGCACCTGGACGAGCCGGCCGCGGTCGGCGAGGACCGGTGGGCCGCGGCCCTCGAGCGAGATCGTCACGCCGCGCTCCTGCGCGACCGGCGCCAGCTGCTCCAGGGCGTCGCCGGCGATCTCGCCCGGGTCCGTGGGCTCCGCGGTCACGGCGAGCCGCCCGGCCTGGATGCTCGCCATGTCGAGCAGGTCCCGAAGGAGCGCGCTCGCGTGGCTCGCCGCGCTCTCGATGTTCGCCAGGCTCCGCAGTACGCCGGGGTCGCCCGCGAGCTTGCGCGCGAGGAGCTGTGCGGTGAGGCCGATGGCGCTGAGCGGCGACTTCAGGTCGTGCGAGACCACCGCGAGCACCTGCTCGCGCAGCCGCACCGCCCGCTGGGCCTCCTCGTAGAGGCGCGCGTTCTCGAGCGCGAGCGCGGCGCGGGCAGCGAGCGCCTGGGCGAGGTCCCGCTCCTCCTCCCCGAGCACGCGGCCCGAGTGCGAGGTGCCGAACGAGAGGACCCCCAGCATCGCCGAGGCCCCCCGGAGCGGCACCGCCAGGATCGACCGCAGCCCGGCCTCTACGACCCAGCGGACGTACTGCTCGTCGGGCGCGATCGCGCGGAGCTCCTCGTGGCTCACGTGCGGGAGGAGCAGCGGCTCGCCCGTGCGCAGCACCGTCCCGATCCCGTACGGAGCGTCGGCCCGCAGCGGGTGCGTGGAGCGGTATTCCTTGACCCGATCCAGGCGGAGCGGGTTCGGATCATCGGACGAGATCGCCGCCGCGTGAATGGCCCCGTCGGTCGCGACGAGGTCGAGCAAGCACCAGTCGGCGATCCGTGGCACGGCGAGATCGGTGAGCCGCTGGGCGACGCGCCCCACGTCGAGCGAGCTCGCGAGCAGCGCGCTCGCCTCGGCGAGGAAGTGCAGGCGCTCTTCCCCGCGCCGGGCCGCCACCTCACCGGCCCGGATCGCCGCGAGCGCCTGGGCGCGATCGAGCGCGGCCCCGAGCTCGGTGGCGCGCTGCTCGTCCTGGCTCCGCTTCCGCTCGGCCGTGTGGAGGGTCACGGCGGACGCGATCGCCCGGTCGAGGGCGGCGTCGAGCACGTGCACCGGCTGGATGGGGTGGACCGGTGCCGTGCGCGCCCAGAGCCGGAGGATCACCTCGCGGAGCAGCGCGTACGCTCCCACGGCCTGGTCGAGCTCGAAGCCCGAGGCGAGCGTGTGCAGTCCGAGGTCGCCCACGTTGGCCGGCAGCCCGCCGCCGGCCGCCGGGGACGCCTCCACCACCGCCGCCAGGTCATCGAGGATGCGCGGCAGGTCGTCGTTCCAGGCGAGCGCGCCGGGACCTCCTGCGCGGCCGGGCGGCCGAGCGGCTCGCCTGCACTCGGTGACGATCCGCTCGCGGTGCGAGCGCAGGAAGCCCGCGAACTCCACGGCGGGCGACGGATCGACCGCGTGACCGGGCAGGAATCCTCCCCCACAGGAAGTCCCAGGAAACGAGAGCTCGGGGCTACGACTCACGTTAATCGTCCCCCGTCGGGGCGGAAAGCCCGACCTTCGGGGAGGGTGGCCGGGCCCGGCTACTTCATGAGCCCCTTGAGCACGTCCTCGGCCCCCTTCCGGCCCTGACGCTTCATCTCCTGCTCGACCTCCTGCTGCTTCCCCGCCACGATCCCGCGCGCCGCGCCCAAGGCCGCCTTCGACGCGTCGAACGATGGCTGCGGCGCCTCGAACGTCCCCCCGACCTTCATCGGCACCTCGAGCCCCGACCCCTGGGCGAGCGCCGGCACGCCGAGCTGGGCGAGCGCGTCCTTCGAGAGCTGGATGCTGCCTTCGAGCGCGAGCTGCTGGGCGAGGCCGATGCGGCCGCCGAGCCGTACGCTGCCCGCCGAGGTGGCGAACGTGACCGGCTTCGTGAGCGTGAGGAAGCCGTCCTTCACGGTGAAGGAGGTCGAGAGGTCGCGGAGCGTCGTCTTCCCGCCCTCGAGCCCCTTCACGCTCCCGGCGGCGCCGCCCTTCCCGATCGCCTGGAGCCCTTGCGCCACCGCGCCGAGCGCGTCGCCGCCGAGGTCCTTCGTGGTGAGCGCCCCCTGCTTCAGCGAGAGCGCGCCGGTGCCGGTGATCACGTTCCGCACCTCGTTCCAGTTCGAGCCGACGCCAGCGAGGTCGAGCGACCCCGACGTCTTCCCGGTGAGCGGCGCCTTCCCGGTCATGGCCGTGAACGCCTGCTCGAGGTCCACGGCGCTGAGCCGCGTCTTCAGCTTCCAGTGCGGGTGCGGCTCGGAGACCGCCACCGTGGTGCCACCGGCGTCCAGGCGGCCGCCGTAGAGGCCCGCGGTCGCGTCCTCGATCGTGAGGACGCCGCCCTGGAGCGCGGCCCGCGCCTTCACGTCGTTCGCGGTGAGCTTCCCGTCCACGAGCTTCGCGATGTCGATGGTCCCGCGTACGGTGACCTGCTCCACCTCGTGCGCGAGCGCCGGAGGCAGGAGCGCATCGCCCTGGGCCTTCGGCGGCGGCGCCGCGGGGGTGGCCGGGCCGGCCGGTGCGAGCCCGAGCACGGTGCCGAGGTCGAGGAGCGGCCCCGAGATCGCGAAGCTCGCCCGCGTCGGCTTCGTCTCGAGCGTCGCGGTGCCGCCCAGGTCGACGCCGGGCCCCTTTACCGCGAGCCGGGTCACCTCGAGCTTCATCGAGCCCCGCGCCGGGTCCGCGCGCGCGTGGAGGGAGAATCCCCCGCTCGCCGGCTCCCCGCGCAGCTTCAGCTCGGTGAGCTTGCCGTCGCCGTCGAGGCGGTAGGCGACGGCGCTCGACTCCGCGCCCTCCGAGCTCACCTTCGCCTCGCAGTCCACCCTGCCGCCGGTGAACATCTGCGCGAGGTTCGCCGGCAGGAGCCCGCGGAGCCGCTGCAGCTCGATCCCCTTCAGCGTGAACCGCCCCTCGATCGGCGGGTAGGTGCCGGGGCCGAGCTTCTCCGGCAGCCGCCGGGAGGAGACCGCGAGCTCCACGTTGTGCTGCTCCGCGGCGAGCGCGGCCGAGAGCTTCGCGTCGAGAGGCTCGCCGAGCCCGCCCGAGGCGGTGACGTCGAGGTGCGTGAGCGCCACCGCGGCGTCGCCTCGCCCCTGCGAGGCGTCCACCACGCGCACCGAGCCGTCCTCGATCCGCGCCTTCCCCACCACGAGCCGGGCCTCGCTGGCGCCCCCCTCCTTCTCCTTGGCTGGCGCGGGCGCCGCCACCTTCTTCGCGGGCGCTCCACCTCCGCCGAGCCCCTCGAAGTTCCAGGTGCCGTCCCGCGCGCGCACGAGGTTCACCTCGGGCCGCACGAGTGTGATGCCGTCGATCCGGATCTCCTTGCCGAACGAGCGGAGGAGCGGCCACAGCCCGATCTGCACGTCGAACGACGACACGCTGGCGAGCGGTGGTTCGCCGGGCCGACCGGCGATCGTGGTGTCCGTGAGCGCGACCCGCGGATTCGGCAGCACGCGCAGCCGCACGCCTTGCACCGTGACCTCGCGGCCGAGCGCGGCCGAGACCTTGGGGACGACGAGGTCTCTCACGCGCGCGGACGCTGACCCCGTCTGGAGCAGGAGCACCGCCGCGCCGAACGCGACGATCACCACCGCCACCAAACCCCCGAGCACCAACGCGAGCTTGCGTGCCATCCGCGGGCCACCTCCCCGCGCAAAAGCTATGATCTCCCCGTGCCGATGACCCTCACCCCCGCCGGCGCCCGTCCGGCCGTCACCCTCGACCTGCTGCGCGCGCTCCCCAAGACCGACCTCCACTGCCACCTCGACGGCTCGCTCCGGCTCGGGACCATCCTCGACCTCGCGGAGCGGCAGGGCGTCCGGCTGCCGGCCGACACGCCCGAGGGGCTGGCGAAGCTCCTCCAGGGCAGGCAATGCGAGTCGCTCGAGGATTACCTCACCGCCTTCGACGTCACGCTCTCCGTGCTGCAGACCGAGGAGGCGCTCTACCGTGCCGCCTACGAGCTGGCGGTGGACTGCGCGGCCGAGAACGTGCGCTACCTCGAGGTGCGGTACGCGCCGGTGCTCCACACCCGCAACGGCCTCAAGCCGACGACGATCGTCGACGCGGTGCTCGAGGGGCTGCGCCAGGCGAAGCGCGAGGTCGGCGTGAAGTCGAACGTCATCATCTGCGGGATCCGCCACATCGACCCCAAGACCTCGCTCCGGCTCGCCGAGCTCGCGGTCGCGTACAAGAACCGCGGCGTCGTCGGCTACGACCTCGCCGGCGCGGAGGAGGGCTACCCGTCGAAGGACCACCACGCGGCCTTCCAGCTCATCCTCGACAACAACGTGAACGTGACGATCCACGCCGGGGAGGCCTATGGCCCCGAGTCGATCGCGCAGGCGATCCACACCTGCGGCGCCCATCGCATCGGCCACGGCGTGCGGCTGCGCGAGAACGGCGATCTCCTGAACTACGTGAACGATCACCGCATCCCGCTCGAGATGTGCCCGTCGTCGAACGTGCAGACGCGGTCGGTGGCCGGCTTCGACAGCCACCCGCTGAAGTTCTACTTTGACTTCGGGCTGCGGGTGACCGTGAACACCGACAACCGGCTCATCACCGACACCACCTCCACGAAGGAGCTGTGGCTCTGTCACGAGCGGATGGGCTTCACGCTCGACGACCTCGTGACGCTCGTGGTCCAGGGGTTCAAGAGCGCCTTCCTCCCGTTCCGCGAAAAGTCGGATCTCCTGAAGCAGGTGAACCGGGAGATCGCCAGCGTGCTCGCAGGAAGCGCGGCGTCCGAAAAGCGCGCGCCGTCGTCGGATGGCGGCGCTACCCTTCGCGCATGACCGCCCTCGCCCGCTTCCGCTCGCCGCTCGGCACGCTCGCCGTGGAGGCCACCGACGAGGGGCTCTGCGGGATCTCGCTCGCCGGCGCCGCCCGCCCGCGTGCGCCGGTCACCGCGGCGTCCCGCGTGCACCTCGAGGGCTCGCTCGCCGCGCTCGAGGCCTACTTCCGCGGCGAGTCGGTCGCGCTCCCGCCGCTCGACCTGCACGGCAGCGCCTTCGACCTCGTGGTCTGGCACGGGCTCCTGCGCATCCCGTTCGGCGAGACCCGCACCTACGGCGAGCTCGCGGCCGAGCTCGGGATGCCCGGCGCGGCGCGGGCCGTGGGCGCCGCGAACGGCCGGAACCCGGTGTGGATCCTCGTGCCCTGCCACCGGGTGGTCGCGTCGGGCGGAGGGCTCGGCGGCTACGCGGGCGGGCTCGACGCGAAGCGCTGGCTCCTCGCCCACGAGGCGGGCCACGCGCCGGCGCTGCGGAAGCCCGGCTAGCGCTGCGTAGCAGCGCCCGCGGGACGGCGCGCGAGCTGAAAGCGAAGCGCGCCAGGGACCCGCGCAGCAGGAGTGGGGCCCCGACGAGCTTTGCTCGGCGGGGCGAGGGCGCAGCCCTCGTCCGATCACCTCACCGCGGCTTCTCGGCGGTGATCGCCATGTTGTCGCCGAGGGAGACCGGCACCGCCACGCGCGCGGGGACCACGCGTGCGAGCGCGCGGAAGACCGGGGCAGCGGCCGGGAAGCTCGCGGCGAGCTTGCGCAGCAGGTAGCCCGCCGAGACCGTGTGCACGTAGCTCCGCGCCGAGATCACGCGGAAGCCCACCTCCTCGAGCAGCGCGCCGAGGTTCCGGCGGTCGAAGTAGAAGAGGTGCATGTGCATGAGCCACGGCCAGCGCGCGCCGAGGAGCCGCGCGACGAGGCTGCTCGCGTCGATCGTGGAGAGGTGGAGCCGGCCGCCGGGCTCGAGGAGCCGGTAGGCGGCCGCGAGGTCGCGCCGCGGATCCGCGAGGTGCTCGACCACGTCCCACATCGTGATCACGTGGTAGCGGTCGCCCGACTCCGCCCGGCGCGTCAGCGTCTCCTCGTGGACGAGGAGCCCGAGCGAGCGCGCGTGCCCCGCCGCCCAGCGCGAGAGCTCGAGCGCCTCGGGGCGGAAGCCGGCCTCGCGCGCGACGTCGGTGAAGATCCCGCAGTAGGCGCCCACGTCGAGGAGCCGGCGCCCGAGCGGAGGGCCGAGGAGCCGCACCGCCTGACGGAACGTGAGGTACCGGTTCTCCTTCTCGGCGAGGTAGAGCGGGTCCTCCACCGCGGCGTACGACGTGACCAGCACCTGCTCTGGGGGGATGGGCCACTGGAACAAGAGGCCGCAGGAGGCGCACTCCCAGATGGGGCCATGGGCGCGGTGGTCGAAGCTCGTGCAGGCGTAGGCGCGGGCGTCCGCCGGCGCTCCACCGCGCGCAGGGAACCGGAGGGAGAGCCGCTCTCCGCCGCAGAGGGAACAGCAGTCCGGGGCGAGGGCCACGGCGCGGACGGGGGCGGATCGGACGGGTTCCATGAGGGGCGGCGCAGCTTATATCCGTGGCGCTTCGGCCTGAAAAGGAGCGCGCGCGCCGCGTCCTTGCCGCTCCTCACGCCAGCCCGTAGAGTCCGGCGCCGGTGGCGCTCATGGGAGGACCCGGACCGATGGCGAAATTGCTCGCGATGATCCTCGCCGGCGGTGAGGGCCGCCGTCTCGACCCCCTCACCCGCGAGCGCGCGAAGCCCGCCGTCCCGTTCGGCGGTCGCTACCGCATCGTCGACTTCGTCCTCTCGAACTTCGCGAACTCCGGGCTCCTGCGGATGAAGGTGCTCGTGCAGTACAAGTCGGAGTCGCTGAACGCCCACATCCAGCGCGGCTGGCGGCTCACGCCGCTCCTCAACCAGTACGTGGAGCTCGTCCCCGCGCAGATGCGCGTGGGCCCGAAGTGGTTCGAGGGCTCGGCCGACGCCATCTACCAGAACCTGAACATCATCACCGACGAGGAGCCGGAGCTCACCTTCGTCTTCGGCGCGGATCACGTCTACCGCATGGACGTGCAGCAGATGCTCAGCTACCACCTCGACCGGAAGGCCGACCTCACGGTGGCCGCCATCCCGATCCCGATCGAGGAGGCCCACGAGTTCGGCATCATCGAGGTGGACGCCGAGGGGCGGATGATCGGCTTCGTGGAGAAGCCGAAGAGCGACCCGAAGACGATGCCGGGCGATCCCACGAAGTGCCTGGCGTCGATGGGGAACTACCTCTTCACCACCGACGTGCTCGTGCAGGAGATCGTGCGCGACGCCGCCGACCCCAACAGCGCGCACGACTTCGGCAAGTCGATCGTCGCCGGCATGTACGAGCGGAAGCGCGTCTTCGTGTACGACTTCGCGAAGAACGTGGTGCCGGGCCAGAGCGAGCGCGAGCGCGGCTACTGGCGCGACGTGGGGAGCATCGACGCCTACTACCAGGCCAACATGGACCTCGTGGACGTCGACCCGGTCTTCTCGCTCTACAACGACCGCTGGCCCATCTACACGATCCAGTACAACTACCCGCCGGCGAAGTTCGTCTTCGCGAACGAGCAGGACGGCCGGGTCGGCAAGGCCACCGATTCGCTCGTCTCCGAGGGCTGCATCCTCTCCGGCGGACAGGTGAACCGGTCCATCCTCTCGCCGAAGGTGCGCATGAACAGCTACGCGCAGGTCGACGCCTCGATCCTGTTCGAGAACGTGGTGATCGGGCGCCACTGCCGGATCCGGCGCGCGATCATCGACAAGCACGTGGAGATCCCCGCGGGCACCTCGATCGGCTACGACCTCGACGAGGACCGCAAGCGATTCCACGTGACCGAGAGCGGGATCGTCATCATCCCGAAGGGAATGCGGCTGCAGCCGTCCTAGTTCCCCGCTATAGGCGAGGGACCCATGCCAGCCCTCGCCCTCGCGCAGCTCGCGGCCGCCGCGCTCGCCGCCGCCTCACCTCCCACTCCCGAGATCCCGTACCAGCAGTTCAAGCTGCCGAACGGGCTCAACGTGCTCCTCTCCGAGGACCACACCGCGCCCATCGTCGGCGTCGACGTGAAGTACGACGTGGGCTCGAAGGACGAGCGGCCCGGCCGCACCGGGTTCGCGCACCTGTTCGAGCACCTCATGTTCCAGGGCTCGCTCCACGTGCCGAAGGGCGTGGCCGACCAGCTCATCGAGGCGGCCGGCGGGAACGCGAACGGCTCCACCTCGCAGGACGTGACCACGTACTGGCAGCAGGTGCCGAAGAACGCGCTCGAGCAGGCGCTCTTCATCGAGTCGGATCGGATGGGCTGGCTCCTGCCGGTGATCGACCAGGCGAAGCTCGACAACCAGCGCGACGTCGTGAAGAACGAGCGGCGGCAGAACTACGAGATGCAGCCGTACGGCGAGGCCTGGAAGGTGCTGATGGAGAACCTCTGGGACCCGCAGTTCCCGTACCACTGGCTCCCCATCGGCTCGCACGAGGATCTCACGGCGGCGACGCTCGAGGACGTGAAGGAGTTCTTCCGCCACTGGTACGGCCCGGAGAACGCGACGCTCGCGATCGCGGGCGACTTCGATCCGAAGGAGGCCCGCGCGCTCGTGGAGAAGTGGTTCGGCCCGATCCCGACGGCGCGCGCGCCGGAGCGGGCGACGCCGCGGCCGGTGCCGCTCGCGGCAGAGAAGCGAGTGACGATCCAGGACGAGGTCCAGCTCCCGCGGGTGTACGTGGCGTGGCAGACGCCGCCGGTGTTCGCCGACGGCGACGCCGCGCTCGACATGGCGGGCGCGATCCTCTCCGACGGGAAGAGCGCGCGGCTCGTGAAGCGGCTCGTGATGGACGAGCGGATCGCGCAGTCGGTGTCGGCCGGGCAGGCCTCGCAGAAGCTCGCTTCCCAGTTCGTCGTGGTGGCGACGCCGAAGCCCGGGCAGACGCCGGAGCGGCTCCTCGCCGAGATCGACGAGGAGCTCGCGAAGCTCGCCGCGAAGCCTCCCACCGCGCAGGAGCTGCAGCGCGCCAAGAACAAGGCCGAGTCGTCGATGGTGTTCGCGCTCGAGCCGGTGGGCGGCTTCGGCGGTCGCGCGGCGACGCTGAACAACTACTGGCTCCTCACGGGCGACCCCGGCTACCTCGCGAAGGACCTCGCCCGCTACCGCGCGGTGACGCCGGAGGACGTGCAGAAGGCCGTGGCGAAGTACCTGCGAAAGGACGCGCGCGTCGTGCTCACGGTCATGCCCGGGAAGAAGGGAGGGGAGTCGTGATGCGCCGCCTGCTCGCCGCGCTGGGTCTCGCAGCCTCGGCGGCCCTCGCCGCCTGCGCCCACCAGGCCGCGCCCGGAGCCCCGGCGGAGGCCGCGAAGCTCGCCACCGCCCAGGCCCCTGCGTCACAGGCTGCCGCGCCGCAGCCGGTTCCAGAGCGCGTCCGGATCCCGCCGCTCGGGCCGGCGCCCGACCTCGTGCTCCCGCCGCAGCAGCACTTCCGCCTCTCGAACGGCCTCGCCGTCCGGCTCGTCGAGTACCGCCGCCTGCCGATCGTCGCGCTGAACCTCGTCGTCGACGCCGGCGGCGTCCACGATCCGAAGGAGAAGCCCGGCCTCGCCGGCTTCACCGCGGCGATGCTCACCGAGGGGACGAAGCGCCGCAGCTCCACCGGGATCTCCGACGAGGTCGGGTTCCTCGGGGCCTCGCTCGGCGCGGGCGCCGGCTTCGATCAGGCGTCGCTCTCCGCCTCCGGCCTCTCGCGCCACCTCGACCCGCTCCTCGACCTCTTCGCCGACGTGCTCCTCCACCCCTCCTTCCCGGCGGCGGACTTCGCGCGCGTGAAGGACCAGCGGCTGGTGACGCTCGTGCAGCAGCGCGATCAGCCGGGCGCCATCGCCTCGCGCGCGTTCGCGAGCACGTTCTGGGGCCCGCACCCCTACGGCCACTGGCTCCTCGGCACCGAAGAGGCCCTCGCCGCGACCACGCGCGAGGACCTCGCGCGGTTCCACGCCACCTGGTGGCGGCCGGGCCGCGCGGAGCTCGTGGTGGTGGGCGACGTCTCGCGCGCGGAGCTCCAGGCGAAGCTCGAGCGGGCGCTCCACGCCTGGAAGGGCTCGCCGCCGCCGCCCGCGAAGCCCGCCGACCACGCCGCGCCCGCGACGCGCACGGTGCTCCTCGAGAAGAGCGGCGCGCCGCAGGCGTTCCTCATCCTCGGCATGCCGGGCTTCGAGCGCGCGAGCCCCGACTACGTCCCGGCCGAGGTCGCGTTCCAGATCCTCGGCGGCGGCATGGCGTCGCGGCTCTTCCGCAACCTGCGCGAGGAGAAGGGGTACACCTACGGCATGTACGCGCACCCCGAGGCGCGCAAGCTCGGCGGGGCGTCGGTGCTCGGCGGGAGCGTGAAGGCCGACGTCACCGGCAAGGCGCTCGTCGAGGTGCTGCGCGAGCTCCAGCGGATGCGTGAGGAGAAGCCCAGCGACCGCGAGCTCGCCGACGCGAAGGCGTCGCTCGTGCTCTCGCTGCCGGCCGACTTCTCCACCGCAGGGTCCATCGCAAGCAAGCTCGCCGAGGAGGTGATCTACGGCCTCCCGGACGACTACTGGACCCGCTACGTGGACGAGGTGGAGAAGGTGACCGGCGAGGACGTCCAGCGCATCGCCGCGAAGTACCTCGATCCGGCGCGGCTCCTCACGGTGATGGTCGCCGATCCGGTCTCGGTGAAGCCGCAGCTCGCGGGGCTGCCGCTCGGCGAGGTGGAGGTGCGGCCCGCGCCGGCACCATCCACGGCGCCTCGCAAGCCCGAGGCGCCCGCCGGCGGCCCGAAGCCGCCCGCCGCGGCGCCGCAGCGTTGAGCACTGTGTCGGAAGCGCGGAGCTGTCGGGGCTCCGATCTATGATGCAGGCGTCCGGCTCCTCGGCCGGACGCCCGCCATGTCCTACGAGCCGCTGCAGAACGAGTTCACCTGGTCGAAGTCCCGGCACGAGAAGTTCAAGGAGTGCCCGCGGGCTTACTACCTGCACTACTACGGCAGCTGGGGCGGCTGGGAGCAGCAGGCCGGCTCCGACGTCCGGGAGCTGTGGATCCTGAAGAAGCTCTCCACGCGCTGGCAGTGGGCGGGCTCGGTGGTCCACTCGGCCCTGGAGGAGCTGCTCCTCCGCGCGAAGCGCGGCGCGCCGCTCCGCACGCTGGAGGAGCTCGTCGAGCGCACCCAGCGGCGGGCGCGCAGTCAGTGGGCCGGCTCGCGCGAGAAGGGGTACTGGCGTGATCCGAAGAGCGTACCCGGGCTCGTGGAGCACGAGTACGCGGAGCCGGTGCCGTCGGAGGAGTGGAAGCGGCTCTGGGACGAGGTGATCGAGGGCTCCCTCCGCGGCTTCTACGCGTCGGACACGTTCCGCGCGATCCAGGCGGTGCCGCGCGAGCAGTGGCTCTCCGTGGACGAGCTCGACTCGTTCGTCTTCGAGGGCACGAAGATCTGGGTCGCGGTGGACTTCGCCTACCGTGACGGCCGCGGCCGCGTGCACGTGCTCGACTGGAAGACCGGCAAGGAGCGCGGCGTCGACCACGTGCAGGTGGGCATCTACGCGCTCTACGCGCAGGAGAAGTGGCAGGTGCCGCCGGACGACGTGACCGGCGGGCTCGTGTACCTCGCGACGGGCGGCGAGCGGGTCGACGTGGCGGTGGACGCCGCCGCGCTCGACGGCTGCAAGGAAGCGATGCGGAGCTCGATCGCGGGGATGCGCGAGCGGCTCGACGACGTGGCCGCCAACGAGGCGTCCATGGCGCGGTTCCCCATGCCGGAGTCGCGGGACGCCTGCCGGCGCTGCCCGTTCCGGCGTCCCTGCGGGCGCATGTGAGCGTGGGATCCGCTGGTCTGCCAGGCGCCGCGGCGGCGCCGTACGATGCCTACGTCGCGCTCCGGTTTCGCGAGTACCGCGCGTTCCTCGCCTCCATGGGCATGGTCTTCGCGGCGACGCAGATCCAGAGCGCGGTCCTCGGCTGGCAGGTGTACGCGTTCACCGGCGACCCGCTCTCGCTCGGGCTCGTCGGCCTCGCCGAGGCGCTGCCGTTCCTCGCCACGACGCTCCTCGGCGGCTGGGCCGCCGATCGGTTCGACCGGCGCGTGCTCTCGCTCGCCAGCCTCGCGGCGGTGGCCGCGAGCGGCGCTGCGCTCCTCGTCCTCTCCCTCGGGACGCCCCGCTCGGCGCTCCCGTTCTACGCGGCGCAGGCGCTCGCGGGGCTCGGCCGCGCCTTCTTCCGGCCGGCGTCCGCCGCGCTCGGCACCGAGCTCGTGCCGCGCGAGCACTACCACAACGCCGCCACGTGGCGTTCCTCGGTGTTCCACTTCGCGATGGTGCTCGGCCCGGCCGTGGGCGGCGGGCTCATCGCGCTCGGCGGGCCGCGGCTCGCCTACGCGGTGGTGCTCGGGCTCTCGGCGCTCGCGTTCGGCGGGCTCACCGCCGTGGGCCCGCGGCCGCGGCCCGACGCGCCACGCGGCGGGCTCGTGCGCGATCTCGCCGAGGGGATCCGGTTCGTCTTCCAGCAGCGGCTCGTCGTCGCGGCGATGAGCCTCGACCTCTTCGCGGTGCTCTTCGGCGGGGCCACGGCGCTCCTGCCGGTCTTCGCGAAGGACGTGCTCGGCGTGGGTGAGGTGGGCTTCGGGCTCCTCCGCGCCGCGCCGGCCTGCGGCTCGGTGATCTCGGGCCTGCTCCTCGCCCGCTTCGGCGAGCTGCGGCGCGCGGGGCGCACGCTCCTCGGTGCGGTCGCGCTCTTCGGCGTCACCTGGATCTCGTTCGCGCTCTCCCGGTCCTACGTGCTCTCCCTCGCGCTCCTCGCGGTGGGTGGCGCGCTCGACAACGTCTCGGTGGTGCTCCGGTCCACGCTCGTCCAGACGTTCACACCGCAGGACAAGATGGGCCGGGTGTCGGCGGTGAACTCGTTCTTCATCGGCTCGTCGAACGAGCTGGGCGCGTTCGAGAGCGGCGTCGCGGCGCGGCTCCTCGGCACCGTGCCGTCGGTCGTGTTCGGCGGCCTCATGACGATCGTCACGGTCGCCTCGGTGGCCTGGCGCGCGCCGGAGCTGCGTCGCCTCGAGCGGATCCACGCGCCTCAGGACTGACGGCGCCCTGCGACGAAGGACCGCACGCCGGCGGGTTCGACGCGCGAGTGGCCGACGAGGACGGACGGCGCGCCTACCCGATCGGCTGCGCCGCCGGGCGGCCGACATGGCGCGAGGCGTCCTCCGCGACGGTGCGGCTCCGCGGCGCGAGGGCGTGGGCGTGGAGCGGCTCGAGGCCGGAGAGCACGCGTCCCGCACGGCGCATCAGCCAGCCGAGGCCGCCCGCGGCATCGCGGGTGAGACGGGCCGGCGCCTCCCTCGAGAAGAGCGGCGGCGCGTCACCCACGCCTCGAGCGGTCTGCACGCCCGCGCCGTGGGTGTAGACCAGCTCGCCGCCGAGCCAGGCCGTGTAGAGCGCGGCGAGGAGGGCGCCCGTGCCGAATCCGGCCGTGAGGCCGCTCGCGCGGCGGCCCGAACGCCAGGCCGCGAGCCCCAGCGCGCCGACCACGACGACCAGGTTCCCGAGGCCGTGCACGAACATCGCGTCCTGCGCGCGGCGATCGCCGAGGTCCACCTCCCGCGAGGCCGCCATCCCGGCGAGCCCGGCGAGCAGGCCGGTCGCCGCCGTGCCCCACCAGAGCCGGCTTCCCACCCGATCGAGCACGCGGCGCCGGACCCATGAGCTAGAGCCCGCCGCCGCCACCTCCGCCACCGCCGAGATCGGGAGGAGGACGAGCGGGGCGTGGATGAGCATCGGGTGGAGCTCGTGCGTGCGCATCGCCATGGCGGCCTCGCCGGACGGGGACGCCCTTCACGCTGCGCAGCGCCGGCGGCGCGGGCAATGCGCCCGGCCGCGTGCCCGCCCGCTCGGATGGAGCCGCCGTACCTCAGTCGCGCACGGTCGCCCGCTTCGCCCCCGGCGTCCCGTCGCCGCCGTGCTCCACGAGCCCGACGCGCGCGAGCTTCTCGTAGAGCGTCGAGCGGTGCAGCCCCGCCAGCTCGGCGGCCTTCGCCACCGAGCCCGACGCGTCGCGGAGGATGTCCTCGAAGTAGCGCCGCTCCCAGGCGTCCTTCGCGCGGCGGTAGCCCCCGCCCGCCTCGCCGGGCTCCGCCTCCTGCGCCTTCAGCTCCGGCGGCAGGTCGTCGAGCGTGAGCGCCTCGCCGCGGGCGAGGAGCAGCGCCCGCTCGAGGGCGTGCTCCAGCTCGCGCACGTTCCCGGGCCACGAGTGGTCCATGAGCGCCTTCATCGCGGCGGCGTCGGGGAGCATCGGCGGGCGTCCGAGCCGGAGCGCGTGCTTCCGCACGAGGTGCTCGACGAGCAGCGGGATGTCCTCGCGCCGCTCGCGGAGCGGCGGCAGGCGCAGCGGCACCACGCGGATGCGGTAGTAGAGGTCCTCGCGGAACCGGCCCTCCGCCACCGCCTTCTTCATGTCCTCGTTCGTGGCGCAGACGAGGCGGACGTTCGCCTTCCTCGTCTTCCGCGAGCCCACCGGGATGTAGTCGCCGTCCTGGAGGACGCGGAGCATCTTCGCCTGGAGCGTGAGCGGCATCGTGCCGATCTCGTCGAGGAAGAGCGTGCCGCCCTCGGCCTCGCCGAAGAACCCGGCGCGCGCCTGGTCCGCGCCGGTGAAGGCGCCCTTCTCGTGGCCGAACAGCTCCGACTCCGCGAGGTTCTCCGGGATGGCGCTCATGTTGAGCGCCACGTACGGCCCGGCCGCGCGGCGGGACATCCCGTGGATCGCCCGCGCGATCACGTCCTTGCCGGTGCCGCTCTCGCCCTCCACGAGCAGGGGCACGTCGGCCGGCGCGACGCGCTCGAGCACCGAGACGACGTCCCGCATCCCCTGCGACTTCCCGACGATCCCGCGCACGGAGAACTCGCCGGAGAGCGCGGTCTTCAGCCGGGCGTTCTCGCGCCGCAGGCGGCCGTGCTCCACGGCGCGCTCCACCACGACCTCGAGCTCCTCCGGCTCGAACGGCTTCTTGAGATAATCGAACGCGCCCGCCTTCATCGCGGCCACCGCGGTCTCCACGCTCGCGAAGGCCGTGACGAGCACCACCGGCAGGTCCGGCATCTTCTGGCGGAACCGCTTCAGCCCCTCGAGCCCGTCGAGCTCGGGCATCCGCAGGTCGGTGAGCACGAGATCGAACTCGGCGCGGTCGAGCGCGGGGAGCGCCTCCTTCACCGACGCGAAGTCGTACACCTCGCACGCCGGCGACAGCGCGCGCTTCACCATCTGGCGCGCCGAGTCGAGGTCGTCGATCACCATCACGCGCGGCTTCATCCGATCATCTCCTTCGTCGAAGGCTCCGGGTCGGGGACGGCCGCGGCGGCCGGGAGCCGCACGCGGAACGTCGCGCCCTGGCCGGGCGCGCTCGTCACCTCGACCGTGCCGCCGTGGGTCTCGGCGGCCTGGCGGACGATCGCGAGCCCGAGCCCGGTCCCCTCCGCCTTGGTCGTGTAGAAGGGCTCGAACACGTGGCCCAGGTGGTCGGGGGCGATGCCGGGGCCGGTGTCCTCGACCTCGGCCACCACGTGTCCGCCCTCCGCGCGCAGCCGCGCGGTGAGGGTGCCGCCCCCCTGCGCGCCCATCGCGTGGACCGCGTTCACGCACAGGTTCAGGAACGCCTGGCGCAGCATCTCTGCGTCCACGTTCACGTCCGGCACGCCGGGCGCGACCTCCACCCGCGTCGTCACGTTCGCCACCGCCGCCGCCGGTCCGGCCACCTCCACCGCCTCGCGCAGCACCGGCTCGAGCGGCTGCGCGAGCGTGGTGGTGTCGCGGGAGCGCGCGAACACGAGGAAGCGCTCGAGGAGCGATGCCGCGCGCGTGGTCTCGCGCTTCACGGCGTCGAGGTCGCCGCGGTTCGGGTGGTCCTTCGGGAGCTCGCGCAGCGCCACGGCGGTGTAGCCGCGGATCACGTTGAGGGAGTTCCCGAGCTCGTGCGCGAAGCCGGCGGCGATGCCGCCGAGCGTGGCGAGGCGGTCGGCGCGCAACACCTCGCGCGTCTTCTGGGCCACGCGCTCCTCCAGCGTCCCGATGAGGCGCACGTTCTCCTCGCGCCGCGCGGCCAGCCGCGAGGACATCGCGTTGAAGGCCTGCGCCAGCTCGGCGAGGTCCTTCTCCTCCGGCACCGGGATCTGCAGCCCGCTCTCCTCGTGACCCACCTGCTCGGCGCCGGCGATCACGCGGCTCACCGAGCGGGTGATGCTCCCGAGCAGGATGGCGGCGAAGATCTGGCCGAGGAGGATCCAGAACGCGGCGACGCCCGCGGAGCTCCAGGCGATGGCGCGCGCGCCGCCCACCACCTCCTCCGGCCCGAAGTGGACGCGCACCGCGGCGACGAGCGCGCCATCCTTCAGGACGGGCGCCGCGGTCTCGAGCCCTCGCGGCTCGATGAGCCGGAGCAGCACGTCGGCGGGCCCCTCGGGCGGCGAGAAGGTGGTCGGCGCGCCCTCGGGGCAGCCCTGGCCGCTGCGGTCGTGGCATGCGAGGACCTTGCCGGAGCGGTCCACGACCCAGGCGCGATCGAGCGGACCCTCGGCCACGAGCCGCTCGAGGGTGGCGCCCATCGCATCGCGCGCGTCCGGCGGCGCGCCGTCGGGCCCGACCCAGCGCGAGACCTCCGGCGCGACCGAGCTCGCGAGGGCGGCCCCCTCCCGCGCGAGGAGCTCCTGCCCGCGCACGAGCTCGCGCCAGAGCGCGACCGCGGTGACGCCCGAGGTCGAGAAGATCGTCACCCCGGCGAGGAGGAAGAAGAGCTTGAGGCGCAACGTCACGGCGCGCCTCCGGGCGCCGGGGCCGGCGGAGAGGCGGGGGCCGCCGCGGCGGCGGGGTAGCTGTACGGAGGCGGGGGCCCCGGGGGCTCGGCGGAGCGCGGCGGGCGCGGGGCTCCGGCCCCGGCGAACGAGTGGCACACGCTGCACGCGTTCCCGTGCGAGTGCTCGGGAGCGCGGGAGTGGCAGCGGACGCAGCCATTCGGCGCCGTGCGCCAGACGTGGGCGGCGTGGCATCCCGCGCAGTCCGCGTGGGCCTTCAGCCCATGGAGCCCGGCCCGGAGCACGCCCGGGTGGCAGTCCTTGCAGTCGCGCCGCTCGGTCTCGGCCGAACGCGCGTGCGGGCGGTGGCACTCGCCGCAGGCGAACTGCATCGGCGCGTCGTCGGTGAAGCGTGCGGGGTGGACGCCCTGCGCCCGGTGGCAGCGGAGGCAGTCGCGGCGCGTGGGGCGCAGGCCGGCGTCGGTGGAGAGGAAGTCGTGGCAGGCGAAGCAGTGGAGCTGCTGCATGCCGGCGGCGCGCACCATGTGCTCGCCGTGGCACTCCTTGCAGGCGGTGGTGGGCGGCTCGAAGCCGTGCATCGCATTCGCGTGGCAGCGCACGCACTCGATCTTCTGCTGCGCGACGTGCACGCGGTGGCCTCGCGAGCCCTCGATCTGCGGCCACTTCGGGTCGTGCGACAGGTGGCAAGCGGCGCAGGCGCCCACCTGCACCTCGGCGTGCGGCTTCTTGCCGCCCGGCGGCTTCCCGGCGAGGAACGAGCGCAGCATCGCGAGCCCCTCGCTCGGGGTCGCGTGGTGGCAGCGCTGGCAGGAGACACCTCGGTGCGAGCCCTGGTTCCAGAGCGCGAACTCCGGGCTCGCCTTGTGGCAGTGCGCGCACAGGCCCGGGTCGGTGTCGATGTAGCGCTTCAGCCGGATCGCGCCGGCGAGGGCGGCCGCGAGGACCACCGCGCCGACGGCGGCGGCGATCGTGAGGAGGCGCTTGCGGTCGGAACGAATGGCGCGGCGCCTCTCGGGAGGGGAAGGAAGGTGCGGCGCCCGGCCAGCCGCGAGGAGGCCGGGCGCCGCGTGGAATGCGCTACGGCTTCTTCTTGAACGTCTTCTCGAACTCGAGCGGGTGCTCGTCCTTCATGTACTCGACGGTCGTGCGGCCGTTCAGCCACG
>Ga0306923_10001295_pt1 | contig 21908 bp, 17 predicted proteins | sample sta12Can44000108_FD_203841 | JGI IMG/M metagenome (GOLD analysis project Ga0306923, IMG submission 203841) | Lab enrichment of tropical soil microbial communities from Luquillo Experimental Forest, Puerto Rico - statanox.12C.anox.44.000.108 (v2)... | ecosystem: Environmental > Terrestrial >... | reverse complement strand
GTTCTTGGTGCCGAAGGCGATCACAATGCTCCCACCACTCCCGATCGTGCTCCCGCCGCTCCGGGGGCGGTGGGGCAGCTTGGGGCATTCCAGGTATCGGTATCGGTATCGGAATCTGAATGTAGGGCTGCCCTGGAGGCGCTGGTTGAGCATAGACCGCCGGAGCGAAGGCGCTTGCGAGCAGAAGCAACGCGAGCACGGTAAAGCTGGTCTTCACGGTGGTTCCTACCCAGTTTCAACAACAATAACGGTTGATCGCCCGTTTCATCCGCCCCCGATCCTGCTCCCGTCAGTGATCGGCAGATGTCCCGGGCTCGGGGGCCGGCCGGCGAGGTCCGAGCGTCCCCGCCCCTGTCGTGCACCGTCCTACTGTTGTCCGGCGCATCGGGAACACACGGCGGTTGACCAAGTCCGGCCGCCACCTCGACGCAACCGAGGAGCGCCAAGATGAGCAATACTGTCGCATCAGCCCTCTCCCGGGGACCGAGGGTTTCCACACGGTCCCGCGAAAGCCCAACCATTTAGGATGACGAAGCCGAGACGCTCGTCGATCGCACCATGGCGATCGTTGCGGGCCGGGTTCCGGTCTGTGTGGGCATCGGCGGCAACTCGACCGGCAAGGTGCTCAAAATGCTCAAGCGGCTCGAACGCTTTGCCTTTCCTGGGATCGTCTCAGTGTGCCCGTATTACAATCGGCCGACCCAAGAGGGCATGCGTGAGCATTTCACCCGCATCGCCGAAGCGACCGACCGACAGATCATCATCTACAACATTCCGTACCGAACCGGCGTCAACCTAGCCAATGATACAATGCTGGCGCTCGCCGAGCTGCCCAACATCGTCGGCGTTAAGGATTCCTCGGGCAACCTCGCGCAGTCGATCGAGTTGTTGCGGCGCCGGCCGCCCGGCTTTGCGGTGATGACCGGAGAGGACAATTATTTCTACACGACCTTGGCGCACGGCGGTGACGGCGGCATTCTTGCCTCAGCACATATCGAGACCCGGTCATTCGTCGGCGTCTACGAGCGGATGGAGGCGAATGACCATCGCGGAGCGCACCGGATCTGGTCGCGTGTTGAGACCCTGGTACCGCTCCTCTTCCAGGAAGCCAACCCGATGCCGATCAAATACTGCTTGTGGCGTCAGGGGCTGATCCGCTCACCGGAGTGTCGCCTCCCGCTTACGGGGATTTCCGCTGGGCTAACGCAAGCGCTCGATCGGGCGATCGAGGCGGCACCGACAAGGAGCGCCGCCGAATAGGGTCAGCCCGAAGGAACGCGGACCTTCGGCGCTCACTCAATTGGGAGACCGTGCAACTTGAGGAACGACAGTTTGTCCCAGTAGCCCCGCTGAAAGGCAATGCCGCCTTGCCGGACAGTGAAGAAGCCGCACCCTCGCAGGCTCAAGGGGTCGCGCCATTCGAGGACTGCGACATCGCCGGCCTCGCGTATGACTTCGCCACCGATCCGGCCTTCTTCGGCGAGATGACGCTCATCGCGACGTTCGAAGAGGTGTCCGGCGGAACGGAAGTCAGGCTGCTGTGCAAGAACCTGCCGGCAGGCTTGCGGGCGGAGGACAACGAGACCGGCTCTCGATTGAGTCTGGATCAGCTGGCCCGCCGCTTCGAATGATCCAGCTGCCGATGACTGGCGGGCGGGGTGTTGCGCAAGTCCGGCCCCCTGTAGCACGTCAGGGGAAACGAAAAGGCGAGAGCGACGATGACCTGTCGCTGGACCGCACCCGCGAACTCGCTGAGGCGACGCAACTCCCGCCGGTTACAGCGGCACCATCCCCATCCAGAACATGGTTCTGTCACCGACGTCGATTTCGTACTTGCGCGCGAAGGTCAGCTTGCCGTCATCGCCGATGCGGAAAACCGACAAGCCGGCGGGGAGTGTCTTTACCGTGTCGCCGTCCCGCACATTGACCGGCAGATTATCTTCGGCGACCAGCAGGCGCCCGCTCGGGTCGATGTGAAAGGTGCGCGGGTGTATTTTTTGGGTCTCGATGTGCTGGATCGGGGTCGGCTCACCGGTGGATTGGTTGATCGCGTACACGACGATGCTGTTTTCACCGCCTTTGAAGACTTGCTTGCCCTGAAACTCGACGGTGGCCTCGGCCCGATTTGCCCCGTACAAAAAACGGCCGTTCGGATGGACATGAACCGTGCCGGCCGCCTGACGCGCCCTGATGTTATTCGGCTCGGCCAGCGTCTCCGCGCGGAATGCGATCTCCGGGTTGATCCTGCCGCCCTCCATCAAATACGTGTACATCTTGTTCTGCGTCTCGATCGACACGTACATCCAGGGCTTGGTCGGGTGAAAGTCGAGATGCCGTGGGCCGAACTCTTTCCCGCCGTTGGGCGCGATCGACACCTCGTTTGTCAGTAAGCCATTCTTGTAGTCGAAGACTTTCAGCGCGCCCGGGTCCTCCGCCTTGGTCGGGGTGACCTCATTGCCGCGGGTTACCAGGATCGCCAGTCGATCGTCGGGTGTCACGCGCACCTGGTGGGCGAAGATGCCGGCGTCGATGGGGCGCGGCTGGGGCACCTCGTCGCCTGGCGTAAAGTCCTTGTTAACGCGGTAGACGCGCACCGCGCTCGGATTGTTGAACGCTACGAGAATATATTCCGACGGAATGTCGGTGCTTGTGTGGATCGGGCGCGCCGGCAACCGTATCGGTGCACCGTGCGGGGTGAGAGCGCCACTCGCCGGATCGATGCTGAGGGCGGTGACGTGATGCTCGGTCCCGGCCGTGCCATAACCTGGAGCGCTGCTGCTGGTCGCTACGTAGAGATAGCGCCTCGATACATGCGGCCAGGCATATTGCACGCCCGCAGGCAAGGTGACCGTCGCTCGCTTGATCAACTCTGCGCCCGCGACATCCGCGTCGTAGTGGGTCAGATCCGCCCCGACGTTTGCATAAAGCGCGACCTTGTTGGACGCCGGCTGGGCCGAAGACAATCGGGGCACGGCAATGCCGCCTGCAACAAGTGACAAGAACGTTCTGCGGCTGAACATAGCACTCCTCCCGACGGTTATTAATGTGACCGATCATCAGTCGGCCCCTCAGAGGTAACGGCTAACGCGAGATTCCCGGGGTGTTGGGGAGATTCTGTGCCTCATCGAGGCGTTGCGGCAACGAGATTCGATCGGATCCCTGCGGCGCTACCGCCGCGACGGGCGTGGAGTGTTGCGCAAGGCCGGCTCGCCCTGTAGCACGTCAGGGAACGAGACGGAGAGAGTGACGATGACGTCACCCGTGCCAATGGTATCGCTCGAGCGCGCCCGCGAACTTGGTGAAGCGATGGGGATGCCCGCGCGGTTCGGCGACCACGGCTTGCTGGATCCGAAGCGACGGCGTGCGGTTCTCGGCAGCGCCGGGACGGCAGCTGGATGAAATGGGATCGCGAGGCCGATATCGTCGTGATCGGCTCGGGAGCGACCGGACTTCCCGCCGCGATTGTCGCGCGGGAAGCGGGCTCCTCGGTGATCCTGGTCGAGGCTGAAAAGGATATCGGCGGTCACGCGATCATCAGCGGCGGCAATATTCCGCTCGGCGGCGGGACCAGCGTGCAGAAGCAATATGGCATCGAGGATAGCCCAGACCTTCTGTTCCGCGATCTGACGGACTGGTCGGTGGTCGGGCCGAACGGTTTCCCGGACTACCGGTACAACGATCGCGAAATCATTCGCGCATTTGCGGACAACAGCGTTGCCACCTTTGAATGGCTGGTCGCCCACGGCGTCGTTTTTGTCGACAAGGCGCCGGATGCCCTTGGCGGCAACTCCGTCGGAAACTCGGTGCCGCGCGAAATGCACTCTGCCGTGATGGATTGGCCGATGGTGCATACCGGCGAGCCTGCCGATCCGGCGGTCCAAAAGACCCGTTCCTCCGGCAATGGCATGATGCGATCGCTCGAAGTCGCGGCCAAAAAAGCCGGTGTCGAAATCCTGCTCGAACACAGAATGACGCGGATCTACCGGCAGGCTCCGAACTCCGGCCCGGTGTTCGGCATCGCGGTCGACCACAAGGCTGCCAAGTTGAACATCCGCGCGCGCAAGGCCGTCATCATCGGCACCGGCGGCTCGACCGGCAATGTCAACTTCCGACGCATGTTCGACTCGCGCCTGACCGAAGAATATTGCGGTCTCGCCGGCATGCCGTGGTCCGACCAGGATGCCAGCGGCGAGCTCGCGGCCATGGCGATCGGCGCGTCGCTGTGGGGTTTTTATAACCAGATCGGCGAATTCGGCTCGAACGTGACCAAACCGGGCTCGATCGGATGCCAATACAATTACCGGCATCTCCAGTGGTTCCCCGGCAGTCCTGTCTTCGATCGCGCTCGCGCGACGGGCCTCAGGGTGGCGAATTGGCAGGACCTCATCCTGGTCAATATGCTCGGTAAGCGCTTCTACGACGAGACTGGAGGACAATACATAGCCAACAACTACAATTCGCTCGATCCCTATGTCCAGGGAAGCTGGCGCAATGCCAAGAACCTCAAATGGAACCCGAATAATTTCTTGAATGCCGCACTCGCGGGAATCGACGACGGACACAATGGCGGTGGGCCGATTTGGGCCATTTTCGACAGCGATGCGGTGTCACGCGAGGAATGGGCGCCAACGCCGCCGAATGTCGACATCGCCGCCGGCTTTTTCTTCAGCGCCAATAGACTGGCCGATCTCGCCGAGAAGATCGTCATGAAATATCAGCGGGTGCCGATGCCGCCGACGAGTCTGGAGGAAACCGTCGCGCGATATAATTCCTCTGTCGATTCCGGCGTCGACGAGGATTTCGGCAAGCCCAAGCCGATGTACAAGATCGCCAACCCGCCATTCTATGCCGCCTGGGCCACACCGGTCGTGCATGACACCCGTGCCGGACTGCGCATCAACGCCAAGTGCCAGGTGATCGACATGAACGGCGAGGTCATCCCGGGGCTTTATTGCGGCGGCGAATCGGCTGGCGGCTTCAGCCAGCACGGCCTCGCCCGCGCCTCCTGTCAGGGCTACATCGCCGGCAACGCGGCCGCTAGCGGGTACTGACCGATGGCGTGGCGGATCGGCGTCGATTCCGGCGGCACATTCACCGATATCTGCCTGTACGAGGAGAAGAGCGGCCATATCGCGGTTTGGAAAGTTCCCTCCACCCCCGCCGATTCCTCGCACGCCGTCGCAGAGGGGGTTGGCGAAGCGCTCCGCCAGGTCGCCGCGCAAGCCGGCGACGTCTCCTATTTCGGCCACGGCACGACAGTGGCGACCAATGCACTGATCCAGCATGGCGGCGCTCTAACAGGCTTGATTACCAGCAACGGGTTTCGCGACCTGCTCGAAATCGGCCGGCAAAAGAGGCCCGACCTTTACGACCTGCAGGCGGACAAACCTCCGGTACTGGTCGAGCGGGCGCTGCGCCGCGAAGTGCCCGAACGGCTGCGCCACAACGGGCATGTCGAAACCGCACTCGACGAGGCTGCGGTGCGCAACGCGGTCCGCGTTTTGCGCGACGCCCGTGTTGAAGCCGTCGCAATCTGCTTTCTGTACGCCTTCCTCGATCCCGCGCATGAGGAAGCGGCGCGGCGCATCGTCAGCGAGGAATTTCCGGAAGCCTTCGTTTGCGCCTCGCACGAGGTGGCGCCCGAGTTCCGCGAATACGAGCGCCTGTCGACGACCGTGGTCAACGCCTATCTCGGGCCGGTCATGGCGTTCTATATCCGCGGCGTTGGCGAGCGGCTGACGGCACTCGGCGTCACTGCGGCGCCATATCTGACACACTCAAACGGCGGCGTGATCGGGTTCGACATAGCGGCGCGGCTGCCGGTGCGGACGATATTGTCGGGCCCGAGCACCGGGGTGGTCGGCGCCCAGGTTACGGCGCGTCTTGCGGGGGCGCACGACATCATCACCTTCGATATGGGCGGCACCTCCACCGATGTCGCACTGATGCAGGGCGGTGAGGCGAGGCTCGCGCGCGAGGCGGTAGTGCACGGCTACCCGATCAAGGCCCCGATGCTCGACATCCATACGGTCGGTGCCGGCGGTGGCTCGATCGCGTTCGTCGACTCCGGCGAACTGCTCAAGGTCGGGCCGAAGAGCGCCGGCGCCGATCCGGGCCCGGCCTGCTATGACCGCGGAAATGATGAGCCGACGGTCACCGATGCCAATGTGGTCTTGGGGACCCTGAACCCGACGCACCTCCTGGGCGGCCGAATGCACGTCCGACAAGACCTCGCGCGCGCGGCGATCGACCGTCTCGCGGCCCAGCTGGGCATCGATGCCCTGGCCGCCGCGCAGGGCATCATTGCCGTGGTCACCGCCAATATGGCGCGCGCGATCCGGGTCATTAGCGTGCAGCGCGGCCATGACCCGCGTGACTATACTCTGGTCGCGTTTGGTGGTGCGGGACCATTGCACGCCGCACGGCTCGCCGTCGAGCTCGATATCCGCCGTGTATTGGTGCCGCGCCATCCCGGCATTCTTTGCGCGATGGGCCTGCTGTTGGCAGATTTGCGCGCCGATTTCGCGGCGACCCGGCTAATGGCGTTGTCTGCAGCCGTCATCAGCGAGATCGAGGCAATCATTGCCGATCTGCGCGGGCGCTGCGCGGTGTGGTTCGCCGATGCAGGCATTGAAGCGAATGACCGCCGCGTATCACTGTCGGTCGACATGCGCTATGCCGGGCAAAATTACGAGCTTTCCGTGCCAATGCCTCCCGGCCAGGTGACATCGGCGACAATCGATGGGCTTGCCGCCGGCTTTGCCGCCGCACACCAGCGGCTCTACGGCTTTGTTGCCGAAGACGAGCCGATGCAGCTCGTAACCTTTCGCGCCGAGGCGACCGGCATCGTGCGCAAGGCAGACATCAGGCCCACCGCCGATGCCGGTCCCGACCCGTGCGCGGCGGAGATTGGCCGCCGCGACGTGTGGCTGCGCGAGACCGGCGCGTTCGTATCCTGTCGGCTCTACGACCGCGAGAAGCTTCTCGCCGGCAATCATATTGAAGGGCCGGCGATCGTCGAGCAGATGGATGCCACGAGCTTGATCGTGCCCGGCGCCGCCGCCACCGTCGATCCATACCTCAATTTGCTGCTGGAACTGCCATGAGCGCCGTGAGGGCCAACACGATTGATCCGATCACCGTCGAGGTCATCGGCAGCGCATTGTCGTCGATCGTCGAGGAAATGGGCGAGGCGCTGGTCCGCGCCAGCTTTTCGACCAACATCAAAGAACGCCGCGACTGCTCGACCGCGCTGTTCGACACGCGCGGCACGACCCTGTGTCAAGCCGAACACATCCCGATGCATCTCGGCAGCTTTATCGGGATCATCCCCGAAATCCTGAAGCGCCATCCGGTCGAAAAGATGCAGCCGGGCGATGTGTTCATCGGCAACGACGCCTATGCCGGTGCCGGCACCCACCTGCCCGACATCGTGCTCGGCGAGCCGATCTTCGTCGGCGGCCGCATCGTCGCCTGGGCGGTCAATACCGCGCATCACGCCGATTTCGCCGATCGCGGCCATGCCCACATCTACCAGGAAGGGCTGCGTATCCCGCCGATCCGCCTCTATCGGGCCGGTGAATTGCAGAGCGACGTGCAGGAGCTGATCCTGCTTAACTGCCAGGTCCCGCGCGAGCGGCTGTCCGATCTGCGGGCGCAGATGGCGGCGAACCGATTGGGCGTGCAGCGCATGCAGGCGCTGTGCGGCAAATACGGCACCGCCACCGTGCTCGCCGTCGGCGACGCCCTGCAGGCTTATGCCGAGCGCAAGATGCGCGCCGGGATCGCGGCATTGCCTGACGGCACCTACCGCTTTGCCGATACCTACGACAATCCCGAGCTGGGCCGCGCCCTTCCAGTCTCGGTCGAGATCACGATCGAGGGCAGCGAGATGCGGCTGCACTTCGACAGCCCGCCGCAGGTGCGGGCCGGGATCAACATGATCTACACGGCGCTGTTGTCGAGCGTCTATTACGCGGTCAAAGCCGTGGTCGATCCGACGATCCTGCCGAATTCCGGGCTCGCCCGCCCGATCACGGTGACCGCACCGCTCGGGACCGTGATGAATGCGACCCACCCGGCCGCGGTCAACGGCCGCACCAGCACTTGTCAGCGCGCCGCCGATTTGGTGATCGGCGCATTGGCGCAGGCCGCACCGGAGCGGTGCATCGCCGCCGGCAACGGTGCTTGTGCGACGGCGAGCTTCGCCGGCATCGACCCGGGGGACGGTCATCTCTGGGTCTATCTTGAAACCATCGGCGGCGGCTCCGGCGCGCGCGCCGGCAAGGATGGGCTCGACGGTGTCCACGTGCATATGACCAACACCTCGAACCTGCCGGTCGAAGCGCTCGAGGTCGAATATCCTCTGACGGTGCTGCGCTACGAGCTGGTAGACGGCTCGGGTGGTGCCGGCCGGTCACGCGGCGGCATGGGGCTGCGGCGGGTATACCGGGCCGAAGCGGAATGCCACCTGCGGCTCGACGGCTCGCGGCTGTTGACCGCACCTTGGGGTCTCGCCGGGGGTCATCCCGGCGGACGCGGGAGCTTCCGGTTCGGCGAAGGTGTCGAGCCGTTCGTAAACGGAGCCGGCAGCTTGCGGGCCGGAGAGACGGTCGAAATCATCACTCCGGGTGCGGGCGGCTATGGCCCGCCGGCCGAGCGCGATCCTGCAACGGTCGAGCGCGACCTCGCCGATCAGCGCATCGATCCAGCCACTGCGGCGGCAACATATCCGCGGTTTCGCAGATGATCCGAGTAGTGCGGGAGCCCGTTAGCTCAGCACTGCGATCGACACCGCTGGGCGCAGGTCGAGGCATATCGACAGCGCCTGGTGCAGCTCGCTATTCAGAAAGCGCTGGAACAAGACCTCGTCCTGCTCGCGCGAGGTTTCCATTACCGGCAGCACGCTCTGGGTCATCGCATAGTCGAAGCGGGGCGCCCATTTGCGCGCACCCAGCCGCGCCGTGGTCGAGCAGTTGTCGACCATGTAGGCAACGTCCTTGAAATCCATGTAGGGATTGAGCGAATCGATCGCCTCGATGATCGATTCATTGACGATCTCGGAATAGGGATGCCCCTTGGCGCGCAGGATATCGGCCTGCGCCATCATCGTTGCGACATAGACACCGGCGGTCACCGGATCGACTTCCGATTGACGATTGCTGCGCAATGAACGGCCGACCTGCCACATTTCGGTGCCGGCGATCTCGGACATCGGAAAGCGATTGAGACGATGCGCCGCGCTGACCACGCTGCGGATCTCGTTGCCGCTCTCCACTTCGTCATAGATCTCGGTAAGGATGTCCGCAGCGGGACCGTAACACGCGCAATAGGCTTTTTTGAACAGTTGCCGACCGCCCTCGTCGAGCGCTTGGTAGGTCCCGAGCAAACCCGCCGCCGATATCTCCTTGCTGATGGCGCTGGTGATGCTCCTGGCCGAGTCGAGAAAGGCGTCGTCGGGCTGTCGGCCATGTCCGCGGAACCAGCGGTAGAGGCTTTCACAGATCCCGTGAACCGCACCGAGCAGGATCCCGCGTTCGCCGAAGATGTCCGACTTGTATTCGAATTCTAAGGTCGTCTCGAAGGTGCAGGGCGAGCCGAGACCGATGGCCCAGGCTAAGGCATAGTCGGTCGCCTTGCCGTCGACGTCCTGATGGACGGCAAAGCTGCAATTGATCCCGGCGCCGTTGATTTCCCGGCCCTGTTCGTAGAGCCGCCGCACCGACGGTCCCATCCCTTTCGGACACACCCCGATGATGTTGATGTCGTTGCGAAAGGCCTTGCCAGTGCTCTTGACATAGGCCACCAGAAACCCGTGCGACAGTCCAAGGGTCGCACCCGGCCGGATTGCACCCATGATCCGATCAAAATTGTCGGCCTGTGCGGCGTCGGAGATCAGCAAGAGGACGAGGTCCGAGCCGGCAATGACATCGTACATTTCGCCACGCGTGCCGTTGGCCTCGGTAAACCCGGCCTTCTCGACATTCGCGATCGAATGGGAATCGGCGCGCAGCCCGACCTTGACGCGGATGCCACTGCCGGCCAGCGATTCGCGAAGATTTTGCGCCTGGGCCGGCCCCTGCGACGACCAGCCGATCACGCCGATTTGGCGAATTCCGGCAAAGGCTTTGGGCAGCAGCGGGAAGAGATGACGGCCGCCGCGGACGATCCACTCCTCGGTGCCGCCGAGGACGATCTTTTCTTTCTGGAACACCGTCGAGTTGAACGCCACCTCGTACCCCTCCTTCCTGGCGGTTCGAGAGCTCGCATCTGCGAGCCAGCTCCGAACCGCCATCCTAGCCCACCTACCGGCGTTTTACGAACCGATGTCGTCCGTCTGATGCGCCCTTATGTGATGCGCGGGGCGCCGCACCCTCACCCCATCGTCGAATTGAACGCGCCACCGTCGAGTAGCAGGTTTTGGCCGACGATGAATCCCGACGAGGCGGCGCACAAAAAGGCACACGCATCGCCAAATTCCGCGGGATCGCCGACCCGGCCGGTCGGGTTGGACTGACCGCGCTTGGCGAGCATCTCTTCGAAGGAGACGTTTTGTCGCCGCGCCTCGTACTCTATGCCCGAGCGCAGCCGGTCGGTCAGGAACGGACCGGGTAGCAGGCCGTTGATCGTCACATTGTATTTAGCAACCTGCCGCGCGATGCCGGCGCAGAAGGCGGTGAGGCCGGCGCGTGCGCCATTGCTCATGCCGAGATTGGCGATCGGCGACTTCACCGAGCCCGACGTGATGTTGACGATGCGGCCGAATTTGCGCTCGCACATGCCGTCCACCGTCGCCTTGATCAACATGATCGGCGTCAGCATGTTGGCGTTGACCGCCTTTTGCCAGTCCTCGACCGACCACTCGCGGAAGTCGCCGTGCGGCGGCCCGCCGCAATTGTTTACAAGGATGTCGGGGTTGGGACAGGCGGTGAGTGCTGCGGCGCGGCCGGCTTCGGTGGAGATGTCGCCGGGAACGGCCGTCACCTTGGCACCGGTTTCCTTGCGGATCTCTGCCGCGGTCTGCTCGAGGGTCTCAGCGGTGCGTGCGGTGATCGTCAGCTCGACCCCGGCCCGCCCGAGCGACATCGCGCAGGCTCGTCCCAATCCCTTGCTCGCCGCACAAACCAGGGCCTTGCGTCCGCGAATGCGCAAATCCAACATGTGGTCCTCCTCTGGAGAGTGATCCTGCACCGGAGCCTTGATTTACCCCGGTTTACCGACAGGGCCCCATCCGAAATGAAACTGACCCTGATCCTCGATCCGGCGCCGATCGGTGTGCGCGCCAGTCTCATCGAAGAATGGGAAGAGCCCGGCGGCACCGCGAAGATGGACGCTCGGGTCCGCCTCTTCGATTCGGAAGAGCAGGCGATCGTCTGGGGGCGGTCGCTGGCGAGCCGCCGCGGGTTGAAGCAAATCTACCTCACCGACAATAGAAAGCTGCCTCCGGCGGCGGACCAATAGGCTTCGGCGGACTCGCGTCCGATCAGTAAGGCGGCGGACCATAGGATGACGGGCCGTAAGGCGACGGACCCGGCCCGCCCAGGTAGGGCGCCGGACGATATGAAGCCGGACCCGGCGCGCCCGAATAGGGGGGTGCACCCGGCGGTGGCGAGAATCCCGGTACCTGGTTGCCGTGCGCGTACATGCATTGCCCATACATAACGTCGAATTGCTGCTGCAGCGACATTTGCGCAAAGCCTGAACCGCCGGCGCCGACCGCCGTCCCGAAGACGGCGCCCGAAGCCGCGCCAATCCCGGCACCGTGACCGCCGCCTATGGCGCCGCCGAGAGCTGCTCCGAGTGCGGTAGTGAGGACCGCTGTCCCCACGGCCTGGTTGGTCGCGGCGTAGGCCTGGGGCGCAGTCTGCGCCGTGGCATATTGCTGGCAATAAGACTGTTCGGCGGCGAAAGCTTCGAACGTCTTATTCGGCCCGGGGGCTACCGGGATCGTCGGCGCCACTGGCGGCATGACGCACGCGCCCAGCGAGACCATCACCGCCACAGCACCTGCAACACGCGGACCGATGTGCTTCATGTGCCCTTTCCCTGATCGAGCGCAAAACGATCTTGCGGCGGCGTCCCAACCGGTGCAAGCCGCGGAATCGCGGGGCCCCAAGGCGGGTCATTTCCGCGACCGAGCGCGCCGTGATCGGTTTCCGAAACCTGCAATCATGAATTGTATCAATTGTTGCCGATGGCTGCACCTGCAGCAAATCTGCAGCAAAACATCTCGTATTGGTTGAAGCTGGAACCGGGCGCGACAGCCGGCGTCCGCGTCGCAGTGGCCCGCCCAGCGCCCGCCGCTTGCTACGAATCATAATCATCAGTTTCTTCATATTCGCCCGTTTCGTCATAATCGTCCCCGTCGGAATTATCTTCATCATAATTGCGTGCCGTCAAAATCTGCCGCAGATTGAGACGAGTGCCTCCCTTCTTGGTGGTTTCGATCGCCCGCACGAAGGTGTCGACCACCCCCGCTACCGTCTTCGCCTCGCCCGGTGTGATCTCGCCCCGGGCGAGCGCCGAGGTGACCGCGTTCATCGCGAGAGATACTTCGCGGGTCGACGGCCCGCTTCTTTCTTCGGTGAGGGCGCCCTCGATCGGCGGCAGACTGCATTTGACGGTGCGTTCCCGGCACGGCGGCAGCACACGTTCCATGCAGAGCCGCATCGCAGTCGGGTCACCCGCGAGCGCCATCTCGATGGCCTTGCGCGTCAACGCTGGGATTCCCCGCGAGCAACGCTGCGGCGGCAAGCGTCGCCTTGTTGCAGGGACCCTGTCGCCGGCCGCCAGGGTTACCCGATCGGCCCCTTTCGAACGGCCGCCTGCGCATCCGCGCCGGCAGCTTCGGTGAAATGTCCTCGCTCATCGTTGGCTCCTTTTGTTCAACCGGCGGCGCAGTTCGAGGCGGCGCGATCGGTTAAAGCACGGACTGACTGACAATATACGCAATTTATGTTGTTGCGTCAATAGCAATAGCGCCACGAACGCGGCTGATCGATCGAAACTCACTTGGCCGTTGCCTCGGTTGGCTGATTCGCGTTGACCGATATTGGCCTTCCTGCAGGGCGTGTGTGCGCAAGCGGCACGGCCCCCTCGCGGCGGACGCGGTCGCGAAAGCGGCGTTCGTGCCGCCGCTCCCAACGATCAAGCCGATGACAAACTGGGCCAAGTTGGGACAGTTTCCGAGGTGGATAAAGCTGGGCGGGGCGACCGGCAAGCGGTTCACTTATCGGCGGCCTGATAGCGAGGTGGCAGAAGCCGGACCCGCCTGGATGGGCCGCCCTACGCCGTCACCGGCCGCGAGGATTTGCGAGAGAGCGATGCAAGGCTGCGCATGCCGCGCTTCCAGGAAGACAATCTGCCTCGCGACCTCGAACTCGTCACCGGACTGCGCCGCCTCGCAGCGGCGGTGTCATCGTCGCGCAGCCCAAGCCGATCGCGGAAACATCCAATTGACCGAGCCTTCGGCGCTCCATCCTCTCGTAACTGCTATGCACCTGCCGCGAGCGAGGAGACCCCGCCGGCATGTGCAGTGTTGTACCGCCACAAACCCACCGCGATCGCGACGACGGTGAGCCCGGCGACGATGATCGCCCATGGCTCGGCGCCGAGCCGCTCGAACCACTGCGTGTAGAAGTTGACCGCGCCAAAAGTCGCCGCCGTCGTGACGACCCAGCGCCGGTTGGCGCGCGCCGCCCAGATGCAGACGCCGATCACGAGGACAGCCCAGGCGGCGGTGAACATCCAACCCGGCACATGGAGTGCGGCTTTTTCCCAGGCCTCGCGGGCCGTCCACGACTCCATGCCGCCGACCGCCCAGCTCTCGCCCGGATGGTCGCCCCACAGCGAGCCGACCCAAAACCCGAAATTGACGAGGACCAGCGACATGCGGGCAAAGACGGTCGCGAGCCCCTCATAGGCCGGCCCGACACGGTTGCCAACGAGATAGGCGGCAACGGCCAGCAAGGCGAAAAACACGATCGTTATCGTCGGTTCCGTCACGATCAGCGTGTAGGTGGCGTGAAAGTACCCGGTGCTGCTGCCGAGGGCGCCCGCCAACGCGAGCGGGACCAGGGCCATCAAGAGGCTGCTGCGGATCACGACCGCCAGCACGAGCAGGAGGATCGCGGTGAACGCGAGCCCAGTGAAGCCCGCGTCGAGCACGCCGATGACGCCGCCCGACAGCAGCAGTGCGCCAATCACCGTACCGGCCGTACCGAGCAGGCTCCAACGCTCGCCGGCACCGAACGACACGGCGAGGCCGATCACGACCAGCGCAACGCCGATCGCCGCGCCGGTCGCGAAAGTCGGGTTGAGCGCGAGGATGCCGGCCGCGACGGCGATCGCGCCGAACGACATCAGAATGTTGATCGCGAGAACGCCGAGGTCGCGCGAGGCGAGCGCCTTCAGCTCTTCCGCCTGCTCCGGCGTGAGCTTGCCCTCCCGCACCAGCCGCGTGACATCGAGTACGATCTTTATGGTCTGCCGCCTCGTCGAGGCCGTGGGACTCCGTTGGTTGATCGTAGCTCGCGCTAGGTTAACAGAAAAGGAAGATCGCCTCGCGGGTGCTGATCGCGCTGATCGAATCCTCGAATGCTTCGATATAATCGTCCCACAGCACCCGCTCGGTATAGTCGGATTCGCTGATCTTCCAGTTCCGCTTCGGATCCTCCAGCCGGTCGGCAAAGCGCGCGAGCTGTTCTTCCTTGCTGATGTGCAAGAAAAATTTCAAGATCGTTTTGCCGTTGTCGGTCAGCCCAGTTTCGAATTCACGGATGCGTTTGTAGCGAGCGGTCCAGATCGCCTTGTCAATAAGCTTGTGCACCCGCGTAACCAGCACGCCCTCGTAGTGGGATCTGTTGAAAATCGCCACTTCCCCCCGCCGTGGCGGATGCGGATGCACTCGCCAGAGGAAATCATGGGCGAGCTCCAACGGCGTAGGCTGTTTGAAGCTGACGACAGTGGTGCCCTGTGGATTAAGCGCGCTGAACACGTGGTTCACAGTGCCGTCCTTGCCACCGGCGTCTGGGGCCTGCAGCACGACCAGCACCGAGTGCTCCCGCTGGGCATACAGCAGAGCCCGTTGGTGAGCGAGTTTCGCGCGTTAGTCTTCCGTCTCCTGCTTTGCCGTTTCCTCTGATTCGTGATCGCCTTTGTAACCCGGATCGAGCTTCCCGAGCCGTAGCTTCTCGTCCGGATCGACAAAAACTTTTTTGCGGTAGTCCATGCTGCCCTCCTCCTGCCGTTCGATCGAATGCTGCCTCGCTTCGGCGACGGCACCCTGGCTCAAAGGGAACTCTAGTGTCGGTCGACCGATCGTTATCCGGACCAGGTTTGTTGACCAGCCGGATGGTGTCGTCTCCCTCGGCCTAAGCACTGGCGCATCCGACCACCGCAATGCCTCGAAACCTAGCCGGCGGCATGCAATGCATCTCCGACCGATGGCTCGATCACCGGCTGCCGTTGCGGACCAACTTCGTCGAGAATTTTGCGAATGTCCTGGTGCAGCACGCCACTGCCGGCCCTTCTCAGTTTGACCCTTGAATGGACCTCGCCTCGCCGCCTCTGTTGCCGACCTGGCTCATGAGTTCAGTCGTCCCGGTCGCGCGATGTCAGGAAGTTGTCGACGACGAAATCAGCAACGTCACTGCCCAGTCGCTGACCGGCCGTAAGGTCGAAAAGGAAGTGCACCCCAGCAAAGATCCGGCTCATCGTCGCTTCCTCGGCCGCAGCCCGGAAGCTCGCGAACGAGCGATCCACACCCGGCAAAACCTCGGAAGTCACCTCGAAGTCGAAATGGTCCTTATGGAAGAAGGAAATCAGCACCTCCGCCCCCGCCGCGCTGATGGCCGCATGCGCACCCGGATAGGAAGGGTCTGGGGTGGTGTTGCCGACTTCGGGAAGCCAATTAGGATCAGCCTCAGTATCCGGGTTGCCATCGGTATCGGCCGCACGGATCGCGGTCACCGGTCGCCAGAAATTGTAGGTGTACTTGGCGTCGTAGAATGCGATCACTGCATCGGCAAAACTCAAATTGAGCAGCGCAAACAGGCGGGCATTCTCGGCGGTCGTCAGGTCGTGCGCCAGCGACGCTGTCTGAGCGATCTCGTTCCAATAGTTCTGAATGGCCCCGTTCCAAAAACGGCCGGTCAGGGCCTCGTCCGCCGTAGCGCTCGTGCTGCCGGCAATCCCTAAGGATTTGACCCGGTCGAAAGCATCGCTGTACCTATCACTTGTCAGCTTTGGGGGACCGCCGGGCCGAAACTGGTCTGCGCTCTCCAGGGCAAAATGTGTAACGCGAGACCAATGGGTGAACTGTGGCTGCTTGGGAAAATTCGGCGGGGTCGATTGGTAATCTCCGGGGGCGTTGCCGAACACGTAGGGAATGGGCTGGGCATTCGAGCCGTCATTGGCTCGTAGGGCCAAGATCCGATCAGCGACCGTGTCGCCTATGCTGATGCCCTCGGGCTTTCCAACGTTGGGGAGCTGGGCTAGCGCCTGCTGAAATTGGGCATCGAGTGTTGCCTGAAAATTTGGATATAGGTTTACCAGCACCTCGTGCGCTGCCGCTGCCGCTGCTGCCTCTTGCGAAGCGAAGTGGGATGCGCTGAGGCGAACCAGGTAGGGCTTGTGAGTGCCGTCGATCGCGTTGACCGCGTCGTAGATCGCGGCGTGCATGATGGCAAAGCTGCGGGTAGGGTGGACAGTGGCTGGCTGCGCGCCGAGAGTACGGACGATCACCAGAAGTGTTCTATTCCACTGCACCACCTGGCTGACCGGTGTCGTCGCCTGGGCCATAGCGGGTGCAAGACTTGCGGCAGCCAGCACGGCAGCAGTCGTGCCGGCGAGCAATATGGGTTTCATGTCGGACCTCACTCAAATTGATGTGAAAGCGCGAGGTGGTCGACCCGGCTCAAGGGACCGGCGACCAGCAGCGATCGCCCTTCAAGGTCGGTTGGCAAGTCGGCCGCTGCCTTGGCGATAGAGACCGCTACGCTGTTTGGTTTATTCCGACTGAACCATATTTTTCGGCGGAGAGGCGCGGTGTCACCTGGCCGATCTATCTGAAGCGCAGTGAACGGCTATGCATGGTGCGCGATCCGAATCCAGATCCGCGCAAAAAGGCCTGTCCAAATGACTTCGCGCGGCGAGGACCGATCGCTCGCTTGCACTGGCGCGGAATAAATCGGGAGTGAACTCGGTCTTGTCCAGACAAGGCGGCCGCTCCGCCACCGATAGCGAACGGCGAATGATCTTATTCGCTGGATCGTTTGCGTCGGCTCGCCTCGCTCGGTTCCGCACTCGCGCAGAGGCGAAAGAGGGCACAATGAATTTCGATCAACTCATTGAGCCGCATCTCGAGCTCATAAAGAGGAAACACCGATCTCGGGTCTTTGGCGATCTCGAGGGGTCCGACTGTCATTTTCCCCAAGCCTTTGATTACCGCTTGCAACGTCGGGTGACTGATTGGTGTTCCAGCGACTACCTGGGTATGAGCGAGCATCCGGCGGTGCTTGCAGCGATGCGCGATGTCATCGATCAGACCGGAGGTAGCGCGGGTGGCACGCGGGACATTTCGGAGGCCAGCCGTTACCGCGTGCTACTGGAAAAAGAACTTGCCGAGCTCCACGGCAAAGAGAGCGCATTGCTCTTCACGTCGGGATACGTCGCCAACGAGGCGGCTGTCTCTACGTTGGCCGGGCGGATTTCCGAGTGTATCGTCTTCTCCGATGCCGCGAATCCCACATCGATCATCGAGGGCATCCAACACAGCGGGGCCGAGTGTCAGATATTCCGCCATAACGACCCGGTCGACCTCGAAAACCGCCTTGTGGGCGCCGAGCCGTGGCGGCCGAAGCTCGTCTGCTTTGCGTCTGTCTACCCGATGGATGGCGACATCGCGCCCGTCGGCGATATTTGCGATGTCGCCGACAGGTATGATGCGATGACCTATCTCGATGAAGCCCACGCGGTTGGTATCTACGGCCCGACTGGCGGCGGGCTCGCCGAGCGCGACGGCGCCATGCATCGGCTGACTGTGATCCATGGAACGCTGGGCAAGGCATTTGGCCTTATGGGCGGCTATATCGCTGGATCGGCCAAGTTGATCGACTTTTTCCGGAGCTACACACCCGCCTTTATCTTTACGACCCCGCTACCCCCGGCTTTCGCCGCCGGCGCTTTGACCAGCGTCCGCCACCTCAAGTCAAGCAGCGCAGAACGCGACAGTCTGTTGGAGCGCATCGCTACAGTAAGACGGCGTTTGCTCGAGGCAGCATTACCGCTGATGCCGTCAAACACTCACATTGTGCCGATCCCGATGGGCGGGCCGCGGCGCTGCAGAGAGACATCCGACGAACTGCTGATGCGCTTTGGCATCTATGTCCAGGCTGTCAACTACCCCGCGGTTCCACTTGGGACAGAGCGTCTATGCCTCACCCCAACCCCGCTGCACTCCGATGAGCAAATCGATCACCTAGTTGCTGCGCTGAAGGAAATCTGGAGCAGGAATACTACCCGAGGCCGCCGGATAACCCACTCGCCAGCGTCCCACGAGCGCGGATCTCGGTAAGGTCACGGGCGTCACAGTAAGGGACAAACTACGCATGGCTTCGCGGGTTGCCACCTGAACCGCGGGCTGGCGTGCCCGGCAGCGGTTGGCGCTCGCTCTCAGGGTGGGGATCGGGAGTAGGTGGCGCTGCTGCCGTCGGGCATCCCGGGTTCCGCGGACAAACACGAAGGCCCCGCCTCGGCGCGTCGTGTGGCCAGCTCGGTGAAGACCTCTTCAAAAATCGGCACACTGCGGCGCAGCTTGTTGAAATCCTCCTTTGGTATGATCGAGACGTTCATGGCGGTGCGGGCGCGAATCGTGGCGTTTCGGGTCCTATCTGAAAGCAACGCCATTTCCCCGAAGTACTCCCCACGACCTAAGGTCGCGAGGAGTTGCTGTTCGCCATTTTGATCGCGGAGAGCTTCGCACTCACCGTCCTCGATGACATACACGCTGTCGCCCAGATCGCCCTGCCGGAAGATAATATCACCGGGCTCGAAGTGCTGATTCCGGATGCCGGATTCGAAGGCTACCCTGGTCTGCGCCAGCTCGGGCGGGAACAGCAGACGGAGGAGCCAGTCGATGGTGATCCGGACCTTGCGATTGAGACCCGGCATCTTCATCAGATAAATCCAACGCCACAAACACCATGCGAGGAACCCAGAGACCTTGACGCCGCAAATCTGCGCGACGGCTGCGCCGTATCCGAGCGATCCTAGCGTTCCGAGACCCTCAAACGCGAATTCCGCCCGCTTGTCGCCCCGCAGGACGGCCGCAATGTTGATGGCGGCGATGGTGGCCTCGCGTATGGCATGTTGGGCGGTGGGCGGAACCTTCGTGCCGGCGACGGTTGTGACATAGGCACAGTCACCCAGCGCCCAAACCTTCCCTTCGTAGTCCTTCAGCTCCAAGCTGGTATTGACGAGCAGTTTGCCGTGCTCCTTGGGGCAATCGAGTTTTTGAACTAATGGCGGAAGCGCCGATGGGACAGTCGAGATCAGCGTCTTGCAGTCAATCTCCGTTCCGGATTGCAAGATCGCTCTTTCCGACGTGGCGGCCTTCAGCCTGTCATTGAGAATGATTTCGACTCCGCGCTTCCGCAAAATTCTCTGGGCAGAAATGGCCAATATCTCTGACATCTCCGGCAGGATGCGGTCGCCGGCCTGAACGATCACGCAGCGATGTGGCTCGTTGCGCAGGCGAAGGTAGTTTCTTTTCACCGAGCGCACGAAATCGTTCAATTCGGCCATCACCTCAACTCCGGAAAACCCGCCCCCCGCGACGACGAATGTCAGCAGCTGGCGGCGCAGTCCTTGATCCTCCTCGACATCCGCTTCCTCGAGAACGTGAATCAGGTGATTACGCAGTACCATGGCATCGGCAAGCGTCCGAAACGGCATTGCGTTTTCGATCAGACCGGGCATGCCGTGAAAGTTGCTGACGTTGCCGAGTGTGATGACCAGGTGGTCGTATGTGAGCTCGAGCTGGCGGGGACGGAACCCGGGGCTGATGGGTACGAGTTGCCTCTTCAGATCGATGTCCTCGACCTCGCGCATAATCAGGTTAGTGCGCGGGCAAAGGCGTCTGATCGGCGAAACTACATTGGTCAGACCGATCGATCCCGAAATGACTTCCGGGAGCATCGGCTGGTATACCCAATAGTTCTCGCGATTGATCAGAGTAATGCACGCTTCCTCGGGGCGTAGCAGCTTCTCCAAATAACGCGCGGTGTAAACGCCCGCGAAGCCGCCGCCGAGGATGAGGACCTGCTTTGGGCCCGTACTCATCGTTTGAGTCGAATCCGAAAATGATTACCGTGAGACGAAGAGCATCTGGTTGACCGATCCCGCGCGATCTGAGGGCTCGCAACCACCGCGGCGGGCGGATCACAGAAGTATTGAACGTGGTTGATGTTCGGCCCACCTAGTAATTCGTTCTGATCGCGATCAGCCATCTGTCTCTCCGGATTGGCGTGCTGAGTAGCGCCCATCCAGACCACCATCCCCTAGCGTTTATTCCCTGAGCCTGTTGCCGGCCCACATTCGCGGGTCGCAGCTGCAGGCACCCCGCATCGAATTGAACAAGGGTTTGGAAGCCCTCTTTGCCGTGTGAAGCCCGTCAATGAACGGACTAAGGCGCACCAAGTAGCATCACAGACATCCCGCACGACAGCTCCGGCAGTCGCTGCTCGCCCAACAACGGGGTTGCTGAGTTACGAGACGCCGGATCGGCCGTTGGGAGCCCCTCTAGCCCATCGGGGCGCGATATTTGTCGCTGACCGGAATAATTTCCATCGGCGTCGGGTCAAGTCTCGCGGACCGCCACGAAGAAGTAGGCCGGAGGAGCGGGTATGAATGCAATCGCAGAGAGTCGGGGTTCGGCAGTAGTGGCCCAGGCGACCCCGAAGTTCGAACGCTACGACCTGGTGATGAAGTCGATGCATTGGACGACTCTGTTTCTGGTTGCTGCCGCCTATGCCGTGGTTTGGTCAAGCGGCGCCACCGCGACCAAGGAACAGCAAGCTGTTTTCGTGCAGGTGCATCGCTCGCTTGGCGTTACGATCTTTGTGCTGACCTTATTTCGCATGGCATGGCGGTCGCAGGCCCGGCTGCCTAACCTTCCAGCCGACTTGCCGACCATTCAGATAATGGCGGCACGGGCCACCCAATATCTGCTCTATGCCCTTCTCCTCGTGCAGCCGGTTCTCGGCTTGTTGCACAGCATAGCCTTAGGGGCGAGGATCGACTTGTTTTTTTTGATTGAATTGCCCGCGATGATGGGTCGAGACAAGGTCTTATCGAAGATGGCCATCTCGGCGCACGACCTAGTTGCGAACCTTATGCTGGTCGTGGTCGCACTGCACGCCACCGCCGCGCTGTTTCACCACTTCGTGCGCCGCGACGGCGTGATGAAAGGGATGCTGCCGGGTGCGGGTGCCCGGTTCTAAAGCGTCGAGGCAAAGCCGATTGCCTGTGTTGCCTCAACACCCGATAGGTCACGAGGTGGCTTCCAAGACACGTGAGGGGACAGAATGCTCCCCTGATCTTTGATATCGGTAAGAGCCTTGACGCCTGGCACCAGACAGGAGGCCCGCCTTTGTTGCGCGGTTAGATTCGGTTCATGGCAGGCCGAGGACGACGGATGAGGGAGTAGATGCCGGTCTCGAATATTTCGATTGCGGAACGCCAACCGCCGCATATGGGACCGGTCGCCCGCGGGTTCGCCGCATTAGCAGGATGCGGAAAAAGTCGCCCTATTGGTCGAGATATTGGGTATAATCCGCGCCGCGTGACGAGATGTGGGGGACGTCCGATGCGCGGTTGGGATACGAGGAGCGACGCGCTGTTCAGCTATG
>Ga0306923_10001292_pt1 | contig 21934 bp, 8 predicted proteins | sample sta12Can44000108_FD_203841 | JGI IMG/M metagenome (GOLD analysis project Ga0306923, IMG submission 203841) | Lab enrichment of tropical soil microbial communities from Luquillo Experimental Forest, Puerto Rico - statanox.12C.anox.44.000.108 (v2)... | ecosystem: Environmental > Terrestrial > Soil... | reverse complement strand
GAAAACGAGCGATTCAGGAATGATTCCTTATAGAATCCTCACGATTTCAATAACTTATAAATAATTACTCCCTGTTTGAAGTGTAGTGCGTATATGATAACCAAGAGCCAGGCGTTTGGGCGGGTTCGCAAACCGAATCCCGTGCCGGACGCAAAAACCGCAAACGAAAAAGCTAAAAGAGCAAACGAGAAAAGTCTTTCATGGTTAAGGCACAGGTCCGACACAGCATCGCCGGCACCTTGGATTATTTTGCCAAAGACCCGGCTTTAACCCAGGACGAGCGTCGCGGAATCTGGCTCGGGCGGGGCGTCGAACTAACTGGCCTGGAAGTGGGTTCTGCGATCCGCCCCGAAGATCTCGAGTGCTACCTCAACGGGTTCAGTCCGTTCGGCGAACGCCTCTTCGCCCGAAAGAAAGAGAACCGGCGCTGCGCATGGGATTGCGTTGTGACCGCCGAAAAGTCGGTCTCGGTTGCCGCGCTCTGTTCAAATGAATCCGCTTCGGTCCAGGCCGCCTTCCGCATCGCAGTAATCCATTTGCTTTATCACCTCGAAAGTCTCGCCTACCGGCAGGACAACGCCGCCACAGGCCTCGCCCAACCCACCGGCAATCTGATCGCGGCCAAATACGTGCACGAAGCAAGCCGGCATGCCGATCCTCATATCCACGCCCATTTGCTCCTCATTAACGCTACCTACGGTACCACCGGATGGCGATCCCTTGAACCGGCCAACATCTATCGCAATCAGACGGCTTTACGCTGGGTCTTTAACGCCGAACTCTACCGGCAGTTCTCCTCTTTTGGATTGCGCTCTGCGCTCGATAGCCAAGGCTTTGCGCGGCTCCCCGTCCCTAAGGAGATCTGCCTCAAGTATTCGCGCGCGCATGCCGCGATCGCCAGGATGGCGGCCCACATTCTCCGCGATGGCAACCTTCCTCCGCAGTGGGAAAGAATGCAGCCGCCTGAACTTATCAATCGCCTCAATGATCGTTCCCGGCCCGCAAAGCGCCCGCCTATGATTGATTGGCAGCACCTCCTCAGCGCTCAGGAGAAAGACCATCTCAGCGAACTTCTAGTGGATTCCAAGATCGCACGCATTCCTTTAGAACGTTTCCCTGCCGACTCGTTACCGGCAATACCCCCTCCCAAGCCCCTTAAAGCTCCGGAGTTCTATGAGGAACAAGCGAGGGAATTACTTGGTAAGGCTCTGGCGAAAACATCGCTCTATTTCTCGCCGCAAACGATCAAGTTAACCACTTGCCGGGTCGCCGCCGCCCACCCCGACCTACCCCTGGGCGCGTTTGCCCGGGCGGCGCATTGGTGGTCCGAACACCGGCCCCGGATTAAAGTCTTTCCGCGCGCCTACGCTGCAAAGCTCGAAAGCATCAGCCGTCGACTGCTCCGTTCCAGATCCAAACAAATCCATGCGCAAGCCCTGGCGCCACGGGTTGAGCTCATTTTCAAGAAATAATTCAGCTGATACTGGATCACCAACTCCCCTGTTTCGGCTTCTTCATTCGTTGAACGAGGACACGCGATCGGCGGGAAAGCACGAGCCACGGAATCTCTTGATCATCGAATAGTGGGCTCCGCCATCGCGCCCCACGATTTCTGCCTGAAATCCATGCACCACCGCATCGAGCAATTCGATGGGCCGCTTACATAGCGTAGGAATGAAACCACATTAGGATTTGAGAACGGACCGGCTATCCCTCTGTACTCTGTGCTCAGTCGACACCACGGTTGGCGAATACAACGCCAACACCGGAACCGCGATCAACGCCGGCTTCTGGTGGCTGGTGGCAACTGAAAGCCCGTCTTGTTCTTGGAAATGTGACGTCGTGGGGAACATCTGTTCGGGGGGATTTCCTTTGCTGACCCGAATGGGGTATAGAAGGTGCCTTGGTTTAGCGTTAACGTTCGGTGAAGGCCTTCGGTTCCTACCGCGAGGCGACCGACGGTGGAACAAAACCTCAAGTGCATCGACAAACCGCGACGGCTTATTGCACAGACGACCGCCAGAGGGTTGGTCATGCTCTTGGCCTTGTGCCTCTTGCTTGGCGAGTGCCCCGAGGCATCCGCCAAGAATGATGATCCTGACTTACTGGATCAGCAATTCCTTAAATTGTATCAGCAATCCCTTGAGTTGTATCGACAGGGGAAGTATGAGGAGGCTATTCCGATCGAGAAGGAAATCCTGTCTATTAAGGAGCGGGTTCTTGGTCCGGAACACCCCGCCACGGCCACCAGCCTAAATAACCTGGCATTTTTCTATTTCCAGAAGGGCGATTACGCCGAAGCCGAACCGCTCTACCAGCAAGCGCTCCACATCCGCACGAAGGTTCTTGGTCCCGAACACCCCGACACCGCCCAAAGTCTCAATAGTCTGGCCAACCTATACCGGGCCATGGGCGCTTACACGAAGGCCGAACTGCTCTACCAGCAAGCTCTGGAAATCGACAAAAAGGCGCTCGGACCGAACCACCCCGACACTGCCAAAAGTCTCTATAACCTGGCGGAGCTTTATCGACTCATGGGCAATTATGCCAAGGCGGAACCACTCTACCAGCAAGCTCTGGAAATCGACAAAAAGGTGCCGAAAGCTCTTTCAGCAAGCTCTGGAAACCAGGAAAAAGGAGCTCGGTCCAGAACATCCCGACACCGTTACAAGCCTACACAACTTGGCGACTTTCTACTACAAGATAGGCGATTACCGCAAGGCCGAACCACTCTTTCACCAAGTGCTCGAAATCACGAAAAAGGAGCTCGGTCCGGACCATCCCGACACTGCCAACAGTCTCAACAACCTGGCGGAGCTTTATCAACTCATGGGCGATTATGCCAAGGCTGAACCGATCTACCAGCAAGCGCTCCAAATCAGGAAAAAGAAGCTCCCTCCGGACCATCCAGACACTGCCGCGGGTCTCAATAATCTGGCGTCTCTCTATCAAGCGAAGGGCGATTACGCCAAGGCCGAACCGCTCTACCAGCAAGCGCTCGAAATCTGCAAAAAGGCGCTGGGTCCAGAGCACACCTATACCGCCTCGAGCCTCAGTAACCTAGCGGGTCTCTATGACGAGATGGGCGCTTACGCCAAGGCCGAACCGCTCTATCAGCAAGCGCTCGAAATTGACCAAAAGGTGTTCGGCCCGGAAAGCCCTTCCACTGCTGAGATTCTCAACAACCTGGGGTTTCTTTATGCGCATACGGGCGACTATGCCAAGGCCGAACCACTCCTCCGGCAAGCGCTCCAGATATTTACAAAGGTGTTTGGTCCCGAGCACCCTGACACTGCCACTACTCTCGAGACTCTAGCATTCTTGAAATTAGAGATCGGGCAGATCCATGAAGCAAAGTCTCTGGCACAGCTAAACGCCAAAACTCGGTTGGCGATTCTTTCAAAGATTTTGTCATTCGCCTCGGAACAACAGCGGTTGGCTTACGAAAATAAAATCAATCCGTATCGTCTTTTTGCGGTCCTGAATGGAAGCGAAGTGGATTTAGCCGACGCTGTTTTGCGGTACAAGGGTGTCGTGCTTGATTCCCTCATCGAAGATCGCTTGGTTGCCGAAGCCAGTAAAGAAAGCCAAGATCGCGATCTGGTTGGGCGACTTACAGCGGACAAAAGACAATTAGGGCAGCTTCAATTGCAGACCCCCACCACGCCCTTAACAAAAGGATCGAGGACCTCGAGGAAGAAGTTGACCAAATCGAGGGCCAGCTGGCCCAGCACGTTTCCGGTCTCGGCCGTGCAAGGCGTGCTTTGGGTGTAAGTGCTGAACAGGTGCAAGCAGTGATTCCTAAAGATAGTGCGCTCATCGAATACGTGCGCTACAGCCACTTCCTGGGCAAGGGCAAGTTTGAGCCGCGCTATGGGGCCGTGGTGCTCGCCACCACTGGCCCGCCGCGGTGGCTCGCCTTGGGCAGTGCTGAGGACATGGACGCCACCGTTAGCCGGTGTCAAGCGCTGGAGCGTGGGGCTTCTAATGCGGGGGCGCTGTCGGAAAACTTGGAAACCCTCTACAGGCAGCTGTGGGGGCCAATCGAACAATCCCTGCCACCCGACGTCAAGCGGGTGATCATCAGCCCAGACGGTCAGCTGAACTTCGTCTCCTTCGCGACGCTGTTGGATTCCGAAGAACGGTTCCTCGCTGAAAAATACACTGTGCAGTACGCAGCAAGCGGACGAGACCTGTTACGCGACGTCCAACCCGTGCCCCGCACTCTAGCCATCGTTTTTGCCAATCCCGATTTCATCCTGCACTCGAGCCCCACCATCGCGCAGGCCGACGGTGCGGCTCTGAACGCCACCGCCGGCGCCCCAGGCGGCATTGAAAATAGAAGTATCGAAGATCTGGTTTTTGGTCTCTTGGAAGGCACCCAGCAAGAATGCGACCGATTAGCGAACGCGTTCCAAAGCTGGCACTGGTCAGCCGAGGTCTTTACGGGCCCGAACGCCACCAAGGCGGCGCTGCTGCAAGTCCATGCACCCTATATCCTGCACTTGGCCACCCACGGATTCTTCGAGTCCGAAAACCAGCCAGACACAAAGTCCCTGGAGCAATTGCCCGTTAATTTGGAACGCAGCGTGACTTACTCCAAGTTCTTTCAGAATCCGATGCACCGCAGCGGGTTGGCCTTAGCCGGCGCGCAGTCCACCCTGGAAGCCTGGAAACACGGCGAAGCCCCCGCGGTAGAGAATGACGGCATCGTCACGGCGGAGGATGTGGCCGCCCTGGACCTCAAAGGCACTTGGCTAGTGACTATGTCGGCGTGTGATACCGGGTCAGGCGAGGCCAGGGCCGGCGAGGGCGTCTTGGGCCTGCGTCGCGGCTTCCTGGAGGCGGGTGCCCAGAATTTGCTCATGACGTTGTGGCCCATCAGCGATGAGACAACCGTTCAGATCATGACCGATTTTTATGATGTCGCCCGAAAAACCGCCAACCCTCCGCAAGCCCTGGCTCAGGTTCAGCGCGATTGGTTGGTAAAGATTCGCAAAGAGCACGGCTTGGCCCAAGCTGTGCGTCTTGCTGGACCGTTCGTCATGAGTTCTCAGGGCAAACCGTGAACCTTTCGCCGGACCGGTGGGCGCGAGTTCGGCGGACTGGCCACTCAGTAAACGTGAGCGAACGGTTTCGCGCCATGGCCTGAACGGGTCATAGAAAGTTTCTTAGTTTGCTTTTAGCGTCTCGAGATGTCCCCGGTCCTGCCCGTCGATGACCGATAGTAGGCTGAACCCAAGTGTATGGACAAATCGCGATGGCTTCTGGCGCAGACGGCGGCTAAAGGGCTGGTTTTGCTCTTGGCCTTGGGTTTCTTTTTTGCTAAGGCTCCGAGGGCATTCGCTCAGAACGATCTTGGCGCGCTGGACCAACGAATAGTACAATTGTATCAGCAGGGGAAGTATCAGGAGGCCATCCCGCTGGCGGAACGGTGCCTGGCCATTAGGAAGCGAACGCTAAGGCCCGACGATCCTGACACGGCCGCAAGTCTCAATAATCTGGCGGATCTCTATGTTAAGACAGGTGATCATGCCAAGGCCGAACCGCTCTACCGTCAAGCGCTTCAAATCTGGACAAAGGTGCTCGGTCCCGAACACCCGAACACGGTCACATGTCTCGACAACCTGGCGGTTCTCTATTACGCCCAGGCCGAACCGCTCTACCAACAAGCGCTCCAAATCTATAAAAAGGCGCGGCGACCCGACCTCCCCGCCACGGCCATATGTCTCGACAACCTGGCGACTCTCTATTACGAGATGGGTGCCTACGCCGAGGCCGAACCGCTCTTCCGCCAAGCGCTCCAAATCGACCGAAAGGTGCTCGGCCCCCAACACCCCGACACCGCCATCGACCTCAATAACCTGGCGGAGCTTTATCGAGTCATGGGCGATTACACCCGGGCCGAACCGCTCTACCAACAAGCGCTCCAAATCTATAAAAAGGCGCGGCGACCCGACCATCCCGCCACGGCCAACAGCCTCAACAACCTGGCAATTCTCTATTTCGATATGGGCGATTACGCCCGGGCTGAACCGCTCTACCAACAAGCGCTCCAAATCTGGACCAAGGCGATGGGCCCCGAGAATCCCGCCACGGCCATATGTCTCGACAACCTGGCCGTGTTCTACGCCACCCAAGGCCGCTACACCGAGGCCGAGCCGCTCTATGAGCGGGCGCTCGCGATCCGGGAACGGGCGCTGGGCCCGGAGCACCCCGACACCGCAAACGCCCTCAACAACCTCGCATTCTTAAAATTCGACCTCGGGCTGATTCGTGAGGCGACGGCCCTGGCACAGCTCACTGCCAAGACTCGGCTGGGGATGCTATCGCAAATTCTCTCATTTACCTCGGAAGAGCAACGTTTGGCCTACCAAGATACCTTTGATCCCTATTCCCTCTTTGCCGTGCTGGAAGGAAGTCAAGCGGAGTTGGCTGCAGCGGTGCTGCGCCACAAGGGCGTGGTGCTCGATTCCCTTATCGAAGACCGTTTAGTTGCAGAAGCGAGTAAAGAGAGCCAGGACCAGGATTTGGTTGGTCAACTTGCCGCGGACAAAAGGCAGCTAGGGCAGCTCCTGTTGGGAACCCCCAACCAACCCTCCGGCGAGCCTAACAAAAAGCTCGAGGCCCTGAAGCAAGAAGTGCAACGAATTGAGGGTCAGCTCGCCCGGCACGTGGCCGAGACTGACCACGCCCGGCGGGCGTTGAGTGTCAGCGTTGAACAGGTCCAAGCGGTGATTCCCCAGGATGGCGCGCTTATAGAATACCTGCGCTACGCGCACTACCTGGGCAAAGATAGATGGGAGCCGCGCTATGGGGCCATCGTACTCGCCGCCACCGGTCCACCTCGTTGGCTTGCCTTAGGTAGCGTCAAGGACGTGGATGCCGTTGTCAGCCAGTATCAAGCCCTGGTACGTGGTGCTTCTGATCCAGGGCTGCTTTCGGAAGCTTTAGAAAGCCTCTACACCCAGCTGTGGGCCCCGATCGAGCGTGCGCTGCCGCCCGGCGCTAAGCGGGCAATCATCAGCCCGGACGGCCAACTGAACTTCGTCTCGTTTGCGACACTGTTGGATTCCGAAGAACGCTTCCTCGCGGAAAGGTACACTGTGCAGTACGTAGCAAGCGGCCGAGACTTGTTGCGCGATGTTCAACCCGTGACCCGCACCGCAGCCATCGTTTTTGCTAATCCCGATTTCATCCTGCGCTCAAGCCCCACAGTGGCTCAGGCCGACGGTGCGGCTTCGCGCGCCACCCTACGCGGCACTGAAAAGAGAGGTATCGAAAACCTGACTTTTGGTCCCTTGGAGGGCACTCAGAAAGAATGCGACCGATTAGTAATGGCGTTCCAAGGCTGGCACTGGCAAACCGAAGTCTTTACGGGGCAGAATGCCACCAAAGCAGCAGTGCTGCAGGTCCATGCACCCTATATCCTGCACTTGGCCACGCACGGATTCTTTGAGCCTTCAGACCAACCAGAAACAGAATCCAGGGCGCAACAGCCCGCTAGCCTGGAACGGAGCGTTACCAAATCAAAGTTCTTTAAGAATCCCATGCACCGCAGCGGCTTGGCCTTAGCCGGTGCGCAGTTCACCCTGGAAGCCTGGAAACATGGCGAAGCCCCCGCGGTAGAGAATGACGGCATCGTCACGGCGGAGGACGTGGCCGCCCTGGACCTCAAAGGCACTTGGCTAGTGACTATGTCGGCGTGTGATACCGGGTCAGGCGAGGCCAAAGCCGGCGAAGGGGTTTTGGGCTTGCGCCGGGGTTTTTTGCAGGCTGGCGCGCAGCACTTGCTCATGACGTTGTGGCCCATCAGCGATGAGACGACCGTTCAGATCATGACCGATTTTTATGATGCGGCCCGAAAAACCGCCAACCCTCCGCAAGCCCTGGCCGAGGTGCAACGGGATTGGCTGGTTAAAATCCGCAAGGAGCATGGCTTGATTCAAGCTGTCCGTCTCGCCGGGGCCTTCATAATGAGTTCGCAAGGCAAGCCGTGAACCTTTCGCCGGACCGCTCAAAGAAAAGAACAAGCGGACCAACGTAGAATCAGCTCATGGTTGATGAGCGACGCCGGGAAGCCAAACGTGTTCGGCGACTGGCCACTCAGTAAGCGTAAGAAGTAAGTGAACGGTTTCCTGCCCTGACCCGAACGGGTAATAGGAACTTTTCTGATTTGGTTTTAGCCATCTTTGGGCGCTCCGTTACTACTGTGGGGCAATCCACCAAGTGGAACGGACCTAGGTGCATGGACAAATCGCGATGCCTTCTGATGCAGACGTCGACTAAAGAGCTGGTGTTCTTCTTGGCGTTAGCCTTCCTCCTGGGCGAGGGTTCACGGGCATTCGCCCGGAATGACGATCCTGAGGCGCTAAACCAGCAAGCCCTTAAGCTGTATCAGCAGGATAAGTTTCAGGAGGCCATTCTGCTGGAGAAAAAAGAGCTGGCCATGACGAAGCGAGCGCTCGGGCCCGACCACCCCCTCACCGCCGCCATCCTCAACAACCTTGGGCGCATCTATACCGACATGGGTGCTTACACCCAAGACATGGGTGCTTACGCCCAAGCTGAACCGCTCTTGCAGCAGGCGCTCCAAATCAACAAAAAGGTGTGGGGTTCCGAACACCCCGACATGACGGCCAAAAGCCTCAATAGTTTGGCGATTCTTTATGAGACCATGGGCGATTACACTCGGGCCGAGTCGTTTTGGCAGCAGGCGCTTCAAATCTACGAAAAGGCGCTGGGCCCCGAACACCCCGACACCGCACAATGCCTCGCTTACCTCGTGAGGCTTTATCGAACCACGGGCGCTTACGCTAAAGCCGAACCGCTCTGTCAACAGGCGCTTCGAATCCGCGAAAAGGTGCTGGGTCCCGAACACCCCGACACCGCTGACAGTCTTATTGAGCTGGCGTTTCTTTATCACGACATGGGCGCTTACGCCCAAGCCGAGCCGCTCTATCAACGAGCGCTCCAAATTTTCCAAAAGGCGTTCGGGCCCGAGAACCCCCGAACCGCCGACGCTCTCAAAAACTTGGGTCGGTTCTATGTCGAAACGGGCGATTATGCTAAAGCCAAACCACTCTTGGAACAAGCGCTCCGAATCAATGAAAAGGCCACCGGGTCTGAACAGAGGGGCGCCGTCACAACCCTCCTTGATTTGGCGAGTTTACAGGAGGAAATGGGCGATTATGCGCGGGCCGAGTCGCATTTGCAACAGGCGGTCCAAATTTGCCAGAAGGCGCTCGGGCCGGAACACCCCGACACTGCCCTAAGTCTCCAGAGCCTAGCGCTTGTTTATATGAAAATGGGCGCGTACGCCAAAGCCGAATCGCCATTGCAACAAGGGCTCCAAATCTACAAAAAGGCGTTCGGTCTCGATCACCCGCGCACCGCTATCGGCCTTAACAATCTAGCAGGTCTCTACGTCGAAACGGGCGCGTACGCCAAAGCCGAATCGCCTTTGCAACAAGCACTCCAAATCTACAAAAAGGCATTCGGTCTCGATCACCCGCGCACCGCCATGGGCCTTAACAATCTAGCGGGTCTCTACGTCGCTATGGGCGACTACGCCAAAGGCCAACCCCTTTACCAGCAAGCGCTCCAAATCTACGAGAAGGTGCTGGGCCCCGAACACCCTGACACTGCCATGAGCCTCGAAAATCTAGGGGTGTTGAAATGCAAACTTGGAGAGCTGCTTGAAGCCAAGTCCCTCGCGCAGGAAAGTGCGCAAGTGCGCTTGGCGCTTCTGGCCAAGGTCTTGTCCTTCACCTCGGAACAACAACGCTTGGCTTACCAAGCAACCCTGCAGCCCTACTCGCTTTTTGCGCTTCTGGACCATAGCGACGCAGAGTTGGCCGCGACCGTGCTGCGGTGCAAAGGCGTGGTGCTCGATTCACTCATTGAAGACCGTTTAGTGGCCGAAACCAGCAAAACCCCTGAAGACCGTGACCTGCTGGCTCGGCTTACAGCCGCCAAACGACAACTGGGTCAACTCCTCTTGCAATCCTCCAACCGGCCCGCCGGTGAAGTGGACCAAAAGGTCGAGACCCTAGAGCGAGAAGTTGAACAAATCGAAGGCCGGCTAGCCCAGCACGTAGTCGGGCTTGGCCACGCTCGAAGGGCTTTGAGCGTCACCGTTGAACAGGTGCAAGCCGCGATTCCCAAGGACGGCGCGCTCATCGAGTACCTGCGCTACGCCCATTACCTGGGCGAAGGAAGGTCTGAACCACGCTATGGGGCCGTCATGCTCGCCGCCACCGGTCCACCTCGGTGGCTTACCTTGGGTAACGCTAAGAACGTGGACGCGATGGTTGGCAGGTACCAACGTTTGGTGCATGAGGCTTCTGATTCGGCGGAGCTTTCGGAAAACCTGGAAGGCCTCTACGGCCAGCTGTGGGAGCCGATCGAGCATGTCTTGCCGCCCGGGCTTAGGCGAGTGATTATCAGCCCGGACGGTGGGCTGAACTTCATCTCCTTTGCCACGTTGCTCGATTCTCAAGAACGCTTTCTTGCTGAGAAATACATCGTGCAGTACGTGGCCAGCGGACGAGACCTGCTGCGCGATCCGGAGCCTTCAACCACTAAAGACGTCGTTCTGTTTGCCAACCCAGCTTTTGACCTCACCTCAAGCGCAAGGTCAGCCCAGGCAGACCCTCGGTCCGCCAAGGCAGGCTTGCTCCGCGGCAGCGAAAAGCAGGACATCGAGGATTGGAGGTTTGGGAGCCTCACCGGCACGCAGAAAGAAAGCGATGAACTGATCAAAAAGTTCGTCGGTTGGGGTTGGACACCCACCGGCTTTACCGCGAACCGGGCGACCAAAGCAGCGCTGCTCAAGGTCCATTCCCCGTACATTCTGCACTTCGCCACCCATGGGTTTTTCGCGAACGAGGATCCGACCGCGACTCAAACCGACCCGCAAGCGTCATTGAAGATTCGACAAGGGGTCACCCAATCGAACTTTTTCAAGAACCCGATGCACCGCAGTGGGTTGGCGCTGGCCGGCGCGCAAACCACCCTGGAAGCCTGGAAACGAGGCGAGGTGCCGCCGATCGACAATGACGGCATTGTGACAGCAGAAGATATGGCCGCCCTGGACCTTAAAGGCACCTGGCTAGTGACTCTGTCGGCGTGTGATACCGGGTCAGGCGAGGCCAAGGCCGGCGAGGGCGTCTTGGGCCTGCGTCGCGGATTCCTGGAGGCGGGCGCCCAGAATTTGCTCATGACGTTGTGGCCCATCAATGATGAGACCACCGTCCAGATCATGACCAACTTTTATGATGTCGCCCGAAAAACCGCCAACCCGCCGCAAGCCCTGGCTCAGGTTCAGCGCGATTGGTTGGTAAAGCTTCGCCAAGAGCACGGCTTGACCCAAGCCGTCCGTCTTGCTGGACCCTTCATCATGAGTTCGCAAGGAAAGCCGTGAACCTTTCGCCGGATTCATCGAAGAGAAGAACAGGCGCGCTGGGGTTCGCTGTCCACGGATCGCGCCGTAAGCTGAAACCATCAAAGGTGGTTCGTCAGGCTCCAGCGCACCAGGTCTCGATTTATCCAGAACCCTTTGGCGGCACACGGACAACAACCTGCTCTAGAACTTTGACCAGTTCTCTGACGTCAAACGACCACCGCAGGTCGCTCAACTCACAGGCGTTTCGCCCACATAAGGCTCGGAGTTCCTCGGGCAAGCTGGCCAGGTCCGGTAAGCGGGCCCCATCGACCAAAACGGGTACCACCAGAATGTTGCGACGCAAAGCGGCGGCCACTTCGAGCCGAACCCAATCCTTGGGGTCCTCAAGCCGCCGGCGGCCGTCTTTGCCGGTGCAGCTGGCCCAGTCCTTGCCGATGACCACCACTACGGCATCACAGGCATTCAGGGCGGAGTCGATCGCCCGAGCAAACTCTTGTCCGGGGCGGATGCCGCCCTGGACGTCCATGAACACCGACCCTCGGCCAAAGTGACGGCTCAGATGATCAAAGAGGCGCCCGGCATAAGCGGCAGACTCGCTCCGCCGGTAGCTGAGGTAGATGCCGTGGGCGCTCGCAGAGGGGGGAGCTTTGGGCCGGCGCTGACGATCTGGGAAAGCCGCCATGAGGCCGCCCGCTACCGGCAAAGCCGCCGAAGCGGTGCAGATGAGCACTAAAAGCAACGCCTTGGTCCGGTTTAATTCGCCGGTTTGGCCTTCCAACAGGGTTGAAACGGCACCGGCCCCGTAGCGCTCGTAATACGCTTGGCGCCCCCCTGCGCGCTCGACGTTCTCTTTGGCGCGGCCCGTCAGCCACAGCGGGAAAAACACACTCGAACGCTGGGGTGATTGGAAGACGCACTGGTCCAGAACGATCCAGTAAGCGCAAAGCGAAACCAATCCAATCAATGCAGAACCAATAATGAGGCCCGCCAGGACTCTCCGATTCCCCAGGCTAACCGTTTCCTTGATAAGTATCACCACGCCAAACGCCATCAAGCCACAAGCGGCGGCGAGGATCCCAAACGACATCCTTAATTCTTCCGGTGTGCCAAAACCATGGAGGATCACGGCTATACCCGGCAGTACGCCGGTGATTAAGCTCACCCACACAAAAAACTGCTTCATCTGTCCTCGAACGAGACCGAAGCCGAGTTGTTGCCAAACCGAATGTCTAACCACATCTGCCGCATCTTTTCGCCTCGGAGAAATAGGGCGACGTAGTTCTGCTCGATAATGCGCGTCTCCAGATCGGTTTCACCTCGCAGGAACTCAAAGTGCTCCTTAAGGTAGTCTTTAAGTTTTAACGGCTTCAATTTGGACGGAGGAAGCTGATTTTGGACGCCCTGATCCCAAATGTAGGCGGGGATCAGGTAGACATCTGCCTTGGGGGGCACGGAGGAAACCTGCAGGGAGCACATGGCGTAGCCAGCGCTTCCACGTTCCGTTGCTACTGGTTTCCTTGACTTAAAAAATTGCGGCTTGCCCTCCTTGTTAATGTAGAGCTCAGAGCCATCCACGGGATTACCGACTAAAGCGAGACCGCCAACAAATTGGCCCGCAAAGAACGGATAACTGGCCGGAATCCGCACGTCGCCGCTCTTTTGAATGTAGCCCCAGCGTTCATGTAACTTCACGGCAGCGAGACCGTCAGCGAAGGGCATGGCGTCTTCAAACACGGGCTGTATAAGGTAGGTCCCCCAAGTATCGATGAACCCGTATTTGCCGTTTTCTGTTTCCTTAGCCGCCGCTAAACCTTCGTTGAAGTCACTCACTTTCGTGAACTCTCGCTCAAATTTCTCTTTACCCTGGTGAGTGATAAAGCGCCACTTACCGTCGACTTCCACGGCAGCGAGTCCTCCGCTGAAACTCTTCGCGTTCTCAAACCCTGACAGGCCGTTGACTGGCGTTCCCGTTTTGTCGACAAACAACCAGCCGGACTCGCCTTTAACGGGTGCTACCCCCTCGGAAAACTGACGCGCTTGTAAGTATCGAGGCGGAACGATTAGTTTTCCGCTTTGATCGATATAGCCCCACCCGCCCCTACGGATGGCGGCCAGCCCGTCAGAAAAGTTGTCCGCTTCCCAAAAGGCAGGTTCAATTTGCATTTTCCCTTCTGAGTCGATAAACCCCCAACGACCGGTCTCGTAAACCGGTGCGAGCCCTTCACTGAAAGATTTCGCCGCACCGTATCTCGGCGGGATGACCACCTTGCCTGACTTATCGCTAAAGCCGTAAAAGTCGTCGCGTTCGATGATGTATAGGTTCTGGGCCTGACTCGTCTTAAGTGGCACAAACAGAAAAAGCACGACACAAAAAGCGACTACCGTAGCCGGCGAAGCAATGAATAAGGTCGCTGCAACTAGGAGAATTCGGACTTGAGAGGACCAGTCGGGCATGAAACCTCAAGCTATATGATGCATTTAGGTTTTGAAAAAACGCTAAACTCAGGGCTCACCAATGTTTTCTAACGTTTGTCAAAAATAATTTTTCCCAAAAAAGCGCCGCTCGCCGAGGGAGACGCCCCTCCATCTTAGAATTTCTCCGTAGCAATTGATTTGTCTGGCGCCCCAAAGTCTTGCTGCCCTCTCGGGATGAGAGTGCAGTGCCTTAGGTGAGGTCGGAAGCTGAGACGTCCTCACGGTTTGCCTTGAGAACTCAGGATGAAGGGTCCCGCGAGACGGACAGCTCGAGCCAAGCCGTCCTCGCTGCGAATCTTAACCAGCCAATCCCGCTGCACCTCGGACAATGCTTGCGAAGGATTGGCCGTCTTTTGGGCCGCATCATAAAAGTCGGTCATGATCTGGACGGTCGCCGCATCACTGATGGGCCACAATGTCATGAGCAAATGCTGGGCGCCCGCCTGCAGGAAACCCCGGCGCAGGCCCAAGACGCCCTCGCCGGTTTTGGCCTCCCCCGAACCGGTGTCGCAGGCGGAAAGGGTAACTAACCAAGTGCCTTTGAGGTCAAGGGCGGCCACGTCCTCGGCGGTCAGGATGCCGTCATTCTCCACCGCGGGGGCTTTGCCTTGTTTCCAGGCTTCCAATGTCGCTTGGGCACCGGCCAATGCTATCCCGTTACGATGCATCGGATTGTTGAAGAATCTCGAGCGGGTTAAGTGCCCTTCGACGCTCAAGGGCGACGGCCCCCACAGGGGGGTGCCAGGGGGAGTTTCCGGCTCGAAAAACCCGTGGGTGGCCAAGTGCAGGATGTAGGGGGAATGGACCTGCAGCAGCGCCGCTTTGGTCGCCTCCGGGCCCGTCAAGACATTGGCTTGCCAGTGCCAGGCTGCGAAGGCTAAGGCCAAGCGCTCGCTTTCCTGCCGGGTGCCCGGCAATGGCTCAAAATAGAGATCCTCGATGTCGCGCTTTATAAGGCCGCGCACGGTGGCGGCGGTGGCCGCGTCACCGCCGGCCTGAGCGATCGGCAGACTTGAGCGAAGGGTGAAATCGGGATTGGCAAAAACGACGGCCGTCGGCTGCGTCGCGGCGGTCGGCACCTCCCACAGCAGGTCGCGGCCGCTGGCCACGTATTGCACCGCGTATTTCTCCGCCAGGAAACGCCCTTGCGCATCCAGCAGCGTGGCAAATGAGACGAAATTGACCGGCCCGTCCGGGCTCAAGATCAATCGCTTAAGCCCTGGCGGTAACACGCGCTCGATCGGGTTCCACAGCTGGGCGTAGAGGTTTTGCAAGGTTTCGAGAGGCGCCTCCGCATAAGCCGCGTCGCGCACCACGTCTTGATATCGCCGGACACTTGCTTCCACGTCTAGCGCCTTGCCCAAAGGCACCCAACGGGGTGGACCGGTGGCGGTGAGCGCGACTGCCCCGTAGCGCAGCTCGAATTTGCCTTTGCCCAGGTAATGGTTGTATAGCACGTATTCAATGAGCGCACCGTCCTGTGGGATGACGGCTTGCACCTGCTTAACGGTTACGCTTAAGGCTCGTCTAGCGCGGCCGATCCCCTCCACGTCCCGCGCCAGCTGACCCTCGATTTGTTCTACTTCTCGCTCCAAGTTCTCGATCTTTTTGTCCCTCTCGGCGGTGGGGCGGTTGGGGGTTTCCAAGAGAAGCTGGTCTAGCTGTCCCTTGTCTGCTGCGAGTCGCTCGAGCCGCTCACGATTTTCGCTGTCTTTACCGGCCTCGGCTACCAGGCGGTCCTCAATCAGAGAATCCAAGACCACGCCCTTGTAGCGCAGCACGGCCGAGGCCAACTCTTCGTCACTGCCTGCCAGGGCTGCAAAAAGTGAATATGGATCCTCCAGGGCGCCTCGGCAGGCCAAGCGCTGCTGTTCTGAACCGAAGGATAAGATCTTGGAAAGGATAGCCAGATGCGCTTGGGCGCTCTGCTGCGCGAGGGTCCTAGCTTCCTGAATCTGCCCCCGGTCGACTTTCAATTGTCCTAGATTACCGAGCATGATGGCTGTGTCGGGATGTTCCGGTCCCAGCGCCTTTTCATGGATTTGGAGCGCTTGCTCAAAGAGCGGTTCGGCCTTCTCGTACGCGCCCATGTACTTATAGAGAAGCGCAAGGTTATTGAGGCTTACGGCTGTGTCGGGGTGTTCGGGTCCGAGCGTCTTTTTAGTGATCTGGAGCTCCTGCTCAAAGAGCGGTTCGGCCTTCTCGTACGCGCCCCTGTCCTGATAGAGTCCCGCCAGGCCGTTGAGGCTAGCGGCCGTCTCGGGGTGGTTGGGCCCCAGCGCCTTTTGGCGGATCTGAAGCGCTTGCTGATAAAGCGGTTCGGCTTTCTCGTACGCGCCTATTCTCCGATAAAGCTCCGCCAGGTTGCCGAGGCTAGTGGCCGTCTCGGGGTGGTTGGGCCCCAGCGCCTTTTGGGTGATCTGGAGCGCTTGCTCAAGGAGCGGCTCAGCCCGGGCGTAGTCGCCAATGTCATGATAAAGCGCCGCCAAGTTGTTGAGGCTGGCGGCGGTGGTGGGATGTTCGGGCCCCAGCTCCTTGGTGTGAATTTGGAGCACTTGCTGAAAGAGCGGCTCGGCCCGGGAGTAATCGCCCGCCCGAAGATAAACAGCCGCCAAGTGTTCGAGCGTTGCGACGGTTTCGGGGTGCTCGGGACGCAGCGCCTTTTCATAGATTTGGAGCGCTTGCTCGAAAAGCGTTTCGGCTTTGGCGTAGGCACCCATCTTCTCATAGAGATCCCCTAAGCCATTGAGACTAATAGCGATTACAGGGTGCTCGGGCGCGAGCGCCTTTTTATAGATTTGAAGCGCTTGCTGAAAGAGCGGTTCGGCCTTGGCGTAGGCACCCTCATCAGTATAGAGTCTTGCCAAGCTGTCGAGCGTCATGGCCGTGCGGTGGTGCTCCGGGCCGAGCGCTTTTTCCCGGATCGCAAGCGCCTGCTGGAAGAGCGGTTCGGCCTTTTCGTATGCGCCCATCTTTTCATAGAGCGACGCAAGGTTGTCGAGGCTTGTGGCGGTTTCAGGATGTTCTTCCCCTAGCGCTTTCTTCTTGATCTGGATGGCCTGCTGATAGAGCGGTTCAGCCTTACAGTAATTTCCTATCTGTTCGTACAGACCCGCTAGGTTATCGATGCTTGCGGTGGTTGCGGGGTGTTCGGGACCCAGCGCTTTTTGGTTAATCCCCAGCGCCTGTTGGTAAAGCGGTTCGGCCTGGACGTATTTATCCATTAGCTCGTACAAACCCGCCAAGCGTTCGAGACTTTTGGCGGTTGAGGGATGTTCAGGCCCGAGCGCTTTTCTTGTGATGTGGAGCGCTTGCTCCAAGAGCGGTTCAGCCTTTTCGTAGGCGCCCCTACCCTCGTAGAGATCCGCCAGGTGTTCAAGAGTTTGGACCGTATCGGCGTGCTCGGAACCCAGCGCCTTTCTCCGGATTTGGAGTGCTTGCTCAAAGAGCGGTTCGGCCCGGGCGTAATCGCCCATGTGCACATAGAGAGACGCCAAGCCATCGAGACTTACAGCAGTGTCGGGATGTTCTGGCCCGACCGACTTGATCCAGATTTGTAGCGCTTGCCGGTAAAGCGGTTCGGCCCGGGCGTAATCACCCATCGCGTCGTACAGCCCGGCTAGGTTATCGAGACTTCCGGCTGTGGCGGGGTGTTCCGGGCCGAAGGCCTTTTTCAGGATTTGGAGCGCTCGCTCAAAGAGCGGTTCGGCCCGCGCGTACTCGCCCGACCCGCGGTACAGCTGGGCTAGGTTGTTGAGACTCGTGGCTGTGGTGGGATGTTGCTCCCCCAGAACCTTTTTGTTGATTTGGAGCGCTTGCTGGTAGAGCGGTTCGGCCCGGGCGTAATCGCCCGTGTGCTCATAGAGTTCCGCTAGGTTATTGAGGCTTTCGGCGGTGTCGGGGTGTTCCTCGCCTAGCACCTTTTTGCGGATTTGGAGCGCTTGTCGATAGAGCGGCTCGGCTTTGGCGTACTCGCCCATTGCGCGGTACAGCCCAGCTAAGGTGTTGAGGCTATTGGCGGTTATGGGGTGTTCGGGGCCGAGCGCCTTAGAATGGATTTGAAGCGCTTGTCGAGCAAACGGTTCGGCCTGGGTGTACGCGCCCATGTGGAAATAGAGCACCGCCAGGCTATTGAGGCTGGTGGCGGTGTCGGGGTGTTCCTCCCCTAGCACCTTTTTCCGGATCTGGAGCGCTTGTTGGTAGAGCGGCTCGGCCTTGGTGTACGCACCCATGGCTTGATAAAGTCCGGCCAGGTTGTTGAGACTTGTGGCGGTGTAAGGGTGCTCGGGCCCCAGCGTCTTTTGGCGGATCTGGAGCGCTTGCTGGTAGAGCGGCTCGGCCTCTGAGAGCCGGTTGGTGTCCTGCAATAATTGCGCCAGGTTGTTGAGGCTCGTGGCGACATTTGGATGCTGCGGCCCGTAGCTTTTCTCATCGATTGCCAGCGCCCGCCGCATCAACGGCTCGGCCTTGGCGTAGTCGCCCATACGGTAGTAGACAACCGCCAGGTCGTTGAGGTTGCTGGCCACGTCGGGGTGCTCGGGCCCCAGCGCCTTTTGGCGGATCTGGAGCGCTTGTTGGTAGAGCGGCTCGGCCTTGGTGTACGCACCCATGGCTTGATAAAGTCCGGCCAGGTTGTTAAGGCTTGTGACGGTGTGAGGGTGCTCGGGCCCCAACGCCTTTTGGCAGATCTGGAGCGCTTGCTGGTAGAGCGGCTCGGCCTCTGAGAGCCGGTTGGTGGCCCGCAATAATTGCGCCAGGTTGTTGAGGCTTTCAGCGGTGTCGGGGTGTTCGGGCCCGAGCACCTTTTTTCGGATTTGGAGCGCTTGTTGATAGAGCGGTTCAGCCTTGGCGTAATCACCCCTATAACCATAGAGATTCGCTAGGTTATTGAACGTGGTAGCAGTAGCCGGGTCTTCGGGCCCGAGCACTTTCTTCTCGATTTGGAGCGCTTGGTGAAAGAGCGGTTCAGCCTGGACGTACGCGCCAATCTCGACATACAGCTCAGCTAGATTATCGAGACTTTCAGCAGTGTCGGGGTGTTCGGGCCCGAGCACCTTTTTTCGGATTTGGAGCGCTTGCTGATAGAGCGGTTCGGCCCGGCCATAATCGCCCATGAATTTATAGAGACGTGCCAGATAGCCGAGGCTCGTGGCGGTGTCGGGGTGATCGGGCCCGAGCGTTTGTTTCCTAATGGCTAGGAGTTTTTCCGCCAGTGGGATGGCTTCCTGATACTTCCCCTGCTGATACAATTTGAACACTTGTTGATTCAGCAAGCCAGGGTCCTCATCCCGAGCGAATGCCTGTGAACCCTTGCCGAGGAAGAGACCCAAAACCAAGAGGAAAGCCAGCCCCTTAGCCGTCATCTGCACCAGAAGCCATCGCGGTTTGTCCATGTGCTGGGATCGTTCATTCCACCGACCGTTCCCACCGCGGCAGGAACATCCGCATATTAAAGCCAAGCAAAGAAACTTCCATGGCCCATCCGGAGTATAGCGCACACCAAGGACGGGTATGACTTTGGCGACTGCTAAAGTCATTGGTGTTTGCGGTCCACAACGGGAGGGTTCAGTCTGGCCAGATGCGAGGAAGCAATCGATCGAAGGGCGTGGGCTCGATGAGGTTCGAAATCGCGTCCCGCCACTCGTTAGGCACAGGCGGCGGGCCGGCCTTGGATTCTCCCTTGGTGTGCCCGCCCGCAATCCGACCCTCGATGGCAAAAGCGATAGGGCCACCGTGGACGACGGATGGCGGGACCGCTTCGAGCTCAGCGCGAAGATCGTCACGATGCTCGGAGCTTGCTGGAGCGCGAGAGGAGACAAACCAAACCTTTGAGCGTTTACCAGGTTTGACGACGACAACAATGCTTAAATCTTCAGGGATGGTAATCTGGGCGAAGAACTCGGAGCAGACGGCCTGAAGACGTTTTATATAATCGCTGACGTCAGGCACGCTGACGCGCTCGCCGAAGACCTGTTGGCTCAGATAGCCGATATGGATGCTGGCCGTAGCAAAGCCTGTAGGAGGAGGGTCGAGCGCTAGCACGGCAAAGCTTGTAAGAAGCAAAGTTACGCTCGTTGTGAGTATGTATTTCATGCAAAGTGCACTGCGACGGGATACGTGAAATCGGCGCTCTTTCAGATTGGTAAGTAGTCGGTTTTCTAAAAGATACCGACGGAATAGCCGTTAAACTGTAAAGCCGTTTGCCCCGGCCCACTCCAAGATTTCTTGGGCGTCATGCCCGTCGCTAAAACGCACGCCAACACTCGCAGAAGAAAACCGAAGCTCTGAGTCGTGTGAGCTCCGACTCAGTTCTCCGGCAATTCCCCTACCCCACCCGGTTTTTTAAAAGTCCAAAGTTCTACGAGGAACAAGCGACAGAATTGCGGTAGGCGGCTTCGCGCTTACGAACGCTAACCTCTCCGATTTCCGTCATGCGACAGTGCATCAAAAATACACCCCATCCACTAGGTGGGTTACTCTGACGGATACTTTTAGTGTGGGCTCGGCCCGTGATTGCGACCGTTTTCTCGCTCGAAGCGCGCCAAAATGTTCTCGAGTTGAGCGATATGGTTGGCCTCGAGCCCAGGCAGACCTTCCCCGGTTTCCTTGGCCTTGGCGAGCGCTAGGCGCATCGCCGCTAGATCAACCTCGTCGCGCTTGGCCAAGTCAGCGTAGCAGAGGAACAGGTCATACCAGGCGTAGGCGTAGGTCGGCAAAATCGTAGTGGCAATCTTATAGTCGTCAATCGCTTGACGATATTCCCTACGCTCTTGGTGGATGTTTCCGATCCCGTGTATTGTATCGGCGAATTGAACAGCGGTCTCTCCTTCGGGGAGAACCCCATGCGCGATATTCTCAAAAATCGCGAGAGCTTTGTTGAGGTAGTCGTCGGCCCGTGCCTGATCACCTTTCGCCGAGAAGACCTGCGCGTAAGTCTTGTATATGTAACCTAGGGCGAGATGGTCGTCGATCGGACTATCTTTTGATATGTCGCCCAAATGTCGCGCGGCATCATCCAGCGCCGCGATCGCCGGGTCAAGTTGGCCTTCCTCGATTAGACCGACCGCGCGGATTTGCTCCCGCGCGACAGACAACAAATTCTCAGCGCGGTCGTACGCGCCGCTCTGGGTCGCTGTTTCCACCAGCGGCTTGACCGGGTTGTTGGCAGGAAGTGCCTCGGCCTGTTGTTGAGCCAAGCGCAGACGATCGATTCTGTCAATGAGCGCAGGGCCAAGTTGCACTGTCGGGACATTCTCCACACCCAGGCGCTTGGCAATGGTCACCAGCGCTTGCTCTGAGATGCCTACACGCTCGGCAAGCTTCTCCTGACGGTCAGTCCAATCTGCGGGGATGGCCTGGAGAGATTTCTGCCGGTTGACCAATTCGACGAATTCCGCAACCTGCTCCTTCGACAATCCCATAATCTGCTGAATCTCGTGATGTTGCATGTAGCCGAACCACCAAACGCTACCGCCAAGAAGGATGAGGAGGACAAAGACAGCGGCAAAGGCGCCGAGGACTTTGTTTTGCCAGAGCTTGATCGCCTTCCGCAGCTCGGCGAGTTCATCGCGGAGCTGCTCGATCTTGAGCTCGAGGTCGGTGTCGCTGGTGACGGTGTAATAAAGGTGGCCGTCTTTTTTCCGTTCCTCGCAGTAGGCGCGCTGCAAGGCGCGGCGCTCGGCCTGGTAGCTGACAGAGTCGCACTGCGCAGGATCATTAGGAAGGTCGAGACGCGTCAGCGGCGTGTCGCGCGTACAACCGTCGCCAGCGAACAGAAGCCACGTCTTTTTCTTTTGCGTCCGGGCGTAAAGGAACTCGAACTGGGTGTAAGAGACTCGGCCATAGTTAGCGTCAATCGAGGGCGGCTCCGCGCCGTAACCTTGGCCTGCAATCTGAATGAGGCCCTCGCAGGCATCGATCTTGTCGCGCAGGACTTGGCGGAGGTCGCAGGGTGCGGTCCCGAAGATTTCCTGAATAACGGGCGCGTATCCTAGTCGTGTAAGAATCGCGGCAACACGGCTGCGTGTATGGCGGAACTCAGGCGAGACGCAC
>Ga0306923_10001287_pt1 | contig 22017 bp, 21 predicted proteins | sample sta12Can44000108_FD_203841 | JGI IMG/M metagenome (GOLD analysis project Ga0306923, IMG submission 203841) | Lab enrichment of tropical soil microbial communities from Luquillo Experimental Forest, Puerto Rico - statanox.12C.anox.44.000.108 (v2)... | ecosystem: Environmental > Terrestrial >... | reverse complement strand
GTGTTGACCGCGGCCTGGTTGTTGGCCACGCCGCTGACCCAGTCCAAGGACCAGCCCGAGCTGGCCGCCGCGGTCCGCGGATCGCGGGTGCTCGCTGAGGTCAATGAGGTCGCCCCGCCTTGGCTGAAGACGGTGCCCAAGCGGCTGTCGGCGCTGCTGAACACCTCCGGCCTGCCCGCGGTGCTGGAACCGTTCAGCCGCACCCCGGTGATTCCGGTAGCGTCACCGGACCCGGCGCTGGCCAACGATCCGGTCGTGCTGGCCACGCAGCCCAGCGTGGTCAAGGTCCGCAGCCTTGCTCCCAGCTGCCAAAAGGTATTGGAGGGCAGTGGATTCGTCATAGCGCCCGACCGCGTCATGACCAACGCGCACGTGGTGGCGGGATCCAACAGCGTCCAGGTCTACGCCAGCGGCAATCCCCTTGATGCCACCGTGGTGTCGTATGACCCGTCGGTCGACATCGCCATCCTGGCCGTCCCGAACCTGCCGCCGCGGCCGCTCGCCTTCGCCGAGGCAGAGGCGAAAAGCGGTCAAGACGTGGTGGTGCTGGGCTATCCCGGCGGCGGTAACTTCACTGCAACCCCCGCCAGGATTCGCCAGGCCATCACTCTCAGCGGGCCCGACATCTACCGTGACCCGGCGCCGGTCACCCGCGCCGTGTACACCATCAGAGCCAATGTGGAGCAAGGTAATTCGGGTGGACCGTTGATCGACAAGACCGGCCACGTGCTCGGTGTGGTCTTCGGCGCGGCCGTCGACGACCCCGACACCGGTTTCGTGCTGACGGCCGACGAGGTGGCCGGCCAGCTTTCCAGGATCGGTAACAGCAGGCAGGTGGGCACCGGGGCCTGCGTCAGCTGATTCCGGACCCGTGCACCTGCTCGAGGAACCTCATCAGGTGCCTGTTGATTTCCTCCGGTGCCTCTTCGTGGCTGAAATGTCCTGCGCCAGTGATGGATATGTAGCGTCCATGTGGCGCATAACGCTGGGTGCGGTCCACCGGGTCGGAAAGCACATAGGGATCGGCGTCACCGCGGAGGTGTAGCAGCGGCATCCCCAGCTGTTGGGACATTGATCGCATGAATCGCCGGCCTTCGCCGCGCAGCTGGCTGCGCACCGCCCAGCGCTGGTATTCCAGTGCGCAGTGCGCGGCGCCCGGAATCTGGATCGCGGTCCGCAGGTAACCGATGGTTTGCGAAAAGTCTTCTGAGGCAGCCCATTTGGCACAACTGCGGCTTCGGGCGAGGCGTTCGATCTCCGCCGCGTTGTCTCGGGTCAGCAGGCGCTCCGGCCAGATGGGCACTTGGTACTGCAGCAAGGTCGGCAGCAGTGCGTAACTCTGATCACGCCGCATCAACGTGGATCGGCGCAACGCCGCCGGGTGTGGCGAGCTGATCAACGCGATGGCGCGCACCAGCCGCGAATGCAGCAGCGCGGTGGCCCAGCACGCCAGCCCGCCGTCGGCGTGGCCGACCAGCGTCGCCGACGAATGCCCGAGCGCACGAATGAGCCCGGCCGTGTCGCCGGCGAGCGTCCAGCCGTCGTAGCCCCGGGGCGGCTTGTCGCTGCCGCCGTAGCCTCGCAGGTCGACCGCGACCACTCGCGCCCCGGTCAGTCCGCGCAGCTGATGACGCCAGGACCACCAGAACGATCCGAACCCGTGCAGCAGGATCACCAGCGGACGCGCCGTCGCCGGTGTGGTCGGACCCTGGCCCCCCTGCAGAGCCTCGACCACGTGAAAGCGGATGCCGTTGGCGTGCACGTCCAGATGGCGCCATGGCCCGTCGATGCGGGTGATCGACGGATCTGGTGCTGCCATTTACCAACCCGTGCGGTCGGCGGAAGCGCCGTTTTCGGGCTTTGCGTGCTTGCCCTGGGACTCGGTCAGCGCCTTTGCCTCGGCTGCAGGCTTGTCGTGGCCGGGGGTGAGTGCGGTGCGTGTCTCCCTGACCGATTCGATCGTCTGCCGCGGTCCCCGGATCCGGCGCACCTTCAGGAAACCCAACAGCCCCAGCACGGCCCCGACCACCACCATGATCGCGAACACGATCAAGAACGCCACCCAGCGCCACAGCCAGTTGTCGAGCAGCTCGGCGAGGAAGAAGAAGAAAAAGAACGTGGAGTAGAACAGCACGACCAGTGCGGCGATGAAGTAGACGCTGCCGGTGAGGCCCTTCTTCACGTCTTGGGTGATCTCGGCACGGGCCAGTTCGACCTCGGCCCGCACCAGAGTGGACACCTGGGTTGTCGCGTCTTTGATCAGGTCACCGATCGACGGCTCGGCAGACCTGGCGTGCGGGTCGGCCAACGGAATCGTGGTCAGGGTGCTGGGCACACCGTTCTTGCGGTCGACTTTGCTCACAGACGGTCCTCTCGGTTCGATTGCCCGGCTCGCGGTTCATGTTGCCATGCGGTGCCATGCCAGACGAGGCCAGCCGAAGGCGACTCTTCCAGGTGCCGCGACGGGGCTTGGTTGGGCGGAGGTGGCCAGGCGTCGGGACGGCGAACGCGCTGTGTCTTTATCCCGTTGAGTGGGAAGGGAATCAGAAACCGGTGTGGCGACGGCATCGACCTGAGCGAACGAGAGCCGATAGCCGATTAGACTGGCCAGGCTGCTCAGGGTGTCCGACCGGTCGAGGGGAGTGTTGCTTTGCAGACGGCCCACCGTTGCTATAAGGCGGCGATGGTTGCCGTGCTCCTGGCCCTCATGGGTATGCCTGCCAACATCGCGGCCGCCGACGACAGGATCCCGTTGGGTGGCGGCGCGGGCATCGTCATCAATGGGGACACGATGTGCACCCTGACGACGATCGGGACCGATTCGGCCGGCGACCTGATCGGCTTCACCTCCGCACACTGCGGTTCTCCCGGCGCGCAGGTCGCCGCCGAGGCCGCGAAGAACATGGGCTCAGTGGGCACCATGGTCGCGGGCAACGACACCCTCGACTACGCGGTAATCAGGTTCGATCCGGCCAGAGTGGCACCGGTGGCCACCTACAACGGATTTACGATCAACGGCATCGGGCCGGATCCGACCTTCGGTCAGATCGCCTGCAAGCAGGGTCGCACGACCGGCAATTCCTGCGGCGTGACCTGGGGGATGGGTCAGGATCCGGGCACCATCGTCATGCAGGTCTGTGGCCAACCGGGTGACTCCGGGGCCCCGGTGACCGTCAACAACCTGCTGGTCGGGATGATTCACGGAGCCTTCAGCGAAAACCTGCCGACCTGCATCATCAAATACATCCCGCTGCACACCCCGGCGGTGGTGATGTCGTTCAACGCGGCGCTCGCGGACATCAACGCCAAACACCGACCTGGCGCGGGATTCGTGCCGGTGCCGGCCTGAGGAGCCCTAGGACTACCTTGGACTACTTGGCGGCCTTGATCGCGTCGAACACGCCGGGGTCCAACAGCGTCGAGGTGTCACCCAACGTGCGGTTCTCGGCGACGTCGCGCAGTATGTGCATGATCTTCCCGCTGCGGGTCTTGGGCAGTTCGGGCACCACGTGGACCTCACGCGGCTTGGCGATGGGTGAGATCTTCTTGGCCACCTCGGCGCGCAGCTCGTCGACAATGCCCTCGTGCACTTCATACTCGGCGCACAAGACGACGAACGCGCAGATGGCTTGGCTCGTGGTCTCGTCTTTCTTTGCGACCACCGCGGCCTCGGCCACTCCGTAGTGGCCGACGAGCGCCGACTCCAATTCGGCGCTCGAGAGCCGATGCCCCGACACGTTCATCACATCGTCGATGCGGCCCACCACCCAGATGGCGCCGTCGCGGTCGTAATAGGCGCTGTCGCCGGCGAAATACCAGCCCTGCTCGGCGAATCTGGACCAGTAGTTCTCGATGTACCGTTCCGGGTCGCCCTAGATGCCTCGCAGCATGGAGGGCCACGGCCCGTCCAGGACCAGGTAGCCGCTGACGTGTTCGCCCGTGTGGACGGCTGGCGTCAGTGAATCGCCGTGGTCGTCGACGATCCTGGCCGAGATCCCCGGCAACGCCGTCATCGCCGAACCCGGTTTGGCCGCGGCGACTCCGGGCAACCGCCGTTCAAGAACCGCGCGCCATGCTCGATCGGCGCCGCCCGGGCCCTAGAGTCGCCATATGCGTCGGGCGCCGGCCGCGCTGGCCGTCCTTGCCACCGGAGTGTTGGCGATTGCGTCGCTGGCCGGCTGCGGCGGCGGCGTCCTCACCCCCGATCTGGTGGTCGTCAACGGTGGGGAACCGCCAAACCCACTGGTCCCGACCAACACCAACGACAGCGACGGCGGGCGGATTCTCGATCGGTTGTTCGCCGGGCTGACGTCCTATGACGCCGCCGGCAAACCGTCGCCGGAGGTTGCCCAGTCGATCGAGACGACCGACAACGTCAACTATCGCATCGTCCTCAAGCCGGGCTGGAAGTTCACCGATGGGTCGCCGGTCACGGCCCACTCGTTCGTCGACGCGTGGAACTACGGAGCCTTGAGCACCAATGCCCAACTGCAGCAGAGCTTTTTCAGCCCGATCGACGGGTTCGACGAGGTTTCCGGCGTCACAAGCGACGGAAAGCCCGGCCGGACCACGATGTCCGGGCTGCGGATCGTCAATGATCTCGAGTTCAGCGTGCACTTGAAGGCGCCGACCGTCGACTTTACGTTGCGATTGGGCTACAGCGCGTTCTATCCACTGCCGGAGGCGGCATTTCGGGACATGGCCGCTTTTGGCCGGAACCCGATCGGCAACGGCCCATACAAGCTCGCCGACAGCCCGGACGGGCCGGCCTGGGAGCACAACGTCAAGATCGACCTGCGGCCCAACCCCGACTACCACGGCAACCGCACTCCCCACAACAAAGGCCTGCGGTTCGAGTTCTACGCCAACCTGGACACCGCCTATGCCGACCTGCTGTCGGGCAATCTCGATGTCTTAGACACGATTCCGCCCAGCGCGCTGCCGATCTACAAGCGCGACCTTGGCGACAACGTCATCGCCGGCCCCGCGGCGATCAACCACACCCTCGATACCCCGTTGCGGCTGCCGCATTTCGCCGGCGAGGAAGGCCGGCTGCGTCGGCTTGCCCTCTCGGCTGCCGTTAATCGCCCGCAAATCTGTAAGCAGATCTTTGTGGGCACCCGCAGTCCGTCACGCGATTTCACCGCCCGATCGTTGCCGGGTTTCGACCCGAATCTACCGGGTAACGACGTGTTGAACTTCGATCCCGAGCGTGCGCGGCAACTTTGGGCGCAAGCCAACGCGATCTCGGCCTGGAGCGGCGCTTACGCGATCGCCTACAACGCCGACGGGGGCCATCAGGAGTGGGTGGACGCGGTGGCGAACAGCATCAAGAACGTTCTCGGTATCGACGCGGTCGGCGCGCCGCAGCCCACCTTCGCCGGATTTCGCACCCCGATCGAAGACCACACCATCGCGACCGCCTTCCGCGCCTCATGGCAGGGTGACTATCCGTCCTTGATTGAGTTCCTTGCCCCGCTGTTCGCCACCCGGGCCGGTTCCAACGATGTCGGCTACTCCAACCCCGAATTCGACGCGGCGATGGCGGCCGCGGAGGCCGCGCCGACGCTACAAGAGTCGGGCCTACTGGCCAATGCGACGCAGCGAATCCTGTTGCACGACATGCCCGTTGTCCCGCTTTGGGACAATGTCAACGTGATGGGGTGGTCGACGGCGGTCAAAAACGTGCACGTCACCTGGAATGGCATGCCCGACTACGAGAACATCGTGAAGGGCTGAGATGGGTTGGTATATCGCGCGCCGAATCGCCATCATGGTGCCGGTCTTCCTCGGTGCCACGCTGCTGATCTACGGCATGGTTTTCCTGTTGCCCGGTGATCCGTTGGCCGCCATCGCCGGAGACCGACCCCTGACTCCTGCGGTGGCCGCCACATTACGCGCCCGTTATCACCTCGACGATCCATTCATCCTGCAGTACCTGCGCTACCTGGGCGGCGTCCTGCATGGCGATTTGGGTCGGGCCTATTCCGGCCTCCCGGTCAGCGCCGTTCTGGCGCATGCCTTTCCGGTTACGCTGAGGCTGGCGCTGATCGCAGTGACGGTGGAAGCGGTGCTAGGGATCGGCTTCGGCGTGATCGCCGGCATGCGCGAGGGCGGTATCTTTGACTCCACGGTGTTGATCACCGGCCTGGCCATCATCGCCATCCCGATATTCGTCCTGGGCTTCCTTGCGCAATTCGTGTTCGGTGTGCGGCTCGGGATCGCGCCCGTCACGGTTGGCGAGCGAGCGACGTTCGCGCGGCTGCTGCTGCCCGGGATCGTTTTGGGCTCGGTGTCTTTCGCGTATGTGGTGCGGCTGACCCGGTCGGCGGTGGCTGCCAACGCACACGCCGACTATGTCCGCACCGCGACCGCCAAGGGGCTGTCGCGTCGGCGAGTGGTGACGGTGCACATCCTGCGCAATTCCCTCATCCCGGTGGTGACTTTCCTCGGCGCCGATCTCGGGGCGTTGATGGGCGGAGCCATCGTGACCGAGGGCATCTTCAACATTCATGGCGTGGGTGGTGTGCTGTATCAAGCTGTCACCAGGCAGGAGGCGCCGACGGTGGTCTCCATCGTGACGGTGCTGGTGCTGGTCTATCTGATCACCAACTTGATGGTTGACCTGCTGTACGCCGCGCTTGACCCTCGGATCCGATATGGCTGAGCGCATTCCGGACCGCCACGGCTTTTGGCGCGACACATGGCGTCGGCTTCGCCGACGTCCGAAGTTCGTCGTGGCCGCCGCGCTGATTCTGTTCATCCTCGTCGTCGCGATGTTTCCGGCGTTGTTCACCGGAGCCGATCCCACCTACGCCGATCCCGGCCAAAGCCTGCTTCCTCCGTCGGCCGCTCATTGGTTCGGTACCGATTTGCAGGGTCACGACATTTACGCGCGCACCGTCTACGGTGCGCGTGCTTCGGTCACCGTCGGGCTTGGGGCGACCCTGGCCGTGTTCTTGCTTGGCGGAGTGCTGGGCGCGCTCGCCGGCTTCTACGGCGGCTGGGTTGACGCCGTGGTCTCTCGCATCACCGATGTGTTCTTCGGCCTGCCGTTGCTGCTGGGCGCCATCGTGCTCATGCAGGTCATGCACCACCGCACGGTGTGGACGGTGATCGCGATCCTGGCCTTGTTCGGCTGGCCCCAGGTGGCCAGGATCGCTCGCGGCGCGGTGCTCGAGGTGCGCGCCAGCGACTATGTGCTCGCTGCTAGAGCCTTGGGGTTGAGCAGATTTCAAATCCTGCTGCGGCATGCGTTGCCCAACGCGCTGGGCCCGGTGATCGCGGTGGCCACGATCGCTCTCGGCCTGTTCATCGTCACCGAGGCCACGCTGTCCTACCTCGGGGTCGGACTGCCAACGTTCGTGGTGTCCTGGGGCGGCGATATCAATGTAGACCAGAGCCGGCTGCGGTCGGGGTCGCCCATATTGTTCTATCCGGCCGGCGCACTGGCGATTACGGTGCTGGCCTTCATGATGATGGGCGACGCGGTGCGTGACGCCCTGGATCCGGCCTCGCGGGCGTGGCGCGCATGAGCGCCCGAGAAGGGCCGCTGCTGTCGGTGGAGGGTCTTGAGGTCACGTTCGGCACTCACGCTCCCGCGGTTTGCGGAGTGGATCTGACCGTGCTGCACGGTCAGACCGTCGCGGTGGTGGGCGAATCGGGGTCGGGAAAATCCACCACGGCTGCCGCCATCCTCGGACTGCTTCCGCCCGGGGGACGAATCACCGCCGGGTGCATCGTTTTCGACGGGCGCGACATCAGCGCGGCCGATGGCCGCTTACTGCGATCGATCAGGGGAAGTGCCATCGGGTATGTGCCCCAGGATCCGATGACGAACCTCAACCCGGTCTGGAAGGTCGGCTTCCAGATCCGGGAAGCCTTGCGGGCGAACACCGATGGACGCGAGGCGCGGCGACGTGCTCTCGATCTGCTCGCCGAGGCGGGTATGCCGGATCCGGTGAAGCAAGCCGCCCGGTATCCCCATCAGCTGTCCGGCGGCATGTGCCAACGCGCGCTGATCGCCATCGGGCTGGCGGGCCGGCCGAAGCTGCTGATCGCCGACGAGCCGACTTCCGCCCTCGACGTCACCGTGCAACGGCAGGTGCTCGACCATCTGCAGCAACTGACCGACGAACTCGGAACCGCGCTGCTGCTGATCACCCACGACCTGGCGTTGGCCGCCGAACGGGCCGAGTCCGTCGTCGTCCTCCACCGTGGGCTGGTGGTGGAATCCGGTGCCGCGCAGTCGATCCTGCGCGACCCGCAACATGAGTACACTCGACGATTGGTCGCCGCCGCCCCGTCGCTGACCGCGAGGAGTTCGCCCCGAACCGCACCGCGGACCACAACCCAACCCCCCGACGACATTCTCGTCGCCTCGGAGCTGACGAAGGTTTACCGGGAATCGCACGGGGCGCCGTGGCGACGGGCGGAGTTTTGCGCCGTCGACGCCGTGTCGTTTCGGCTGCGCCGCGGTGGCACCCTGGCGATCGCCGGGGAGTCGGGGTCGGGAAAATCAACGGTGGCGCGGATGGTGTTGGGCCTGTTGCAACCCACGTCCGGCACAGTGGTTTTCGACGGTATCCCGATCGGCGGACAACTGGAGCGCAAGCAGGCGTTGGTGTTTCGCCGGCGGGTGCAGCCGGTGTTCCAGAACCCATACAGCAGTTTGGATCCCATGTACTCGGTGTTTCGCGCCATCGAGGAACCGTTGCGGATACATCGGGTCGGCGACCGCAAACAGCGCGCGCTCGCGGTGCGCGAGCTGCTCGACCAGGTGGCGCTGCCGGCGTCGGCGTTGGGGCGGCTGCCCCGCGAGCTGTCCGGTGGCCAGCGGCAACGGGTCGCGATCGCTCGTGCGCTTGCGCTCCGACCCGAGGTGCTGGTGTGCGACGAGGCGGTCTCGGCGCTCGACGTCCTGGTGCAGGCCCAGATATTGGACCTGCTGGCCGAACTGCAGGCCGAACTGGGGCTGACCTACTTGTTCATCAGCCACGACCTGGCGGTGATCCGCCAGATCGCCGACGACGTCTTGGTCATGCGCGCCGGCCGGGCGGTGGAGTGCGCGCCCACCGAGGAGCTGTTCACCCGGCCCGGCGACGAGTACACCCGTCAGTTGCTGGAGGCGATTCCCCGCCCGTCGGCGCCGCCCCGCTAGTGTTGACAACCCGTGACGACCGACCCGTTGGCCCCGCTGATGGAGCTCCCCGGCGTCGCGGAGGCCAGTGACCGGGCCCGCGACGCGTTGGGTCGGGCCCACCGCCACCGGGCCAATCTGCGGGGCTGGCGGGTGACCGCCGCCGAAGCGGCGTTGCGAGCGGCGCGCGCCTCGTCGGTGCTCGATGGCGGGCCCGTGCGGCTGGACGATCTCGCGGAGGCCACCCAGGTGAGCGATCCGGTGTTCGGCGGAGCGCTGCGGGTGGCCCAGGCCCTCGAGGGCGGAGGGGGCCCGCTGATCGGCATATGGCAGCGCGCGCCGCTGCAGGCGCTGGCCCGTCTGCACGTGCTGGCGGCGGCCGACCAGGTCGATGACGATCGGCTGGGCCGCCCGCGGGCCGATGCCGGGATCGGCCCGCGTCTGGAGTTGCTGGCCGGGTTGGTGACCGCCCCGACGCGCGCGCCGGCGCCGGTGGTGGCCGCCGTGGCACACGGCGAACTGCTGACGCTGAAGCCGTTTGGTAGCGCGGACGGCGTCGTGGCCCGCGGGGTGTCGCGGTTGGTGACTATCGCCAGCGGACTGGATCCGCACGGCTTGGGTGTGCCCGAGGTGAGTTGGATGCGCCAGCCGGCGGATTACCGCGATGCCGCGCGCGGGTTCGCCGACGGCACGCCCGACGGTGTCGGCGCCTGGCTGGTGCTGTGTTGCCGGGCGATGGTGGCGGGCGCGCAGGAGGCCATGTCGATCGCCGAATCGTTACCCAATCGATAGCCGGATCGGTAGCCGACGGACCTCGAAACGTCGCCGAAGAAGTGTGTCCACAAATGTAAAGCGGGCGACGTCCCGAACGATTCGGTGCGCCGCCCGCCAGCACGGAACTCGGTTACCAAGCGTGCATTTCTGGGCTGCGTGGGTTGGCCTCGGCGATCTTGCGACGCTTCCGGTTGCAACCCCACCCAAGGGGCCGTCGATACCTTTCGCTTTTCGCAATTACGCAGGCCCGCAACACTTCTGCCATTATCGCGGCTATGACTCCGCGTGGGTGCCGGGAACCGTGCTTGGGCGCCCGGATCGGGAGATCGAACCTTCTCTTCCGGATCGACCTAGGCCTCACCGGGCTTCCGTGGTTCCTTTGTACTACTAGACCCTTAGCACAGCAAGGCCCCAATTCTGCCAACGTTGCGAAGGCGCACCGGATTGCTGGCTCACCATGTTTGCTGGCCGGTGAACAGAAGTTAGAACGCGAAGCGGCGCAACAGCGTGTAGGTGACCGCGCCGGCGGCGAGTGCGGTGACACCAACCGCGGCGGTGGTCGCGATCGCGGCACCCGACGGCGCCGGAATTCGGTCGCGCAGCGACACCGGCCGGGAGAACACCAAAACGGGCCAACCGCGCTCGGTGGCTTCTTTGCGCAAGCCGCGGTCCGGATTGACCACACTTGGGTGGCCTACGGCCTCGAGCATCGGCAGGTCGGTGATCGAGTCGGAGTAGGCGTAGCAATGCTCCAGCGGATAGCCCTCGCGGGCAGCCAACTCGCGGATCGCTTGCACCTTGCCGTCGCCGTAGCAATAGAACGCGACTTCGCCGGTGTACTTGCCGTCCTCGACGACCATTCGGGTCGCCATCGCATGGGTCGCGCCCAGCGCCCGGGCGATCGGCGCGACGATCTCTTCTCCGGACGCCGAGACCACCACGACGTCACGACCGCACAGCTTGTGCGCCGCGATCAGGTCCGCGGCTTCGGCGAAGATCAGTGGCGTGACGATGTCGTGCAGCGTTTCGTTGACGATGGACTTGACCTGCTCCACATCCCAACCGGTGCACATGTTGGTCATGTGGGTGCGTATTCGGTCCATCTGGTCATGATCGGCGCCGGAGAGCAGAAAGATGAACTGGGCGTAGCTGGACTTGAGCACTGCGCGCCGGTTGAGCAGTCCCTGGTCGAAGAACGGTTTGCTGAACGCGAGGGTGCTGGACTTGGCGATGATCGTCTTGTCCAGGTCGAAGAACGCGGCGGTGCGGGCGCGGGAAGCGGTGGTTGCAGCTGTTTCAGGTGAGGTTTGCTGCGCGGCCGAATCGAAGACGCTCACCGACACAGCATAGGTCGACCGTCCAAAAGCGCCGCGACCTCACGGCACCAACGGCGGCTCAGCACACACGTGTGGCTGGCGTGACCGACGGTGTTTTTGCGGCTCAAAGTGCCTTTTAAAATAAATCGCTACTTGCGTTAATGCGGACTGTCATGTGTATAGTAAGCATTACTCGGCCTGAGCCGAGGGTGCATCAGCCCGACCCCCCGGGGCTGATGCACGACGACCCTCGCCTCCTCCCCCCCTGGCGGGGGTCGTCCCTTTTCTGGGGTAAGTAATCGTCGGCCGAAGCGGTTTTTTCCCGCCTGTCGAGCGTTGCGGGAAATGTGTCGTTTGTGCGCTGGGCGGCCGCCGAGCCGGCGCGGTTGTGCACACTCGCGTCTCTCTCCACAAATCCAGCTTTGGCACTGGTGTCCCAAGGTCACGGCCCCGCATGGTGGGTAGGTGACTAGCACTAACGGCACCGCGGCGGCGGATTCCGCGGGCGTGTTGGCGGTGTTGACGGACCCGGAATTGCGGGACGAATTCGACCGAGTGGCGGCGGCTGTCGGCGTTCGGGTGGTGCATGCCGGCGGCTCTCGGGTGAGCCGGAAGACCTGGTCGGCGGCCGCGGCCGTGGTGCTGGACGAGGCGGCGGCGGATCGTTGTGGGGAGGCGGCGCTGCCGCGGCGTGCTCACGTCAGCGTGCTGACGCTCGCCGAAGCCGCGACGGCGACGTGGGCGGCCGCCGTCGCTGTCGGCGCCCAGCATGTGCTGAGGCTGCCCGGTCAAGAGCGTGAACTGATCCACGAGCTCGCCGAGGCCGGTGAATCGGCGCGCGACGACGGGCGGCGCGGCCACGTCGTCGCGGTGCTCGGCGGCTGCGGAGGCGCCGGGGCCTCTTTGCTGGCGGTCGCCGTGGCACAAACCGCCGCCGACGCGCTCTTGGTGGACCTCGACCCCTGGGGCGGTGGCATCGACCTGCTGGTGGGCGGCGAGACCACACCGGGCCTGCGTTGGCCCGATTTGGCGTTAGAGGGCGGACGGCTCAACTGGACGGCCGTTCGCGATGCGCTGCCGCGACTCCGCGGAGTCAGCTTGCTGTCCGGCACCCGGTGCGGCTACGAGTTGGACGGCGCGCCGGTGGATGCCGTTGTCGATGCCGGGCGCCGCGGGGGAGTCGCCGTCGTGTGCGATCTGCCCCGTCGTCTCACCGAGGCGACGCAAGTAGTGCTGGACGCCGCCGATCTCGTCGTCGTGGTCAGCCGGTGCGATGTGCGTGCGTGCGCGGCGACCGCAGCGATGGCTCCTGTGCTGGCCGCGTTCAATCCCAATCTCGGGTTGGTCGTGCGGGGGCCGGCTCCGGGGGGATTGCGGGCGGCCGAGGTCGCCGACATCACCGGTCTGCCGCTGCTGGCGTCCATGAAGGCTCAGCCGCAACTTGCCGAGCGGTTGGAGCGCGGTGGTCTTCGGTTGGGACGACGATCCGCGCTCTCGGTGGCGGCTCGCCGGGTGCTTGCGGTGCTGCCGCGTGCGGGGTCGGCGCAGAACGGCAGGGCGGCGTGAGCGGTCCGCTGATTGAACGGGTGCGCGAGCGGCTGGCATCCGAATCCGCCCCGCTGCGACCGAGCGTGGTGGCCGCCGCGATCCGGGCAGAGTCCGGCGGGATGCTCGGTGACACCGAGGTCCTCGCCAACCTTCGGGTGCTCCAGACGGAGCTGACCGGCGCCGGCATCCTCGAGCCGTTGTTATGTGCGGACGGAACGACCGATGTCTTGGTCACCGCGCCCGATGCGGTGTGGGTTGACGATGGAAACGGTTTGCGGCGCAGCCGGATTCGTTTCGCCGACGAGGCGGCGGTGCGACGGCTGGCGCAGCGCCTGGCGTTGGCTGCCGGTCGGCGTCTCGACGACGCGCAACCTTGGGTGGACGGCCAGCTGACCGGCATAGGTGCCGGAGGGTTCGCGGTGCGGCTGCATGCGGTGTTGCCGCCCGTGGCGGCTGGAGGCACCTGCTTGTCGCTGCGTGTATTGCGGCCGGCCACTCAGGATTTGGCCGCCCTGACCGCGGCCGGCGCGATCCATCCCGAGGCCGCCGCACTGGTTGCCGAGATCATCGCCGCTCGCTTGGCCTTTTTGGTGTGCGGGGGCACCGGCGCCGGGAAGACGACCTTGTTGGCGGCGATGTTGGGCGCCGTACCGTCGACGGAACGGATCGTGTGCGTCGAGGACGCGGCCGAGCTGGCGCCCCGCCATCCGCATCTGGTCAAGCTGGTAGCGCGGTGCGCCAACGTCGAAGGTGTCGGCGAAGTCCCTGTGCGCCAACTAGTCCGGCAGGCCCTGCGGATGCGGCCCGACCGCATCGTGGTCGGCGAGGTCAGGGGCGCGGAGGTGGTCGATCTGCTGGCGGCGCTGAACACCGGCCACGATGGCGGCGCGGGCACGGTGCATGCCAACAATCCGGGCGAGGTCCCCGCTCGCCTGGAGGCGTTGGGCGCGCTCGGTGGTCTCGATCGTGCTGCGTTGCACAGTCAACTCGCCGCCGCAGTCCAGGCGCTGCTGCACGTCGCGCGCGACCCGACCGGTCGACGCCGGCTTCGTGAGATCGCCGTGCTGCGTCAAATTGAGGGGCGGGTGCGGGCCGTCACGGTGTGGCATGTGGACCGGGGAACGACGGACGACGCGGGCGATCTGCGTCGCTTGCTGCGAAGCCGGATGTCGGCATGAACGGCCCCACGGTTGCCGCCCTGCTGTTGTCGCTTGCGCTGGCGGTGTTTCCGTCGTCACCGCGACGCAGGCTTTTGCCGGCGGCCCGCGTTCCCCGGCGCGCCCCGGTTGGGCCGATGGGCGTTGGCTGCATCACCGCCTGTGCCATCCTTGCCGCCGCGGTTTTGCTGCCGCCGACGACGGTCCTCGCCGTCGCGGTCGTGGGCGCAACCACGGGCATGCGTTACCGTCGCCGCCGTCGTATCCGACGGGCCATCGACGAGGGTCGAACGCTGGAAACCGCGCTGGATGTGCTGGTCGGCGAATTGCGGGTCGGCTGTCATCCGGTGCGCGCGTTTTGCGTGGCCGCCGACGAAACCGTTGGCGCGGTAGCCGTGTCGTTGCGGGCCGTCGCGGCGCGGGCCAGGTTGGGCGCCGACGTCACGGCCGGCCTACGCGCCGCGGCACGGACGTCGGCCCTGCCGGCGCATTGGGATCGACTGGCCGTGTGCTGGCAGCTGGCCAGTGACCACGGGCTGGCGATAGCCACGCTGATGCGCGCCGCGCAACGCGATATCGCCGAGCGGCAACGGTTCTCGGCACGGGTCTCGTCGAGCATGGCCGGACCGCGCGCCACCGCTGCCATACTGGCGGGCCTGCCGGTGCTGGGCGTGCTGCTGGGCCAACTCATCGGGGCCCGGCCGCTGAGTTTCTTGCTGAGCGGGCACACGGGTGGATGGTTTTTAGTCGTTGGGGCGATGCTGGCCTGCGGCGGGCTGCTGTGGTCGGACCGCATCACCGATCGGCTCGCGGCATGAGCACCGCGGCGGTGTTGCTGGCATTGGCGTTGTGCATCGGCCCCGGCCCGCGGGTGGTGCGGGCGCGTGCCGGGATACCGGTGCGCGCGCACCGGCTGCGGCGGGCGCTGCCATTAGGGCCGGCGCATGGCCCGGACCCGCTGGCGGTCGCGTCCAGCCTCGACGTGCTGGCCGTGTGCCTGGCGGCGGGCATGGCGGTGTCGACCGCGGCGGCCGCGGCCGCACCGTCCGCGCCACCGAGGCTGGCCGGCGTATTGCGCCGCACCGCCGATCTGCTGGCGCTGGGCGCCGATCCGTCTGTCGCATGGTCGATTTCGCCGGACCTTCCGGCCGGCTCGGTCGACGCGCAAACGGATGCGCTGCTGCGACTGGCGCGACGTTCGGCGTCCTCGGGCGCGGCCTTGGCCGGGGGCGTCACCGAATTGGCCGACGAGTCGCGTCACGACGCGGCCACCGGCGCCGCCGCGGCCGCCGAGCGGGCCGGGGTTCTGATCGCCGGACCGCTCGGACTCTGCTTTTTGCCGGCGTTTGTGTGCCTGGGCATTGTTCCGGTGGTGGCCGGGCTGGCCGGCGATGTCCTGCAATCGGGCGTGCTGTGAAACGAAAGGAAGGCATTGATGATCGACATGTTCCGCACACTCTTGGCGCGCGTCGCCGCCTTGGCGACCGACGAGTCGGGAATGTCCACGGTCGAGTACGCCATCGGCACGATTGCGGCGGCCGCGTTCGGCGCGATCCTCTACACCGTCGTCACCGGCGATTCCATCGTCTCGGCGCTGACCAACATCATCGGTCGCGCGCTCAATACCAAGGTTTAGCCGACTGTGCCGGCGCGAGCACCGTCGAGGCGGCGCTGGCGATCGCTGCGCTGGTCGTGGTGTTGGTGCTGTGCCTGGCCGGGGTCACCGCGGTGTCGACGCAGGTGCGCTGCATCGACGCCGCGCGCGAGGCCGCCCGATTGGCGGCGCGCGGCGACGAACGCTCGGCGGTCGACGCCGCCCGTCGCATCGCGCCCGTTGGGGCGCGGGTTCAGGTGCATCGGGATGGTGGCTTCGTGGTGGCCACGGTGGTGGCGCGCTCAAAGCTGTTGCCTTCGTTGGACATTGCGGGCAAGGCGGTCTCGGCCGAGGAGCCACGGGGATGATCGGGGCTCCGCCACCATCCTCGCGGCCGCGATGGTCGTGGTGCTGCTGTGGGTCACCGGGGCGGGGGCATATCTCGGCTCGGTGGTGGTGGCGCGTCATCGTGCGCAGGCGGCTGCCGACCTGGCCGCGCTGGCCGCCGCGGCCCGGCTACCGTCCGGAGCCGCGGCGGCCTGCGCCAGAGCGACGGCGGTGGCACGCGAGATGCGGGTCGATCATGCCGACTGCGGGGTGGATGGTCTCGACGTCGTCGTCACGGTCCAAGTGGCTGTCGGTTTCGCCGGTGCGGCGCGCGCCGCCGCACGGGCCGGGCCGGTCGACGCGGGCGGTTAGGTCGTGTCGCCGCGGGCAGGCAGTCCCGCGGCGACGAGTTCGTCATCGGTCGGCAGTCGCAGCGCGACCAGTCCGGCGAAGGTCTCCGGTTCGAGTTCCACCCTGTTGACCGTGACGTGCACCGGCACCCAATCGGCGTCGTGGCCGCGCATTCGCAGTACTCGAGTGGCCGGGCCGTCGACGAATTCCTTTGTCATAGCGGTCAACAAGTGCTCGTCGTCCGGATGAACCTTCGGCTTGTCCGACTTGCTGCCCCGCCAGTCATAGAAGGGGGAGGGCTCGTCCAGCCATTTCAGCAGGGTCCAAGTGTTGAGGTCGACGAGTGCGCGGTGGACTCCGGCCTCCGCCAGTCCCTGGAGAATCCGCCGCGCCAGATCGTTGGTGGATAGCATCGGGCCCTTGAGTTCGGCGCGCCAGTTCATCGCCCGTGCTACCAGGTGCTCCCGCCCGTCCGGTTGCGGCTCCAAAGCGGTGTGCACGACGAAACCTATCCGGATGGGGTTGCCCTGCCAATCGGTGAGATCCCAGGTGCTGCACAGCGTTTGGTCAGGCTTTGCCTTGACCGCCAGGGCAAGAACCTTGGCTTCGTTCGGATTGAGTTCGCGGGACGGAAGATCTTCTGCGAAGGCCCTGCCAAAGACGACTTCGACTTCGGGGTTCTTGCCGCTGTTGGCCAGCGATTCCCGGGTATCGGTGGCCACGCCAAGGGTCAGGTCCCACTTCAGCGGCCCGGGGATCGGCCGCTCCGACGGTTCGGCGTCGGCGGGGCCGGTCCACACATGCACACCGTGGACACGGCCATCGGACATCACCACCGGCTCGGTGCGGATGACGCGGTCGCGCTTGGTGGTGATGCTGGTCAGGCTCTGGCCGGTCTGCACAGTCTCAGCTATCGCGGTGCGGACCGCGGAGAGATATGGACTGCGGCGCAGGAACGTGGTGATTGGGACGAGGTTTTTAAGTTGGCGTCCCTGCGCTACTACGGCGGGCTCGGCCCCCAGCGTCTCCACGAGCAACCAGTCGTGGGCCATGCGGGTGATTTTACGGGGGTGAGCGGGGTCGGTGGCGGCCCGGGTGTGCCAGGGCAAGCAGCACTTTGTGCCGGGCGAAGTCACGTGAACCAGCGACCGCCGAGAGTGCGGTGGCGACGAGTTTGCCATGCCGCCACAGCCTTGGATCGGCTCCGCCTTTTCGACCGTGCGTCGCGCCGCGCGATGGTAATCTGACAATTCTTCAGCAGCGAGGAAATGCATTGTGGTATGGCTGCCACGACGCAGGTCCGTGGAGGTCGACCGTTGAGGGGTCGGTCGCCGTCCCGGGTTATTTAGCGGGATTCGGCAGCCCGTCGCGCACTCGCCGGCCCGGTCCCTGCACGGCACCCGAAAGTTCTGCGGGTGCATCGGCTACGGCAACCCGTTCATCCCGTCTTGGCCCACCAGCAGGCCGAGTGCATCACAGAAGGTGCTGGCACATCCCAGGTTTGCCGGGATTAGCCCGACTCCAACTCCGCGAGCACCAGTCGCAGCACCAGCACGGCCCCCGCCTTGTCCAGTGGGTCGTTGCCGTTGCCGCATTTGGGCGACTGCACACACGACGGACATCCGCTCGGGCATTCGCACGCCTCGATGGCCGAAGCCGTCGCCCCCAACCAAGTGCTTGCCCGGCGGAACCCGCGTTCGGCGAACCCCGCCCCGCCCGGGTAGCCGTCGTAGACGAACACACTGGGCAACCCATCGGGCCCTATCGCGGTGGACAGGCCACCGACGTCGCCGCGGTCGCAGCTGGCCACCAGGGGCAGCAGGCCGATGGCCGCATGTTCGGCGGCGTGTAACGACCCGGGAATGCGCGGCGCGTCAATCCCCTTGTGCGATAAGGCATCCGGGGTGATGGTGTACATGACCGCGGTGGTGGCCAGCGTGTGCTCGGGCATGTCCAGCTCGACGAAGTCGATTACCTCCCCGGAAAGCCGGCGCCGTAGGTAACCCACGACGCGGTGGGTGACCCTGACCGGCAGCAAACCCAGGGTGACGGGCCCGAACGGGGAGCGTTCGCCGGTCCCGGTGACGGCGATGTCGGTGAGTTCGCGCGCGAACGTCGCATAGCCGGGATCCTCGGCGCGGACGAACGCGATCCCGTCGTCGAAGTCCAGAGAGTCGACGACGTAAGTCTCACCCTGATGCAGATACACCGCCCCCGGGTGCACCGAGGCCGGGGCCCGATCGACCCCCGTGCTGCCCAGCAGCCGGCCGGTGTCCGCCTCGACGATGACGATCTGGCCGCCCGTCGACCCCCGAATGTCCACCGCACCGTGCGGTTGTACGCCGGCCGCGGGGAAGTACTTGTTGTTGCGCCGTCGCAGCAGCCCGTCGTCGACCAGGCCCTGGGCCACCTGCGTGGCGCCAAAATCCCGGACCTCGGCTTCGTCGAGGGGCATTTCGGTCGCCGCGCAGAGGAGCTGGGGACCGAGAATGTAGGGGTTGGCGGGATCGATCACGACCCGCTCGACCGGCTTGCCCAGCAGCGCGCTGGGATTGTGGACCAGGTACGTGTCCAGGGGGTCGTCGCGGGCGATCAGCACGACCAGCGCGCCCTGGCCGCGCCGGCCCGACCGGCCGGCCTGTTGCCAGAACGAGGCCACCGTCCCGGGAAAACCGGCGAGCACCACCGCGTCCAGCCCGGCGATGTCGACGCCCAACTCCAGTGCGTTGGTGGTGGCCAGCCCGTGCAGCCGGCCCTCGGCCAGGGCGCGCTCCAGAGCCGTGCGGTCCTCGGCGAGATAACCGGCCCGATACGACGCCACTTTCTGCGACAACTCGGGTGCGATGTCGTCCAACCGCCCCTGCGCGCCCAGTGCGGTCAGTTCCGCGGCGCGGCGCGACCGAACGAACGTCAGGGTCTGCGCTCCCTCGGCGATCAGGTCGGCCATCACGCGCGCCGCCTCGGCACCGGCGGAGCGGCGCACCGGCGCGCCGTTCTCGCCGGTCAGATCGGCCCGCAAGGCGGGCTCCCACAACGCCACCGTCCGGGGCCCCTGGGGCGAGCCGTCATCGATGACCTCCTCGACCGGCAGGCCGATGAGCTCGGCGGCCGTCGCGCCCGGCGAATCCGTCGTCGCGCTGGCGAAGATCACCGTCGGACGAGCCGAATACCGCTCGCACAGCCGCAGCAGCCGGCGCAGCACCATCGCCACGTTCGAGCCGAAAACACCACGGTAGTAATGGCATTCGTCGACGATCACGAATCGGAGGCCGCGCAACAAGACGGCCCAGCGGGCATGATTGCACAATATCGACAGGTGGATCATGTCGGGGTTGGAAAACAACCATCGGGAGCGTTCACGCGCGAAGCGGCGCACCTCGGCGGGGCTGTCGCCGTCGTAGGCGGTGGGCGCGACGTCCTGCAGCCGTGGAATGGCTGAGGTCAGTGCGTGGGCGGTGCGCAGCTGGTCGTGACCGAGCGCCTTGGTCGGCGACAGGTAGAGCACCCGCGCTTTCGGGTCCGTCGCCAGCGCATTGAGGACGGGCAGTTGATAGGCCAGCGACTTGCCCGAGGCGGTGCCGGTGCTGATCACCACGTGGCGGCCGGCGTGGCCCAGCTCGGCGGCCGCGACCTGGTGTGACCACGGGCAGCTGATGCCGCGGTCGGCGAACGCGCGGACCACGTCGGGTTCGGCCCAGCCCGGCCAGCTATGCGGCCGCCCGCTGCGCGCCGGCAGCTCGGCGACATGGCGCAGGGGGTGCTCGCCCGCCGCGGTACCGGCGAGCGCGACGGCAAGCAGGTCGCTGCCGAAACTCGGCACCTCACACCCTCCAAGAATCCGTTTAAGAATCCGTCCAGGACACAAGTCTGTCGCCGACGCGATGAACATGGTTGACTGATTGCGGTCGCAGCTTCTGTGTTCGTGTCAAACTTTCGCAGGAACAACGTTGCGGCCGCGGTTCCTGCGAGGTTATCTGTCGGGTGAAGTTCCGGCGACTCCGCGAGGTATGGCGGTCGTACTCGGCCCGGGGCATCGAAAGGCGGTGCCCCGCATCCAGAAGAAAAGGAAAGATCGAGAGATGCCACAGGGAACTGTGAAGTGGTTCAACGCGGAGAAGGGCTTCGGGTTCATTGCACCCGAAGACGGTTCCGCGGATGTTTTTGTCCACTACACGGAGATCCAGGGTTCGGGCTTCCGCACCCTCGAAGAAAATCAGAAGGTCGAGTTCGAAATCGGCCACAGCCCTAAGGGCCCCCAGGCCACCGGAGTCCGCTCGCTGTAGAGCAGATTCTCACGGATACCCCCCGTGCGATCCCGCCTAGCGGGTCCCGCCGGGGGGTTTTCGTTTGTGTTCAGCGTCCAGGCCGGGGGGCCGAAGCCCGGCTCACCGTCAACCTCAACGCGTGGACGGACAACCTGGCCTACTGTCGTTGGCGTGAGCCAGCTCTCCTTCTTCACAGCGGAGTCGGTGCCGCCCGCGGTCGCCGACCTCTCCGGGGTGCTGGCGGCCTCCGGCCAGATCGTGGTGGTCGGCGGTCAAGACGCCCAGGGTGCTCGGCTTTCGGTGGTGGTGGACCAACCCTGGCGCGCCTCGGCGCTGGCCGAGATGATCCGCGAGGCAGGTTTGGTGCCCGAGATCACCCGCACCGACGAGGCCACCCCGCTGGTGAGGACGGCGGTGGACCCCTCGTTGATCACCATCGCCGCCGATTGGACCCGCGGCGCGGTGAAGACGGTGCCCCCGCGGTGGCTGCCCGGGCCGCGCGAGCTGCGGGCGTGGACGCTGGCGGCCGGAAGCCCGGAGGGCGACCACTATCTGCTGGGTCTGGATCCACACGCGCCCGACACCCATTCCCCGCTGGCGTCGGCCCTGATGCGGGTCGGGATCGCGCCCACCCTGATCGGCACCCGCGGCGGGCGGCCGGCGCTGCGGATCAGCGGCCGTCGGAGGCTATCGCGCCTGGTAGAGAACGTGGGGGAACCCCCTGACGGCGCCGAGGCGTTATCGGTCTGGCCCCGGGTTTAGCGGTCCCCCAGAACCCGCGCTTTGGGTATCCGGTTTGCGAAGGCCCGCCCGAGGGTGCGAAATTGTCAGGTGCCCGGAAGCGGAGGAACTAGCTCGCATACCTGAATTTCACCGGAATTTCAGACGCTGGCCTGTCATTCTTCTGCAGGGCGGTCTCGCAGGGGGCCGGGATAAGAGATGGAGCGTAAGCGCAGTTGGCTGACCCGAAGTTGAAGGACTCTAAAAGCCCGAGCAGCGGCGGAAATGGGAGCCGTAGGCGACTCGTCATCGTCGAGTCGCCGACCAAGGCGCGCAAACTGGCCGGCTACCTGGGCTCCAGGTACATCGTCGAGTCCTCGCGAGGCCACATCCGCGACCTTCCCCGGGCCGCGGCCGACGTGCCCGCGAAGTTCAAGTCGGAACCGTGGGCCAGACTCGGGGTCAACGTCGACGCCGACTTCGAGCCGCTTTACATCATCAGCCCGGAGAAGAAGAGCACCGTCAGCGAGCTGAAGGGTCTGCTCAAAGACGTCGACGAGCTCTATCTGGCCACGGATGGTGACCGCGAGGGCGAAGCCATCGCCTGGCATCTGCTGGAAACCCTCAAGCCGAACATCCCGGTCAAGCGGATGGTTTTCCACGAGATCACGGAGCCGGCGATCCGCGCGGCCGCCGAGCACCCCCGCGACCTGGACATCGACCTGGTCGACGCCCAGGAGACCCGCCGCATCCTGGACAGGCTGTACGGCTACGAGGTCAGCCCGGTGCTGTGGAAGAAGGTCGCACCCAAGCTGTCGGCGGGCCG
>Ga0306923_10001285_pt1 | contig 22024 bp, 14 predicted proteins | sample sta12Can44000108_FD_203841 | JGI IMG/M metagenome (GOLD analysis project Ga0306923, IMG submission 203841) | Lab enrichment of tropical soil microbial communities from Luquillo Experimental Forest, Puerto Rico - statanox.12C.anox.44.000.108 (v2)... | ecosystem: Environmental > Terrestrial >... | reverse complement strand
CGCGTGTGAGACCACAGAACGCCCACACCAGCGACATGTTGCCGACGATGTCGACCATCTCGCCATCCACCGCTGCGGCGCGCTTGGCAAATTCGTGATGCAAAGGCCTGCCGGCGACAGCGAGATGAGCCATGGTGAAGACAAGGAGTCCAGCCAACACACTCAGTATCGCGGCCATCGGCACGCTCACCGTCAACACGAACAGAATCGCCGCCAGTGTTGCAATGCATGGCGGCAGCACGTTCCAGACGCACATGTTTTCGGCGGTAAAGACGGCATTGGACGTAGCGGTGATACGGCTTGTCAGGGTCCCAGGCATGCGGTCGGCAAAATAGCTCGGCGCGTGCCCGGTGAGGTGGCGGAATAAGTCGCGGCGGAGATCGCCGGTAACGCTGACGAAGGTGAAACTGGCGATCCAGCCGGCGAGGCGCCATAGCAGGTTATCGGCCGCAATCAGGCCGGTCAGGAGAAAAAATCCCAGCCAGACGTAGCGCGCACCGTGATCCACGCCCCCCGCCAGAGAATCGACGAGGACTTTAATCCCGTATTGGGCGCCGACCGAGCACGCCACGGCGGCCACCACGGCGCCCCCAATGGCAGCATGGGCCAGCAACCGGGATTTCACATAGGACGCAACAAAAGCGACGGGGCGATTGGCGTACCCACACACCTCATCCATTGCGGCCCCTCTCCGATCGTTCGCGTTCCACAGATCAATGGAACGCGAAAACCGGCAACGGGTTTCCGGCAGACGAAAAATTCGCGAGCCGGGCCGACGGACTGCTCACGGAACTGTGAACGCCCTGTGGGTCAAACGCTGCGGATAGCTGGCCCGGAGAGTTTTAGGCGCACTCTCCAGCACGTCTTAACCCCAACTGCGGCTGGGTAAGCTCAGCACCGGCGGCTGGACTTGGTGGCTTGCGCTACCGTTTAAGTCACAGCTGCGAGAGAGACTTCGCCGGCAGCGGATTGGCGATTCGTTCACCTTGGCACGGCCTTGTCTCGGGCAGCAGCAGGCCAAGCAATGCCAGTCCGCAAAGGGCCAGGGCGGCGAGACCACAGAACGTTACCGTACTGCCAAACTGGTCGATCGCGTAGCCGGCGAGTGCGGTGCTAAGCGAGGCACCGATGCCCACCGCGCTGCCGACCACTCCAAGTCCGAGATTGAACCGTCCAGATCCCCTGGTGATGTCAGCGACCACCAATGGAAGCAGCACACCCAGAACGGTTGCACATACGCCATCGAGAACTTGGATGACAACCACGAAATACGGGTTCGCGACGAATGCAAATAGCAGCGCGCGCAGCGCCAAAGCCGCAAAGCAGAGCGACAACAGCGGACGGCGTCCCCAGGAATCGGCCACGCGTCCGACCCAGGGTGCAGATCCGGCCACGATGAGTTGCGGCACCACGATGCAGGCTCCGATGAAGGTAGAGGCCCAGATTCCGGAGCGCACGCTCAAAATGCTTCCCATCATCGGAAGGAGCGCCGCATTGGCGAGCTGGAACAGCAAAATGCAGCCGGCAAATACCAGCAGACGGCGATCACTCAATACGCCGCACACGCCTGCGGGCGCCTGCGCCGCCGATTTTTGCCGGACCAGGTCGCTCGTCCGAATGCGCGTAAGTGCGAAGACTGCCGGAACGGCAAGTAGCGCGGTGAGAAAGAACACCGCCTGATTCGAGATGAGATATCCGCAGAGTCCCATGGCCGCGGCGGCGACGCCGTTGCCGATGGAGGCAAACCGGGCATTGCGGCCGAGCCGCACGCCCAGCGCTGCGTGACCGACGAGACCCAAGCTGATCGCCGCAATCACCGGCCCGAGCACGCAGCTTGCAGCCGCATGCAGCATCCGGGAAGCCATGACCACCGAGAACGTCGGCCAGAGCGCGAGCGCTAGCGCGCTCAGGCAAACGGCAGTGACGGCCGACGCGGCAATCCAGCGCGCCGAGCGGGCGGCATCAACCAGCGCGCCACCCGGCAACTGGCAGGCGAGCGCCACCAGTCCTCCTGCTGTGAGGACGAGGCCGATGTCGAACTGTGCCCAGTGGTGAGTTGTCAGATAGATTGCGACGAAGGGGCCAAACCCGGTCTGGATATCGGCGAGAAAAAAGGTGAACCAATCGAGACCGCGCATGCTCGCACGCGCCGCCGTAGCATCTGCTCGCGGCAGCGTTTGCTGGGAGATTGCCGGAGGCAAACGAAAGCCCTCGGCCTGGCGGTCGAGCCGACCGCCGTCAATTGCTAGTGCGAGCGTTGACAGCCCAACCTCTCCGGCGCCGCAGGGGATCACGGCGTCGGGTTTGGCCGAATGCGTTGTGCATCGGCCTCCCCTCGTTTCCCTCTGGTAGCCAGCACCCGTTACCGGGGCAAGGAGTCCAGAATGGTGCCTGTGGAGGATTCGAAAACGCAAACACGGCGATTTTGAGAATCCACAGTGTTGGAACTTTGCAGACTGAGCCGTGCCGCGTCAGCACAAGATGCAATCGATCCGCGATGCGGGGCGTAATGGGAGGAATGCGGGCTCACCGCCACGCTGATCCGCTCGGATCAGCCGAACTTTATTTTCGGTCGAGAATTGCGGCTATCGCCTTGATTTCGTTGCGCGCGTAGACCGGCAGCCCGGCGCTGATTGAGTTACCGTAATTGAATGAACTCTTGCCCGCAATCACTTGCGCCGGCACGAGGTTTCGCAACACCGGCACCGCGCTGAATTCTTTTTTCTTGGCTAGAAAACTCGCCTCGACGGCGAGTGCGACGAAAGCCGTGACAATGGTCTGATTGGCGTCGGCGGGATGTCGCTGGAAGATGGCAAGCAGCTTGCCGAATTGGATCACCTGATTGACGTAGAAGATGTTCTGCTCCAGAGCACCGATCGATGGCGTGTCAACGCCGGTCAAGGCATTGAGGCCCAGTTCGGCGACCTCCGCAGGCGTCCGCAGCGTCAGCTCGCTGTCGAACTCGAGGTGGTCCGCGATCTTCTTCGAGCCCTCCCGCACTTTGTTCGCGATCTGAATACCAAGCGGCAACTTGCCTTCGAATTGGTAACGCGAGCGGATGCAGATCGTGACCGGCCTTGTCTCGCACCAGCGGCGCAACGGATGCTGGTTGTTGACGGCACGCGGATCTTTCGGCGATACGGCCTCGGCCGACGTGATCAACCGATGCTTGATCGCGGGATCGATACGTTCGACGAACGGGAGCGCCACAAAGCTCGACAGATCGATCGAGCCTGGCGGCCGCGCAAGGGCAAAACGCGCTTCACCCACGTACAGCTGCAGCTTTTCTTTGAAGCGTTTGCGCACGCCGTCGACGATCGCCTCGACGTAGGGCTCCGCGTAGCTCGGATACGGCGTCAAAACCTGTTTCTCGATCGACCTCGCCTGGGTCCAGTCCTCAAATCGCATCAGGCCGGAGTCTGGGTCGACGAGCTGCTCGCTCGGTCGGTCAAAAAACGCGATGGTTTTCGGCTTGAGCTGTTCGATGGCAAGCCCGCTCGGTGAAGCAACATCGGCGACGCGAAATTCCTGCTCTTTGTTTTGGGCGCCTGCCGTCGCACTGGATGCCCCCAGCGCCAGCAGAACGGCGACAGCCTTGAAACCGCGCATCGTCATCGGCCCCGGTGGTATCGGTCAGTAGTATCGCCGGTTGCCCCAGAGATAACCGGGGTCGATGCGCTGAGGCGACTGGTACTCGCGCCCATACGGATCGCGCGGCGGCGACGCTTGTATACGCGGATCACGCCGATAAGGATCCGATTGGCCGTAGTAGGGCCCGGGCATGCGCCAGGAATCGCGCGGCGCCGAGAGATAACGTCCGTTGTTGCCATAATAGTAGTAGCCTGGGCGCTGATCGTAGCCGCCGTAGTAACCGAACGGTGTCGCATTCGGCCCTACGCCGTAATAGCCGCGAGATTCGCGCCAGTACTCCGCTTCATCGCGCGAGACTAGCTGATATTGCGTGTCCACGATTTGGCCATGGCGATCGATGCGGAAGCACTCGGTCACTCCTCTTCCGCCTCCACCTTGCGTTTCGCCGGCCTCAGGATCGACCGCCTTGCACGCCAGCTGGCGTTTGGCCTCGGCTGAAGGCGGTGCGAGCGCGGTTTTCGACGCAAAGTTGGCCCACATCGCTTGAATCACCGGCTCAAAAATCGGAACGGCGACGTGACCCCCGGTCGAGCCGCCGCCCAGGGTGCGGCGCTTGCCATCAGCGTTGTCGTAGCCGACCCAGACCGCGACGGTGACGTCGTTGGTGAAACCCACGAACCAAGCGTCGTTCTCGTCGTCCGAGGTGCCCGTCTTCCCGGCGACGTAAGGAGAAAGCGCGGCGATCGATCGCGCTGTGCCGCGCGCCAACACGCCCTGCAGCATGGTTTTGAGCTGATAGAACGCGGCGCGATCAACCGAGCCGACCATCACCGAGGATTTTGGGTCATGCCGATAAATGGTGACCCCGTTGCGCTCTATCGAGTCGATCACGTACGGGGAGGGATGAAAGCCTTCATTGGCAATCGCTGCAAAGAAGGCCGCGAGATCAACCGGCCGCACCGGCTGAGCACCCAGCACGAAGGGATAATACCGCACGCATTCGCGGTATATTTGCGCCTCGAGCGCGAGCGCGCAGATGCGGTTGAGGCTGGCTTCGGGGCTGCTCTCGATGCCGCCGTCGAGCAGGTGCACGGTGGCCAGATTGCGCGAATTCTCCAAGGCCCGGCGCAAGGTCAGGATGCCGCCGGAGCCTCCGTCGTAGTTCTTCGGGGTCCAGTAATCCCGTTCACGTGCGTAGCCGGTGCCGATCGGAGGCAGCGTGATGGGCTCGTCCGTTATCAACGTGTTGGGCTGCAAGCCTTTGCCGAGTGCTGCCAGATAGCTCAGCGGCTTGATGGCGGAACCGGGTTGGCGCACCGCCTGCGTCGCGCGATTGAGCTGGCTCAACGGATAGGAGAAACCGCCCGCCATCGCGAGAATGCGGCCGGTCTTGTTCTCGAGCACGATGACAGTGCCCTGAACAAGCGGCCGGATGCGAAGTTCCGCACGCGCGCCGCCCTTGCCCCTGACCTCGGCAACGCGAACGAAGACCACATCGTAAAGCGCAAGCTTGCGCTGGGCTGCCGCATTATCCACCGACAGTGAAAGGATGCGGCCGTCGCGCAATCCGACGCGCCAGGTGTCGCCCTTCTTGCCCGATGGCCGCTCCACGACCACCGCCGGCGCCCAATGCACGTCGTAGAGCGGTAGCCGCGCATCGGCGAGCGCCCGCTGCCAGGCCGGCCGCTTGTCGCTGCTCTTGCGGTCCGCTTCGATGCGGCGAATGGCGCCGGAGAGGTTCGCCTCGGCGCCCCGGAATTGCAGTCGACCGGCATTGCGCTCGTACCGCCACAGTCCTTCCTGCAAGGTTTCTTCGACGGCGCGCTGCAACTGTGGATGAATCGTGGAGCGCACCGTGTATGAATTCGCGGTAATGGCCCCGAGGCCGGCGGCCGACTTGGCCTCCCGCGCGACCTGGTCCACGAAATGAAACCCGATGTCGCGGCGGGGCCGCTCGTAAGGCACGAGCGGCGGAAGCGCGGGTAGTCCACGCCTCGGCTCGGCCGCGGGCAAAAGGCCGTCCTCCTGCAACCGGCTGAGAACATAGGCGAGCCGCTCCTGTGCGCGTTCGGGACGCCGGTCGGGACTAAAGTAGTTCGGCCCCTTGGTGAGGCCAGCCAACAGCGCGCCCTGTTCCAGCGTGAGCTCCTTGGCCGATTTTCCGAAGTAGCTGCGCGCGGCAAGCTCGATGCCCCAGGAATTACGGCCGAGATAGACCGAGTTGAGATAGAGCTCGAGAATTTCATCCTTGCTCAGCGTCTGCTCGACCCGAGTTGCAACGATCATCTCGCGGATCTTGCGCTCGTAGGTGAGATCTTCGCCGACCAGGAGGTTTTTTACGATCTGCTGGGTGATGGTCGACCCCCCCTGTGGCCGACCGGACTGAGCGAGATTGCCGATAAATGCACGGATCAACCCGCGCTCATCCACACCCTTGTGATGGTAGAAACGTTTGTCCTCGGCAGCGATGAAAGCGTTGCGCACGTAGTCCGGAACATCGGCGAGCACCACCCAGACCCGTCGCTGGTTTTCCTCGAATACCTCCGCGAACCGCTCTCCTTTGCGATCCAATACCACGCTCGCGCCGGGAAGCTTGAGCCCTTTGAGTTTGGTGTGGTCGGGTAAATTGGCAGCCGCTTTGTTGTAAAAATCAACGACAGCGCCGAGATCGACGGCCGCGGGCGAAACGCTCTCGTTCTTGCAAAACTGTCGGTAGGCTCTGTGCAGATCGGCGAAATTGATGCCGCGAAATGCCTTGTTTTCACCCACCGCCTGCGGGTCATCGAGCGCAGTCGAAATGAGCTCGTCGAGGTTGATGTCCTCGATGTCGAACGTTTTGCGCATGTGACTGCAGCCCGCCCCCAGCAGCTGCGCGACCTCCTGCTGATCGCGCACGCGATCGAACTGGGTCTTCACCGCCTCGGGCGTGCTGATGACCTGGCTCAGCGCCAGAGCAGTGGCAAAGATTTTGACGAGCAGGGTTTCCATCGGACGGCGCGCAAGCTCATGGCAAAAGACAAGCTGGTCTTCCGCTCCGGCGACCTACCAAGTCATCGTTACAAAATGGCTTTTTGGAGGGCTGGTTCCAACGCATCGGTAATTTGCCCGACACTGGGAGCCGTTTTGCGACGGTGAACGGCAACAATTCGGGCCGCCCAGGGGCGGCCCGAATACGTAATGCCAGCAATGGAGGTAAGATCATTCCGCCGCAGGCAGCTGTGCCGGTTGGGCAGCTTCTGCCGCGGCGGCTTTCGCGGCAGCCTCCCTCTCTCGCTCCTCCAGGATGAGCGCATCGCGCTTGCCCGCGACCTCACGCAGGGTGTTCATCGTGGCGCCGGTACCGGCGGGGATCAGACGGCCGACGATGACGTTCTCCTTGAGTCCCTCGAGCGTGTCGATCTTGCCGTTGACGGCGGCTTCGGTGAGCACGCGCGTGGTCTCCTGGAACGACGCCGCCGAGATGAACGACCGGGTCTGCAGCGACGCTTTGGTGATTCCAAGCAGCACCGGATGGCCGACGGCCTCTTTCTTGCCTTCGGCCTTGGCCCGAGCGTTGACCTCGTCAAACTCGATCTTGTCGATCTGCTCGCCCTGGATGAGCTCGGTTTCACCAGCGTCGTCGACCTCTACCTTCTGCAACATCTGGCGGACGATCACCTCGATATGCTTGTCGTTGATGGAGACGCCTTGCAGCCGGTACACGTCCTGGATTTCGTTGACGAGATAGGCGGCCAGCTCCTCGACACCTTTGATTGCCAGGATGTCGTGCGGAGCAGGATTGCCCTCGACGATGGCGTCGCCTTTTTCAATTACGTCGCCGTCCTGCAAGTGGACATGTTTGCCCTTGGGAATCAAATATTCCTTCTGCTCCACATCCGACTCGTTGGGTTCGATGATGATGCGACGTTTGTTCTTGTAGTCGCGCCCGAACCGCACCGTACCGGAGATTTCCGCGATGATGGCAGCTTCCTTCGGTCGGCGCGCTTCGAACAACTCCGCCACCCGCGGCAGACCGCCCGTGATATCGCGGGTTTTCGCGCTCTCTGTGGGAATGCGTGCGATCACGTCGCCCGCCTTCACGTGAGCACCCGGATCGACCGAGATGATCGCATCGACGGCAAGTTGATAACGGGCCTCGCCGCCGCGGGCGAGCTTCATGATCTTGTTTTGCTTGTCCTTGATCACGATGGCCGGACGCAGGTCCACGCCGCGCGTGGCGCGCCAATCGATAACGACGCGCTTGGCGATGCCGGTCGATTCATCGAGAGTCTCCGACATCGATTGGCCTTCGACCAGATCCTCAAACCCCGCCGTGCCCTCGACCTCGGTGAGGATGGGCCGGGTGTAGGGGTCCCATTCAGCGATGCGTTGGCCGCGATTGATCTTATCGCCGTCTTCGACCAGCAGACGCGCGCCGTACTGGATGCGGTGCACCGCGCGCTCCGTCCCGTCCGGATCGAGTACGGCAATCACCATGTTGCGTGCCATGGTGACGGTCTGGCCATCGGAGTTCTTGACCAGATTCTTGTTCTTGATCTTGATCGTGCCGTCGAAGTTGGATTCGATGAACGACTGTTCCGAGATCTGCGCCGCGCCGCCGATGTGGAAGGTGCGCATGGTCAACTGGGTGCCGGGCTCGCCGATGGATTGCGCCGCGATGACGCCGACGGCTTCGCCCATGTTGACGGGAGTGCCGCGGGCAAGATCGCGCCCGTAGCATTTGGCACAGACGCCATTGGTTGTCTCGCAGGTGAGCACCGAACGGATGCGCAGCTCCTGCACGCCCGCAGCGATGATCGCCTCGACCTGCGGCTCCTCCAACAGAGTGCCGCTCTCGACGATCACCTTGTGTGATGACGGGTCGCGAACGTCCTCGGCCGCGGTGCGCCCAAGGATTCGGCTCGCGAGCGAGGCGACCACGGTGCCCGCATCGATGATGGCACGCACTTTGATGCCCGCCGAGGTGCCGCAGTCCTCCAACGTGATGATGCAATCCTGCGCGACATCGACCAGACGCCGGGTGAGGTAACCCGAATTCGCGGTCTTGAGAGCGGTATCCGCCAGCCCTTTCCTCGCGCCGTGGGTCGAGTTGAAATACTCGAGCACGGACAGCCCTTCTTTGAAGTTGCTGATGATCGGGCTCTCGATGATCTCACCCGAAGGCTTGGCCATCAGGCCGCGCATGCCGGCGAGCTGACGCATCTGCTGCGGCGAGCCGCGGGCTCCGGAATGGGCCATCATGTAGATCGAATTGACCTGAGCGGCATGGCCCGCATCGACCCGCTCCACCGACGAGATCTGATGCATCATCTCTTCGGCGATCTCGTCGGTCGCTTTCGACCAGGCGTCCACCACCTTGTTGTACTTCTCGCCCTGGGTGATCAGACCGTCGTTGTACTGCTGCTCGAACTCTTTGGCGAGCGCACGGGTCCGGTCGATGATCTTCCACTTGGTGCTGGGAACCACCATGTCGTCCTTGCCGAACGAGATACCGGCCTTGAACGCATGATGGAAGCCGAGCGCCATGATGCGATCGCAGAAGATCACTGTCTCCTTCTGACCGCAGTGGCGATAGACTTGGTCGATCATGTTGGAGATTTCCCGCTTCGTCATGAGCTTGTTGACGATGTCGAAGGAAATCTTCGGATGCCTCGGCAGAACCTGGCCCAGCATGACGCGCCCAGGCGTCGTCTCGTACCACGTGTGGACCGGCTTGCCCTGCTCGTCGACTCCTTCCCACCGGTACTTGATCTTGGTGTGAAGGCTGATGGCGTTCTGCTCGAGCGCGTGCTCGACCTCACTGACGTCCCGGTAGAACCCGCGCACGAGGTTCTTCTTCTTGCCGTCACGCTTGAGCTGCTCCTCGGAATAGAGCTCAAGCTTCCATTCCCTCGAGTCGCCCTCGCGCACGATCGTGAGATAGTAGAGACCAAGCACGATATCCTGCGACGGCACGATGATCGGAGAGCCGTTGGCTGGATGCAGAATGTTGTTCGTTGACATCATGAGGACGCGCGCTTCCAGCTGCGCCTCGAGCGACAACGGAACGTGCACGGCCATCTGGTCGCCGTCGAAATCGGCGTTGAACGCGGCGCAGACGAGCGGATGCAGCTGGATCGCCTTGCCCTCGATCAACACCGGCTCGAACGCCTGGATGCCGAGACGGTGTAGCGTCGGCGCGCGATTGAGCAAAACCGGATGCTCGCGAATGACTTCGTCGAGAATATCCCAAACCTCGGGCTTTTCCTTCTCGACCAGCTTCTTCGCCTGCTTGACCGTGGTGGACAACCCCTTGGCGTCCAGCCGCGAATAGATGAACGGCTTGAACAGTTCGAGCGCCATCTTCTTCGGCAGCCCGCACTGGTGCAGCTTGAGCTCCGGACCAACCACAATGACTGATCGGCCGGAATAGTCGACGCGCTTGCCGAGCAGGTTCTGCCGGAAGCGGCCCTGCTTGCCCTTGAGCATGTCGGCCAGCGACTTCAACGGCCGCTTGTTGGCGCCGGTAATAACGCGCCCGCGACGGCCGTTGTCGAACAGCGCATCAACCGCCTCCTGCAACATCCGCTTCTCATTGCGAATGATGATATCGGGCGCACGCAGCTCGATGAGCCGCTTGAGGCGGTTGTTGCGGTTGATGACGCGGCGATACAGGTCGTTCAGGTCCGAGGTGGCGAAGCGACCGCCGTCAAGGGGAACCAGCGGCCGCAAATCCGGTGGAATGACCGGAACTTGCGTCAACACCATCCACTCCGGCTTATTGCCGGATTGCTGGAAGGCCTCGACGATCTTCAGCCGCTTGGCGACCTTCTTCTTCTTGATGTCGGAATCCGAGCCGGCAAGCTCCGCCCGCAACTCGGCCTGCATCTTGTCGAGGTCGAGCGCCTTGAGCATCTCGCGAATGGCCTCGGCGCCGATCGCGGCGGTGAAGCTGTCGGAACCGTATTGCTCCTGCGCCTTGAGATATTCGTCCTCGCTGAGCAGCTGGCGATCCTCGAGCGGAGTCAATCCCGGCTCGAGCACCACGTAGCTCTCGAAGTAGAGGATGCGCTCGAGCGCCTTGAGCGTCATGTCGAGTAAAAGCCCGATGCGCGAGGGGAGCGATTTGAGGAACCAGATGTGCGCGACCGGCGCGGCGAGCTCGATGTGACCCATGCGTTCGCGCCGCACCCGCGACAGCGTGACCTCGACCGAACACTTCTCGCAGATGATGCCTTTGTATTTCATGCGCTTGTACTTGCCGCACAAGCACTCGTAATCCTTGATCGGCCCGAAAATGCGCGCACAGAACAGGCCGTCGCGCTCCGGCTTAAACGTGCGGTAATTGATCGTCTCCGGCTTCTTGATCTCGCCGTACGACCACGACAGAATCTTCTCCGGGCTCGCGATCGAGATGCGGATCTGGTCAAAGACCTGAGCCGGCACCTGCGGGCTGAAAAGATTCATGATCTCTTGATTCATGGCTTTCTCCGTAAGGAGCATTCAGTCGTGTGAGGACCGACGACGGCCTGCCGAGGTCGGATAAGATCGCTCATCCGCCCGGCCCAGCTCGCTTCGTCGATGCTCCGTCTCAGTGGTTGCTACTCCGCCGCCTCGGCGGCTTCGCCACTCTGGCTTTGCCGTTGCTGCTTCGAATTGTGCAGATCGACATTGAGGCCGAGCGAGCGCATCTCCTTCACCAGCACGTTGAACGATTCCGGAATGCCCGCCTCGAACGTGTCATCGCCGCGTACGATGGCCTCGTAGACCTTGGTGCGGCCCGCCACGTCATCCGACTTCACGGTCAACATCTCCTGTAAAGTGTAGGCGGCGCCGTATGCCTCGAGCGCCCACACCTCCATTTCACCAAACCGTTGTCCGCCGAACTGCGCCTTGCCGCCCAACGGCTGCTGGGTGACCAGACTGTACGGACCGATGGAACGCGCGTGGATCTTGTCGTCGACGAGGTGATGCAGCTTCATCATATAGATGAAGCCGACCGTGACCTTGCGATCGAACGTTTCGCCGGTGCGCCCGTCGTAGAGCGTCACCTGCCCGGAATGATCGAGGCCGGCGAGATCGAGCATCTTCTCGATGTCGCCTTCCTTTGCGCCGTCGAACACGGGGGTTGCGATCGGCACGCCGTGACGCAAGTTGCGTCCAAGCTCGGCCAACTCCTGCTCGCCCAACGACTTGATGGTCTCCTCGTCACCGTAGATCTTCTTCAGCGTCTCCTTGAGCGGACGGATATCGCGCTTGCCGTAATAGGCATCGACCGCCTGACCGATCCGGGATCCGAGCCCGGCACAGGCCCAGCCGAGGTGAGTCTCGAGGATCTGTCCGACATTCATCCGGCTCGGCACGCCGAGCGGATTGAGCACGATGTCGACGTGCGTTCCGTCCTCCAGAAACGGCATGTCCTCGATCGGCACGATCTTCGAGACCACGCCCTTGTTGCCGTGACGGCCGGCCATTTTGTCGCCGGGCTGGATCTTGCGTTTCACCGCCACGAACACCTTGACCATCTTCATCACGCCGGGCGGAAGCTCGTCCCCGCGCTGCAGCTTTTCCACCTTGTCGAGGAAACGCTGCTCGAGGCCCTTTTTCGATTCGTCGTACTGCTTGCGGATTGCCTCGATCTCCGCCATCAGCTTGTCGTTCGGCGAGGCAAACTGCCACCATTGCGGGCGTGGATACTCCTCGAGCACCGCGCGGGTGATCTTGGAATCCTTCTTGAAACCCTTGGGACCGGCGATTCCCTGTCGGCCCTCCAGCATTTCTGCCAACCGGCCGTAGACGTTGCGATCGAGGATCGCCTGCTCGTCGTCGCGGTCCTTGGCGAGCCGTTCGATTTCCTCGCGCTCGATGGCGAGCGCGCGCTCGTCTTTCTCCACTCCGTGGCGGTTGAACACGCGCACCTCCACCACGGTCCCCTGCACGCCGGGCGGCACGCGCAAGGACGTGTCGCGCACGTCGGAGGCCTTCTCGCCGAAGATCGCGCGCAGAAGCTTTTCTTCGGGCGTCATCGGGCTTTCGCCCTTGGGCGTGATCTTGCCGCAGAGAATGTCGCCGGCGCGCACCTCGGCGCCGATATAGACGATCCCGGCCTCGTCGAGATTCTTGAGCGCCTCTTCCGAGACGTTGGGGATATCCCGCGTGATTTCCTCGGGTCCGAGCTTCGTGTCGCGCGCCATGACCTCGAACTCCTCGATGTGGATCGAGGAGAACACGTCGTCCTTGACGATACGCTCGGAGAGCAGGATCGAGTCTTCGAAGTTGTAGCCGTTCCAGGGCATGAACGCGACGAGCACGTTGCGGCCGAGCGCGAGCTCGCCAAGCTCGGTCGACGGCCCATCGGCGATGATGTCGCCCTTGCGAACGTGATCGCCGACCTTCACCAGCGGACGCTGGTTGATGCAGGTGTTCTGGTTCGAACGCTGGAATTTCATCAAGCGGTAGATATCGACACCGGGCTTGGTTGGATCGGATTCTTCCGTCGCGCGCACCACGATGCGAGTGGCGTCGACCTGATCGACGATGCCGGTGCGCCGCGCGCCGATCGAAGCGCCGGAATCGCGCGCTACAACGCCTTCCATGCCGGTGCCGACGAACGGCGCTTCGGCGCGCACCAGCGGCACCGCCTGACGCTGCATGTTCGAGCCCATCAGCGCACGGTTGGCGTCGTCGTTCTCCAGAAATGGAATGAGCGCGGCCGCAACCGAGACCAGCTGCTTCGGCGACACGTCCATGAAATCGACCTTGTCGGGCGGCACCATCTGCACGTCGCCGGCGTGGCGGCATACGATCAGATCCTCGGTGAAGCGCCCGCGATTGTCGATCGGCGCGTTCGCCTGTGCGACCAGGTAACGGCCCTCCTCCATGGCGGAGAGGTATTGCACCTCATCGGTGACGCGCCCGTCCTTGACCTTGCGATACGGCGTCTCGACGAAACCGTACTTGTTGACGCGCGCATAAGTCGCAAGCGAGTTGATCAATCCGATGTTGGGACCCTCGGGCGTCTCGATCGGGCAGATGCGGCCGTAATGGGTCGGATGCACGTCGCGCACCTCGAACCCGGCACGTTCGCGGGTAAGGCCGCCCGGCCCGAGAGCTGAGAGCCGCCGCTTGTGGGTAATCTCGGACAGCGGATTGGTCTGATCCATGAACTGGCTCAGCTGCGAGGAGCCGAAGAACTCCCGCACCGCAGCCGCCGCAGGCTTGGCATTGATCAGGTCCTGCGGCATCACGGTGTCGATGTCGACCGACGACATGCGCTCCTTGATGGCGCGCTCCATGCGCAGCAGGCCAATCCGATACTGGTTTTCCATGAGCTCGCCGACCGAGCGCACCCGGCGATTGCCGAGGTGGTCGATGTCGTCGATGTCGCCCTTGCCATCGCGCAAGTCGACCAGCGTGCGGATCACCGAAACGATGTCCTCTTTGCGCAGCACGCGCATCGTATCCGGCGCGTCGAGGTCGAGCCGCATGTTCATCTTGACGCGCCCGACGGCGGAAAGGTCGTAGCGCTCGGAATCAAAGAACAGCGAATTAAACATGTTCTGGGCGGTCTCGAGCGTCGGCGGCTCGCCGGGACGCATCACGCGATAAATGTCGAACAGCGCATCCTCACGCGTCATGTTCTTGTCGACGTTAAGGGTATTGCGGATGTAGGCGCCGACATTGACGTGATCGATGTCGAGGAGCGGCAGCTCCTTGTAGCCAATCTCGTTGAGGACCTTGAGATTCTTCTCGGTGATCTCCTCGCCCGCCTCGGCATAGATCTCGCCGGTCTTCGGATTGACCAGGTCCTCCGCGATGTAGTGGCCGACCAGCTCTTGGTCGCTCATGCGCAGTGCGCGCAACCCCTTCTCGGCGAGTTGCCGCGCCTGGCGCACAGTGAGCTTCTTGCCGGCCTCGAGAGCCACCCGTCCGGAGTCGGCGTCGACGAGGTCGTTGACCGCCTTGTAGCCGCGGAAGCGGCTGGCATCGAACGGCACGCGCCAGCCTTCCTTCTGCCGCTTGTAGACGACCTTGCGATAGAACGTGTTGAGGATCTCCTCGGCGTCCATGCCGAGCGCATACAGCAGTGACGTCACCGGAATCTTTCGGCGCCGGTCGATGCGCGCGTAGACGATGTCCTTGGCGTCGAATTCAATGTCGAGCCAGGAACCGCGATAGGGAATAATGCGCGCGGCAAACAGCAGCTTGCCGGATGAATGGGTCTTGCCTTTGTCGTGGTCGAAGAACACGCCCGGCGAGCGATGCATTTGCGAGACAATCACGCGCTCGGTGCCGTTGACCACGAACGTGCCGTTGTTGGTCATCAGCGGGATGTCGCCCATGTAGACATCCTGCTCCTTGATGTCCTTGACCGACTTGGCCCCGGTCTCCTCGTCGACATCGAACACGATGAGCCGCAGCGTCACCTTGAGCGGCGCAGCGTAAGTCATGCCGCGCTGCCGGCATTCATCGACGTCGTATTTCGGCGCCTCGAACTCGTACTTGACGAACTCGAGTTGCGACGTGTTGGAAAAATCGCTGATCGGGAATACCGATTTGAAAACGGCCTGCAGCCCTTCGTCGGGGCGGCCGCCCACGGGTTCCCTCACCAGCAGAAATTGATCGTAGGATGCCTTCTGAACCTCGATGAGATTCGGCATTTCTGCGACTTCTTGGATCTTCCCGAAAAACTTGCGAACGCGCTTGCGACCCGTAAACGTCTGCGCCATCTCATCTCTCGCTTTGTCGAACCGCCGGGCCCGGGACGACTCTCCGGAAGGCCGCCATCCATCGCGACCATCAGGACAGGCGTCGGGACCCGTGTTTAGTCGATTCGGCGAGCAGCCGAACCGTGCCTCTCTGCCGCCGCTCGCCGCAGATAGGAGTGATTCCGGGGAATTTCACCCAAAATCACCGACTTTTGTCTCCGCAATCCCAGAGGTTGTTGCGCTTAAGTCCTCGCCAGCACGTCGCGAGCGGGTGGTGACAACCGCTCCCATCGCCGATTGCGGCCAGGAAGGGCCAAGGCGCCGACACAGCACCGGCGGCAAGCTTACTTGAGCTCCACCTTGGCGCCGGCCTTCTCCAGCTGGGCTTTGACCTTCTCGGCCTCGTCCTTGCTCACGCCTTCCTTCACCGGCTTGGGCGCTCCCTCGACCAAGTCTTTGGCCTCCTTGAGACCCAATCCGGTAAGCGCACGAACCTCTTTGATCACCTCGATCTTCTTCTCGCCCGCCGCGGTGAGCACGACGGTGAATTCGGTCTTTTCCTCGACCGGAGCGGCGCCCGCGGCGGCACCGGGAGCGGCGGCAATGGCCACCGCAGCCGCGGCAGACACGCCCCACTTCTCTTCCAGCATCTTTGCCAGGTCAGCGGCCTCGAGCACCGTAAGTTGCGAGAGGTCATCCACGAGCTTTTGCAGATCAGCCATTGCACATCCTTATGTTCGAACCAGTGAACTTGCCGGGCTTGTCACGCCGTCCGCTCGGCCTTGGCATAGGCCTGCACCACGCGCGCGACTTTGGCAGCCGGGGCATTGACGACTTGCGCGATCTTGGTCGCCGGCGCCTGGATGAGACCGATGATCTTGGCGCGCAACTCGTCGAGCGACGGCAGCAATGCCAGCGCCCTGACCCCGTTGGCGTCGAGCGCCGTGTTACCCATCGCGCCGCCGAGAATGACGAATTTCTCGTTCGCCTTGGCGAACTCGGCAGCGACCTTGGGCGCAGCCACGGGATCGCCGGAATATGCGATCAGCGTAGGTCCTTTGAGCAGCGGGACGACGACGCCCGCAGCGGTGCCTTCAAGCGCAATTTTGGCAAGCCGGTTCTTGGCGACCTTCACCGCCGCGCCGGCATGCTTCATCTGCTTGCGCAGCGTCTGCATCTGCGCGACGTTGAGCCCGGAATAGTGAGCAACGACCACGACGTGGGTGTCCTTGAAGACACCGTTTAGCGTCGCAACGAGTTCCTTCTTAGCCGCTCGATCCACCCGTAAACTCTGCCTGGTCTGCGGTCCCGCCCTCAGGCGCGGGAACCTCCGTGGCCACCCGTCGTCCGCCCCGCCTCATCGACATTCCGGAGCATGACCGGAAGAGGCGGTTGCCGAAAACGGCCCGCTCGCATCCTTTCAGAGTGATCCCGCGGGATATCCAAAAGGAATCAAGTCCTAACCGCCATCGTTTTCTTGAAGCGCACAAAAGCGCGCCGACACACCGGGCCGGCACGCCCTGCACCCTATGTAGAGCTTCCGATCGGATTTGCCAAGCGGAAATCACAATCGGCACGGGTTTATTTAGCCCCACAGGGATGCCTGCGTGAGCGTGGGAGTGATAAGAAACTCCTCCCCCAGCAAAGCCAGTGCGCGAGGGCAACGCATGCCGGCTGACCGCATCTTGACCACTCACGTCGGCAGCTTGGTGCGGCCGCGGCAACTCGTGGAATTCCTGCATAAAATCGAGGACCGGCAGCCGTACGATCAGGCGGCCTACGAGAGATGCCTGCGCGAGTCGATCGAAAGGGTGGTTCGGTGCCAGATCGATGTCGGCATCGACATCGTCAGCGACGGCGAATTCAGCAAGGGGCGCAACTGGGCGTTCTACATTCACGACCGGCTCAGCGGCGTGCTGACGCGCCCACTGACTCCCGAGGAGGCGCGCGATCCGATGGCGGCGGCCGGTGGCGGGCAGGACCGCGTCGCCTTTCCGGAATTCTACGCCGAATACGACCGCGTTTCGGGGCTGGGCAAGCGGCTCGGCTCGCGCTTTGTGGTGACCGGACCGCTCACCTACTCGGACGTTCAGGTCAAACGCGACATCGCCAATCTCAAAGCCGCAGCCGCGAAAGCTAATGTCGAGGCTGCCTTTCTGCCGGTGGTGGCGCCGGCAAGCGCATTGCCGAATGCGAAAAACGAGCATTATCCGGATGAGCCGAGCTTGCTGACCGCGCTCGCCGACTGCCTGCACCGGGAATACAAGGCCGTGGTGGACGCCGGTCTTTATGTTCAGATCGATGATGCCTTCCTGCCCTATATGCACGAGAAAATGGTCCCCCCCATGACGGAGGGCCAGTACCGCGCGTGGGCCGAGCCGCGCATCGATGCGCTCAATCGCGCGCTTAGAGGCATCCCGACGGAGCGTTCGCGCTATCACATCTGCTGGGGCAGTTGGAACGGGCCGCACGCCTTCGATGTGCCACTCAAGGAGATCGTCGATCTTCTGCTGCAGGTGAATGTCGGACACTACAGCTTCGAGGCCGCGAACCCCCGCCACGAACACGAGTGGACGGTCTGGCAGAGCGTCAAGCTGCCGCCGGGAAAGATCCTCATCCCCGGCGTCATCAGCCACGCCACCAACATCGTCGAGCATCCGGACCTGCTGGCGCAACGCATTGTGCGGCTCGCCAAGATCGTAGGTCGCGAGAACGTCATGGGCGGAACGGATTGCGGCTTTGCCCAGAGTCCGTTCGCACAGCGGGTTCATCCCACGATCATGTGGGCAAAGCTCGGCTCACTCGTCGAAGGTGCAAAAATCGCAACACGCGAACTGTGGGGGCGGCGCTCCGCGGCATGAGCGGCAGCGGTGTAGCGGGCGCTGGTCACTTCCCTCGCCCGGCGCTCCTCATGCGGAGCGGAATAAGCTCGTTGGTTCGATCTTCACGCCCGGCCCCATCGTGGAGGAAATTGCGACCCGGTTGATGAATGTGCCTTTGGCACCGGCGGGCTTGGCCTTTTGCACGGCATCGGCAAAGGCTTTGATGTTTTGCACGAGCTTATCGGCCGGAAATGACGCTTTGCCGACGCCGGCCTGCACGATGCCGGCCTTTTCCACTCGGAACTCGACCGATCCACCCTTCGCGCCTTTCACTGCATTGGCGAGGTCCATGGTCACGGTGCCGACCTTCGGATTGGGCATCATGCCGCGCGGACCCAAGACCTTTCCGAGCCGGCCGACCAGCGGCATCAAATCGGGTGTGGCGATGCAGCGGTCAAAATCGATGTTACCCCCTTGCACCTTTTCCACGAGGTCCTCGGCCCCGACCACATCGGCGCCGGCGGCTCGCGCTTCATCGGCCTTGGGACCACGGGCAAATACCGCTACGCGCACGCTACGCCCGGAGCCGTTCGGCAGGTTGACGACGCCGCGCACCATCTGATCGGCGTGGCGCGGGTCGACGCCGAGATTCATCGCGATCTCGATGGTTTCGTCGAACTTGGCCTTGGCGCGTTCCTTTACCATCTTCACCGCTTCCTCGAGCGGATAGAGTTTGCTGCGATCAACCCCCTCACGGGCAGCAACTGTACGCTTTCCCAGCTGCGCCATGACAACTACTCCCTGACCTCGATGCCCATGGATCGGGCAGAGCCTTCCACCATGCGCATGGCCGCCTCGATATTATCGCAGTTTAAATCCTTCATCTTCTGCTGCGCGATTTCTCTGACCTGCGCCTTGCTCACGCTGCCAGCCATTTCGCGGCCCGGCGTTTTCGATCCGCTCTCAAGCTTCGCAGCTTTCTTGATGAAATACGACACTGGAGGGGTCTTCATCTCGAACGTGAAGGAGCGGTCCTGGTAAACGGTGATCACCACCGGTATCGGCGATCCCTTCTCCATCTTCTGCGTCTGCGCGTTGAACTGCTTGCAGAACTCCATGATGGCGAGACCACGTTGACCGAGCGCCGGCCCGATCGGCGGCGAGGGATTCGCTGCGCCTGCCGGCACCTGCAACTTGATATATCCCGTAATTTTCTTGGCCATTCGTTCAACTCCTCGCGCGGGCCGTGCCGGCCCGGTTCGGGATCGTGGTGCGGATCGAGGCGCTTGGCGGCTCGCCCTCACCTCCCACGTCGCTTGTGCTTTGAAGCTCCGCGTTGTCCGTCGTTAAAGCTTTTCCACCTGCCCCATTTCGAGTTCCACGCGCGTCGGCCGGCCGAAGATGGAAACGGCCACCTTGAGCCGCGAGCGTCCATCGTCGACCTCCTCCACCACACCGTTGAACGAGGCAAACGGTCCTTCCGACACGCGCACCTGCTCGCCGACCTCGAAGGAAACCGACGGCTTCGGCCGCTCGATCCCCTCCTGAACCTGATGCAAGATGCGCGCAGCCTCCGCATCCGAGATCGGTTTCGGTTTGTTGTCGGCGCCGAGAAAGCCGGTCACCTTCGGCGTGTTCTTGATGAGGTGATAGGCCTCGTCGGTGAGGTCCATCTTCACCAGCACATAGCCGGGAAAGAATTTGCGCTCCGCGTCCACCTTCTGGCCACGCCGCACTTCCACTACCTTTTCGGTCGGCACCATGACCTCCTCGAACAGGTGATCAAGGTGCCGCTGCTTGGCTTGCTCGCGAATCGAATCCGCAACCTTGCGCTCGAAATTCGAGTAGGCCTGAATGATGTACCAATGCTTGTCCGACATCCCGTTCACCCGCCGATGCCGAGAACGAGCGTGACGACGAAACGCATGATCTGATCCGCGACCAGGAAAAAGACTGCAGCGATCGCGACCATCACGAATACCATAGCGGTTGTAACCGCGGTCTCGCGCCGCGTCGGCCAAGTGACCTTCTGGGCCTCGGCGCGCACTTCCTGCATGAATTTGAACGGACTGATCATCGTTTACCTGCCGCTCGGGGCGCTGCGCGGCCCGCAAGCATCTTCTTTGGCTTCGAGGTGACCGATTACGCTTGGCAGGAGTGGAGGAAATCCCCCGGCCGTTTAGCTTCAATGCTTTGCCGTGGCAACCGATCCCAAAAACCGCGATTGAATACATAACGCTTTTTCCGAAAGTGGCAACGGTCTTTTCCGTCGCGCCGTGCCCTCCGGGGGCGCCGCGATGACGCTGCCGCACATTGTGCTTCTGCTCATTGTGACCGGCACGGCGCTGCTCGCGCTCGTCGTTGACCTAGCCGCAACGATCGCCTGGTTGCGCGGGCGATGGCGGTTTCCGCGCTCGCCCCCATAACGCTCAAGCCCCGCTTGCCGGCGGGGCTTGTCGCATTTCCGGCGCGTCAACGCCGGGACTAGCAGAGGAGAAACACGATGAAGGCTAAACGCACGAAGTTTCCGAAGCAAGCCGACCCACCGAAGCAAGCGCCGAAGTCCTGGCGCGATGTGTTGCCGATCCATCCCGCCTGCGCGTCGATCCCGGCAATCTCAGAGCCCGAGTTGAAGGAGCTTGCCGCGGACATCGCGCGGAATGGGTTGCAATCAGCGATCACCATCGACAAACCGCCCAACGGAAAACTTTCCTTGCTCGATGGGCGCTCCCGGCTCGACGCGATGGAGCTCGCCGGCATTCCGTTCCAACTCGTCGCCGCCGGCCGCAATGGTCTTACCTTGAAGGTCGAGCGTCCGGGCTTTCCGCCGCTTAGCTTCGCTCACCCAAAGGACCCGCGTGCCTTTGTGCTGAGCGCCAATGTGCATCGCCGGCACCTTACCGCCGAGCAAAAGCGCGATGCGATCGAGAACCGGATCAAGGCGGACCCGACCAAATCCGACCGGCAGATCGCCGAGGCGGTGAAGGCAAGCCCGACCACCGTCGGAACGCTGCGCGCGAAGATGGAGGCGCGGGGCGACGTGTCCAAGTTGGACACCAGGCAGGATAAGCGCGGCCGCAAGCAGCCGGCGCGCAAGAAGCCGAAGCCGGCGAAGGAGCCGACGCCACACATCGCGGGATCGGAAGCGCCGGCCGCCTCCGCCGAGGCGATGAAGGCGAAGCACGCCGCTCTAGACCCGCCTGCGGTGGATGAGGATGCGCTCGAAGAACGCTGGCAGCGATCTATAGCCAATCTTGCCGACAATGCGATTGCAATGCGCGCGCTCTGGTCACGCGAGTTTCCCGGATGGGAAAAGTTCGAGGCGCCCTCGCACATCGCCGCGCTGATCCGGCAAGCCGCAGATGCGTGGCGCGACTTGGCGAGAAGCATCGAGAATAGGACCGCAGCAATTGCCGCTGCCGACCGTGCCGAAGCGCGAGCAACGGCACGATGACGGGGAGCTTCGGCAGGCCCTCTGCCGTTCGCATTCCCGAGTGCCTGCGCCGCACCCGCTATTGCAGGAATAGTGCGCCGCCTTGCAGCCGCAACCCGAGGCGTTGTGCGGTGCAGCGTAGTGCATTGCCAGGTTGTCGAATTGAAATCTAATCGCGGTCTGTGTGCGCACATCATGCGCAACAAGAAAGGCTACCAATGAACCGGCAATCGCAACCCGAACCGCAATCGGATAACCGCACGACACCTCTGCTCATTCGCGTCGAGCCCGACCTCGCTGAACAGATCAAGCAGGCCGCACGCGCGCGCGGCTATTCAATGAGCAGCTTCCTGCGCCAACTCGCCGTCGAGCGATTGCGCAAAATGACCGCGCGGTCGGCCGCCTGAAATGCCACGACCCCGCGCGGGACTTGCCGCACAGGGCCGTGGGAAAAAGCTGCCGACCTCACAATCGACGCCGCCCCTTTACCA
>Ga0306923_10001284_pt1 | contig 22030 bp, 19 predicted proteins | sample sta12Can44000108_FD_203841 | JGI IMG/M metagenome (GOLD analysis project Ga0306923, IMG submission 203841) | Lab enrichment of tropical soil microbial communities from Luquillo Experimental Forest, Puerto Rico - statanox.12C.anox.44.000.108 (v2)... | ecosystem: Environmental > Terrestrial >... | reverse complement strand
AGATCGAATGGCATCCGAACTGGATGGGCTGATCGGTAAGGAAGGCACCTTGGTGAAGTTCACGGAGGAAACGCAAGCCACTCTCAGGGCCGCTGATCTTCCTACTACAACCAAAGCCACGCGCGAAGCGGCCAACGATTCTCGACTTGCTGCAGAAGACCTTCGCCGTTCGCTACCGGCCATGCGCGATTCGCTCGAACAGCTGCGCGAACTTGCTCGACTGTTGGAGGAACAGCCTGAGTCAGTGGTTTATGGTCCTCGGCCAGCAGGAGCAAAGCACCCGTGACTCGCACCTCGCGAACACGCTTTCGCCTGTTTATGTTCGCTAGCTTTGCGTTGGTCGCCTGCCAACTGCATCGCCCCACGACAGCGCCGAATCGAGTGCTTGAGCCGCAGCTGTTGGAACCACAGCTGGCAGAGCGGCCGGGAGCCGTGGCAAAAAGTCCGAACGCCGCCTCCATTCGGTTGCTTTCTACGGAATCGCGCGGAAACATCGGCCGCCGCGTTCTGCACCGGCAACCGAATGGTGAGTTGATCGAAGATCCGGTCTGGAGGTGGTCAACAACCCCGGACCGTTATCTCGATACCGCTTTACGCCTAGAAGTGGCGTCGAGTCTCAAGCTGCGCCTTGTAGATGCCGACGACGTTCCAGCACTAGCGGCAAATCTTCTTGCGTGGAACCTAGAATCTTCCGGAGGTACGCGAGTCGTTGGGGCCGTCGAGTTTCAGTTGACTGGTACTGACCGGTTGATCCAGACACAAATAGTTCGTGGCAGCGAGTCGGTATCAGGCGAACTGCCGGGCGATTTAGCAGCGGCCGCGGGGCGTCTGATGCGCCGCCTCGCATCGGAGGGGCTCAACCTCGTACTGAGTGAGCGATAGGTGAGTGCGATAACCGGTTTTTTGCACGTGAGCTGATCGACAGTTACGTTCAATTCCCGTGTAGGATCGAGGTAGCGCCACTTTACGGTTTTGGGCACGTTGTTGTAGTGCCGGATGTATTTCATAAGCTTTCTCCGCAAGTCAGCCACCGACTTGAACACCCCGCGCGCAATGACGTCGCGCTCGATCTTGGCAAACCAGAGTTCGATCTGGTTGAGCCAGGAGGAATAGGTCGGAGTGAAGTGCAGGTGAACTTTCGGATGGCGATCCAGAAAGTCGTCGACTTGTCCCGTCTTATGGGCTGAGAGGTTGTCGGCAATCACGTGGATCTCTTTGCCGCGCGGCTGGGTTGACGACGATGTCCGCCAGGAACGCATAAACTAGCAGTCCCTTTTTCTGTCAATGTGATGGTGGCGAGAAGTTCCAGCGCCCCTTTATCGAAGACTTGCCGACGTCGCGGGTCCACACAGAATTGGTTCCGGACTAATTTTTGTCGGCGATTCTCCGAAGCGAGATGAAGGCAAACATGTCAGTCCAGGGCCTAACGTAAGCCCTGATAACAAAGTCTCGGCGGGCATAGGAGTTTGGGGAAGTCACCTGGAGAAAGCGCATAAACGGAGATAGGATCGTCACAGAAGCCAAGGGGAACCAATTTCATTCGCTACGTTCTTGCCCTGGGGAAGCGATACGCAGTCGTCAACTATGACAAGTTGACATACGCCGGGCGCGGCATCATCACGAGCCAGGACGCGGAGGAGCAGAGCGCGGAGGATGGAAAGGCGGAATCTTGAAAAGCATCGTTACGAGTTAGAGGCACACAAGTTGGGGCTGGGCTTCAATTCCTGGCGTCTTACGCATTTGCATTGCATGCGGCGAAATATCGGAGACATGTGCTGCACTGGGTGGGAGGAATAGCGAGGACACGATAACGCGGCTCAGGCAACGAGTACACCTCTCTGGCAATAAGAATTTTCTTAATAAAGAAATTGCGCACAAACTAAATTAGACGAATCTCCCGAAACAGTATACATCCCCAAAACTCTCTTTTCCCTGCACGGCATTTCATGGATGATGTGGTGGCACATGCCCGAAGAAAAGCATTCTGCAATGAACATGATGAGGCAGGTAGCAATCTCCTGCTGGGCCGTTGGCTCATTTGGCTGGAGTTTTCATCAATTTCTGCCGCTTTGACTTTAATACTCCCGCGATTTGCGCTAGAATCATGTGGTTACCAGACCCTCTCCTGGTCCAACTCCCGCCGCCCTATGGTGGATAGGTGTATAAGCCGTGAAAGATCAAACAACAGTTCAGCCTTTTCACCCCACTCTCTTTTCTCGCTTGCATTTGCGATTGGATGGGAAGCACATGTGCCCCTACTGCAACAGTCACGCTATCTGTCGCGAGAAACGCCACGGCATCATCCAGCGCGTGGTCTGTTCCACCCTTGGTATGCGGCCCTATCTCTGCATTGATTGTGACCACATTTATTACGCCCGCTCTCGCTCGCGGTCCCGCAATTGACCTGTGCGGGGTGGGTATCGGAATGCATCGAAAGCTAGCTGAGCACGCCTCAACACTCTCTCATCACCCGGATTCGTGTGCGGGTACCGCTGGAACTGATGAACTGTTCTGCGATCCGACAGACAGAAGTTAGATCAGCGTCCGAGGGCGTATGTTAAATCCTAACTGTCCGCCTTTAGTGCCTTCTAGAGTTGTCAAGGCCTTGCAAGTTGGGGCTGGGCTTCAATTCCTGGCGTCTTACGCATTTGCTTTATAGTGTTTCGGCTCGCTTGTGCCTTCACTGATACCGCCCGAGAGCGGAACACGAACCCGGATTCGTGTCCCATGCGAAGGCGCCGATTCCACCGCAAGGTGCCCGCCAATCAGCCGTAGCCGTTCGCGCATGCTCGTTAAACCTAGACCGCCTTTTCCCTGGGCGGACTCAGGGTTAAATCCTACGCCGGAATCGGAGACACAAAGATCGATCCCATCACCATGACAAGACAGCTCGACCTTGGCCTCAGAAGTTTTGCCATGTTTCACAACGTTCCGCAAGGCCTCCTGGAATATCCGAAAGAGGCACAGAGCCACATCCGGCGGGACCTGACTAGGGATGTCACGAGGAAGAAACTCGACTTTCAATTCGTGCTGATTGGTGAGTTCTCTACAGAAGCTTCCCATCGCGGCGACCAGACCCTGAAGGTCCAGTCTTGCTGGGTGAAGTTGGTGAGACATACTATGAAGATCGCTCGAAACTTCCGACGTTACTTCCGTGAGGTTGTGAAGTTCTTTTCGGTCGTTTGATGCTAGCCCGGGAACGCTTTGCTCGAATTGCTCCAGTCCAATCTGCAGGAACGCCATTCGCTGACTAATATCGTCATGTAACTCTCGGGCAATCCGCGCGCGCTCTTCCTCTTGAGCGTGGATCAGACGACCAGTCAGCTCGTGCAGCGACATCTCTGACAGTTTCCGCTCTGTAATATCGACGCACGAGCCAATGTAACCACAGAAGGTGCCATTTAAACCAAACCTGGGCACACCGTAGTCGACAATCCACCGATATTCTCCATCATAACGGCGCAATCGATACTCCATCTCAAAATCCGCACGTGAGTCAAAGGCTGCCGAGTAGATACCGAGGCACCGTTCCAGGTCGTCCGGGTGTACCCCGGAGGCCCATCCTTCCCCCAACTCTTGTTCTATCAATCGACCAGTGAAGTTCAGCCAACCTCGATTGAAGAAGGTGCACAACTTGCTCGTTCCCGACATCCAGATCAACGTAGGAGCGGTGTCTGCCATCAAGCGGAAGCGTTCTTCGCTTTCGCGCAGAACAGCTTCTTGTCGCTTTCGCTCTTCAACAAGGACAGCGAGGCCCATAAAGGGTACGGCAGTGAACAATAGGAACAACTGTAGGGAAAAGACCCTGTTGATCGGGTCGGTTTCAGTAAAGGGGCCGCGGCCGTGGATTGCGCCCCAAACAGACAGAAGGGCAACGATGCTTGCCGCAGTGGCAGCCCCGGTAGAGCCGAAACGTATAGCGGACCACAGCAAAAGTGGCACCAGAGAATAAAGTAGCGCTGGCGGTGCAACTGTTCCGCGAGCCACAAACATGCCAAAGCTCAAGGAAATGAGCGTGGTGATTAGTGCGGCTGCTTCTAATTGATAGGCACGACTGGCGAGTCGCCATGTCGAGTATTGTCCGACCCAACCCAGGATGGCGGGCGTCACAGTGAGAAAAGCTAGCCCCTCGGAAAGGAAATTACTCCTCCAGCTAATCCAACGGTTCCCATTTAAGGCTTGGATGCCAATGGACGCTGCGACGAGCGAACCGAGGAACACAGTAAAGAAAGAGTACTTCTCAAAGGCTTTCAAACTATCCAAACGGGGTACACCGTTGAAGAAATAACTAACGCCCCAAGCAGTGACAAGAATTTCGGCGATGTCGGTCAGCATGAGCCAAGCAATCGAGCGAATCGACACGCCGGCTTGAAAGTCATAGAGAACAAAACCTGCCAAGCCTGCTGGGATAAGAATTGGCCAGATTTTCCGCGGCGAGACCAACAGAATGGCGACCAAGACCGCGCACCCGGGCCAAAAAGGCCAGAGTGTTTGGGGATCATTTATGATTAAGATCCCTCCCAGTCTTGCCGCGAGGTAGCACACCATGGCCACGAGGCTCACCAGCATCACTGTCTGGAACTTGCCGGTGACTGTATCGGAGTCCGCCATAGTTTTGCCATCTTAGGTTGCGACTTAGTGCAAGTCAACGAACCTGCGAACCTGCGAACCTGCGTGACTTATGCGAACTCCCTTCCCGAAAAGGGAGGCGGGTAGCCTAATCAACCGGACAAGTGGAGGCTAGTACCGTCCTAGGCTTGTCCGTTGACTCATGCAGCGCATTCAACTACAGTCGCTGTGTACCAAGGGTACCCAACTCTTGATACGCAATAGCTGTTATGTCTTGACTGGGACGCCCACCAGCCAAATCCTCTCAAAAAAGAAAGTACCCGCCCAGAAAGAAAGCAATATGACTCCGGATGAACTTAACAATATCGCAGTTGAATTGAAACGACTCGGTGGAGAACTGAAACTATCTGATGAGCAAAAAGATAAACTGAAAACGTTTCTGACGGAAAAGTATGAGAAGCTTCAAGAATATAGAAAGCAGAATCCAAACGTATCGAAAGAGGATATTGCCCAGTATATTGCCAAGAATCGAAATGCTGGCCGCGAGAAACTCGAGCAATTCTTGACGCCAGAACAACTCAAAACATTTGACGCGGAAGTCGCCAAGGCGAAGGACTTTATCAGTCAACGAGCCGCAAGCGCCTAAATCAACAACCGATTGTCTGAATCCCATGGAATTTCTTAGGGCGACTCCCAATTGCAGTCGCCCTTTTTCTTGTTCGCCTCAAAACAAGCGACTCACCGCGTTGCCGCATTTGGAAAGCCGGTCAGAACCGTCGGGGCAAAGGAAGATTAGAGGCTCAAACATAAAGGGTGGCAGTCGCATATTGTGAGTCAGTGCGTGGATCTTCCGCGCAGCAAAGACCATCCCGGCCTCTCCAAGATACATTCTCGACTGAGACTGGTATATCGAGGATTCCCTGCCATTTGGCTGCACCAAAGGGCGGCAGGACGCCGGGTGGCAACATCCATCTGAAACTCTGGACAGAAAACGAACTTCTAGCGCTCACGGAAATGTGCCTTACGAATTCGGGGACCCTCCGTCCAAGCTTCTTTAGTGCTGTCTGCACATCCACCCCTGGGAGAATAGCCCCATGCAAAGGAGAAACCCAAGATGAAACGATCCTCGCTTGCCCTAATTGCCGTCACATTGTTTGTCCTCGCCAGAACGAGTCTCGCAGCCCCTAGCGCTCTAACACCTGGCGCTCCAGCCAACTCCGCGCCTCAGGCGCAACCGTCGCCGCCTCGGCCGAGCATCGCTTCCACCGTGGACCGCCAGATCAGCACCATCGAAAAGCTGATTCTGGACGTTGCCGAAGCCATGCCGGAAGAGAAATACAACTTCTCTCCGGAGAGCTTGAACATTCCCGGGAGCGACTACAAGGGTGTCCGCACTTTTGCCGTACAGCTCAAGCACATCGCCTCTTCCAATTATTTCCTTTGGGGGCCCCTTACCGGCGACAAGATCCCGGATGCCATCAAGGACGGCAACGGTCCTGAGAAAGTGACGACCAAAGCCGACATCCTCAAGTTACTGAAGGATTCTTTTGCCCTGGGTCACAAGGCCGCCGCAACGCTGACGACGGAGAACATGTTGCAGCCCCCGGAGCACAGCAAATCGCCCCGCCTGTACTTGGCCACCTTTGGCGTCGCGCACGCCTACGATCATTACGGCCAGATGGTCGAGTACATGCGGATGAATGGAATTGTCCCCCCAGCCAGCCGCGGACAGTCCCACTGAATGCCAGAATCGGCGGGTGAATTCTTGTTCCCCAGTTCACATTTGGCCGCCTTTGAAAATTCTGGCTTCCATAATCCGCCTGTAGTATATGAGGTTCTGTTTTGATCCGATCCGTGGCGCGGATGGCACTGTCAATAAAGATCGGATCGGCTCCGAGGAAACAAAACTCCGGCGATGGCTCGATGGCAACAGGTTGCCTTATTTTTTTTGTTTATTATCTTGCCCGCTGGGGTCCTCCGAGGCCAGAGCACCCAGACGCCTTCCTTGTCTACACGCTTTGGCGTGCAGCCATCCCAACTGTTCTCGACCCCAGCTTCTGCGAATTGGCTCTCGTACAACGGTGACTACAGCGGTCGGCGCTACAGTGCTCTTCGTGAAATCAACGCAGATAACGTGTCGCAGCTCCGCGCTCAATGGGTCTTCCATGCGCCGAATTCGAGTCACCTTGAAGTTACTCCAGTGGTCGCAGACGGGATCATGTTGGTCACTTCCGCCAATGATGCCTATGCGCTAGACGCGCAAACGGGTCGAACGGTCTGGCACTACACTCGGCCAATCACCGAAGGACTTATCGACGATGCCTCGCAACATCACAATCGTGGTGTGGGTGTCTTGGGCACTCGAATCTACATGGAGACAGACAATGCGCACCTGCTCTGTCTTGATGCGCGCTCCGGTCATCTGATTTGGGACGTCTCTTATACGGACGGAAACAGGAATTACGGCGCAACCAGTGCGCCCCTGGTGGTGAAAGATAAAATCATTGTGGGAACATCCGGTGGCGATGATGGCGTGCGCGGGTTTGTTGCGGCTTACAATGCGGAGACTGGTAAGGAAGCCTGGCGTTTCTGGACGATTCCTGGACCCGGGGAATTCGGCTCGTCCAGTTGGCCCGGGGAAAGCTATAAGCTGGGTGGTGGTACAACTTGGATGCCAGGTACTTTTGATCCCGAACTCAACACCATTTTTTGGGGTACGAGCAATCCGGCGCCAGATTTTGATGGAGAGCCGCGTCCCGGCGACGATCTCTACACGGACTGCCTGCTGGCTCTAAATCCCGACGATGGAAAGCTGAAGTGGTATTTCCAGTTCACACCGCATGATCTGTTCGATTACGACGCGGTGGAAACGCCCGTGCTCGTTGATGAGGTTTTCCAAGGTCAGCCTAAAAAGCTTGTCGTAGAAGCCAATCGAAACGGTTTTCTTTACGTGTTGGATCGCTCGACCGGCAAATTTCTGTCGGCAACGCGCTTCGCCGAGAAGCTAAACTGGGCCACCGGGATTGACGCAGCAGGCCGCCCAATTCGAACGGAACTCAAACCAACGGAGACGGGCACGCGCATCTGTCCGGGCATGGTAGGGGCCACGAACTGGCACTCGCCCGCGTTTAATCCGAATACGTCCATGTTCTATTTCATGGCGCTGGAGAGTTGCGATATTTATATGGCCAAAGCCCAAAAATTCGTGCCTGGCCAAGCTTACTACGCTACGGGAGTCCGCCGCAGCGAGAGCGACCAGAACCAGAAAATTCTTCTGGCCTACTCCATCGGGGATGACAAGCCCGCATGGCGCTACATTCAGTCCGGCGATGGACATTCATCGGCTGGCGTGATGACTACTGCCGGCGGGCTGGTTTTTTTCGGTGATGACGCACAATCCTTCGAAGCGGTGGACGCGGCGACCGGAAAACCACTGTGGCATTTCCAAACCGGACAGGACATCAGCGCATCTCCAATGACGTACGCGGTCAACTCGAAACAGTATGTGGCGATAGCCGCCGGCAGCGACATTTTCACGTTTGCATTGCCATGACTAGCGGCCGAGAGGCATGAACGAGATAATGCAATTCGAGGCAGCAATTGTTCGGACTGAGAATTGTTTGACTTAAGAATGAGGTTACGACGACATTTCACATTGATGGTTCTGATCCTGAACTCCGTGGCGATTTTAAGTTGCTCGGAGCTGGACCGCGCGCGGCCAGCAACGGCGTGCCACAACCTTCGAACGACCATACCTCAGTGAATGTATGCGAGTTCACACCACCCGGCGCTGCCTTTTCTATTCCCTATGTTTCGAAAGCTCCGGAGCTAAACACTGATCCCAATTCCGCCGCCTGGGCGAAAGCGGGGTCGACATGGATTCAGAAAGATTGCTCGCGTCAGATCGATTATCCCAAGTTGAAAACGGAAGTGCGGGCATTTTGGACGGACACCGACCTGTACCTATTGTTCATTTGCCCATACACCGAACTGAATCTGTGGTTGCCGGCGGATAACAGCAAGGACCGGTTGAAGCTTTGGGACCGCGATGTAGTGGAGTTTTTCCTCGGCGACAACTGGCAAGACATCAAACTATACAAGGAATTTGAGATTGCCCCGACCGGAGATTGGGTCGATCTAGCGATCGACCTGAATCAGGACGCCTATGATACCAAGTGGGATTCCGGGTGGCAGCGGCAAGGACGAATTGATGAAAAGAATCACACTTGGTACGCGGCCGCACGAGTGCCGTTGCATTCGGTGAGCGAAAAGCAGGTTGGGGGCGGCACGAAATGGAGAGTAAACCTCTATCGCATTGACGGCCTGGGCGCGGATCCTGTGCGCCATTTCCTGTGCTGGCAGCCTACGTGTGTGATCAACCGTGATCCGAATCACGTGCCGGAACATTTTGGAACTTTGATTTTCGAGAAGTGAGCTGAAACTTTCTGAGAGGAATCGTATGCCCCTTGCAAATGAATCGAACCGTCGCGGATTCATGAAAATGTTGGCGGCCTCACCGCTGTTAGCGCAAATCGCCGCTCAGGCCCTCTATGTGAAGTCTGCTGCGGCGATTGGATTTGACCCTCGCGCGAATGTTTACAGCCGCTTGGGCGTCAAGACGGTGATCAACTGCCGTGGGACGTGGACGTATTTGAGCGGGTCGCTGCAATTTCCGGAGACCCGCGAGGCGCAGGCGGAAGCGGGCCGTTATTTTGTGAACATGGTGGAGTTGCACCGCGCGGTCGGGCGGCGGCTGGCGGAGTTGACCGGAGCGGCATCTGGAATTATTACTTCGGGCGCGGCGGGCGCAATGGCTGCCGCGACGGCGGCTTGCATGGCAGGCGACGATCCGCAAAAAATCTGGCAACTGCCGGACACGACTGGTCTGAAACACGAAGTGATTATGGTTGGCGGCCGTAGCGCGTTTGATAGCGCGATCCGGCTGGCGGGTGCGAAGCTGGTGCTGGTCGAGAAGCCGGACGATATCGCGAATGCCATGACCGCGAATACGGCAATGATTTACACCACGGATTTGAAGGACAAGCTGGAGCGCGAAGCAGCCATCGCCAAACAGCACAACGTGCCGCTGCTGTTGGATGACGCGGCGGGTATTCCGCCGATCGACAACATCAAGTTATACGCGAAGATGAAATTGGACTTATACACTTTCTCCGGAGGCAAAGGTCTTCGAGGCCCGCAGTGCAGCGGGGTGCTTTTGGGTCGGAAGGACCTCATCGAAGCTGCCCTACGGAATTCGTGCCCGTACGAGGGCGCGGTGTGCCGCCCGATGAAAGTTGGAAAGGAAGAAGTCATTGGGTGCCTGACCGCGATTGAAACATGGCTGAACACGGATGCAAAAAAGCTTTACGACGAATGGAACGGGCGCGTGGAGCGCATTGCCAAGCTTGTGGAGACCGTGCCGGGGGTGCAGACGGAGATTTACATCCCGGATGATGGGAATCGCTATCCGACATTGCGCGTGTTGTGGGACCAAGACGCGTGGGGCTTCGGGATCACGGAGTGCGTGCAAAAACTTCGCGAGGGCGATCCGGTAATCGAAGTGCTAGGGGTCGATAATCCGAGCCTGGTGTCCGCGGTGCGTGAAGGAGTAGAGAAACCAAGACCGAGCGCCAAGGAACTGAAGAAGCAGAATCATATTGAGCTCGTGTCGATGACGATTCAGCCGGGCGAAGAAATGGTGGTGGGGGACCGCCTGCGATCAATACTCGGTGCGGCGCGCAAGGGAAAAGCTGAGTGAGACGGGTCTTCTTAGCGGCGGCGTGCGTGCTGTTGCCTGCAGTGTCATCGCTGGCGCAAGGACCGCCCGAGGCGAGATCGCCTATTCTTGTAATTCCAAACGGTATCGACGCCGGGGATTATGTGTATGTTTCCGGGCAAGGACCGCGCCGTGCGGACGGATCGACCCCTGCAGATTTTGCGGGCCAAGTGCATCAGTGCCTTGAGAATATTCGAAAGGTCGTGGAAGCCGTCGGGCTGTCGATGGAGCACGTGGTTTACATACAGGTGTATCTCACGGATTCGAGCAATTCTCGATCGCTGAACGAAGTACTTGCAGATTATTTCACTCACGATCCGCCCGCTCGGGCGGTCCTTGGCGTTGCGCAGAATCCGGAATCCACCGTGCAAATCACGGCCGTCGCCGTGCGCGAACTTCAAGGCAAGCGAGCGGTATCCTTGCCTGATCTCCCGCCAAACAAGGCTTACTCTCCGGGAATGCTGACTCACGATCGGTTGTTTGTTTCCACGATGCCAGGCAGCAATCCTGTAAACGGAACAGTGCCTGAGGATCCCGCCTTACAAGTCAACCTGGCGTTGGACCGGCTAAAGACCGTGGTTGAGGCGGCGGGGTTGACACTGGCCAACATGGTCTTCGTGAATCCCTATCTGACTGCGGAAATTCCAATGAACATCATGAACACACAATATGCGCAGCGGTTCGAATTCGGAAACACACCGGCGCGCGCTACGATCGAAGTATCGAGTCTGCCGGAGGGGGCGCACATTGCGTTCACAGGCGTGGCGGTTCGGGATCTAAGCCGGAGGCGAGCTATCCGGCCGAAGAACATGCCGCCGAGTCCGACGGCTAGCCCGTGCGTCTTCGCAGGAGACACTTTATATTGTTCGGCTAAGAGCGGATTCATTCCTGGACCCAATGGCGGCGTCTACGCGGCCTCGACAAGAGACCAGAGCCGGCAGACGATGCGCAACTTGCTGGACAATCTGGAAGAAGCAGAAATGAGTTTCGATAACGTCGTTTCGGCCACGATTTACCTGGACGATTTGAAGGACCTGCCGGAATTTGCCGGGGTCTACACGAAATATTTCAAAGTAAATCTGCCCGCACAAACCGCGGTTCAGCAAACTGCAACCCGCCGAACGGAAGGCCGACGAAGAGGAGCACTATCCGGATTTGGAACAGGCATCACTCATCGCGGTGCGCGGCCGGAGCAATTCGAGCACGCGACCTTTACCGTGACCGCTTCACCCCTGTTCGCTCGTCTCGCCCCAAGCATTCTGCGCGTAGACCACAATGAAACGAAGTCCCTTCGCGTTCAGTTTGATATAGTTCGCGCTAAATCGGGAACGTAGTCACATTGGTTGGAGGCAATCGCAATGGGAAAACTCATCGTGGTGCTTCTGGCGATCGCGCCGGGACTGCTTGCTCAAGAACGGAAGGTCGAGCCTACTTGGTTGTACCGCGATGTGTCCGCTCTCCGCGAGTCCCATAGTGACGTAACCACGAGTTCCTGCCACTACACTCCGATCTTTGGTGAAGGAGACGCTGAGTCCCGGTTACCCCAGAGCGTGGCCCGCTTCGGAGAACTGACAGTCGATACGCTCGGTGCTTGCCAGTCGGTCGAGTATCCCCGCCAAGAAGAACTCTATTTCGTGCGCGACGGGAGCGGCCTTCTGCGCTACGGTGATGAATCCCATCCCTTGGCCAAAAATGATTTCACGTATGTGCCCCCGACGGTCCGGCACAGCATCTCGAATCCGTCGAGTCAACCGCTCCGGCTTGTAGTTACCACCGTCAGGATCCCTCCTGACACTTCGATTTTGCAATCGGCGAAGTTAACGGTGGCGAACCTAAGCGAACTGAAGGAACAGACGGTAGAAGGTCATCCGACGTCAGTACTCTACAAGCTTCTGATCGGGCCGCGCAGCACTGCACGCGACCGTATCAACGCTACCTATACCGTCGCCGATTTTTTCCTGATGGACTTCGCGCCCGGCGGGACAAATTTCCCGCACCATCACGAGGTGGCGGAGGAGATTTATCTCGTACTGGATGGAGAGGGGCAAATGGCCGCGGGCGGGGGGATGGACGGAGTTGAGGGTCTGCATCCCGCCAAGGCCGGAGACGCCTATTACTTTCGCCCCAATTGCACGGTCGGCTTCTACAACCAGACTACGCCGGGTGCGAAGGCTCATATTCTTGCGGTGAGGGCCTTCGTCTCGCTGCCGAAGAATCCGGATTGAGTTGACGAGTCTATGGCGATTACTGCATTGGGTCAAAATCAGGTGTTTGTTCGATTAAAGCGGGGAGAGTCGCCGAGAACTCTTAGATGGCTGATCACTTACCTTGTCCGCAACTTGCCCCGCGAGATTTCCGTGTTAATTCCCTGTTCCGCCCACAACCCTAAAGGCGGCTCAATGGCCTTGAACCCGCCTAGAGACATGGTTTTTTACCGGAGCTAGCTCCGGTAGAACCAGAATTTCCCTGATTTTCCCTGTTACCTGGCCTATGTACTACTTGGGGTTAACCCTGGCTGCATTCGCTGCTTTTGGCCACACCCACCATTTATCATGGTCTCAGCGTCAACCTGCATAGCTTTTGTGAGGTACAAAATGAAAAGACCCATTTCGATCCTAGCGGGTGCTCTGTTGGCTCTTCCCGTACTCTGTGCTGGGCAGAGCGCACAGCCCAAGGCTGTTTCCAAGAAAAGTACTGTCCCTCCCACAAAATCAGCAACTCCCCCACCCAAGCCGGTGGAGCAAACCTCGAAAAGTACTTACGCAGAACTAACCATCGGTGAGTTGGTCTCCGAAGATGCCAATCGCTGGTCCGACAAAATGGCCACTCGTGCCGCAGTGGGTGGCTTCGTCACTCAGGTAACCAAAGGAGACGACGGCGACACCGACATTCGCATCTGCGAAAACCCGAAAATAGAGGGCATGGATCGCGCGCATTGCATTGTGGCCAAATGCATACCCAAGCTTCCCTGTGATGTGCCGCAAGTCGGCAAACCCGTTACGGTGAAGGGCATCACCCGATATGATGCCAAAGTCGGCAATCACTGGTGGGAGATTCATCCCATAGAACAGATCGAAAAGTAGCTCGCAAGCCCTGCCCGCGGAGAAGGACGCAGCCAAGTCGCAAGGTGTCGAATCGGTTCACACCAGGCAAAAGGGCATTTGTTAGCGATGGATCACCAATTTTTCGCTAGCACAGCAATGATCTTCCCCAGGGCGTCCAGATCCTTCGTATCAATCACCTCTGCTGGCGAATGCGAATATCGCAGGGGCCATCCCAGAGCCACGTCCACTGAACCGTAGCGAAAAAACACCGCTCCATCATTCCCGCCGCCCGTTACCCCATATTGCACCGGAATCGCATTCTCTTTCGCCGTCGCTACCACGCGGTCCAGGTAGTTCAGCGGCACGATGTTCGAGTTGTCCACCGCCCGAACCACGAAGCCGTCGCCTAGTTTTGCATCCGCAAAACGCTTCGATTCCAGCGGTGAATCCGAGCTCACAAACGTATCAATCGCAAACACAAAATCGGGCACGCGCCCTTCCTTTGCCGCCTGCTCCGCAAACGCTGCCGCTCCCTTTAATCCCACTTCCTCTTCGGTAGACCATACAAACTTCACATCCCGCCCTGGCAATTCCGGTCCAATCGCATTCACCGCGGCAATCAATGCCGCGCAGCCCACGCGATCGTCAAAACTCCGCGCGTTAGCGCGCGTTCCCAACAGTGGCCGGTACTCTTTCGGAATGGTTACAAAATCTCCAACCTGGATCCCCAATTTCTCTGTCTCTGCTCTTGATTTTGCTCCCACGTACACATGCGCGGGTTCGTCCATCGCTTTCGGCCCGCTCGGCCACTCGAATCCTGGCTTGTCCCATCCCTCGGGCAGCTCCAGCACGCCGCCCACGGAGTTTCCGTCTTTCTTGTGCACCAACACCACATGCCCTAGAAAGTATTGCGTGAAGCCGCCGCCCAGCACTTCCACCTGCAGCCGACCATCGTCTTCGATCTTTTTCACCTCATACCCGATCTCATCCATGTGCGCGATAAACACGAGCCGCGGTGTTTTTTCGTCGCCCAAGTGCAGCACCAGATTTCCCGCCGCATCCGTCGTCACTTTTTTCTGTAGCCTGGCATCCAGCCGGTTTAGCACCACCCTTCGCACTGCTCCCTCATGCCCACTCGCCCCGTAAGATGTGACAAGCGCCTCGAGAGATCCCTCTTCGTGGCCACCCCCCAAACCTGCTCCCAAACCTGCCCCCAACCCTCCCGATAGTTTTGAGATTTCCAAGTAGGCTTCCAGCAATTTCTGCAACTCGCCTGCGTCGCGCCACAAGGCATACTCAGCGGGTGTGGCCGGCCAAAGCGTCGGTACGCCCAGTTCCACGAAACGCTCAGGAAATGCTGCGCCCTTTACATAGCTCGCAATACGCGGAGGTGTCGCTGCGACAATCTGCGTCAGTATCCCTTTTTTGTCCGCGAGGGCTTGGAGCTCTCCCACAAAATGCTTGCCAGGTTCCGTTGTGGACGCGGGAGAACCAACCACAATTCCTGCCCCAGGCTTCGGTTCGACTTGATTCGCCGTCTTGCCGTCGGCAGGCTGTTCCAGCCGGATTCGACCCACATAGATCATTTCATCCGGATGGGTCTCCGTCAGAATCCGATTTAAGCCCCGGCCACCCGTCCATTGTTGTGTGACAAACGCAATCGTGGTCGTACCCTTGGCCTTCGAGTCCTTCATCTCCTCGAGCAACTGGCCGAGCGTCCTGATGTCCAGGCGATCCACCACGGCAGGCCCCGCTTCTCCATTCCCTCCAATTGGCGCCCAGCTTCTCTGCAACCCAATCGGATCAAGCAGGTTCACTCCGGCCGCCCTTACTTCCTCCGCGCTCTTTGCCCCGATGTCCACATACAGCTCATCCTGGTGATTCATCTTCGGCGCATTCTGACGCCCGGGCTGCAAATGCACGCTCAAACCCGCGAACACTCCGTTCAACTTCTTGCCACTCCTCGTGACGACCCAGACTGGCTGTGCAAAGTGCAACGTATCGAATACTGGGTTCGGTGCCCCCTGGGGCAGCCTCTGCACACGCAAATATCCCTCGACGGTGATTTCACTAACGACATAACCCGGTTCATCCACCGGTGTTACGATCAGGCGGTGCGGTGCGCCGCTTCCGACGGTCACATACACATCGCCCAAGTTGTCTTTTTTCGGGGAGTATTTCCCTAATTGTTGCGCGATCTGCGCCGCCAACTCTTGCTCATATCCCGAAACAGAAAGGTTCGTTCTCAACTCTGCCGGATCGAAAAGTGCTTGCGCACATGCTCCATGTCCCCAACGCAACAAGCTCCCTGCAATCACCGCCATCCGAATCCACGCCTTCATCCTTTCCCCCCACGCCCGTTCTTCTCTAAACTTTTTGCGGCCCTCGGCTCCTCTGTGGTGGGCTTTTTCTTCTCTTCATCGGCACAACGTTTCAATCAGCAATTCCTTCTTCTCTTCCGCAAGCCGGTTCATTGCCTCCAGCGACGCCACATACCCTCCCGCAGCCGCCGCTGTCAACGTTGCGAACGCAATCGCCGGCGTCCACGCATTCCCCAGCCATTTCCCGGCCAACAAAATCGCGATGCCAATTCCTCCCAGCACGATCTGTGCCCCAAACGCCGTCCACACCGCGATCCCGGAATTCCTCTGCCCCTTCATCTTCCCGATCTCCATCTTTTTCGGAAAGCTGAGCGAAGACCAGTTCGCGATCGCCAACTGCCCAGATACCGCAAACGCCGCGGCCGCCACCGTCGCCGCGAATATCGGCGGGCTTGGCAAACCGACCCGCCACACAAGCAGAGCCAGGGACACCGTCAACTCAAGCCCCACAATCCCCACCAGCATCAGGTTTTTTCCCAGGAGCACGTCCCGGAACCGCACCGGCGCCATGAAATACGTCTGGATTCCTTTGCTCTCAAAGGCAAACGAGTTGTAGGCCGGCGACAGCAAAATCAGAATCAAGTAGGCCAGGATGGCGGGATAAAACATCTCGGGGGAAAGCCCGTGCTTGCCCAGTATGGAATGCGGCCCCGCAAACTGCATCGAAAAAAAGAACACCATCACCGGCGGTAGCAGCAGCGTAATGAACGAAAACCCGTTGCGCGTCACATAGTGGAATTCCTTCACGACTACCGCCGCGACAGGTCCACGCACAAATTCGGGCCCGCCTCCTGCAGAAATTTGTCTTTTCTCCCTTTTCTTCCTCAGCACCGCCGCCGGTGCCGCGCTCTCGCTCGTCTCCTCACCCGCGTATTGCGCGGCAAATCGCTGCCAAAGTAGGCCGCTCATCACCGTAAGCCACACGACCAGCCCTGCCACACCGAGAATCGCGGCATGTTGATTCGCTGCCGCCGCTCCCGCCACCGCATCTCCTGCCAGCGATCCCGGCAACCATCCCAGATATGGCCACAATCGACTAAACTTCGGCGCTGTTCCGTCTCCCCACCGCTGGAACGCGGGACTCAGAAAATTCAGCGACACCATAGACAGAATGAAAAATCCAAGGAAGAACTCCCGCGCCTTCCGCTTCGCCAATATCTTTTCCAACCACGAACCCACCAGCCGCTCCAACGTCACGTTCAGCAGCGCGAACAGTGCGCTCACCAGCAGCATCACCGGTACAAGGTCCAGTCGGGCCGTCGCCACACCCACCAACATAGCGACGATCCAGCACAAGGAAGAAAGCGCTGCAAAATCCGCCAGCCCGTAACCCAGCCCCAGCAGATAAAAAGCCCGTAAACTCAGAGGAAATCGCAGCAGTGTCTTGAATTCAAAATTCGCGCCAAACCCCGCCACAAAAATGGGGAGCACCTGCCACCACAAAAAGATTCCCCAGAAAAGCGCCGCCATCCAGCCCGCGCGGCCTTTGGATAGGAACTCATGTGCGCCAAAGTAAAATGCCAAGCATAGTCCCGCCACGAGCAGCCCGCTGAACACGGCCACCCAGATCATGCCGATCAAATCCCAACGGCTGTTCTTCCGGCGCAGGCTGTTCTTCAAAATCCGCCAGCGCAATCCGGCCACCAGTTTCAGTTGCTCCAGCACTCCCGGAATCTGGGTCACGTCAGCCATGTGAGCTCCTCGAGCCGGGCTTGTTCGGCGCCGCTCTGTCCTACGATGGACAAGAAAATCTGTTCTAGTGTTTTCTTTTCTCCTTCAGCACCCGCCACGCCCGCGCGCAGCTCTTCGAGCGAGCCCTGTGCTACCAACCGCCCCTTGTGAATGATCGCCACGTGGCTGCACAAGCGCTCGACAATCTCCAGCACGTGCGACGTCAAGAAAATCGTCACGCCGCGCTCTGTCATTCTCCCCAGCAGCGCCTTCAACGCCCCAGCCGCCAGCGCGTCCACGCCCTCAAAAGGCTCGTCGAGAAACAGAACCCGAGGCCCATGAATTACCGCCGCAGCCAGCGCCAGCTTCTTCTGCATTCCGTGCGAATAGTCCGCGATCATCGTTTTCTCGCGGTCCGCCAATTGCATGAATTCGAGCAATTCTTCTGCGCGCTTCTCGGTCGTCGTGCGGTCCAGGCCATACATCCGCCCGACAAACTGCAGGTATTCCATCCCCGTCAGCCGGTCGAACAGTCCCATCCCTTCCGGCACCACGCCGATCTGCCGCTTCACTTCCACGGGGTGCTGCTGAAAATCCAGTCCCAGCAACTCCATTCGCCCCGAAGTCGGCGCCAGCAGGCCGGTCAACATTTTGATGGTTGTGGATTTCCCCGCGCCGTTCGGCCCGAGGAAACCAAAAAACTGCCCAGCCTGCACCCGCAAATCCATGTTATCGACCGCGGTCAGCGGTCCGAACGTCCTCGTGAGTCTTTCCGTCGCAATCGCGATTTCGCTCATGTTTTCTCTTGTCCCGCGCACATCCTGTCGCACAACTCTACCATTAGTTTCTACGCACGCCGCTGCGCTAAGTTTCGAGGATTCGGTTGAGAAAGGAAATCTTTCAGGAGATCTTGCTCGGCACTGGAGTCACACCAGCCGCGGAATGTCCGCGCCCGGGCAATGCCGCGAGCACCGCCGGAAGCTCCACGCGGAACACCGCGCCGCCGGTTTGCCCGTTGTAGCAGAAGATTTTTCCGCCATGTTCCTGCACGATGCCGTAACAGATGCTCAAGCCCAACCCCGTGCCTTTGCCCACCGGCTTCGTCGTGTAAAACGGATCGAACACGCGATGCGGATCCTGCATGCCCGGCCCGGTGTCCGAGAAAAGCACCACCACGTTCGCGCGATCCCGCTGCGTCTTGATCGTCAGCGCGCCGCCGCCGGATTCCATCATGGCGTCGAGCGCGTTGTTCACGATGTTAAAAAACACCTGCATTAACTGGTTTCCGTCCCCGCGCACGCCTGGCAACACCGATTCGAGTTGCAGGTCAATCCGCGATCCCCCGCTGTGCAGATCGAGAGCGCGCAATTGCACCGCATTCGTCACCACAGTATTGATGTCCAGCAGCGTCCGCTCGGGCGGCACCTGCCGCGCAAAGCTCAGCAGGTTCTGGACCAGGCGCTTTGTCCGCCTTGCCTGTTCGCGAATTTTTCCTGCCGTCGCGCGCGTACGCTCCGGAAGCGTCGGATCATCCGCTAGCAGGTCGGAGTAGCCCAGAATCGCCGTCAAGGGATTGTTGATCTCGTGCGCCGCGCCTGCCGCCAATTGTCCGAGGGAAACCAGTTTTTCGGACTGCACCAGTTGAGCCTGCAGCCGCTGCAAACTCTCGATCGAAGATGCCGATCGCGCCAGCAGCCGCGCGCGGTCCGCATCCGCAAGGTGGGTGCGCAAGAAAACCAGCAACGCTAACGGTAAAGCGGAAATCAACGTCACCGTCAGACGAAAATCTCGCACCGCTTGCGTATCGTGTTCCATGCGCAATGCATAAAGCGCAAACAGAGGCAACGAAAGAACCGCGGCCATCGCAAAGCGCGTGGCCCAAACGCTATCCGCACCCGGATTCTCCGCTTCTTCGATTGGACTCGTTTCCGCAGGCGCGTCCAGGTCCTTGCGTTTTTTGTAAGCCAGGAAGCCTGCGTACGCGTACCAGAAAAACACCGTGAGTAGCGGCAAGTCGTAAACACTTCCCGCGTAGTATTCGTTTTTGCCAATAGCGACATTAATCGTCAGCGAGGTCAGCATGTACAGCGCGGTTGCCCCAAACAGGTTCGCATAGACGGTTCGCCAGGCGCCTCGCGTGCGCAGCCACAATAGTCCGAAGCCCGCAATGGTTCCTACATGTTGGATATAGTCCAGGGTGTTGTAATTGTAGTTGTAGATCGCCACGTCCGGAGTTGCATACATCCAAGGAAACACCACGAAAACATACAGAAATGTCCACCACGTCAGCAGCAGCGCGAAATCCATGTATCCAAGTCCGAGGCGCATTTCACCGCGCTTCAGGTGCGGCCGCAGCACCAGCGCTGCAATCAACGGAAGGTTTCTAAGGAAAAAAATAATGTCGCCCGCAAAGAGGTCCGGAAGGCTCCGGTGCAGGTACACCTCATAGTAGGTCCACTGAAACTGCCCGATCATCCACATCGAGCAGCTCAAAGCCAGAAGCATCCAGAAAAAATTTCGTCGCCAGTGGGGTGTCCCGGCATTTAGCAGCAAACCGGCGTTCGCCAGCAGGGGCACGAAGCACTGCACGATATTTCCGAAGGCGCTTAGGCTCTCCCCCTGGCCAAGGTAGTGACACACCCCGGCATAGAAGCCGAGAAATATAGTCCAGGCTCCTACCAGCCAGGCCGTCATCCGGGAAAGGGACATATTTACGTGTGCGGCTATTTTATGCTCCCCGCGGCGGGGATAGGCCATTCTTGCTGGCGGGATGGCGTAAGCATTACGGCATCCTCCGAACGCTCCGGAAGGGGGTATCTTCAATTTCCTCAGGAATGGGCTGGGGGAGCAACACGATTCGTGACATTCACAAGCCCTACGACGCGAACCTGATGCGTCGGTTATGCCGTCAGCAGGAGACTCAACAATTCAAGAATTGACGATGGGGAGGCCGCGTCGCCCGTCACGTTAGACGCTCCAACTCAGGGACAGTTGTTCTATCCTGAGCGTCAGGACGTCGCCTTGGCCGAACGACCCATATCCTTCTCTCAGCAAGAGATCCTCGCGCCAGTGGAGCTTACGAAAGGAACGCTTATCTATGTCGCAAAAAACATTTCTAGCGGTGTTGTGCACGAGGTGCCCGCAGATTTAAAAACGGCACTTGCATCCAACCCGCGGGCGTTAGCGGCATGGGAGGACATTACACCGCTGGCACGCAACGAGTGGATATGTTGGATTGAATCAGCTAGGACAGCAGAAACCAGAAGCCGCCGGATCGCGTGGGGCTGTTCAAGCCTTAAGGATGGAAAACGACGCCCATGTTGTTGGCCCGGATGCGCCAATCGCTAATTCCAAGATGGTCAAACCGGACTTGCGACCGTGGACTGGAATCAGCCAACTTTTGGTGCCATGTCAGCCTCGCCGCGCTGCCTCGATCGTGGCGATGTCGATCTTCTTCATCGTCATCATCGCCTCGAAGGCACGCTTGGCCTCACCGCCACCAGCCGCAAGCGCATCGGTTAGCGCGCGTGGCGTGATCTGCCAGGAGAGGCCCCAGCGGTCCTTGCACCAACCGCACTGGCTTTCCTTGCCGCCATTCCCGATGATCGCGTTCCAGTAGCGGTCCGTCTCCTCCTGATTATCCGCTGCGACCTGGAAGGAAAATGCCTCACTGTGGCTGAACACCGGGCCGCCGTTGAGACCGAGACAGGGAATGCCAAGAACGGTGAACTCCACCGTCAGCACATCACCCTTCTTGCCACTCGGATAATCACCGGGCGCATTGTGAACAGCGGTTACTTTACTGTCCGGGAAGGTGGCAACGTAGAAGCGCGCCGCCTCAAGCGCGTCCTTGTCGAACCAGAGGCAGATCGTGTTCTTTGGCTTCATGTTTCTATACTCCTTGTGCTCGGTCAAGGCGAGCGCCAGTGGTCCCCGGGTCGCCCGCGTCTCAGTGGCCCGCTATCATGTGATGATCTGCTGCATTCGGCGGTGCAGATTGTTCGCATTCTAGTCCCCAGAGAGCGCACTGATCGTAACGTAATATCCGTCCGGATCTCGGAGCGAGAACTCCTTCGTTCGAGTGTTCGAATTGAGGTGTGGCTCCTCTTCGAGCCGACTGACAAGAGAGCGTGCCCTTTGAAGCGCCAGGTCGAAATCATCAACACGGAAGAACAATAGGAGACCGTTGCCGGGCGTTCCGCGATCGGGGCTCATCAATGAGGGATGCTCGTGGGCGCCCCATTTGTGGAGGCAGAGCAAGACAGTCCCATCTGAATCGAGGATTTGTCCAAAGTAGTCATGGGCAGGAAGGGTAGCCGGTTGACCGAACAGCTCCTGGTACCATTTGAAGCTGCGCGGGACGGCACCTACCCCCAGGATCGTCCACGTGCGCTTCATCGGTCCCCCATTGCGACCTAATTCTTGCCGTCGAAGACGGCCTTAAACGAAGTCTTCACCGCCGGGCCGACAACCCGTTGCGTTTACTCGCTTCCAGTATACGCCCGAACTTGCCCGCACTGTTCTCTCCGAACCGGCGCTTCCTCAGTCGGCGGATCGTCGGCAATCCGGAAATAATGGCGCAAATCAGC